>Ga0156099_1087_pt1 | contig 16853 bp, 16 predicted proteins | sample RifCSPlowO2_02_FD_107752 | JGI IMG/M metagenome (GOLD analysis project Ga0156099, IMG submission 107752) | Gammaproteobacteria bacterium RIFCSPLOWO2_02_FULL_56_15
GATGGCGGAATTGGCAGACGCGCTAGCTTCAGGTGCTAGTTGGGGCAACCCAGTGGAGGTTCAAGTCCTCTTCTCGGCACCAATCCATCGGATGTCCCAAGACCCATCTCCATGGATTGTTGGGGCTTGGAAGACCGGGGCATTTTATAGCGTCAGTCAAATGGATTCCGGAGAATTATCGTTTCAGATCGATCCGGGCCTGTAGAGATGATATCCACCGGTATGCCCGTCAGTTCCTTGATGCGTTCCAGATAGGACTGTGCCTGTGGGGGCAACTCATCCAGGCTACGGATTCCCAATGTCGATTCCCTCCAACCAGGCAGTTCCTCATAGATTGGTTGGCATAGCGCCAACTCATCCGCGGCAAGCTTGGGAGAAGTGACCACTTTTCCATCAATCTCATAGGCCGTACAGATCCGGATAATATCGAGTCCGTCCAGCACATCCAACTTGGTAATGCACAGGCCAGAGAGGCTGTTGATTCCAGCAGAACGCCTGAGTGTTACCGTGTCGAACCAACCACAACGGCGGGGTCTGCCGGTGGTTGCGCCGAATTCATTGCCCCGCTTGGCGAGATGTGCCCCCGTTGCATCAAAGAGTTCTGTCGGAAACGGTCCCGAGCCAACCCGGGTCGTATACGCCTTACTGATTCCCAGCACATAATCAAAGTTCATCAATCCCATACCTGTACCGGTAGCCGCCCCCCCCGAGATAGTGGATGAAGATGTGACATAAGGGTAGGTACCATGATCGATGTCGAGCAACATCCCCTGGGCACCTTCATACAGGATGTTATGTCCTTGTGCATATATCTGGTGCAGCAGTTCAGTGACGTCCGTAACAAGCGGAATGATCTCTTCCGCCATTTCCAAAGTTTCCTCAAGCAGGCGTCTGTAATCCAGGCGTTCCTTGCCGTGGTAACCGGAAAGGACAAAATTATGGTAGTCCAGCACTTGCTCCAATCTAACTGCGAATCTCTCCGGATGCAGCAGGTCTCCAACCCGCAATCCGCGGCGCGAGACCTTGTCTTCGTAGGCAGGTCCGATACCTCGTCCGGTTGTGCCGATCGCCTCCTGGCCCCGGCTTTCTTCCCTGGCCTGGTCCAATTTTTCATGATATGGCAAGATCAAAGCGCAGGATTCACTGATACGCAAACGCTCTCTGACAGGTACCCCCTGGGCTTCAAGCGCTTTAAGTTCCTTAATAAGGGCTGAAGGACTTAAGACCACACCATTACCGATGAGGCAGCGAACATTTTCACGCAGGATACCGGACGGTATCAGGTGCAATACGGTCTTTTTACCCTCGATGACTACCGTATGACCAGCGTTGTGCCCCCCCTGGAAACGCACCACAGCGTTGACGCGGTCGGTAAGCAAGTCGACAATCTTGCCTTTTCCCTCGTCCCCCCATTGTGCGCCGATGACTATTACATTTTTACCCATGTGAAATTTCCGAATATTGTTTGAATTCTATCTGTATGGGACGCTATCGCGAAAATTGTTAACCGCAGTCAGGGAATGCCCACTAGCTACTAAGCTTTTTGACCTTCCATTCCCCCTGCTCCTGGACAAGAATGCGGTCGCATCCATGTTCTCCGGCATCACCTTCCTGATCAGGAAGTTTAGAGAGCACGATCTCATTCCGTTCCCGCAAGGATTCGATCATAAGCTGACAACCCGGATCCTCAGAAACTGGCGCGAAAATACCTGCTGTCCGTGCCATCTCCGGAACTGCAGCCAGGTGGTACAGTGCGCGGACATCCGTACTGAATCCCACAGCAGGTCTGGCCAGTCCGAAGGCCTTCCCGATATCATCGTAGCGTCCTCCAAAGGCAATCCCTTGCCCTTGATCCGGGATATACGCAGCGAAGCTCATACCCGTGTAATAGTGGTAGCCGCGAAGTTCTGCAAGATCAAAGTATAGTGGGGCGTTGCGGTAACGGTTATTTACCAGACGTGCCGTTTGTTGCAGTTCCTCGATGCTTCGTAATACCTCATCACTCATCCCCGACAGGACATCACTCGCCGCGTCAAGAATCTCCACGCCACCGTTCAGATCCAGCAGGGCAAGCAGGGCAACTCCAGATGCGGGCGGCAATGACCACAGTCTGATGATCTGTCTGAGTTCTGCCACCATCTTGCGCTGCAGGGTATCAAACAGAATATGTTCCTGTTCGCCAGTAAGCCGGAGTTTACCCGTAATCCCTCGATAGATGCCTACGTGCCCTAGATCCACATGAAGATTCTCCAACCCGGCGCATCCGAGTGTTTTCAACATGAGAACGATGATTTCTGCTTCACTTTCGCGTGAGGATGAACCGTAAAGTTCTGCGCCTGTCTGCAACAATTCACGGGCCCCTCCATGGTTTACTGGTCTTGTATGCAGTACTGGACCCAGATAACAAAGACGAGTGGGGATCCGCCGTTTCAGATTATGCACATCGATCCTCACCACCTGGGGTGTGGAATCGGCACGCACACCCAGAGTCCTCCCGCTGAGCTGATCGGTAAGCTTAAAGGTCTGTAATTCCAGATCTTCCCCGGTACCGGTCAGCAGGGATTCCAAATATTCAATCAGTGGGGGTATCACCAGTTCATATCCAAAACTGGAATAAAGATCGAGTATCCGCCTGCAGATCCGATCCAGCTGACCTGCCATGGGCGGCAGAACTTCTTCTATGCCTTCAGGCAGCAGCCAGCGATTGCTAGTGGTCATGAGCTCAGCGCACGAAATAGAGCAGCAGCAGACCTGCAACCATGGACACAAGACCGGTCATTCTCATCGAGCGATCATTCAGCTGTGCTGCCGTGATGAACATTTTTTTCAATCCGACCGGGTTAATAAAAGGCAGTATACCTTCCAGAACAAGAACCAGGGCAAGCGCAGAGAAAAGATCAGTCCACATCTATATGTTGATTCGCCGCCGGAACGCAGAGCCGCCACCTTGATATTCTGACGAGATATCTTCCCTATCTTTATCTTTTGCCGTCTGGATCCTTAAAATATTTGAAAAAATCAGAGTCCGGTTGCAACAGCATAATATCATTACCGTTTTTGAAACTCTGCTGATAGGCATTCAAGCTGCGGTATAGGCCGTAGAATTCCTCGTTTTTACCGAAAGAAGCAGCATAGATCTCTGTGGCCCCTGCATCTCCCTCACCTCGGATCATCTCTGAATCGCGGTAGGCATTTGCCAGGATTACCTCCCGTTCTCGATCGGCATTCGCCTGGATCCGTTCTGCCGCCTCAGAACCGCGTGCGCGGAAATCCTTGGCGACGCGGGTCCGCTCCGCACGCATCCGGCTGTAGACAGAACTACTGACCTCATCAGGTAGGTTAATCTTTTTGATGCGCACATCAACCATGGCAATCCCCATCTCCGTGGGGAGCCTGGCAGTGTTGTTGCGCACCAGGGAAAGTACTTCAGTACGATCTCCTGCGACCACCTCCTGAACGGTGCGCCGGCCAAACTCATCACGTATGGCGCTGTTGATACGTTGCGCAAGGAGGGTGTTGGCGTAGGAGATATCACCACCATTCGTGGCTCTGTAAAACTGTTCGACATCGGAGATTCGCCACTTTGCGTAATAATCCACGATGACGTCCTTCTTCTCTGAGGTCAGAAATCTTTGTGGTTGCTGTTCCAGATTAAGCAAACGGGTTTCAAATTTCTTCACCGTGTTGACCCATGGCAACTTGAAATGCAGTCCGGGTACATAATCCGAACGCTTGATTTCACCAAATTCAAAGATGATAGCCCGTTCCCATTGCTGTATCTGGAAGAGGGAAAAGGAGGCGAACAGGCCAACCAGGATGAGTATCACGGATATAATCAGCTTGTTATTCATACCTCACCTCACTCCCCGGGCCCGGCTGTCCAGAAGATCACGTTCTTCCTGTGCGGATGGGTTGGTGGGTTCCACGCGCGAATCCTGCGTTTCCAGTCCCGGCATTTGTTTGCTGCTACGATTGTCAAGCAACCGATCAATCGGCAGGTAGATCAGGCTGTTATTGCCCTCCGCATCGAGAAAAACCTTGCTGGTATTACTCAGGATGGATTCCATGGCATCCAGGTACAGTCTTTTGCGGGTGATCTCCGGGGCCTTCGTATATTCTGCCAGGAGTTGATCGAAGCGGGCCGCATCGCCTTCCGCCCGTGCGATCACTCTGGCCTTATAGCCGTTGGATTCTTCACGAATCCTCGCTGCAGCGCCGCGGGCACGAGGAATAATGTCATTCACGTAGGCCTCGGATTCATTTACCAGGCGTTGTTCATCCTCACGTGCCTTGATGGCATCGTCAAAGGCATCTTTGACCTGCTCCGGAGGCTTGGCCGGCTGCATTTCCACGGCGGAGACCAATATTCCAATCTCATAATCGTCGAGAGTCTGCTGGATGAGCTTCAGCTGGCTCTGGGCGATCTGGCCCCTGCCTTCCGTCAATACAAAATCCAGCTTGCTCTTTCCTATAACCTCGCGAACGGCGCTCTCTATCACCTGCTTCAGTGTCTCATCCGGTTGTCTAACACTGAAAAGGTATTGGACCGGGTCCTTGATCTTCCATTGAACTGCGACCTCGACATCAACGATATTCTCATCCTGAGTAAGCATGTTGTCCTTGTGAGACAGTGTACGGATCTTTTCAACATTGACCAGTTGTACTGTTTCTATCGGCCTGGGGAACCGGATATTAAGGCCTTCCAGCCAGGTTGTTTGGTAACTGCCAAAACGCTGTACCACACCGCGTTCCTGGGGATCCACAAAATAGACCATATCAAACGCGCAAAAGATCAGCAGGACAAGGATGATAATCAACCAGGCGGCTGCGGTAATCGACGACCCTCCACCAGGGGATGATGGCGGTTTCTTCCCGAACAACCCGCCCAGACCCTGCTGCATCTTGCGTACGATCTCGTCGAGATCGGGGGGTCCTTCTTTTTTATCCCGGCCTCCCCAAGGATCTCTGTCCCTGTTTCCGCCAGGAGGTTCATTCCAACCCATTATCCAGTTCTCCAGAATAACTCAGAAATATTCAAAACAGTCTCGCTTCCTGACGAAACTATAACTCATCCACGACAATGTTAACATCCAGGCCATTTTCGTGACAGAATTTCTGTAACGCCAGAGAATCAAGCATGACATCGATAATCCAGTTGCCTGAGTCATCGACCGTTTCTTCGAGAACCAGACCCGAACGGAAGAGGCATGCACGCACACCGCCCGCGTCAGGGGGCAACTTCAGAGTATGCCAAATCCTCACGGGCGCCAGATGTTCATCCAATATCTTCAATAATCCTTCGATCCCGGCTCCGCTTCGCGCTGATACCCAGACTTCCGGAATATCGCCCCGAGTTCTGCTGATTTCTTCCGCCTGTCCAGGGACTGCATCTATCTTGCTGTATACCATAATCTGCGGGACATGGGCAGCACCTATCTCTGTAATCACATCATTGACCTGCCGAATGAGAATATCCTGCCGTTTGTCGGTGCAATCCACGACATGCAACAAGAGATCCGCATCGCTGATTTCCTCCAGTGTACCGTGGAAAGCCCGGACGAGGTCAGGGGGGATATGGCGAATAAAGCCCACGGTATCGCTCAGGATGGCCTTCTTTCCCGATGCCACGTAAACCTGTCTCAAAGTGGTATCCAGCGTGGCAAAAAGTTTGTCCGCTGCATAGAGTCCCGCGCCGGTAAGTTTGTTGAAGAGTGTGGTCTTGCCGGCATTGGTATACCCTACCATCGAAACCACCGGCGTTCCGGTTCGCTTGCGTAATCTCTTGCCCTGCTGGCGCCGACACCGGACCTTGGCGAGTTGCAGATGGATGGTTTTTATCCTCTTGCTGATCAACCGCCGGTCGGTTTCCAGTTGGGTCTCACCCGGACCGCGTAGTCCGATACCGCCCTTCTGCCTTTCCAGATGCGTCCAACCTCTGACGAGTCTTGTGGAAAGATACTCCAGTTGGGCGAGTTCCACCTGTAGCTTGCCTTCATGGCTGCGCGCCCTCTGCGCGAAGATATCCAGGATCAGGCCAATCCTATCAATGACCCTGCAACCCAGTTCGCCTTCAAGATTTCTTGCCTGACTGGGACTTAAGCCATGATTGAAAACAACCACATCCGCCTGCACCTGATTGACTGCATCCCGGATCTCGTCAAGTTTACCGGAACCTACGAAGATCCTGGGATTAGGCACAGTCCTGGTGCCGGTGATTCTGGCCAGATTTCTAAGTCCTGCAGACTCAGTCAACTGGATGAATTCCTCAACCTCTTCGCTCAGTAGAGGATTGCGAAAGTTGATATGTACCAGTACTGCCTTTTCTGTATTATCTTGCTGCACTAATCGACGGGCGGATAACCAGAGGTGTTATGCAAGCCAACGGGAGAAAATGAGCATGACTAATCGTCGATGTCCTCATCGATTCTCGGCATCTTGATATTGCGGGCTGGCACAACAGTTGATATGGCATGTTTATAGACCAGCTGACTTACGGAATTCTTGAGAAGAACCACGAACTGGTCAAAAGATTCCACCTGACCCTGAAGCTTGATTCCATTTACCAGGTAAATGGATACAGGGATCCTTTCCTTGCGGAGTGCATTCAGAAACGGATCCTGCAATGAGTGCCCCTTGCTCATGATATTTTCTCCTTATTTTTTATTATCTATCAATAGTAGTTATAGCAGGTATCAAACAAGGCCTTCCCTGTAGATCAGGGAATAGTATATTACAGTTCAGTGCAGAAAGTAGGGTCGCTTTGGAGTATTTTCAAGACTGACTGCGTTACATTCTGACTGGTGCTATCCAGCCATATGGCACTGCGTTCTGAACGCAACCAGGTCAACTGCCGTTTGGCCAGTTGCCTGGTCGCAATGATTGCGTGTTCCTGCATCGTCTTATAATCCAGCCTGTTTTCGAGGTACCGCCATACCTGCCGGTATCCGACCATCCGCATGGATGGCATAGCAGGTGTAAGATCGCCTCGTTCATACAGTGGTCTGACTTCATCCACAAGTCCAAGTTCAATCATCCTGTGGAACCGCAGCATGATCCTTTCGTGAATAATATTACGGTCCAGTGGGTTAATCACGAGCTTGATGATCCTGTGAGGCAGCGGTCTGTGCCTGCCGCCCGAGAAGGATTCCGATAATGGCCTCCCGGTGATCTCAAACACCTCGAGTGCCCGCTGGATCCTTTGTGGATCATTCTCATGAATCCTAGCGGCTGAATCGGGGTCCACCCTGGCAAGTTGCTCATGCAGGGCATGCCAGCCATCGGTCAGGGCCAGTCTCAAAATTCTTTCCCGGATCGCAGGTTCAGCGGGAGGAATTTCGGAAAATCCATGTTCCAGAGAGCGAAAATACAGACCAGTCCCACCAGTCAACAAGGGTATCCTGTTTCTGGCGTGAATCGCGTCGATTAATGCCCTTGCCTCAACCTGGAATCTGCCGGCCGAATAGGATTCAGCCGGGTCGCAAATATCAATGAGATGATGCGGAGCACGGGCCAGGATTACCCGATCCGGTTTTGCGGTTCCGATATCCATACCACGGTATACCATCGCCGAATCCGCACTGATTATCTCCAGAGGCAAAACTTCATGGAGGGCCAGTGCAAGCTCAGTCTTTCCGCTTGCTGTCGGTCCCATGAGAAAAATCACCGGGAGCGTTTCAGACCCCATGTTCTATGATCTCTGCAAGTTCCTTGCAATCCAGCCGGCGCCAGATCCCAGGGCAGGCGTTTGCGTCAAGATCCAGTCCGGCAAGCACCAGTTGATGCAGAAGTGCATTCACGGAGCCCTGCTCGAGACGACTGCTGCCAGAGGACGCATGATGTTCCAGAATCCTGGTAAGCTTCAGGGAAGACGCTGTGCGCTCCGTCCAGCTTATAGCGCTATATTCCAGGATATCTTCCAGCAGACGCTGTAGATCGGCTTCTTCCAGGATCAGCGGGATCGTCCGGAGCAGAATGGTCCCGGGACCAGCATAATCCAGTTGCAGTCCAAACCGGCGGCACAGTTCCTGGAAACCGCCTTCCGGATCAGGAAGTTCATACGATACGTGGATACTCACCGGGACCAGCAACGGACGGGATACCAACGATTCCTCCGCACCTAGCTTCTCGAGCCTGGTCCTGACAATAAACTTCCGGGCTCCGGCAACATCAATCAACAACAGGCATTCCTTACGTTCCGCGAGCACATACCTGTTCCCAACACTGCCCAGCAATCTGGTGTCGGCTGGTGGACTGTCTCCGGTGAAATAACTACTGCTCTTCGGTACTGGGTGGAGATAATCTCTATTGAATTCTCGTACTTCTGCGATTCCGGGGATATCCTCGCAGGTTGATCCAGATCCTGCAACCGCAGTGATTGGTGCTATCCGGGCACTGCCGGCATACTGCCCGGACAATGCGTTTTGAATGCATCCATGTATGAAATCATGAATCTCCCTGGTTTCCCTGAAACGGATTTCGTATTTTGCCGGATGCACATTCACGTCAGCCAGGGACGGATCCATCTCCAGGTACAGCACATATACTGGATAGCGTCCAGGGGGTATCTTTTCAGAGTAGGCTACGCGAATGGCATGGTTAAGTTTCCGGTCCCTGATGATGCGATTGTTGTGATAGAGATACTGGCGGTCCACCTGGCTTCGATGCATGGTTTCATCACCGATCCAGCCCCATAAACGCAGGGAATCATTCCGGCAATCAAGTTCTATTGCATTATCAATGAATGCCTGACCCAGAAGATCCCGAACCCGATTATCTGGACTGTCTATGTCACGGCAATCCATCAGGACCCGGCCATTGTGCTGCAACCTGACCGCCGTATCGAACGCAGAAAGCGCCAGCCGTTTTACGGTTTCAAGTATGTAGATGAACTCAGTTCTCTCAGAGCGGAGAAACTTTTTTCGTGCCGGCATACTGTAAAACAGGTTACTAACCGTCACGGTCGTTCCAGCGGGATGGGCGGCAGGTCCGGTATTAAAATCTCGCGTAATCGGGTCAAACCCGATAGACCATGCAGTATTCGAGTTACCAGTGCTCGAGATGATGCTGATTCTGGCCACAGCGGCAATACTGGACAGCGCTTCACCCCGAAATCCGAGCGTCCGGATCGAAAGCAGGTCTTCCGTTGTATGTAATTTACTGGTCGCATGGCTTTCGAGCGCGAGACGCATATCCTCAGAGTGGATCCCCGAGCCATCATCCTGTACACGAACCATGCGGGTTCCACCCCGCTCGATCTGTATATCGACCGACCTCGCACCAGCATCAAGGCTGTTTTCCACCAGTTCCTTGACAATAGATGCCGGGCGTTCGATTACTTCACCGGCAGCAATCTGGTTACTGAGGATTTCCGGTAATCTGCGAATTCTTTGCGGGTTTTCTGGGTACATAATCGGCCCATAGCTTAGCCCCTGCCGACTTGTGAGTGAAGCGCGGGATATCCGGACAAACCGTCACCCGGGAGGAAATGAAAAGGGAAAATGAACTACCCGCCGCTTGCAGGTATATCCAGCACTTGGCCAGCCTGGACCAAATCACTTTTCAGATCGTTAAAATCGCGTAGATGCTGCAGATTCACTTGATAAAACTGGGCAATACCGGAAAGGGTATCGCCCTTGGCGATCACATGCTTTCGCGTAGCAACCTGTGTGCCCTCCGGGGCATTGGTACGGAAATAGTTACGAACACCTTTCATAATGGATGCGGCAATCTTCAATTGCTGATCCGGATTACGTAGTTTCTTTTCTTCCGCGGGATTGGAAAGATAGGCAGTCTCTACCAGGATGGAGGGGATATCCGGTGACTTCAGTACCGCGAAACCCGCCGCTTCTACACGGGACTTGTGCAGTTTACCGATTTCACGCAGCCCACCGAGTATTTCTTCGGCAACTTCAATACTCTCTTCCAGACTGGCTGTCTGGGAGAGATCCAACAGGACGGATGCAAGTACATCATCCTTGTCTTCAAGGGATACACCACCGATCAGATCTGAAGCATTTTCCCGCGCCGCCAACCAGCGTGCGTATTCACTGCTGGCCCCTTTTTTCGACAATACATATACTGATGACCCATGCACGCGGGAATCCTTGAATGCATCTGCGTGGATGGAAATAAACATATCAACCTTGTGTTCGCGTGCCTTCTCGATACGCTTGCGTAAGGGTATAAAGTAATCGCCTTCCCGAATCATGACCGCGCGCATCCCTGGTTCCCGGTTGATCAATGCGGCAAGTTTGTCTGCAATCTTGTAAATCACATCTTTTTCATAGGTTCCGTTGGGACCGATGGAACCGGGATCCTCTCCCCCATGGCCGGCATCCACTGCAATCAGGATCGGGCGTGGCTGCCCCCTCTCCCCGGCATCTACCACTGGCTCCACATCGCGGGCCTGATTATTGTTTTGATTAGTCACATCAATAACTAGGCGATGTCCGTACTGTTGATTCGGCGGGAGTTGAAAACTCTTGGAGCTCGCAAATTTTTTCAGGTCCACGACAAAGCGCCAGTCTTTATCGTTCCGTGCCGAACCGCGCAGACGCTGCAGGAATTTGTCACTGGCTACGGGCTGAGCCTGTTCCCGTCTGTTACGTGCGTTTTTCAAATCGATAACCAGACGGTAGGGGTCTTCCATCATGCTGAGCTGATGCTCAACGGGCGCGCTGACATCAAAGACGATTCGGGTATGGTCAGGAGCTGCCCAGATACGGACATTCTCAATGGTAACGGGTTGAGCCCATAACTCCGGCGCCACCAATAAACCCCATAGTAGAAATTGACGTAAACGCATGCCGAGACCAATAATTCCTGAATTACTTACCAGTAATACTATTAATTATTGACTGTTAGTGCAATATTTTCAATTTTTTATTAGAAAATCAAGCTATCTATCTGTTTTAAATAAATTTAGATTGAAATTGTTAATTCCAGACCATCCGATCCAGGATGCTGTACCCATAATTAATGTGTCGTAGCTGACCTAATCGGGCGTTACAGTTTTGAGAAGCTCTCGTCCCTTGGGAGTTCGTGGATGCAGCGAAAGCACCCTACAGGAATCGCCGAAGGTGATCATGACGTGCAGGTCCGGGACAGGCAGGAGAGTAGCCGCCTTCTCGGGCCACTCGATCAGACATACCCCCTCGCCGTCGAAGTAATCCCGGATGCCGATAGCTTCGAGTTCTTCAGGGTCATTGATACGGTATAGATCCAGGTGATAAACAGGTGACCGGCCGGTCCGATACGGTTCCAGCAGGGTATAGGTAGGACTTTTCACACGTCCGGTGTATCCCCGTCCATGCAGAAATCCTCTCACCAGAGTGGTTTTGCCTGCCCCGAGATCACCCTGCAGGAAGATCAGTGTCCCTCCGGGGCAATCCCTGCCCAGTCGCATGCCGATTTCTTCCATAGTTGCGGCATCAGGCGCTTCTCTGACAAGCGACTGGCCGAAGTTGGTATCCTGCGGGTGACGCATGGTGCAGTGTGAGGTCGCAGCTAACCGTTAGGAGGGTTCTACATCGTGAGGGGTTGTTCCGTCAGCAGCAATGTTCATCCCCGGATTGGCATACCGACTGATCCAGGGAAGCAGATCAGTAGCCATCAGGCCCCGTTCCCCACTCTGCCTGGCGGCGCTGTCACCCGCCATAGCATGGATTGTGACCCCCAGGGCTGCGGCCTGTAATGGGGACAAACCTTGAGCCAGTAATCCCGCGACTACGCCACTGAGTACATCCCCCATGCCGCCTGTTGCCATACCCGGGTTTCCGGCGGTACACACCAATGGTAGGGTGTCGGGTCCAAACACCAGTGTTCCGCTGCCCTTTAGAACAATGATCCCGCCATACCGCTGCTGTAACCGACCTGCCGCACGAAAACGATCGGCCTGGATTTCAGCAGTACTGATCCCGAGCAAACGGGCTGCCTCTCCTGGATGTGGCGTCAGGATCCACCAGTCTGAATATGCTGGCTCCCTGGCCAACAGGTTCAGGGCATCGGCGTCCAGGACCAGAGGCAGGCGGCATTCCAGTGTCCTGGCCAGCATGGCTTGCGCCCAAGGGGATTGCCCCATTCCCGGACCGGCGAGGATTACGGATGCCCGTGATAGCAAGGGATCCAGTTCGGAAATGTTTTCGACACCGCTGACCATAAGTTCCGGGACAGCGAGTGGAATGGTCCAGGCATGTGCACTTCGGGTTGCAATACTGACCAGACCGGCGCCGCAGCGGGCGGATGCCTGCGCCGCCATCCTTACGGCGCCGCTGAAACCATGGTCGCCTCCAAGGACCAGCACATGTCCAAATAACCCTTTGTGGGAGGATCGTGGCCTGGGCGCCAACCACCCGGCCGTCGTCTCGTAGTCAATGCGGCGGGCGTCGGGCAGTATCGCTTGATAGATCTCCGGCGGCACGGCCAAGTCAGCGAAAACAATCCTGCCGCAGCAATCTGCGCCCTGCCCGGTGAAGAGTCCCTGCTTCAATCCGACAAAAGTGATCGTAATATCGGCCCGCACTGCGACACCCATGATCCTGCCGGAATCAGCATGCAACCCGGTTGGCAGATCGATGGAGAGGACCGGTCTGCCTGCATCGTTGATGTCCCGAACGACCTGCAGATATCTGCCTCCGAGTTCCCTGTCCAGTCCGGTGCCGAGGATGGCATCTACGATCACCTCCGCATCGGCAAACGGTTCTGGTCCGGAATACTCCGAACAGGATATCCGCCTGAGGGTCTGCCGTGCCGCCCGGGCCGCATCACCGGTTAGGGAATCGGGATCGGAGACTGTGATCAATTGCACACTACAGCCTTCGTCAAGCGCCATTCCAGCCAGCAAGTAGCCGTCGCCGGCATTATTACCACTGCCACACACCACAGTCACCTTCCCGGCATGCGGCCACGAGTCCCGCAACTGCCGCCAAGCGGCGGCAGCGGCACGCTCCATAAGACAGAAACCGGGGATACCATGGATATCCATAACCCGGCGGTCCATGGCTCTAACCTGGGTCGCTTGGTAAAGATCAACCGGCAAGACAGACATGGCCTGCAAATCTCATAACTTCAGGTATCGTAGCCTGTAAAATCGCAGTTCTTCGATGGAATCCCGTGCATCCTGCAGTGCCAGGTGCTCAGAATCCTTGATGAACTGCTCCTGGCTGGGGGCCCAGCGGTTCACCAGGATCTTCAGTGATGAGACATCAAGATTGCGGTAATGGAAATATCGCTCCAGTTCCGGCATCAGCCTGGCCAGGAAACGTCGATCCTGACAGATACTATTGCCACACATCGGGGAACTCCGTTCAGTAACGTGCTGCCGAATGAAATCCAGAGTCATCCTTTCCGCATCTCTGCACGAGAGACGGCTATTTCTTACACGGTCGATCAATCCAGATCGGGCATGCTGCACCGTATTCCATTCGTCCATACCCAACAGCAAGGATTCATCGACATGGATTGCAATTACCGGCCCTTCTGCAAGGATATCCAGTTCGTTGGAAGTAATGATGGTCGCGATCTCAATGATCTGATCCCGCATGGGGTCGAGTCCTGTCATCTCCAGGTCAATCCAGACGAGATTGTTCGCTGATTGCATCATGGTGTTGTCATTGCTATATCTTGTTTATTATCATTCTAACCACAAAAGGAACCAATACAGCAAGAACCGGACTCACTTTATACTAAAGTACTATCGGGCAACCCTGAACACAATGAATACATTCAGCCTATTGTTTATGCTCATCCTTGCGGTCAGTTTCATGCTGCAATGGTACCTTGTGCTCAGGCAAATCCGGCATATCCATCGGCACCGGGACCAGGTACCGGCAGCTTTTCGTGAAAAGATCAACCCGGAAGAGCATGGAAAAGCTGCGGCCTACAATATTGCGAAATCCAGGACGGGATTGGTAGATCTCAGCCTCAATACCCTGCTGCTTTTAGTATGGACCCTGGGAGGTGGATTGCAGATGCTGGCTGATTTCTGGATCTCATTCGAACTGGGTGAAATCTGGACCGGTTCCCTGTTCATCATTGCCTTCATGCTGGTGTCTGGGATCCTTTCCTTGCCCATGTCGATCTACCAGACTTTTTTCCTGGAGCAGAAATTCGGGTTCAACAAGACCTCTCCCAGGACTTTTGTACTTGACCTTGTCAAGCAATGCCTGTTGCTGTTGTGCATCGGGCTGCCGTTTCTGTGCGTGGTACTTTGGCTCATGAACACTTCAGGCCGGCTGTGGTGGCTGTATGTCTGGATCGCCTGGTTCAGTTTCAGTCTTATCATGATGTGGGCCTGGCCGGCGTTAATCGCACCGTTGTTCAACAAGTTCAAGTCCCTGGAGCGGGATGCATTGCGCAAACGCATCGAGAGTCTGCTGGAACGGAACGGCTTTGCTTCGCAGGGAATATTCGTGATGGATGGTTCCAAGCGCTCCAGTCACGGCAACGCCTATTTTACGGGCCTCGGCAACAACAAGCGGATTGTTTTTTACGATACCCTGCTGAAAGATTTGACCGACGCGGAAACGGAAGCCGTGCTAGCGCATGAACTGGGTCATTTCAAACTCAGGCATATCAAAAAGCGAATCGCCCTGACCGCAATCTTGTCCCTGCTCAGTCTGGGGTTGCTGGGATGGATTATCGAGATGCCCTGGTACTATGAAGGTCTGGGGGTCAGCACCAAGTCATCCTACATGGCGTTGACCCTTTTCCTGATGATCGCGCCGCTATTCAGTTTTTTCCTGCAACCGGTCTTTTCCTGGATGTCACGAGTGCATGAATACGAGGCGGACAGCTTCGCTGCCGCACAGGCCGAAGCAGAAAACCTGGTGCAGGCACTGGTAAAACTCTATCGTGAGAATGCCAACACTCTGACACCCGATCCCGTCTATTCCGCATTCCATGATTCCCACCCCCCCGCCCCCTTGCGGATTGCGCATCTGCAGGGCATGAGTTCCTGATCGCCCACTTTCTTTCCATTCACCGTACCGGTCTGCTAGCATAGATGAGAGGATGAGAAAAGGAGACTTGTTTGCCTATGGCGGAATATAACTCAGCCATCACCAGCCTGTATGACAATATCTGGCTGGTCGATGGAGTGCGTACCCCCTTTGTCGATTACAAGGGGGTCTTCGGATTGGTTTCCCCAACCGACCTGGGCATCAAGACGGCAAGGGAAATCTTCAGACGAACCGGTTTAGCTCCGGAGGATGTCGGCGCCGTAGTCACCGGCTGTATGGCCCAGGCATCTTTCGATGCCTATGTATTGCCGAGACATATCGGGCTCTATTCCGGCGTACCGGTCCAGGTACCCGCAACTTTGGTGCAAAGAGTCTGCGGCACGGGGATCGAGATACTGATGCAATCGGCCGATGCCATCACCCTGGGCAAGATAGAACTGGGATTGTGCGTCGCGGCAGAATCCATGAGTCGCAATCCCATCGCCGCCTACACCCACCGGAGCGGTTATAACCTCGGACAGGTGGATTTCAAAGATTTCCTCTGGGAGGCGCTGACCGATACCGCCATCGGCACCAGCATGGGTGTCTGTGCGGAACGCCTGGCGACGGAATACTCCATCAACCGCGGGGATGCGGATGCCTTCGCCTGCGAGAGTTTCGATCGGGCTCTCCGTGCCCAGGCAGATGGTTTTCTGGCGGGTGAAATTACAACCGTCATCACCGAAAAGTTCGAACTGGAAGGTTACCAAACCCGGGGGATCAGACTGCCCCGGGGCCTTGAAGGGCAAAAGACTGACAACCATGTCAGGCCATCTCCCTTAGAAGTCCTGGCGAAGCTGCCTGCCGTATTCGGCGGCGTGCAGACCGGCGGAAACAGTTCTGCCATCGTCGATGGGGCGGGCGCCGCTCTGGTGGCCTCCGGCGACTACATCAAGCGCAAGGGGATTCAACCCCTGGGGCGCATGGTCGCAGCTACGGTCGTGGGCGTAGCTCCGGAAAATATGGGCATCGGACCGGTTGTCGCGATTCGGCCTTTGCTGGAACGAACCGGACTGGGGACGGATAATATCGACCGGTTCGAAATCAACGAGGCCTTTGCAGCCCAGTGCATCGCCGTTGAAAGAGAGCTTCAACTGGATCACGCCCGGGTCAACGTCCATGGCGGAGCCATCGCCCTTGGCCATCCCCTGGCAGCCTCCGGGGTACGACTCGCCATGACCGTGGCTCGCGAATTGAAACATTCCGGTAGCCGTTACGGCATCGCTTCTGCCTGCATCGGCGGCGGCCAGGGTATCGCCCTGCTAATCGAAAATCCGGAGCATTCCGGCTGACAGGGAACGCATCCCGGAGGTAGCGCGGTAGAAAAACGGACTGCTAATCGAAAATCCGGAGCACTCCGGCTGACAGGGGACGAATCCCGGAGTTTTTTTACTCCTGCCGTACGATCAGCCCATCCAGCGCCAGAATCCCCGTTTCGAATGCCCGTACCGGATTGATATCCAGCTCCAGGATTTCCGGACAGCCCACCAGGAGATCCGAGACGGCCAGCAGCGCGCGTATCACCGCCTGCTGGTCTACGGCCGGGGCACCACGCCAGCCTTCCAGCAGGACTTTTGCCTTCAGTTCGGCCAGCATCTCCGCCGCATCTGCAGGATATATGGGCGCCAGTCGCATGCTGACATCCTTGATGGCTTCGGCGATGGTTCCACCAATCCCGAGTAACAATACTGGTCCGAATACCGGATCGCGTAACCCGCCTATAATCAGGTCCAGACCCGGTCCGGCCATTTCTTCCAGCAGGTAGGCATGACCTGCCGCGCTCTTTATGCTGTCGATCTTGTGCAGCGCATCCTTGAGATCCGACTCCTCGCGAATGCCCAGATGCACTCCACCGAC
>Ga0156099_1155_pt1 | contig 16595 bp, 13 predicted proteins | sample RifCSPlowO2_02_FD_107752 | JGI IMG/M metagenome (GOLD analysis project Ga0156099, IMG submission 107752) | Gammaproteobacteria bacterium RIFCSPLOWO2_02_FULL_56_15
CCGTTATTTCCACCGGGAAGAAACCATTCTCCCAGGAATTGATCCCACTGCGGAAATCCGTATCAGTGCCAGGATTGCCACTACCGCATGTATCGGCGCGCATGTATTTATCGGCGATGACAGCAGCATTGCAGAGGGAGCGTTTATTGGTCCGGGATGTGTCATCGGCGAGCATGTCACGATAGGCGCGAATACCAGGCTGACCGCGAATGCTACGATCTGCAACGGTGCGAGCATAGGCAGGAATGTGATCATACACCCAGGGGTGGTCATAGGTGCGGATGGCTTCGGGATCGTGAAGGATCAGGACAGTTGGCTGAAGATCCCGCAGATTGGCAGTGTCATCATCGGTGATGACGTGGAGATTGGCGCCAATACCACCATCGACCGGGGCGCCTTGAGCGATACGATAATCGAGGAAGGGGTAAAGATCGATAATCAAGTGCAGATCGGTCATAATGTCTTTATCGGCGCCCATACTGCAATTGCCGGTTGCGTGGCCGTGGCCGGCAGTGTGACCATTGGCAGACATTGCATGATTGGTGGTTTATCAGCCATCAGCGGCCATATTGAAATAGCCGATAATGTCATCATCAATGGCATGTCCGGCATAGCAAATTCCATAAAGCGATCAGGCCATTACGGCTCAGGCATACCGGCGATGGAAGCCAGGACATGGAAGAAAAATATCGTCAGACTGAAGCATCTGGATGATATTGTGAAGCGCCTGATGCAGCTGGAAGAAATAATCAAAAACAAGCGGTAAGAAACAAGGAATTATCTACTAGAGAAGAATCTATGACGACCATGAAGATAGGCCAGATTACCAATCTGCTGCCTCACCGGTACCCGTTTCTGCTGCTGGATCGCATCTTGAGCTGTGAACCCTTCGGCAAACTCACGGCGATCAAAAATGTGACCATAAACGAACCTCACTTCCAGGGGCATTTCCCAGGCAAGCCGATCATGCCCGGTGTGCTGATCATCGAAGCCATGGCGCAGGCAGCGGCAATTCTCGGAGAACAGTCATTAGAGTATTCCCCCGGCAAGGAATCTCTCTATTATCTGGTGGGGATTGACAAGGCCAGGTTCCGGCAGACGGTCGAACCGGGTGATCAGTTAATAATCGAAGTCAACTATCTTACAGTGAAAAGAAATATCTGGAAGTTTAGGGCGACTGCGAGCGTGGATGACCGGGTCGTGGCTTCGGCAGAGTTCCTGACCACCGTTGTGAATCCATAAGCTTGATAGATTCTACCGCCATTATCCATCCGGATGCCGTGATTTCTGACGGTGTCGAGATTGGTCCCTATACGTTTATCGGGGCAGGTGTGGAAATCGGCCGGGATACGTGGATCGGCCCACATGTCGTGATTCGCGGCCCGACGTTCATCGGCGAGCATAACCGGATCTTCCAATTCACCTCGCTGGGTGATGATCCCCAGGACAAAAAATATCGCGGTGAAAGCAATTCGCGGCTGAAAGTCGGAAATGGCAATACGATCCGCGAATTTTGCTCGATAAATCGGGGGACCGATACCGGCGGGGGACTCACAAGTATCGGTGATGACAACTGGATTATGGCCTATGTTCATATTGCCCATGACTGTGTTGTGGGCAGTCATACGGTATTCGCCAACCACGCCACACTCGCCGGGCACGTCTCCATTGGAGATTTCGTTATTCTGGGTGGTTTTACGGGTGTTCACCAGTTCTGCCGGATTGGTTCTTACAGCCTGACCGCGATCTCATCTGTCGTGGTCAAAGATGTTCCTCCCTATCTTATCGTCTCAGGCAACACAGCGCGGCCCAATGGCTTGAATCGCGAGGGACTCAGGCGACACGACCTGGACCAGGAGATCATTCAAAGGCTGAGTGCTGCCTACAAAACGCTTTACCGTGAAGGACTGCTGCTTAACGAGGCGCTGAGCGAGATCAGGAGCTCTAACCAGGACTGTCCTGAAGTGTTGGGATTCGTAAATTTTATCGAGGGGTCGACACGGGGTATCGTGCGTTGATCCACGAGTGCTTGGAATCGTGTGATGACCATGCTGCGGATCGGAATCATTGCCGGTGAGGCCTCAGGGGATTACCTGGGTGCGGATCTGATTGATGGAATACGGCAACAGATCCCCGGACTCAGCGTTGAAGGTATCGGCGGCGCCAGGATGATTGCCGCAGGCTGCCATAACCTGTTTCCTATGGAAAAACTTTCAGTCATGGGTCTGCTGGAAGTGGTCCGCCACTACCGCGAACTGACGGGGATTCGCAATCATTTGACACGGCATTTCCTGAACGACCCGCCGGATGTTTTCATCAGTATCGATGCACCCGATTTCAATCTGGAACTGGAGCGTCGATTGCGCGCCCGGGGCATACCCACCGTGCATTATGTGAGCCCGCAGGTATGGGCCTGGCGTGCATACCGTCTCCGCAGCATTGCCCGCGCAGTGGACCTCATGTTGGTTTTATTTCCTTTTGAGCAGGATTATTACAGGCGTCACGGGATTGCAGTGGCCTGTGTAGGGCATCCGCTGGCAGGGCAGATTCCGCTGCAACCGGACCCCGAGGCTGCCCGCCGCCGGCTAGGGCTGCCCAAGGACGGCGTCCTTATAGCATTCATGCCGGGCAGCAGGAGGATGGAACTGAAACGTCTGCTGGTCCCTTTTCTGCAGGCCGCACGGGAGATCCACCAGCTCCGACCGGAAGTTCGGTTTGCCACCAGTCTGCTGGATGATCCCGCGATTCAACTGCTTGAGAAAACCCGACGTGGCTTGAAGTTACAGGACCTTCCCCTGACGGTATTCAAAAACCAGGCCCATGCTGTGCTGGAGGCTGCGGATCTGGTCTTGCTGGCCTCCGGGACCATCACACTGGAATGCATGCTATACAAGAAACCCATGGTGGTAGCCTATCGTATGCACTGGTTGAGCTTTTGGCTGATCCGCGCCCTCATTAAAATCAAGTATGTCGCCTTGCCGAACATCCTGGCCGGTGAACGTCTGGTCCCGGAGTGCCTGCAGTCGGATTGCCGGCCGGAGCGACTGGTGGAGGAAATGAATCACTGGCTGAACAATCCCGCTGCGGTAGAGCAATTGAAGGTAAGATTCGCCTACCTGCACGGCCAATTGCAAACGGGGAACGATAATCCTGCCGCCAAGGCCATCTTGCAGATGCTGGGCAGGGGATGAAAACTCTGCAAATCATGCAAGCCGGCATCTCTGAACGTATAGCCGGTGTGGATGAAGTGGGCCGGGGACCATTGGCGGGACCAGTGATCGCCGCCGCAGTGATCCTTGATGGAAACCGGAGGATTGAGGGATTACGGGATTCCAAAGAACTCTCAGCACGTAAACGCGTGGTTCTGGCTGAGTCTATCCGGCGCCATGCGCTGGCTTGGTCGCTGGGCCGTGCGGAGCCCGAAGAAATTGATCGCTTAAATATCCTGCAGGCGAGTATGCTGGCCATGCAGCGTGCGGTGGCGGGACTCGCAATAGAACCAACTTCCGTACTGGTGGATGGAAATCAGAGCCCATTATTATCTTACCCGGTGCGGACTGTGGTTGGAGGCGATCGGCTGATCCCCGCGATCAGTGCCGCTTCGATCCTGGCCAAGGTATGCCGGGATGCGGAAATGGAAGAAATCGAGGCACAATACCCGGGTTACGGGTTCGCGCAACACAAAGGGTATCCCACCTCTGCCCATCTTCTGGCCCTGGCATTGCTTGGACCCTGTCCCCTGCATCGGCGGTCCTTCGCGCCGGTACGAAAGTTGTTATGATCGCACTGCTATAGTTACATTTCTTATTGGATAAAGTCTTGTCCTCCTCATTTATACATCTGCATCTCCATAGCGAGTACTCTCTCGTGGATGGCATGATCCGGATCCCGGATTTGATCCGGGAGGCGGTAGCTATGGGAATGCCTGCCTTGGCGCTTACGGAGCTGGGTAACCTTTATTCCGTAGTCAAGTTCTACCGGGCCTGTCAGGAGGCGGGTATTAAACCGATCATTGGGAGTGAAGTCCGGATCCTCGATGAGGCACGTGGTATCGGCGGCAACCTGGTCCTCCTGTGCCAGAATCGTACTGGTTACCTTCATCTCTCCCGGTTGATCACCCGCAGCTATACCGAGGGGCAATCCCGCGGCGTGCCATGGATACGGCATGCCTGGTTGCGGGGCGCCTCCGAAGGATTGATCGCCCTGTCCTGCGCTCGTGAGGGTAACGTAGGGCAGGCAATCCTCATGGGCAAGACGGACCTCGCCAGAACCTTGTTGGCTGAATGGCTGGAGATCTTTCCGGATCGCTACTATCTGGAAATACAAAGGACCGGCCGGGAAGATGACAGAGCCTGCATTGAGGGCTCTGTTGAGCTCGCGTTTAGCTGTAATATTCCTGTGGTTGCCACGAATGATGTCCGTTTCCTGCGGGTTGATGATTTCGAGGCGCACGAAGCAAGAGTTTGTATTCACCAGGGGACGGCGCTCAATGATCCGCGCCGCTCGCGGGGATACTCGGAGCAGCAATTTCTGCGGAGTTCTGATGAAATGGTTGAACTATTTCACGACCTGCCGGAAGCGATTGGAAACACCCTGGCAATCGCCATGCGCTGTAACATGGAATTCAGTTTCGGTACTGCCAACCTGCCTGACTTCCCGGTTCCGGAAGGCTTTGATCAGGCCTCCTGGCTGCGGCACGAAGCCGAGGCCGGACTCGACCGCCTTTTTCAATCCGGACAGATCCGGCCTGCCAGCGGAGAAAATCAACAGGCTTTGGATGTTTACCGCAAGCGCCTTACGAGCGAGTTGAAAGTCATCATCGATATGGAATTTCCCGGATATTTCCTTATCGTGGCTGATTTTATCCGCTGGGCCAAGGAACATGATATACCGGTGGGTCCCGGACGGGGTTCCGGCGCCGGCTCCCTGGTGGCCTATGCGCTGAGCATCACGGAACTGGACCCCATTCGCTATGAGCTGCTATTCGAACGCTTTCTCAATCCGGAGCGGGTTTCCTTACCGGATTTTGACGTGGATTTCTGCATGGATCGACGTGACGAGGTTATCGAATACGTGGCGCAGCGCTATGGCCGTGAACGGGTATCCCAGATCATCACCTTCGGCAGTATGGCAGCCAAGGCTGTGGTCAGGGATGTGGGCAGGGTTCTGGGGCACCCCTACGGGTTTGTGGATCAGATCGCGAAGCTGATCCCCTTTGAACTGGACATGACACTGGATCGCGCGCTGGAACAGGAAGAGTTGTTGCGGGTCCGTTACGAGGCAGAAGAGGATGTTGCAACGTTGATCGATCTGGCCAGAAAACTGGAAGGATTGGCGCGCAATGCAGGACGTCACGCCGGAGGCCTGGTAATCGCTCCGAAACCCCTCACGGAGTACATGCCGCTCTACTGTGAACAGGGATCAACGGCGACCTCGACCCAGTTTGATATGGGGGATGTAGAGGCCATCGGGTTGGTCAAGTTTGATTTCCTTGGCCTGAGAACACTGACTATCATCGACAACGCCGTCAAGGATATCAACGGTTTCCTGATGAGGGAACAAGGTCCGGCAGTGGATATCCGGAGCTTAGCGCTGAATGATCCGGAAACCTTCCGTTTAATTCAGCGAATGGATACGACGGCTATATTCCAGCTCGAATCGGAGGGCATGAAGAAGCTCATCAAGCGGTTGCAACCGGACAATTTCAACGACCTGATTGCTCTCGTCGCATTGTTTCGCCCAGGCCCTCTGCAATCGGGTATGGTGGATGATTATATCGACCGTAAACATGGGGCTCGCGTGGATTATCCTCATCCCGCCCTGGAGCATGTCCTCAGTCCGACGTATGGGGTCATACTCTATCAGGAACAGGTCATGCAGATTGCGCAGATCCTTGCCGGTTATTCGTTGGGGGCGGCAGACCTCTTACGTCGGGCCATGGGAAAGAAGAAACCGGAGGAAATGGCAAAGCAGAGAAGCGTATTCGTCGAGGGAGCCGTTGCCCGCGGCGTCGAGGAGAGAAAGGCCACCTATATCTTTGACCTGATGGAAAAATTCGCCGGCTACGGTTTTAATAAATCACATTCAGCCGCCTATGCCTTGTTAGCCTATCAGACCGCCTGGCTGAAGGCGCACTACCCGGCGGCGTTCATGTCCGCGGTATTTTCTGCGGACATGGACAATACCGACAAGATTGTCATGTTGCGCGACGAATTGCGCCAGATGGGCATCAAGCTGTTGCCACCGTCAGTGAACCGTGGCGAACATCGCTTTCAGGTAATCGATGCCGCCACCATTCAATTCGGTCTCGGCGCCATCAAGGGAGTGGGAAGTGCAGCAATTGAAAATATCCTGCAGGAACGGCGCGCGCAGGGGGAGTTTCGTGACCTTTTTGATCTGTGCCACCGGGTGGATAACCGCAAGGTCAACAAGCGTGTATTCGAGGCGCTGATCCGGTCCGGCGCATTGGACGACTTGGGGCCGGGCAGGAGCGCCATGATGGCCAGCCTGCTGAAGGCCACGCAACTGGCCGAACAACACGCATCCAACCGCAATACGGGCCAGGATGACCTCTTTGGATTGGGGACCGGACCGGTCACGGGCCATACAGAGGAATTTGAGACTCATACTGTGTCCTTTGTGGTTTCCGGCGACTGGGACGATCAGGAACGTCTCCATTGGGAGAAAGAGACGCTGGGTTTTTATCTGGAAGGTCATCCTATCAGCCGCTACGAAAAGGAATTGTCGGAAATCATCACGGTACAGTTGCGGCAGGTGAAGAAGGAAAGGTTGCGGGTCGCCGGTTATATCGAGAATATCCGGACCCGGGCCGGGGCTCGTGGGCGCACGGCGGAGATTCGGCTGGATGACCGTACTTCAAGGATGCAACTGACACTCTATCCGGAAGTCTATGATCGCTACCGACCAAACTTGATCAAGGATCGACTGATAATCATCTGTGGCGAGGCGATTGAGGACGATTATTTCAATTCAGGGTACTATATCAAGGTGGATTCCGTGCATGACCTGGATGAGATACGTAATAATTGCGGTGTATTGCGGCTGAGCCTGGACCACACCATGTCCACAAACGGCGTGATGCACGAACTGAGATCAGTGCTGGCAACAGCTAAAGGTCGTACCCGGCCTGTCGTGGTTGAATATGATAACGGCAAGGCCACCGGGCGTCTGACTCTAGGGGAGGCATGGAAGGTCAGCATAGATGATGCATTGCTGGGTAGCCTGCGGGGTCTGCTGGGTGGTGAAAACGTCAATATCGACTATTATCAGGTGTCTCAGTACCTGTCCATCGGATAGCGAAGCCATTGCAAGGGGATGTACCGGAGATGAATTTTGAGGATTTTGAACAACCAATCGCAGAGCTGGAAGCGAAGATTGAGGAGTTGCGGCATGTGAGCAATGACTCTGCGATCGATCTCAATGATGAAATTGTCCACCTTGAGAAACAGTGCCGCGATCTGAAGCAATCGGTCTTCTCGAAGCTAACACCCTGGCAAATCTCGAGGGTCGCCAGGCATCCGCAACGGCCCTATACCCTGGATTACATCCGCCGGATCTGTACGGATTTTCATGAACTGCACGGGGATCGCAACTTTGCCGATGACCCCGCAATCGTCGCTGGTATCGCCAGACTGGCCGACGATCCCGTCGTTGTTATCGGACATCAGAAGGGTCGTGATATCAAGGAGCGTATCTACAGAAATTACGGCATGCCAAAGCCTGAAGGGTACCGCAAGGCCCTGCGAATCATGAATCTGGCCGAGCGCTTCCGGATTCCGATACTGACTTTTATCGATACGCCGGGCGCCTATCCTGGCATAGGCGCCGAAGAAAGAGGGCAGAGCGAAGCCATTGCCAAAAACCTGGAGGTGATGTCGTCATTGCGGGTTCCCATCATCGCCACGGTGATCGGGGAAGGTGGTTCGGGCGGGGCGCTGGCTATCGGTGTCGCGGACCGCGTCATCATGCTCGAATACAGCACCTATGCTGTTATCTCACCGGAGGGTTGCGCCTCCATCCTGTGGAAAAATTCCGACAAGGCGGAAGAAGCGGCAGAGGCCATGGGCCTGACTTCCTCACGGCTGTACGAACTGGGCGTGGTGGACGAGATCATCAAGGAACCACTGGGCGGCGCCCATAGGGACCATGACGCAATCGCCGGCAGTATCCGTCAGACGCTGCTCGGGCACCTGGCCGAATTGCGGCAACAGAGCGAAACAGAACTGCTGGCCTCGCGGCAACAAAAGATCCGAGCCTACGGTTTTGTACAGTAGTAGAATGCTGTTCCTACCACCCTGAAAGTGCAGATTGGCGCCAACTGATTTAACACCCTCCGCAGTCCTTCGGCTCCTGGCCGGATTCCCGCAGGCCAGATGTTGCTGGATTGCCTACAGCGGCGGCGTCGATTCCCATGTGCTGCTGCATCTCCTGTACCGACTGAGAAATGAAATTACGTCAGAACTCAGAGTCTTGCATGTGAACCATGGTATCAATGCCGGGGCTCTGCAGTGGTCTCGCCACTGTGCGGCGGTATGCAAGGGACTCGGTCTGGAGCTGGTAGTGGAGCGGATCGATATAGACAGACCATTGGGAACCAGTATCGAGTCCTGGGCGCGGAAACAACGCTACACATTGCTGGCCAGACACATGCAATCAGGGGATCTCCTGCTCACTGCGCATCACCAGCAGGATCAGGCTGAGACCCTGCTTCTGCAATTACTGCGCGGGGCCGGTGTAAAGGGTTTGGCGGCCATGCCCCGTCTGCGGGAATTTTGCGGAGGCTGGCACGCGCGGCCCTTGCTGGACTTTACCAGGCCTCAAATCCTCAGCTATGCCGTCCAGGCGGATCTCCAGTGGATCGAGGATGACAGCAATCTGGATGAGAGCCTGGACCGGAATTTTCTACGCCGGCAAATCTGGCCTCGATTGCAGCAACACTGGCCCGGTCTGTCACGGACGCTCGCGCGCGTGGCCAATCATCAAGCGCAGGCAGCCAGTCTGCTGGAAGACCTCGCGCGGCAGGACCTTGGTTCCCTGCGGCTGCAGGAGGGATCCATCCTGGACAATCGGCTCCTGCAGTCCATCAGTCGCCCCAGGCTTGCGAATCTGCTCAGGTACTGGCTGCAGGAACTCGCCCTGCCAACCCCCAATGCCGGGAAATTGCAACAGGTGATCGAGGATGTGATCCATTCCAGTTACCAGGCTGGCCCCTGTGTGCGTTGGAAAAATGTCGAGATTCGGCGTTACCGGTATGGCGTGTATGCCCAGACCGTGCTGCCGGAGCACGATCCGGATTTGATCCTGGACTGGAATCTGCAAGAGAGTTGTGGAATTCCAGTGGGCACTCTGCAGGCACGACTTGCCCAGGGACGTGGGATACGCTGCACTGCAGTCCCAGGTGAAAAATTACAGATCCGTTACCGGAAGGGGGGGGAGCGACTGAAACCCGCGGGTAGCGAGCATCACAAACCACTGAAAAAGCTGTTTCAGCAACGGGGGATCCTCCCCTGGTACCGGGATCGTATCCCCCTGCTTTATGCAGGTGACGACTTAGTCGCTGTTGCCGGGTATTGGGTAGCTGGGGAATATTCAGCCGCTGACGATGAACCTGGTTGGGAGATCCACTGGTCAGCCGCGGCGCAGGCTTTGACTCCGGATATCAACCGGTGACGGCAGGCGCCCTGGTGTGCTGTATGGCGGTATCTTCATCGAGAGTGTAATCCGCAGAATACAACGTAAAGCGGAGGAAGATATCACCGATCTCCAGGATATCGCCTTCCTGAAGTTTTTTCTTTTTGATCTTTTCTCCGTTTACATACAAACCATTGAGTGATTCGACGTCGAAAATAATAAAATTGCCGTTGCTGGAACGGTGAATCTCTGCATGCCGGCGGGATACTGATCCGTCTGGCAGAGTGAGTTCATTATCACGAGTTCGTCCGATGCGCCAGATGGTATTGGTGATAGGGTAGCGGGTGGCTTTTTCATCCTGCACCACCAGGTAGGCAAAGGGTTTGAAAGCAGCCGGTGTGCTGGTGCGGTTTTGCTTGTTGGTACCCTTCTCCTGAAATACGACCACCAGGATGATGATAACCAGAATCATAAGGATCCCCAGGATTATCGGTATTCCGTACCCTAGCCAGGCATCCATTTCCTCAGGCTCAGCCGGAGTTGAGATGACTGTGTAGGCCGGTTGTGCATCGCCCGCCGGTGCTGGCGGGGCCGTAACCACCGGGCTGAGCTTGGAGCCCGGCTGGATGAGCGGAACAACGGCCTCGATATCACCAATATCCGTTTCGAAGGTGATCGCGATTGCAGGGTTCTCGCGAAGAAGTTGCTCCGGGACAGATTGTAGATCAACAGAGAACCTGCCGCCGCTGTCGATATTCTCGAACGGCAGTTGCATGAACTGCTCCGGCAGGTCGTACCGCTCATCCGCTTCGATGTAAATTCCGCCGGTCTCCTCACTCAGCCGGCGCAGCGATTGGAGGGCTACGGATAAGGAGACAGATCGGGGATAGCCGAAACTGTTGATAATGACATGAGCCTTTCTGGCGGCATTGATTACATCCTGATGATAATATGCGATATCTTCCGCCTGGCCATCTGAAAAGAGGAATATGGATTTCCGATCCGCCTCGATACTGCCCAGAGTATCGATCGCCTTGATTACATTCCGATAGAGTTCGGTTGTTTTCCCCGTTGCGCGCAGTGTGCGAGTAGCCTCAAGGATGGTGTCGCGGTTAGCGCCAATGGGGGATTTGATTACCAGGCTCTTATCGAAGCTGGCCAGGCCCGTCTTGTGGTGGGGCCCGATAGCCTCAAGTAGCTCAGCGATATGCCTGATATTAATTTCGACCACGTTTTGTCTGGCGGGATCGCTGGTATCCACAAGGAACAGGATCGCAGACACGGCGAGGCTCCAGGGGTAGGTTTCACGTCCCGTTAATGGCAAGTTTCTTTCCCCTGTACGTGCACGAATTTCCAACGGTGGTTCGGGGATCAGCATCCGGTATCCGCAATCGAGGACTTTGGAGTCTCTCTGCTGACATTCCAGATAAAGATTGCTGGTGAGCACATCCCAGGCTGCGACCTTATTTGAACAGATCAGACCGGCTATCAGGAAAAGAACCATGCCCGATAGGCTGATGGGAACTTTCCAAATTCGTAAATTATTCCAGAATGCCGGCACGCATTTACTCCCGTATCAGCACTCGGGTCCCGTAGGAGACGTACTGTCGCAATTCGTTCATTTCATCGTTGGTAAGCGCGATGCAGCCTTCCGTCCAGTTGAAGGATTCATGAATTTCGAGCGTTTCCCCGGTTTCCTCTCCAACTCCATGAATTCCGATAAACCCACCGAGTGCAGTATTCTGGGGTGGGACCGCGCCATTTTTTATTGCGGTCACGATTTGCCGGAACTCACTGGCGCTGATGGTCTGATCGCGGTAACCATGCCAGGCATCCACGGTATTGGGATAATTCAAGAGCATGAAGAAAAAAAACTTGCTGTCATTGTTGAAATCCACCACCTGATAGGCGCCAACCGGTGTTCGATTATCCCCACGTCTGCGCTTAGCCCCATGATCCGCCTTGCCGAGCGAGATATGGAAGCTGCGGACCACCTGCTCACCGGAGAGGACCTTCAGCTCCCGGGTGGATTTATTGATCTCGATGAGATAAGGACTGGATATTGCGGCACTGGATGAACCATGGAAAATGAACAGTGTGAGAATCCATACGGCTCTCCATGTGATCAATCCTGGGTAATCGGGGTTTCTAAGCATAGGCACCTGTAGCGCTGTTTGTATCATGTCTTGATGATGGCCATGATTATAGTATCAGTATAGTGGTTTCAGGGTAAAAGTTTGATAACAAATTTACGTTTAAAAAAAACTAATCACGATCCGGTTGCGCTGGTTTTCATCTTCATCGATTTCGAGGCGGCCGCCGTAAGCCGCGATGATTTCATGCACGACCGCGAGACCGATCCCCTGACCTTCCTGCCGGGTATCCAGGCGTATACCGCGCTCCAGCACCCGGCGTCGGACGCTGTCAGCGATGCCCGGGCCGTCATCCTCGATGGCGATCTCAAGCCCATCACGCGCAACCCCGGGGATTTTTCTTGCGGTGAGCCAGATTTCCCTATGGCAGTATTTACAGGCGTTATCGAGCAGATTCCCCAGGATCTCCAGCAGGTCCCCCTCGCTACCATAAAACACCAGGTCTGGGTCCAGGCTGATGTGATCAATGATAGTCTTGTCACGATAGACCTTGTGCAGCGAACCGAGGATCTTTTCGATGGCCGGTGCAATCGCCACCGGTTGGGCAAAGGTCTGGCGCGAGGCGGAATGACGGCCCAGTTGATAATCGATAATGGCCCGCATACGCTCAAGTTGCCCCCGCATTTCTTCCGCATCGTCAGCGCCGTGCGTACCCTCGAACCATCCCCACAATACCGCCAGCGGGGTTTTCAGGCTGTGGGCCAGGTCCGCCATGGTATGCTGATAGCGTTCCAGTTGGTGCCGCTCGTTGACCAACAGGGCATTCAGGTTTCTGGTCAAGGCGCTAATCTCGCGTGGATAATCATTGGCCAGGGTCTGCTGCCGCCCGGTTTCCACCGCCTTGATCTCTTCCACGACGCGCCGCAGCGGCGCCAGGCTCCAGGCCAGGATCGTACCCTGTACCAGCAGCAACAGGCCGGAGGCCAAGCCCAGCCCCAACCACAGGGTATGACGAAAGGCGGCGACTTCCGCCAGATAACTCACCTGGCTTTCCAGTACTGTGAACATATAGGTGTTGGCGCCGCCTGATTCCCGTTCCCAGGCGACGGTAAAGCGATAGACAAACATTTTGCCGTAATTATTGATAGCCGTTTCCCCGAAGGCCGATACCCCGACGGCCAGTACCGCAAAAGAGCCCAGGGGCAGATCCAGTGCGGACAGCGAGCGCCATAGCTCCCTGCCGTCGCTATCACTGACCAGCGCGTAGAGTCCGGAGCCGGGTTGTGCATAACGGGCTTCGGGCAGGGCCTCCGGCAGATATAGTCGATCTTCGGCATCGAGATCCGCGGCCCCCAGCAGGGTGTAGACCTGGCCCTGCAACCGGTATTCCAGCGCGGTCCGGGCGCTACTCTGAAAGGCGCGGTCCAGGATCAGTCCGGCGGATCCGAGAAATACCGCCAGCGTAATGGTCGTCGCGATCAATAAACGCAGGTTCAGGGAGGGATTCACGTACCGTGCGGCAGATTGAAACGATAACCCCGTCCGCGCAGGGTCTCGATGGGATGGATGACGTTGTCAGGGTCCAGCTTCTTGCGCAAGCGACCGATGAATACCTCGATGACATTACTGTCGCGATCCTGATCTTCCTCGTAGATATGCTCGGTGAGCGCCGATTTGGAACTGACCTTGCCGGCATTCACCATCAGGTAATGCAACAGGCGGTATTCATAGGCGGTAAGTTCCAGCACCTGGCCATTAACTCTGACTTCCTGGGAACTGGTGTTCAGATGTACCGGTCCGCACAGGATCTCGGCCTGGGCCAAACCGGCCGAGCGGCGGATCAATGCCCGCACCCGCGCCAGCAATTCTTCGATATGAAAGGGTTTGGCCAGGTAATCATCGGCGCCGGTCTCCAGTCCCTCGACTTTCTCCTGCCAGCGTGTCCGTGCTGTCAATATCAGAATGGGATACCGGCAACCCGCCGCTCTTGCCTGGCGTATCATTTCGATGCCGTTCATCTCCGGCAGGCCCAAATCGACAATCGCGAGATCGAGGGCGTATTCCTTCATGAAGTAGAGACCTTCCTTGCCGTCCACAGCAATATCTACGGCAAAGCCTTCTGCGCGCAAGCGGTTGGCCATCTGGGTACGAATTCCGGCTTCGTCTTCGACGATCAACACGTGCATGTTATTTCTCTTTTGCCGGTACCTTGACCGTCCGCACGCGGCCCTCGGCATCGAGGACTTTCACCTCGTAAACCTCCTTGCCGTTTTCCTTCCGTGTCTCGGCGGACAGGACGCGGCTATTATCCTTCTCCTTGACGATGCGGGTGGCCTGCTCCAGATCTGTGGCGCGCTTGTCTTCGGCATGGGCAGGCGCCGCCGCGCTGCCGGCTGCCCCGGCAAGCATCACACCCAGCAGCAATTGTTGTAGTCGTTTCATGCTATCAGTCCTGGCTCGTTACCCGGGAGACGAACCAGCGCCGCTCCCGTCTCCCTATTATACGCCGCTAGCACGCCATGGTCAGTCCCAGCCCGGTTAATAGCGTCTGGCCTGGATGGCAAGGTAGGCGCCGGGATGGTGATCGCTCCGGGTATGATAGGTCCGGCCACGATAGTAATAAGTTACGTGGTAGCCCACAATCTGCTCTTCGTAGCGGTAGGAATAGCTGGTTTCGCAGATCTCGACGGGCCGGCCGTAACCGCCACGACGATGATTGCCGGCATCCAGGTCATGGGCGATGGAACTGCCCAGCACTACGCCGGCGATGGTGGCGGCGGTATTCCCGTTGCCGCGGCCAATCTGGTTACCCAGTAATCCGCCGAAGATACCACCGATAATCATCGGCGTGGCGCTGACGTGGCTCCGTGGGTAATGGGTATTTTCGATCCGGCATTCCTCATAGGGCTCCGCGACTTGTACAGTTTCGACGATCGGCACTACCCGGGTTACCCGCGCCTGGTCATGGCGCCGGAACGGACGCGGCTCAAACCCATAGCGGTGGTCGGCGGAAACCGGGGGGATAAGTAGGCAGCTCAGTGACAAGCCCAGGATAATCTTCATTTTGGTCTTCATGGTACTCTCCTTTAGTTTCAGGGTAAGGGCAGGATAACGGCTGCACCATTAACCCAGACTGAATTGAAGCTGAAGCGAACCTGAACAGAAAAATACGGGGAAAGTTCGTAGGGTGGGCACGATTTTTGTGCCCACGCGGTTGGTGTGCGGCGCAAGAAAGCCTCCCGGTAGAAATAGGTCGCATCTACAATGTCGGTTCTTCGCTAAAGCGAACTTCCTGGCCGTTACCTCCAATAGGTGTTGTCTTATCCGCGTGGGCACAGAAAACGTGCCCACCCTACCAAACTGAATTGAAGCTGAAGGGAATCTGAACAGAAAAATAAGGGGAAAGGGATAGCGAGTCCGCGATTGATATACCCCTCGCAAGCATAGCGGGGGTTATTCCAGGTATTGCCTGCCGGCAATGTGGATGATCCCCGTGCGCTCACTGAAAGTGGCGGCGGGCGTTGTCTTTCCAGCCGGATCGAGACGGATGATCAGCGCCCTGACTGTGGATTCTGTTTGGTGCGTCGGCGGCAGGCTCGGGTTGGGAGGCAGGCGGGGACATCACTGCCTGGTTGGCATGCGAACTGCCCGTCTCCTCCACCCGGGGAGCGCTGTGAATGGGAGCCGGCCGGGTCAGAGTGCTGACTGTACTGCCCTGGCTCCTCGCGGCCTGCTCCGCGCGTGGCCTGGATTGGATCGCTGCGGATCGGTTAGCGCGGTATTTGTCTGCCTCATCCACCCGGGGAGCGCTGTGGATGGGAGCCGGCCGGGTCAGAGTGCGAACCGTGCGGTCATCTGTTATGTCGTGCGGCCTGGATTGGACCGTTGTGGGCCGGTTGGCGCGCAATCTGACCGTCCCCTCCACCCGGGGAGCGCTGTTGATGGGGTCCGGCCGGGTTAGTGTGCGAACCGTGCTGTCATCTGTTGTGTCGCGCGGCCTGGATTGGTCCGTTGCGGGCCGGTTGGCGCGCAATCTGTCCGCCTCCTCCACCCGGGGAGCGCTGTAGATGGGGTCCGGCCGGGTCAGCGTGCGAACCGTGCCCGCCTCATCCACTCGGGTATCGCTACGGTCAGCGTTGCGATCGGTCCTCCCGCTGCGTTCCCTGATCGGATCCTCCGAGACATTATTAATTCCCTGTTGTAGCTGTTGGTCTGCCCAGCGCCGGTTGTACGAACCGCTACGCTGCCGACGTTGGCCGTCATGATTAAACAGACGCCGGGCGCCACCGTCACGGTCGGGCTGCCAGCGATGATCTTCTGCGCCGTATTGATCGTACATGTTGATATTCACGTTGACATCGTGGTTGCCATACCGGTAGCGCCGGTGTGGCCGTCGATAATTATTTCCGTAAAAATCGAAGTAGAAGGTGGAACCGTAATACGGGTGCCGGTAATAATCATAGGGAAACACATTGATGCAGTGCATATCCCAGCCGATGGAAAAGGCCGTTTGCAATCCCCAGAAGGAACGCGCCCTGAACCGGTAATCCGGCCGGTAAGGATAATAGTACACCGGGTAGGCAACCGGATAATATCGATACACGGGGCGTGGCTGGTAAACAATCACCTCTTCCGGTTCATAGCTGGGGATGTAGATCACCTCGGGATCAATCGACCTGATCTCGATGACGCCACCAGCGTTGCTGACCGTTTGTTTGTCATCGCTGGCCAGGTTGCCGGCGGCAATGGCACGCTGACGGAATTGCTGGATGGCGTTCATGACCTCTTCCTGCTGATTCAGGACCGTGGCGCCCAGCTCCCACGTCCAGTCGAGATCCGCATCCATCATTT
>Ga0156099_1017_pt5 | contig 16310 bp, 11 predicted proteins | sample RifCSPlowO2_02_FD_107752 | JGI IMG/M metagenome (GOLD analysis project Ga0156099, IMG submission 107752) | Gammaproteobacteria bacterium RIFCSPLOWO2_02_FULL_56_15
CGCAGAATGACCGCCTGTGGTTTACCGGTGACCTGGTCAACCGCGGCCCGGAGTCCCTCGAGACCCTGCGATTGGTGCGGGAAATAGCGACGGTCACGGTGCTCGGTAATCACGACCTGCACCTGTTGGCGATTGCCTTCGGCAAGGCCATCCCCCGGGAAAAAGACACCCTTAATACAATCCTGGAGGCCCCGGACCGGGATGAACTGCTGGCGTGGCTCAGAAATCTCCCGCTACTGCACCATGACCCGGAACTGAAGTATACCCTGGTCCACGCCGGGCTCGCGCCGCAATGGGATCTCGCTACGGCAGAGTCCTGCGCCCGGGAAGTCGAGAACATCATACGCGGACCCAGGGCAGCCAAATACTTCGCCAGGATGTACGGTGACAAACCGGACCGTTGGTCAGAGGGGCTTAAGAAATGGGATCGTTACCGCTTCATCACCAATGCCCTGACCCGTATCCGATATTGCGATCAGGACGGCCGGCTGGCTCTGCGTTACAAGGGCCCTCCCGGGAGCCAGCCCGCCGGCTACCTGCCTTGGTACCAATTGGAGGGGCGCAGGTCCCGTGAGCTGCGCATCCTTTTCGGACACTGGGCCACTCTCACCCTGGGTAAGGAGAATGACTGTGAAACCTTCGCCGTCCATCCCCTCGATACCGGCTGTGTCTGGGGTGGCGGCTTGACCGCCATGCGCCTGGAAGACCAGTGCTATTTCTCCGTCCCCACACGACAGCAACCTCCCTCACTAGTCACTAAATAAGTGAGCAGAATTCCCGGTCAGTGAACCGGGGAGCCGGCGGACCGAGTGATGACCTGCGACCACCACCAGTGACCAGTTCAAACGGGCAGGGAGCCCTTCCGCTCCAGGAGAACAAAACTACAGGCATGGGGATTCTTTTCATCGGTGGGCAGATCCTCCCGTCTCGCTTCCTGCCAGTCCCCGCGATCGAATTCCGGGAACCACACATCACCGGATACCCGGGTGTGCACCTCCGTCAGATAGATCCGTGAAGCAAGCGGCAGGGCCGCACGGTAGACCTCCGCACCACCGGCGATCATGACCTCCTGCACACCCGCGCAGGATGCCAGGGCCGCTGCCAGGCTCGGCGCCACCCGGCAACCGGGACTACGGTAGTCCGGATCCCGGCTGATGATAATATTCTCCCGGCCCGGCAACGGCTTGCCTACGGAGTCATGGGTCTTGCGCCCCATGATCACGGGTTTCCCGAGAGTTAAGGATTTGAAATTTCGCAGATCCGCCGGCAGACGCCAGGGGAGCTTGTTGCCCGCGCCGATGATCCCCTGTTCATCCATGGCGACTATGATGGAGACGAGCATTGGATTTACACTGCAATGGGCGCCAGTATCGCGGGATGCGATTGATAACCCGCGAGCACGAAATCCCCGTAGCTGAAATCATCGATGGATTGCACCGATCGATTCAGTCGCATGACCGGCGGCGGGTACGGATTGCGCTGCAGTTGCAGCTCTGCCTGCGCCAGGTGATTCAGATACAGGTGCGCATCCCCCAGGGTATGAATGAATTCACCTGCTTCGAACCCGGTGACCTGCGCCACCATCATGGTCAGCAGGGCATAAGAAGCGAGATTGAAGGGCACCCCAAGGAAGATATCCGCACTGCGCTGGTACAACTGGCAGGACAACCTGCCTTGCGCCACGTAGAACTGGAACAATACATGACAGGGGGCCAATGCCATTTCCTCAATCTCACCCACATTCCAGGCACTCACGATCAGGCGGCGGGAATCGGGATCCCTCCGGATCTGTTCGATCACGCTGCGGATCTGATCCAGCGTGCGTCCATCCGCAGTGCGCCAGGAACGCCACTGAGCCCCGTATACCGGCCCCAGATCCCCGTTCGCATCCGCCCATTCATCCCAGATGCTGACCCCGTGATCCCTGAGGTATCCAATATTGGTGCTGCCCTTCAGGAACCAGAGCAACTCGTGGATGATGGACTTGAAATGCAGCTTCTTGGTAGTAACTGCGGGGAAACCACGCGCCAGATCGAAACGCATCTGATAACCGAAGACACTCAGGGTTCCCGTTCCGGTCCGGTCGCCTTTCCGCACACCCCGGCTCTTAACGTGTTCCAGTAATTCCAGATACTGCTGCATAAATTCTCAACTTCTATGGAAACTCTGATTAATTATTATTCTTCCGTCATGCTGGTGAGACTGCCATGGATGGCGGAAATACTGGAAACGCAGGAGCAGTTTCCAGTGCAACCAGCATCCAGTAAGCAATTGTTTTAACTGGATTCTGGCATTCGCCAGAATGACGACTTGGAGCATGAATTTCATTAATCAGACTTTCCCTAATGATTAATGACTTTCCGGTATGCGATCACCAGCATGGCGGCACCGGCCAGGATCATCGGGACGGACAATACCATCCCCATGGTGAGCCAATCGCCTGCCAGGTAGCCGATTTGTTTATCCGGTACGCGGATACACTCCACCGCTGTGCGAAAAACGCCGTAGAGGGCCAGGAACAGTCCTGACACCGCCATGACCGGCCGCGGTCTTGCCGAGTACCACCAAAGGATAACGAATAACAACAGGCCTTCCAGGCAGGCCTCGTAGAGCTGGGAGGGATGTCTTGGAACACCACCGGCCATAGGATCCGGAAAGACCATGGCCCAGGGCAAGTCCGAAGGCCCGCCCCACAACTCCCCGTTGATAAAATTCCCGATCCTGCCGCTACCCAGACCGATCGGCCCCACCGGCACAATGAAGTCGGTCACCGAAAAAAAACCTCGCTTTTCCTTGCGGCAATACAGCCAGACCGCAATCAGCACACCCAGCAACCCGCCGTGGAAAGACATGCCGCCTTCCCAGACGCGGAACATGGCCAGCGGTTCCTCCAGATAATAGGGGAAATTGTAGAACAACACCGATCCGAGCCGGCCACCCAGGATGATCCCGGCCGTAGCGTAGAAGACCAGATCGGCTACCTGCTCCCTGGTCCAACTCTTCGCATGAACACCGCGCAGCCGCAGCAGCCACCAGGCCACCAGGATCCCTGCCACATAACTGATCCCGTACCAGCGAACCTGCACGGGCCCAAAGGCAATCGCCACCGGATCTATTTCTGGATACTTCAGCATAGACAGGGCATTCTAAAGAAATGATCCGGAATAGTGTACCTAATCGACGAAACCTATGACCCAGCCATCCGCCTCCAATGCCCTGATTCATGAAACCAGTCCCTACCTGCTGCAACACGCCCACAACCCGGTACACTGGTATCCCTGGTGTGAGGAGGCATTGCAACGGGCGAGGTCCGAGGACAAACCTATCCTCCTGTCCATCGGCTACTCGGCCTGTCACTGGTGTCATGTCATGGCCCATGAATCCTTCGAGGATGAGGCGACTGCCGGGGTGATGAATGAGCTCTTCATCAATATCAAGGTGGATCGGGAAGAACGGCCCGATCTGGACCGCATCTACCAGCTCGCCCAACAACTGCTGACCCGGCGCACCGGTGGCTGGCCGCTCACGATGTTTCTGCATCCGGAGAGTCATATCCCCTTCTATGGGGGGACCTATTTCCCGCCTGAGAAACGCTATGGGATGCCGGGTTTTCGTGAGGTACTGCGGCAGGTCGCTACTTTCTACCTGCAACAACAGGCGGCAATCACGCAGCAAAACCTCTCCATGATGGAGGCTTTCAGCCGCATGGATGCAGCGGACAGTCCTGCACCGGATAAGGGCCTCACCACCGATCCCTTGCAGCAGGGCATCGATGAATTGCAGCATGCCTTCGACAAGGAGAATGGCGGCTTCGGCGGGGCCCCCAAATTTCCTGTCCCGATGCACCTGCAGTTCCTGCTGTATCAGCAGGAACTGGATGCAACTGAGGTTCCCGTTCTCGACATAGTCCTGTTCAGTCTGAGAAAAATGGCCCGGGGCGGCATCTATGATCAGATTGGGGGCGGCTTCTGCCGTTACTCCGTGGACGAGCGCTGGTCCATTCCCCACTTTGAAAAGATGCTCTATGACAATGGTCAGTTGCTTGGATTGTATGCGGAGGCCTGGAAGCAGAGTGGTGACCGTTTCTTCCGGCAGATCTGCCGACAGACCGCCGACTGGATGATCCGGGAGATGCAATCCCCCACAGGCGGCTTTTACTCCTCCCTGGACGCCGATTCTGAAGGGGAGGAAGGGAGATTCTATCTCTGGACCCCGGAACAGGTGATGCAGCTGCTGACCGCAGAGGAATACGCCGTATTCTCCCGCCACAGCGGGCTTGACCTGCCGCCGAATTTCGAAGGGGCGTGGCATCTCTTCAATCACCGGGACGAGGCGGAAATCGCAGCCTTGCTCCACATGGAGGAACACGATGTCGGCCGGCTTTTGCAACGCGCCCGGGACCGGCTCTATGCCGCGCGCAAGGATCGTGTCTGGCCGGGCCGCGATGAAAAGATCCTGACCGCCTGGAACGCCCTCGCGATCAAGGGCCTGGTGCTGGCCGGGATCGTCTGTGATGAACCGGAATATATTGACGCAGCCGGACGCGCGCTGGCGTTCATCCGGACCAGGCTGTGGCAGAATGGCCGACTGCTGGCCACCTGCAAGGATGACAGGGCGCACCTGAACGCCTACCTGGATGATTATGCCTTCCTGCTGGATGCCCTGTTGCGACTGCTGGAAGCCGAGTGGACACACGATCGGCTTGAATTTAGCTGCCAACTCGCGGACTGCCTGCTGGAATATTTTATGGACAAGGAGAACGGTGGCTTCTACTTCACCACGCACGATCACGAAAAATTATTGCACCGTAGAAAGGAATTCCTGGATGACGCCATCCCTTCAGGCAACGGGATCGCCGCAGTCGCACTGGCTCGGCTCGGGCATCTGCTGGGCCGCCAGGACTACATCGATGCGGCGCAGCGTTGCCTGCAGACCGCCTGGCATGGCATTGAGCAGATGCCATCGGCGCACAACAGCCTGTTGATCGCACTCCAGGATCATTACTGCCCGCCCGTGCAGATCATCCTCCGTGGCAAACCCGGGCCCCTTGGCGATTGGCAGCGGCGCTGCCGTGTACATGCCGGTTTGCGCACCAGGATATTCACCATCCCGGACGCCATCACGGACTTGCCCGGCACGCTTAAGGAACAGCGATCCCTGGCGGACGCCACTGCCTACATCTGTGAGGGCAATCGCTGCCATGAACCCATAGTGAGCACGGTTGCACTGGTCGGTTACTTGAAAAGGCAGGTCAGGCTGTCATAATACCCACCCATTCTCGTACCATGACCCACGATCACGCACCCGTTGATCCGCGATGATGAGTTTTCACGGTACTCCGGCGGCGGACAGGCGCCGCCTGGCAAATAATCACTCACAAAGATTTGGGGTTTATTAATGGCATCAACACACAAAACTTTACAGCAATGGGTTGCGCAACAACAAGCTCTCTGCAAACCGGATCAGGTGGTCTGGTGTAATGGATCGAAGGAAGAATACGATGGCATGTGGGATCGGATGGTGCGCGCCGGTACCGCCAAACGCCTGGATCAAGGCAAACGCCCGAACAGTTACTATGTACGCTCGGTGCCGGAGGATGTGGCCCGTGTGGAAGATCGCACTTTCATCTGCTCGAAATCCAGGGAGGATGCCGGCCCAACCAACAACTGGACCGATCCTGAGGAAATGCAAGTCACTTTACAGGGCCTGTTTTCCGGTTGTATGCGGGGCCGGACCATGTATGTGATCCCCTTCAGCATGGGACCGGTGGGCTCACACATCGCCCATATCGGGGTCCAGTTGACCGACTCGCCCTACGTAGTCGCCAGCATGCATGTCATGACCCGGGTCGGCGCAGCGGTGCTGCAGGTGCTGGGTGAAGACGGCTATTTCGTACCCTGCACGCACTCGCTCGGCGCGCCTCTGGCGTCCGGGCAGGCGGATGTGCCCTGGCCCTGTAACCCCGACAACCGGTACATCGTTCACTTCCCGGAGACCAGGGAAATCTGGTCCTACGGTTCCGGTTATGGTGGTAACGCCCTGCTGGGAAAGAAATGTTTTGCCTTGCGCATCGCCTCCATCATGGCGAGAGATCAGGGCTGGCTGGCGGAGCACATGTTGATCATGAAGCTCACCAACACACAGGGCATCGTCAAGTACATCGCTGGGGCCTTCCCCAGCGCCTGCGGCAAGACCAACCTGGCCATGCTCACTCCGACCGTACCCGGCTTGAAGGTGGAGGCCATCGGCGATGATATCTGCTGGATGAAATTCCATGCGGACGGCCGCCTCTATGCCATCAACCCGGAGGCGGGTTTTTTCGGTGTGGCGCCCGGCACCGGGATGGATTCGAACGCCAATGCCATGCGGACCATGACCAGCAACGCGGTCTTCACCAATGTGGCCGAGACCGATGACGGCGATGTCTGGTGGGAAGGCATGACGCACAAAGCCCCGTCCCATCTGACTGACTGGCTGGGTAAGGACTGGACCCCAGTGGCCGACACCCCGGCAGCCCATCCCAACGCAAGATTCACGGTACCGGCCAGCCAGTGTCCCGTCATTGCGCCGGAATGGAACGACCCGGCCGGTGTGCCGATCAGCGCCATCCTGTTCGGAGGGCGGCGCGCCTCGGTGGTACCCCTGGTGCATGAATCCAGAAACTGGAAGCATGGCACCTTCCTTGGCACCATCATTGCGAGTGAGATGACCGCCGCCGCCTTCGGGACCATCGGCAAGTTGCGCCGCGATCCCATGGCCATGCTGCCCTTCTGTGGCTATAACATGGCTGATTACTGGAATCACTGGCTCAATATCGGCAAAACCCCGGGCGCCAGGTTGCCCAGGATCTTTTATGTCAACTGGTTCCGTAAAAATGCAGCGGGCAGGTTTATGTGGCCGGGTTTTGGTGAGAACGGCCGGGTACTCCAATGGATCTTCGATCGCTGCGAAGGGACCGCCAGGGCGGTGGAAACCCCCATCGGGTTTCTGCCGGACAGGGACGGGCTAAACTTTTCCGGCCTGGATCTGGATCCAGCCGACCAGGCCAGCCTGCTCCGGGTCGAGGTGGACGGGTGGCTGCGGGAGATCCCCCTGATCAGCGAATACTACGATAGCTTCGGCAAGCACTTGCCGGCCGAACTGCGCACCGAGCTACAACAACTAAAAGAACGTCTGGAAGGCGCCAGGTAGACGGCTGAATACGATCTTCTTCCGCAAATCCCCCGGGGCTTGGTGCTGCAGAACGACGGGCTTACCCAGCCCTGGCCGCCCGTTTCCGCTGGTGCGCCAATAACATTTTCTTTCTCAGCCGGATAGAGGAAGGTGTCACTTCCACCAGTTCATCATCGTCGATGAATTCCAGCGCCTGCTCCAGGGAAAGCCGGATCGGGGGGGTCAGGAGGATGTTTTCATCGCTGCCGGCCGCGCGGATATTCGTCAGTTGCTTGGCTTTCAACGGATTCACGACCAGGTCATTACCCCGGGAGTGGATACCGACGATCGCGCCCTCATACACCTCATCCCCCGGTTGGATGAACATCCGGCCCCGCTCCTGCAGATTGAATATGGCATAGGCGAGTACCTTGCCCGCGCAGTTGGATATCAGCACCCCATTACTGCGGTTCCCGAATTCACCCGGTTTCACCGGGCCATAGCGATCAAAGACATGATACATCAGGCCGGTGCCCTGGGTAGCGGTAAGAAATTCCGTCCTGAAACCGATGATCCCTCGCGCGGGAATGAGAAAATCCAGGCGCACGCGCCCCCTGCTGTCGGGGACCATGTTCTGCAGATCGCCACCCCGCGCCCCCAGTTTTTCGATCACCGTACCCTGGTGCCGATCCTCAACATCCACGGTCAACTGTTCATAAGGCTCCAATACCACACCGTCCAGCACGCGGGTAATGACTTCCGGTCGTGAAACTCCCAGCTCATAACCTTCCCGGCGCATGTTCTCGATCAGGATGGAGAGGTGCAATTCACCGCGCCCCGATACCCTGAATTTGTCCGGATCACCCGTCTCCTCCACCCGCAGGGCGACATTGTGCACCGTTTCCCTGAACAGTCGTTCACGGATTTGGCGCGATGTGACAAACCGGCCTTCACGTCCGGCGAGGGGGGAGTTATTGACCTGGAAGGTCATGCTGACCGTGGGTTCATCCACACTCAATGGCGGGATGATCTCGGGGTGCGCAGGGTCGCAGAGGGTGTCGGATATGGCCAGACCATCGATGCCGGTGAAGGCGATGATGTCGCCGGCACTGGCCTCGGGCGCCTCGATCCGCTCCAGTCCGAGAAAACCGAAAATCTGCAGGATCCTGGCATTGCGCTGCTGCCCATCCCGATGGATTACCACGACGGGGCTGTTGGATTTAATCCTGCCCCGGCGGATCCGGCCGATACCGATCACCCCGGTATAACTGCTGTAGGCCAGCGAACTTACCTGCACCTGGAAAGGTCCCTCGGTGTCCACCTGAGGCGGGGGCACATGGTCGATAATCATCCTGAACAGGGCTTCCATGTCACCGCTCCGGACATCCGCATTCCTGCTGGCATAACCATACAGAGCGCTGGTATAGATCACCTGGAAATCGAGTTGTGCATCGGAAGCACCCAGGCGATCGAAGAGATCAAAGGTCTGCTCCAGCACCCATTCCGGCCGCGCACCCGGCCTGTCAATCTTGTTGATCACTACAATCGGCCGGAATCCCTGCGCCAGGGCTTTTTGGGTCACGAAGCGGGTCTGCGGCATCGGTCCATCCACCGCGTCGACCAGCAGCAGCACCGAATCCACCATTGACAAAACCCGCTCCACCTCGCCGCCGAAATCGGCATGTCCCGGGGTATCGACGATGTTGATGCGGTAGTCATGCCATTTTATCGCGGTATTCTTGGCCAGGATGGTGATCCCGCGTTCCTGTTCCAGTTCATTGGAATCCATGATCCGGTGCGGAGTGGCGGATCTCGGTCCCAGGGTGCCCGACTGCACCAGTAGCTGATCCAGCAGGGTGGTCTTGCCGTGATCAACATGGGCGATGACCGCGATATTGCGGAGTCGGTCTGTCAAGGGAATGAATTCCTGCGGTGAAGGGTGAACGGGCGGCGGATTATACGGGAAATAGGGCTGAAAGACAGCTGGATTACCGCTGTTGCTCTCGCCAAGCCGCCAAGCACGCCAAGAAACCAATAATAGATGAGACGCAGCCCCTCTATGGCAATGGGAACCTGCCGCTCTCTTGGCGTCCTGGCGAGAACAAAGGTGTCATGTCTATTGGTTTCTTGGCGTGCTTGGCGGCTTGGCGAGAGCCCTGACGAACTGCTTCTGCTGACGACCCCGAATCAGTACGAATATAGGACATACTCGGGTGAAAATGTCAGGAACAGATTTTCCAGACAGAGTCGAGGATGCGGCGCCCGAGCTACAAGGACGTACTTGCCGCGTGTCCAGAACTCGGTCTGCCGGTTCCCCGGTTCACTGACCTGGAATTCTGCTCACTTATTTAGATCCGGTAACCGTAGTTTTCCGCGAACCGGTCGGCAAACTCTTCGCGGCTGAAACGGTGATTCTGAGTGCCGTGTGCCTCTATCTTGATCGCTCCCATGAGTGAGGCGATGCGACCCGTGGTTGCAAGCTCCAGTCCGTTCAGCAAACCGTAGAGGAGCCCGGCCCGGTAGGCATCTCCGCAACCGGTAGGGTCCAGGACATCCCCCACCGTGGCCGGAGCTATCTCTAGCTTACCTTCCCGGGTGTGTATCAGCGAACCTTTGGCGCCATGAGTGATTATCAGCGCCTTGACCTTTGCCGTGACTTCATCGATCGTCAGGCCGGTGCGTTCCTGCAGCAATTGCCATTCATAATCATTGAGACATACCCAAGTGGCCTGCTTGACGAACTGGAGCAGGTCCGAGCCATCAAACATGGGCATGCCCTGCCCGGGGTCGAAGATGAAGGGGATACCGGCCTCGGCGAACTGTTGCGCATGCTGGATCATGCCATCTCTTCCGTCCGGAGATACGATACCCAGAGTGACTCCGGCTGCATCCGACACCTTGTTGTGGTGTGAACAGGTCATGGCGCCGGGATGAAAGGCGGTAATCTGGTTGTCATCCAGGTCGGTTGTGATGTACGCCTGCGCCGTGAATTGTCCGGTCACATGGGTTACGAATTTACGACTGATGTTCTGCGCATCCATCCATCGGGCATAGGGCGTAAAATCCTGACCAACCGTACCCATCGGATGGCCTTCACCACCCAGCAACATCAGATTGTAGGCGATATTGCCGGCACAGCCGCCGAATTCCCGCCTGAGCTCGGGAACCATGAATGAGACATTCAGTATGTGGACCTTCTCGGGCAAGATATGGTTTTTGAAATAGTCGGGGAATACCATGATGTTGTCATAGGCGAAGGAACCACAGATCAGTGCGGACATGAAATTATTTACTCCAGAAAATTGTTAGTCTAAAACACCCGGACCTGCAATGGAAATGGGATCATGTGGTCTCCCCGCCTGGTTCAAGCTGCTGATTTTTTATGCTTGCGCAATACGGGTGCGAGAAACTTGCCGGTATAGGAGTGTTTCTGCCTGGCCACCTGCTCGGGTGTGCCGGTGGCAATAATCTCACCCCCGCCACTGCCGCCTTCCGGGCCCAGATCGATAATCCAGTCAGCGGTCTTGATGACATCCAGGTTGTGTTCAATCACGACGATGGTATTGCCGTGATCCCGTAGTTTGTGGAGCACCTGCAACAACTGCCGGATATCATGAAAATGCAGACCGGTAGTGGGTTCATCGAGTATGTACAGGGTCTTGCCGGTGTCGCGTTTGGACAGCTCGCGAGAGAGCTTGACCCGCTGGGCCTCCCCGCCGGACAGGGTGGTCGCGTTCTGGCCAAGCTTGATATAGGAAAGTCCCACATCAACCAGGGTCTGGAGCTTGCGGGCGATCACGGGCACTGCGTCGAAGAACCCCCTGGCGTCCTCTACGGTCATCTCCAGAGCTTCGTGGATGTTCCTGCCCTTGTACTTGATGTCCAGGGTCTCGCGATTGTAGCGCTTTCCGCGGCATACATCACAGGCAACGTAAATATCCGGAAGGAAATGCATCTCCACCTTGATCACGCCATCCCCCTGGCAGGCCTCGCATCTCCCCCCCCGTACATTGAAACTGAAACGTCCGGGATTGTACCCGCGGGAACGGGCTTCGGGAGTAACCGAATAGAGTTCCCGGATCGGCGTAAACAAACCCGTATAGGTCGCCGGATTGGAACGGGGGGTGCGGCCGATGGGACTCTGGTCGATGTCCACAACCTTGTCAAAGTGCTGAAGCCCGTTGATAGCGGTGTAACTTGCGGGATCCACATTACTCTGGTTGATCTCCCGCGCCACGATCCGGTAGAGAGTGTCGTTCACCAGTGTGGACTTGCCAGAACCGGACACCCCGGTCACACAAACCATGAGCCCGACGGGTATCTCCAGCTTGACGGACTTGAGATTATTACCGCTCGCCCCCTCCAGGGTGATCATGCGTCCGGGATCCGGCGCCGTCCGTTGTTTCGGCATCTCTATGCGCATCCGCCCGGACAGGTATTGACCGGTCAATGAACGTCGGTTCGCGGTGATATCACGGGGTTTGCCCGTAGCGACGATCTCCCCACCATGCACCCCGGCGCCGGGACCGATATCCACTACAAAGTCGGCCGAATGGATGGCCTCTTCATCATGTTCCACCACAATCACGGTATTCCCCAAGTCCCGCAGATCCTTCAGCGTGGCCAGCAGCCGGGCGTTATCCCGCTGATGCAGGCCGATGGAAGGCTCATCCAGTATGTACATGACCCCTACCAGCCCGGCGCCGATTTGACTGGCCAGCCGGATACGCTGCCCTTCGCCACCCGACAGCGTTTCCGCACTGCGATCCAGCGTGAGGTAATCCAGCCCCACGTTGACCAGGAATAGCAGGCGTTCAATGACCTCCTTCAGGATCTTGGCGGCGATCTCGCCCCGCTGCCCGGTAATTTTGAGCTTGCTGAAAAACTCCCTGGCGACGCCAACCGGCATGGCGGTGATCTCGGGCAAGGTGTAGCCGTTGATAAAGACATGGCGTGCTGCCCGGTTGAGACGCTTGCCGTCGCATTCCGGACAAGGTTTGCTGCTCAGGTATTTGGCAAGCTCCTCACGGACCATGATTGAATCCGTCTCCCGGTAGCGGCGCTCCATGTTGGGAATAACGCCTTCGAAGGAATGCCGGCGTTTATGTGTCCCCTTACCCGTGTTCAGGTATTCAAACTGGATCTCCACATCACCGCTGCCATAGAGGATGACCTGCCGTATCTCCGGTTCCAGATCCGTGAACGGTCGGTCCACAGGAAACCGGTAATGCCGGGCCAGGGACTTGATGAGTTGGAAATAATAGGCATTGCGCCGATCCCATCCCCGTACAGCGCCACCCGGCAGGCTCAATTCCGGATGCTGCACCACCCGGCCCGGATCGAAGAACTGGATGACGCCCAGTCCGTCACACTGCTGGCAGGCGCCCACCGGATTATTAAAGGAAAAGAGACGAGGTTCCAGTTCACTCAGGCTGTAGCCGCAGATGCTGCAGGCGAATTTCGCGGAGAAGACTTCCTCCTCTGCATCACTTTCGTCCAAGGGCGCCACCACCACCAGGCCCTCGGAGAGCCGGACCGCAGTCTCCAGGGATTCCGCCAGCCGGAGGCGCATATCCTCCCTGACCCGGAACCGGTCTACTACCGCCTCAATGGTATGATTTCGGTAACGATCCAACGGCTGTGCCTGGTCCAGATCGATTACCTTGCCGTCGACCCTGGCGCGAATAAATCCTTCGCCCAGTAGTTTCTCCATTACCTGCACGTGCTCGCCCTTCCGTCCCTGGATGACCGGGGCCAGGATCATCAACCGTTCCTCCGCAGGCCGCTGCAGGATCTGGTCGACCATCTCACTGATAGTACGCGCATGCAAAACCGTATCGTGTTCCGGGCAACGCGGTTCACCTACCCTGGCATACAGCAACCTGAGGTAATCATAGATCTCCGTGATGGTGCCCACGGTGGAGCGCGGATTATGGGAGGTGGATTTCTGCTCTATCGAGATGGCCGGTGACAGTCCTTCAATATGATCGACATCGGGTTTTTCCATTATTGACAGAAACTGCCGGGCATAGGCCGAAAGGGATTCCACATAGCGGCGCTGACCTTCGGCATAGATCGTATCGAAGGCGAGCGAGGACTTTCCCGAACCGGACAATCCTGTGATCACGATCAACCGGTCCCGCGGCAGTTCCAGGTCGATACTTTTGAGGTTATGGGTCCGCGCCCCGCGTATACTGATAGTGTCCATATAAATGGCAGCAACATCTTATTTTTAGTCGAATTCGGCGTAACCTGCTAATATAAAATCTTTCATAATCCTGATGCAAAGGGAATCACCATTCTGGAGGAATAATCATGGCTCGAGGAATAAACAAGGTCATACTGGTTGGTAATCTCGGTAATGACCCGGACGTTCGTTATACAGCCGGCGGAGCAGCGATTGCCAATATCTCTGTGGCCACAACCGAGTCCTGGAAGGACAAGGAAACAGGCGAACAACAGGACAAGACCGAATGGCACCGGGTGGTGTTTTTTGGCCGTCTGGCGGAGATCGTCGCGGAATACCTGCGTAAGGGTTCACAGGTCTATGTTGAAGGCCGCCTGCAGACCCGAAAATGGCAGGATAAGGAAGGCCATGATCGTTATACCACCGAGATCGTGGCCGGTGAGATGCAGATGCTGGGCGGCCGGGGTGGCGGTGGCGGCCAGAACCTGGATCAGACGCCGGACAGCAGCCAGGCGCGGCCCGGCAATAACCGGCAGAATGCCACACCGCCGGCCGAAGATTTTGTGGATGACGACATCCCGTTCTGAAGCGTTCCCGCTTAGTAATACAGACAAACCCCTGCGAGCATCACGCTCCAGGGGTTTGTCTTTTGTGCTCAAGTCTAAAAATTTCCCGCAGATCCAGCTATTCCTCCGCAGCCGGTTTGAATGCCTCCATCAGTTCCTGCTGGGTTCTGGCAGGCACCGGATCATAGTGGCTGAGGCTTATGCTGTAACTCCCAACTCCACCGGTGATCGACTTGAGTGTGGACTGATAGGAACCCAGTTCACTCAGCGGCACTATGCCGCTGGTCACCGTCATGCCGCCCGGTAACGCTGTGGTGTTGCTGATCCTGCCGCGTCTCCCCGAGAGATCCGCAGTGATATCTCCCATGGATTGGTTGGGAGACGTAATGGAGATCTCGGCGATAGGTTCAAGGACGACGGGTCTTGCCTTCCTCACGGCATCCATAAAGGCCTTTTTCCCTGCGCTAATAAAGGCGATTTCCTTGGAGTCCACGTCATGATATTTCCCGTCATAGACCTCCACACGTAGGTCCTGCAAGGGGTAACCGGCAATCACCCCCTGCTCCAGCGACTGCAGGATGCCTTTCTCCACCGCCGGAATAAACTGTCTTGGGATCACTCCTCCCACAACTCCATTGACAAATTCGAAGCCCGATCCGCGAGGGAGCGGCTCGACCCGTAGATACACTTCGCCGAATTGACCGGCGCCACCGGTCTGTTTCTTGTGACGGTGATGACCTTCTGCTTTGACCGTGATGGTCTCCGTATAAGCGATCCGGGGCGGATGGGTCTCGACTTCCACATGATAACGGTTTCTGAGCTTTTCCAGCATGATCCGCAGATGCAGCTCGCCTATGCCCTTGATCACCGTTTCATTGAGATTGCTGTTATGCTCCACGCGGAAGCTCTGGTCTTCCGCCTGGAGTTTATGCAGGGCGTCGGAAATCTTCTGTTCGTCACCCCTGCTGCGGGCGGTAATGGCCAGGCCGTACATGGGCACCGGGAGAACCATGGACTCCAGATGGATTTGGTCTTCATCGTGCGAGTCATGGAGCACAGCATCAAATTCGAGTTCATCGATCTTCGCCAGGGCACAAATATCACCGGGGATTCCTTTTTCGATTTCAGTGTGACCCTTACCTTGTAATTTCAGCAGGTGGCTTACCTTGACCGGTTTCCTGCTCTCGCCTACATACAACTGGCTATCCTTTTTGATGCTGCCCTGGTGGATCCGGAACACCCCCAGTCGTCCTATAAAAGGATCAATAGTGACCTTGAATACATGAGCCAGGGCATGCATCCCCGGATCCGGTGACAAGGTAATCGGCGTCACAGCTTCATTTTCACCCTTGAAAAACCGGGGGGGATTCCCCTCCAGCGGGTTAGGCATGAGGCTGGCGAAAATCTCCAGCAATTGATCGATGCCGGCTCCCGTCTGTGCCGAGACGAAACATATAGGGACGAGATGACCCTCCCGCAGCGCCTTTTCGAAGGCTGCATGTAACTGTGCGGGGGTGACCGCCTCTTCCTGTTCCAGGTAAAGCTCCATCAATTTCTCGTCCAGCTCCACGACCTGGTCAACAATGGCGGTATGGGCCTCACTCACCGAAGAAAAATCAGTCGCCCCGCCTTCGTTGCAAAAAAAACAATCCACCACTTCGCCGCCGTTCCCTGCCGGCAGGTTCAAGGGCAGGCATTCCGTTCCGAATTCTTCGCGGATGCTGTTCAGCAAGGACTCGAGATCCACCTGCTCGGCATCGATCTTGTTAATGATAATCAGGCGCTCCATACCCCTTTCCCTGGCCATTTTTATCATGGTCTTGGTGACCATTTCGATACCCGACTGGGCGTTGATGACAATGGCGCAGGTCTCCGCAGCGGGCAGTACCGCCAGCGCACGACCTATGAAATCGGGGTAGCCGGGGGTATCGATCAGGTTGATATGGCCCCCACGGTAGTCCATGCTGACGATGGCTGTATCCAGGGAATGCCTGTGCTCCTTCTCCTGGGGATCAAAATCACATACTGTGGTGCCGCGTTCAATGGTACCCGGCTGGTTGATAATCCCGGCCTTGACCAGGAGGGACTCGACCAGCGTCGTTTTACCCGCCCCGCCATGCCCGACAAGTACAATGTTCCGGATATCTGCAGTAGTGTAATTAGCCATCGGACTCCCCTGGTTTTAGTTGTTAAGGATAATTAAAGACATCCGAATAGGAAAGACCTTATATGCACAAAAAGAAGTTTCCCGCGGACCCTGAGGTCATCTCCGGGTTGCCTGCAGTCGCCTCCTGGTCCCCCAACATGCTTCGATAAATTCCTACTTGATTACCAGGAAGGCCGCAGTATTTCCCCGTACCACCCGCAAGAGCATGGATTGCCGCGCCTGCTCGACAACGGTAATG
>Ga0156099_1139_pt2 | contig 16306 bp, 17 predicted proteins | sample RifCSPlowO2_02_FD_107752 | JGI IMG/M metagenome (GOLD analysis project Ga0156099, IMG submission 107752) | Gammaproteobacteria bacterium RIFCSPLOWO2_02_FULL_56_15
GAAAACAAGTTTAATTCTTGGCGGGCTTTGCGCCTTGGCGAGATCACGGCGAATGCCCGACCAGACTTGAGTTGTTCTACATTGGCTGGATACCAGATAACGCCTGCGGCGTTTCCGGTATGACGAAATATAAACCATTATCCCGGAAGCCGGGAATACACTATCCGCTCGTTGCTGGTTGATCCCTGCACGCGTCTCTCGCTTTCCAGAAAACGCAGATGGGCCAGGGTCTCGCCGAGTGCCAGCAAGCGGTTCAATTCGTTAAGCTGTCGTGGAAAGAGCAGGGAGCTGATCTCGGCGGCATCCCTGGGTCTATCACAGAAGGATTCCACCTGGGTCAGGCGTGCGTGATGGTCCTGCTCGATCTGGTCAATCCGCAGATGCAGCCCGCTGAAAACCCTGCCATGCGAGGGCAGGACCAGCGTTGTTCCCGGCAGCGTCCGCAACCGCTGCAGGGACGCAAAATATTCAGCCAGGGGATTCGTTTCGGATTCCATTGAAAACAGACTGATGTTGCTGGTGATTTTTGGCAGGATCTGGTCACCGGAGATCAATACACCGGCGGTATCGCAATACAATGCAGCATGTCCCCGGGCATGTCCGTTGCACAGGAGGACCCGCCAGGCCCTGCCCCCAACTTCGAGGGTATCGCCATCCTCCAAATACCGCATCCGCTCCGGTGAGCCGGAAACGATCCTCCGGTATTTCCTGCCGGTTTCAAACTCCACGAAAGCTGCAGGTTCGCAAATACCATGGGCACGGTAGAATTGAGACACGGCAGCCTCATAGTAGCTAATATCGTCCTGCAATAGAAAAGTCACTTTGTCAGCAGTTTCCCTGGACAGGTACACATCACAGGAAAAACGGTCAGACAACCACCGGGCGAGTCCGACATGATCAGGATGGTGATGGGTTACGAATATCCGCTGTATCGGCCTGCCCCGCAGGTGGGCATTGAGCAGCGTATTCCAGATGGATTGGCATTCAGGTATCGCAGGTCCGGTATCCACCAGCGTCCAACCATCACCGTCCTCCAGGAGCCAGACATTGATCTGTCCCATGGCAAAAGGCAACGGCAGACTCATCCAGAAGATCCCGTTCTCCAACTCGGTTGCTGCACCCGGCGCGGGGATCCCGGGATAGGGATACACCAGTTCCTGAGTCTTGTTAAGCATGTCCTGTGGGCTTCCATCCACTGTTCGAAACCCGCAACTCAAACATCCCGGTTCCAGTAGATCTCATCATCGCCTTCACTTCTGGCCAGGATTCGCGCCAGTACAAAGAGCAGGTCCGAGAGCCGGTTTATAAATACCGTCATGGCCGGGGGTAGTACCAGGGTATCGGCCAATCCTGCCAGTTTTCGCTCCGCTCTGCGGCAAACGGTCCGCGCAATATGGCAAGTGGCGGCGGCCCGGTTACCACCGGGCAGGATAAATTCCCGGAGTGGCGGGAGATGAGAATTGTAATCATCAATCCATGTTTCCAATAGACCTGTGTAATCCTTCAATTCTGCCTTTCCCGGTTCAGTGAGCGATAAGACGCCACCCAGGTTGAACAGGATATGTTGAATATGCCGCAACTGTTCCGTGGCCTGCTCTGGAATTCCTTCGCTGATCAACAACCCCAGCCAGCTGTTGAGTTCATCAATCTCCCCCATGGCGTCCAGTCGCGGGGATGACTTGGCGATCCGGGCGCCGTCCGCAAGGCCGCTGGTGCCGTCATCACCCGTACGGGTATAAATTCTGCTAAGGCGATTACCCATGGCAAATCAAGCAAGCGTTGCCAGATTTGTCCCCCTGCAAAAAAAGTTCAGCCACATTCATGCAGCCTGCTCCATTTCCGGTGTATACCGTCCGAGACAGGCAAGGCTGTTACACTTCTCCCGATGCAGCAAGCGCGCCTGCGCCTTGGCGACATTTTCTTTCTTACCACCCCAGTCCTTGAGGCAAGGCGCCTGCAGGGCTCGTCCATAGGAAAAGCTGAGTGGCCAGGGCAAGCTCGGACAGGATGCATTCATGGCATTCAGATGGGCAGTGGCAAGTTCCGCACTCTGCCCCCCGGAGAGGAATACGACACCCGGGATCGATGCAGGTACGGCATCCAGCAGGCATTGTACGGTCTGCGCGGCAACCTCATCGATGCCAGCCTGTTGTGGACACAGTTTGCCGGGAACCACCATGTTTACCTTCAGGATGGTGTGTTCACAACGGACATCCTGTCGGTAGAGCATGTCGAACAGGGTATGCAGCGTGATCCTGGTTACCGAGTAGCACCTGTCAATGGTATTGTCGCCATCCATCAGCACCTCCGGTTCCACCATAGGCACCAACCCGGATTCCTGGCAGAGCGCCGCATACCGGGCCAGCGCGTGCATATTCGCCTCGATACAGGCATTCGTCGGGATATCCGCACCGATGGTAATCACGGCCCGCCACTTGGCAAAACGCGCACCGAGTTGCCGGTATTCCAGAAGACGTTTGCGCAGACCATCCAGTCCTTCCGTCACCTTTTCTCCAGGATGTCCCGCATGATCGCTGGTGCCGGCATCCACCTTGATTCCCGTCAGGATCCCCTGGCGCGACAGGATTTCCGGGAAAGACACCCCGTCAAGCGTGGCCTGGCGTATGGTTTCATCAAAGAGGATCATGCCGCTGATATAATCCCCAGCGCCGGGATTGGCAATCAGCAATTCCCGGTACGCGCGCCGGTTTTCCTCGTTCGATTCGATCCCAATGCTGTCAAAACGTTTCTTGATGGAAGGAAAACTCTCGTCAATCGCCAGTATTCCTTTTCCCTTCGCAACCATTGCGCCAGCAGTAACTGAAAGTCCGGTTAATGAATCGTTCATGTCATTACTCCATTACAGTGTGGGTGTTGTTTCGGATCCGGTCATTATGAAAAACCGGCAAAATCAAGTATAGAAGCCCGGCAGGGTGTGTGCAGAAGGCCGGCCAAAACCCCGCGGAAATCCGCAATAAGAACAGGAATGGTCATTGGCGTACGGGCTCATGCAACTGTTTCCAGTGACTTGCCAACCTGGATGATTTTCATATTATTGGTTCCCCCGCGCATACCCTGCAAGTCACCTTTGGTGATGATAACCCGATCGCCTTCAGTCACGTACCCCCTCTCCAGCAGGATACTGATGATTTCCCGGTTTGCCTCCAGAGGATTGGAATGAGTGATATCGTAACGGATAGGATAGACCCCCCGGTACAAACGCATTCTACGCATGGTTTCGAGATTGCGGGTAAACCCGAAAACAGGTATGGAAGAACTGATCCGGGACATCCAGCGGCAGGTTATACCGGTTTCCGTCAGTGAGGCGATCGCCCTCGCGCCTATATGATTCGCCGTATACATGGTAGCCATGGCAACGGCCTCATCGATGCGATCGAAATGCTGGTTGATACGATGATCCGAGATCCTGGTAAGCGCCTGTTTCTCCGTTTCCTCACAGATCCTGGCCATCGCCTGTACGACCTTGGCCGGGTATTTTCCGATGCTGGTTTCCGCCGACAGCATCACCGCGTCAGTACCGTCCAGGACTGCGTTGGCCACGTCAAAAACCTCGGCGCGCAGGGGTATCTGGCTGTCTATCATGGATTGCATCATCTGCGTGGCCGTGATCACCGGACGATTCTTCGTGCGGGCAAGGGTGATCAGGTTCTTCTGTATCGCCGGCAGGACCGCATCGCCCATCTCCACGCCCAGATCGCCCCTGGCTATCATAATCGCCGCCGAGGCATCGATGATCTCCCCGGCATTCTCGACCGCCTCGGCGCGTTCAATCTTGGAAATCACGCCGGCGATGCTGCCGGCCTCCTCCAGATACCTCCGTGTCTCGTTTACGTCGCTGGCGCTGCGTATGAAAGATACGGCGAAATAATCAGCCCCGATCTTCACTCCATGCTGTAAATCACCGATATCCTTTTGCGTCAGGGTCCGCGCCGATAATCCCCCGCCCAACAGGTTGATCCCCTTGCTGTCAGAAAGCTCACCTCCGACCAACACCTTGCATACGATCTCGGTACCGGAGACACCCTGGACCTCCAGTACAATCCGGCCATCGTCCAGCAGCAAGGTGTTTCCGGGTTTCACATCCACATGCAGTTGCTTGTAGGTGACTCCTACCCGGTTCTCATCCCCGGTCTTGCCGTCCATGGACACCTCAAGGGAAAAGGCTTGCCCTTCCCTCAGCTGGATCCGACCTTTGTTGAATTTCTCCAGACGGATCTTGGGCCCCTGGAGATCGGCGATAATTCCCGTCTCGACCCCCAGATGTGTTGAGATTTCACGAATGCGCGCCACGCGCTGTTCATGGCGGTCGCCATTCTGATGGGAGTAGTTCAGCCGAAACAAGTCCACACCGGCTTCGAGAAGTTTTTCCAGCATGCCCGGCTCATCGGTAGCCGGCCCGACCGTGGCAATGATCTTTGTGCGTCTCATCCTTTCCCGTGATACCAGCCGGCAATTACCGGACTTCTACCGATAGATCATAATTGAGTTTGGCGGTTACTGATAGCAATAGTAATTATCATCGGATGTAATCTATCACCTTGTGGAAGATAGAGCGGGATGGGTCGGAGGAATGCATACGGTTTGCTTATCGGATGCCTGATTTTTCGAGCATTAATGCCTCCTCGCTCCCGGAAAAATTGTTTTTGAGTAACAGGGCATAACTGGAAACCGCATCCTTGTTATTCAGTTGCTTCTCTATCCGGATACCAAGCCACAGGCTTTTCTCATTGTGACTCGAGGTATGGAGATACGCTGTCAGATAATCCCGGGCAACCAGGAATTCTCCACGGTCATGGCTGATTTCAGTCATCTGTAACAGCACACTCGGCAGATAGGGTTGCGCCTGCAAAGCCTTCTGAAAATATTCAATTGCCTGTTCCGTCCTGCCGTATTTATACGCGCAGGTGCCGGCATTCGCATAGGGGACTTCCGGTGATTCGTACAGGGGATTGCCCGCAGCTTCGACAAAATATTTCTCAGCCTCCTCACTGGCGCCCTGAGTGCATAGAAACTGGCCGAAATTACTAAGAATATCGGAATTGGAGCGATCCATCCGGACCGATTGTCTGAAATATTTCTCCGCCTCATCCGATTCTCCCATCCGCTGATAGACCAATCCCATCACACTGTACACCATGGGATTGCGAGGTTCGGCCTTGCGCGCCATCGATAATTTCTCCAGGGCTTTTTCGTATTCCTCCTTACGCATGTATTCAATACCGAGACTGATGTTCGTTGCAGCAATCTCTGTTTTGTCGAGTTTCGGTTCTGACTGTTGCCTCTCCACGCTGTTGGCGACCGTGGAAGCCACCAAGCTGGCTATGGTCAAGGTGCTACAGGCTGGCAGCCACATCTGGCAAAGTAAAAGGAGAATGATGACCCGGGCGACACCATGGCATCCGGTCAAGGAATGGAGGTGTGCGTGAAGAACCCGCTCCGGGCAGAGATTCATTTCGGTTCCCTTACAACGATCACGATTATTATCAGAGGTCAAAAGTATTATAGACGATGGCCACATGACATTTGTAGACCCCACCGCCAAACAGGTAAAATCACGCTTCTTTCCGAATTCCAAGAACTGGTATGCAGTCATTCGCCACCGATTGCCGACTGTGCGTGTTTCGGATCCACGGATTTTCTCAGGAGACAAATGAATGCCAAGGGCCAGTGAAATCAAAAAAGGTATAATCATTGATATCGACGGTATACCACACATCGTCAGACAGGTTGAATGTAAGAGCCCCTCTTCCAGAGGCGCCGCAACAATCTACCGGATCCGGTATCTGAATCTGCAGACGTACCAGAAACTGGAGGAAACCTATAAGGGGGACGATATCCTGAGGGAATCCGACTGCATCCGAGCGCGGGTACAATTCAGTTATATCGACGATGGCAACCATGTATTCATGAACATGGGGGATTTCAACCAGTACAGCATTGCCTCTGTTGAACTGGGGGATCAGACCGGATACCTGATCGAGGGACTGGAGGGGATCACCGCATTACTGGTGGAAGACAGGTTGCGGGGAATAGAATTGCCGCAATCGGTCGATCTGGAGATCACCGAAACCGCACCAGGGATTAAGGGCGCCACCGCTACCGGTAGAACAAAACCGGCACAACTCGCAACCGGTATCGAGGTTCAGGTCCCCGAGTACCTGGAAAGAGGCGAAGTCATCCGGGTCAACACAGTGACGGGTAAATATATGTCCAGGGCCTGATCCCTGTGGAAGATAGATATACAGACGGCTTCATCGTGATGTTACGCGGAAGCAGCCTTCAGGTTTTCATCGTCATCATACGGATGAGTGTCACGATCATGTCCTTCTGCTCCTCGGACAGGTCCGTAAAGTAGAAACCGCTGTGATGGAAATCCGGATGCTCAGCGGGTTTGCACCAAAGACACCTGGCAATCAGTCTGATTTCAACTATCTCATCATCCGGCCTGAGATACTCCAGAATAATCCGGTATTCCGTGTCGGCCCTGATTCCCGAGAAACTTTTCAACATCATTCCCTCGACGTGCATGTTTGAAGTGTAGCCCAGTGTTTCACCGGCAGCTTCATCGATGACCTTTACGTTGACAGGGAAACGGATCAGTTTCCGGTGTTCATTCAGAGTTTCAGTTCGCATTCGCCAGCTATCAATTCAAATTACGTTTACGGATTTTTTCCACCATCAACCCTGTTCAGGGCCGCACCGGATTTGCCGCAAGACCGATCCTATGCAACAACAGTGCAACAGGACGCTCCAGAGAGGTCGTAAAACAACCGATACCAGCTATGTTCGTCATATCCATCAACCTGCCCGTCGGTAGTGCGGATACTTCAGCCAGGTTCATCACAATCGTATTTTCACCTGGGACAATAGCATACATCGCATTGAAACGATCTTCATAGGCCTGATTATGTGATCGGTCATGAATTCTGCAGGTCAGTGTTATGGTCCGGTCAGACGGGTTGCTTAATGACATTTCCAGACGTGCATAACCTGTCCATCCCCGCGGAAAAAATCGCAGACCAAAACCGGAGTATCTGGTAGTAGTGAAATCAATCCGGATACTGTCACCCAGCCACTGCAGATTTTTCTGATCACTGAACCGTGATAATGCCATGCAGCTTGTGGAATCCACGAGCACAGGGAAATCACGCCTTGCCCGCCATTCGTCCGCCAGCGCCGCCAACAGTGGAAAAAACAGTGGGGCAGCCACCATAATGGAAACTACTCGCAGCGTTGCTGCATAAGGGAATAGCGTCATCCCAGGGCGCCATTCCGTCCATACGGACGCCAGCATGGCGCCGGTAATATCCAGGTAGATATCTCCAACTCCGGCGCTGCGGCCATCTATGCCGTGTTGCAGAAACTCGATCAACCCGCCGAGCACAAGACCACAGACCATGGCCAGTCCAATCCCCACCCCTGCCGGAGCTTGTATACCTTTCCATTTTATTCGGGGGAGCAACATCCACGTCAGGCAAAAGAAGAACAGCAGATGCCCGAGATTCCACAAGGCAGCCAGTGAACGTCCCAACCCCTGGACATCCAGGGGTATGAACAGGAGGAATAGCCCGGAGATCAGGACGATGGAGGACAGAATGTACCCCCACCTCTTACCAGGGGACATGCTCTCCCGTGTGACGCAGGAAAGAATCAGTATCCGCAATCGTCAGCCTGGCAATCACATCCATCATATCGGGGACGCTCTCTTCGAGGTCAATCATGTAGGCCATGTTGATAATTTTCTGTTTAGGCACGGACTTGTCGGTCCGCACAAATCCAGGGTGCAACATGGCAACGATGATGCCCTGATCTTTCAGATCCCTGGCAAATTTTCTCATCACCATATTCGTGGCGACCTTGCTGGCATGATACCAGTACAGGCCGGGTCTTTTATCCGGTATGGATATGCTCGCGGCATCAGAGCTCATGACGATAAGCTTTTTCTGTGTACTTGCCTTGAGGTTCGGGATAAAGGCCTCGCTCATGCGGATAGTGCCGCGGGTATTGATCCGTATGTAGTCATCGAAAAGCGTGTAATCCAGTGTACCCACCACCTGCTTGTTGAAAACCTCCGGGTCGTCAAATCCGCCTTCCGAGAGCATCGCGGCATTGTTGATGAGCACATCGATCGGCACTCCCTTGAGTCGCCCGGCGAGAGCGTCAATGGACTCAAGACTGCCGATATCCACGGTTTCGATCTTCACATTAGGGTATTTCCCCACCAATGCAGCAAGACTTTCCGGCACCTGGTCCCGGCGATGCGTGGCGATGACAGTCCAACCCTGCTCCGCGTAGCGGGTCACAAAATTCAGGCCGATACCCCGGTTGGAGCCGGTTACGAGTACGGTATCCGCAGACACAGAGCCGGCAGGCAACAGGATTGAAAGTGCGAGTATAAGGATTCCAGGGATTACCTCTGTTCTCCGTGTACGTGTGATCTTCATGTGATTACTCCTGGATTCTCTATATAAGTGAGCACAATTCCCGGTCAGAGAAGCCAGCCTGAGGTAGGGCACTGTAGCGAATTTCTGCCTAGTTATATAGGGTATGATTTATTCTTCCGCGGGTGGGGAAAGCAGGCTGATTTTCATCTCGACACGCTCAACCGGATTATCCATTGCATCCCGATCCAGCGCAACAATCGTGTCTGCCACTTCCATACCGGAGACCACGCGGCCGAAAACCGTGTACTGTCCATCAAGGAACCGGGAATCTTTCACCACGATAAAAAACTGCGAACCAGCACTGTCGGGGTGTGCAGCCCTGGCCATGGATACGGCGCCGCGGATATGTGGTTGATCACTGAATTCTGCGGCTATCGTATACCCAGGTCCACCGCTCCCATACTTGGTTTTGTCTCCTTCCTTGGTGTTGGGATCTCCTCCCTGAATCATGAAACCGGGAATGACACGATGGAATAAGGTGCCGTCATAAAAACCGGATTCAGCCAGTTTGAGAAAATTCTCGACATGACCTGGTGCTATATCGGGTAACATTTCTATAATTATCTGTCCGAACTTGGTCTCGATCACAAGTTTTTGCTGGTCAGCGGCAGTTGCAACACCAACTACAAATAAGAGACTGAGGCCTGCCAGGACTCGCAGATACTTATCGTATAACCTACTCATTACAAACTCCTCCTTACTTTACTCTAAATGAATCGGGACCAAAGGCATCAGGACTCACAGGAGATCACCAGAATCCAAATCATCCCATCTGCCACTCCCGCAGGAAATTGTATATAATTCGAGCGTCGCAAGTATAACGGAATTGTATTGCCGGTTTTATAATCCCTGTCCGGAATATCCAAGGCGTACCATGCCGGTTTAGCCGGTATCCATAGTACATTCCCTCATAACCTGAACGGAGTTACACCCAGTGGCCCAGTATGTATACACGATGATTGGGGTCGGCAAAGTGGTGCCGCCAAAACGAGAGATCCTGAAAGATATCTCTCTGTCCTTCTTTCCCGGCGCCAAAATCGGCGTACTGGGGCTTAACGGGGCCGGTAAATCCACATTACTCAGGATCATGGCGGGTGTGGATACCGAGATCCACGGCGAAGCTAGGCCGATGCCGAATATCAGGATCGGCTACCTGCCCCAGGAACCGCAACTGGATCCTTCGAAGAGTGTGCGCGAGAACGTGGAAGACGGCCTCCGTGAACCCCTCGATGCATTGGCAGGCCTGCAGGAAGTCTTCCTGGCCTATGGCCGGGAAGTCACCCATTTTGATGAGCTCGCCCGCTTGCAGGAGAAGTATGAGGCAATCATCGAGGCATGGGACGCGCATACCCTTGAGCATAAACTCGAACGCGCCGCCGATGCCCTGCGCTTGCCGCCTTGGGAAGCATCGGTGGAACACCTCTCGGGAGGAGAAAAACGGCGTGTCGCACTGTGCCGTTTGCTGCTTTCACGTCCAGACATGCTGCTGCTGGACGAGCCTACCAATCATCTGGATGCAGAATCCGTTTACTGGCTGGAACGATTTCTGGCGGACTTCAGCGGTACCGTGGTTGCCGTAACCCATGACCGGTATTTCCTGGATAATGTGGCAGGATGGATCCTGGAGCTGGATCGGGGCAGGGGTATTCCCTTTGAAGGAAATTATTCCGCCTGGCTGGGATACAAGGAGCAGCGCCTGGCGCATGAGGAACGCACGGAGACCGCGCGGCAAAAAGCCATACAGCATGAACTGGAGTGGGTGCGCAGCAATCCCCAGGGCCGGCATAGCAAGAGCAAGGCGCGCCTGTCCCGTTTTCAGGAACTGAATGCGCAGGATTTCCAGCAACGTAATGAAACCAATGAGATCTATATACCACCGGGACCGCGGTTGGGAGATCTGGTTATTGAATTCAACCGGGTCAGTAAGTGTTTTGGAGAGAAGAACCTCTTCGAGGATCTGGAATTCCGCGTTCCGCCGGGGGCCATTGTGGGGGTTATAGGCGGCAACGGGGCGGGTAAATCCACACTCTTCCGGCTGATCACGGGTCAGCTTCAAGCAGACAGCGGGAATATCCGGATCGGGGATACCGTGCAGTGCGCCTGTGTCGAGCAGGAGAGGGAAAAGCTGAATACTAAAAAAACAGTGTGGGAAGCCATCTCGGATGGACAGGACACTTTGACCATCGGTAATTATCAGGTCAGTTCCCGGGCCTACCTTGGAAGATTCAATTTCCGGGGTACCGAGCAACAGAAACCGGTTGCCGCACTTTCCGGGGGGGAGCGCGGGCGACTGCACCTTGCCATCACCCTCCGGCAAGGGGCGAATGTATTATTACTTGATGAGCCATCCAACGATCTGGATATTGAAACCCTGCGCGCCCTGGAAGAGGCCTTACTGGCCTTCCCTGGGAGCGCCATGGTCATATCCCATGACCGCTGGTTTCTGGATCGCATCTCGACCCATATCCTGGCTTTTGAAGGGAACTCAGAAGTGATATTTTATGAGGGCAATTTCAGTGACTATCATGCGGATTATATACGCCGCATGGGGCCGGATTACCAACCCCAAAGGGTGCATTACAGCCGTCTGCACGGCTAAGGTCGGCCTGTTGACCCTTCAAGTGAACCTTCCTGTGGTTGGGGAGCTATATTCACGCGGTCATAGATCCGGATCAGGTATATCGGCACCCTGAAGCTGAGCGGCTGCAATTCCAGTTCCACCCGCAACCGGTTACCGCCTTCCTCCAGCATGAAGGTTTCGGTGATGCGCCCACCGTCCAGCGGTCTGGACTCCACCAGTAACCGGTCGCCGTCCCATGAGGCAAAGGAATAATTGTTCCGGTCGCCACTGGATGACCCGCTGGCGCTGGCCACCCTGCCTCTGCCATCCGAGTAGAATATTCGTTCAAAACCATCGTTATAAACCAGACGGAACCGGGGTTCTTCATAGTCGAACTGAAGCTTGGTGTCGTAGGAAATATGATCATAAAGTTGTTGATCCTCCGGCCCTCCGCGATATCTTTCCTTGCTGCCGCGGTTTCCTCCCGATGGCCGACCTCCTGCATCCCTGATTGCCTTTTCGACCCCTGCATCCGTATCATCACTCAGTTCGTAATTGATGATCCATTCACCTTCGAGTCCCACCTCGGCATGTAACTGATGTACTGGTAGCAGCGTGACTGCCAGTATGATTAACCGCAGGGAGAAGTTTTCGCGCAGTGGTGTATGCATATACATCCTCAGGTAATTATACCGTTTGAATCCTTTTCGCGACAAAAACCTAAGGATGAATTCGTCACCGTAAGAACCCGCCATTAAGTAGCATGACATCTCCGGGCTGGATTTGCTACGCTAGATGGGAATTCTCAGCACGGCGCGAAAGGCCAAAGGAGCAGAATATGGATCCAATACGACAACTCGGATGGCGTTATGCAGTAAAGAAATTTGACCCGGATCGCAAGCTCACAGCAGAACAACTGGAGACCATCCTGGAATCGGTACGTCTGTCGGCCTCTGCGTTCGGACTGCAACCCTATCGACTCGTGGTCGTGGATGAAGTGCAGGTCCGTGAATCGCTGGTTGAACATTCAATGAACCAGGATAAGGTACTGCATTCCTCGCATCTACTGGTGTTCGCCATCCGCCTCTTCGTCGACGATACGGATATCGAAAACCACTTGCGACTGATTTCCGAAACCAGGAATACACCGCGCGGGAATCTGGCCGGTCTGGAGCAGATACTGCACCAGTTTATAGGAGCAATGAGCCAGGAGTCCTACCGCAACTGGGCTGCGAGGCAGGCATATCTGGCGTTGGGAAACCTGCTGACGGTATGTGCCTTGTTACAAGTGGACGCCTGCCCCATGGAGGGTTTTGTTCCTGCCGCCTATGACCGGATCCTGCAACTGGATCAACTCGGGCTGACCGCCACGGTCATCGCTACCCTGGGTTTCCGGGCCCAGGATGACCCCTATGCGAGACAGCAGAAGGTTCGCATGCCGTTAACGGAATTTATCATCCGGGTCTGAACAATCACAAGTGAAGCGCCGGGCGTCTGCTTACCCGGCCTATGTAAACGACCCCCCTATCGAAATGCCCTCCGCCCGGCAAGCGCATGTGACAAGGTGCTGGCGTCCACATATTCAAGTTCCCCTCCCATGGGTACCCCATGCGCTATTCTGGTCACCTGCAGCGATCGGTTTTTCACCATCTCGCTGATAAAGTGAGCCGTTGCCTCACCCTCCACAGTTGAATTCGTTGCCAGGATGACCTCCCTGGTTTCTCCCTCGTCCAGGAGTTTGCCCAGCAGGTCCATCCCGAGGTCTTCCGGACCGATACCATCCAGTGGGGAAAGGTGTCCCATCAGAACGAAATAGAGTCCACGGAAACCAGCCTCTTCGACAGCCTTGACGTCCGCGGGGCTCTCAACGATACACAGGAGTGATCTCTCCCGGGCGGTATTCCGGCACATACCGCATAACTCCTCCTCACTGAAATTTCGACAACGACTACAGTGAGCGATGCCGTGCATGGCCCTGCTAAGGGCCTCGGCCAGTTTCAAGGCGCCCGGCCGGTTCCGTTGCAGCAGATGATACGCAATACGTTGCGCCGACTTGCGACCGATACCCGGAAGACACCGCAGCGAGCTGACCAGCGTATCGAGTAATGGGGATTCGGGAGTCATCTGCTCCCCTCGCCTGTCCCGGGGTTCCATTCTATGCAGATTGGCTGCATGGTCATCGTAATTCGGCATTCAATCCTGGAAAGGAAGTTTGAAACCGGCGGGAAGATTCATACCGGCTGTGAGGCCGGACAGCTTCTCCTTTGACATGGTATCAACACGTCGCACGGCGTTATTGACCGCAGCCGCAACCAGGTCTTCAAGCATATCGCGATCTTCGCTGACCAGACTTGAATCGATCTCCATCTTTAAAACCTCATGTCTGCCGTTCATTCTCACTTTCACCAGTCCTGCACCGGCCTCGCCAGTGACCTCGTTGTTCGCGATCTCTTGCTGGACCCGCTGCATCTTCTCCTGCATCTCCTGGGCTTGTTTCATAATGTTTTCCAAACCAAGCTTCATAAAACCCAATCCCCCCACATCAGGATGCAGATCCTTTTGCCCTGATCGAATCCAATTTCATGGTTGCATCAAAATTATCCACGATCATTTTCACACCAGGATCCTGAATGAACAGCGTAACCGTCTCCTCCTGGCGTTGTTTTTCCTCACGTTCCCGGCGCTCAGCCGGGGTTTCTTCTTGAATATCTTCCACGCTAATCTCCAGCTTCACGTGTTCTCCAAAACGCGTCCTGATGGCTTTCTGTAACCGGTCTTTCTGGGATGTCTTTAGCAGATGCTCCTGTACAGGTGACAGGACCAGATGGACCCGGTTCGCGCTATGCTCCTTCAGTACGCAATGCCCGGCCAGTTCCCGCACCAGTCCAGCCAGCGCCATTTCATCGATAATCATCTGCCAGTTACCCGTGTCGAGAGGGGTCGCAGAGGTGCGCGGCAGGTCTGGCTCCGCCTTCCTGCTCAATGCTGTGGCTGATGCTGCGGGGGAGCGGGCCGCATCCGCCGGTGACACTGTCTGCCTGGTTCCTGGACGGGTACCGGCAGGCGCGTCGGCCGGCCGGAACGCCAGCATTCTGACCAGGGTCATCTCGAAGCCGGATCTGGGATCGGGGGTGATACCCAGATCGCGTCTCCCATTAAGGGCTATCTGGTAGAAGAGCTGGACATCCTCAGGCGCAGTATGCTCCAGCAACCAGTGAATGAATGGGTCCTTTTTGTCGGGAGTCCCTGATAGTACCCGCGCCACGGCGGCCTGGTGCAGACGTGTCAACAGACCGGCGAGCACGCCATCGTAATCCGGATTATAGGAAGCGATATGATCGATATGCTCGAACAAGGCCCCGGCATCGTTATCGATCAGGGCGGCAATCAATTTGTCTATGTCCGCAGGATCGAGACTGCCCAGCATGGCGCGTACGGATGCCTCTTCAAGCCTGCCGCCATTGTAGGCAATGGCCTGATCCAGCAGGCTTAATGCATCTCGCATGCTGCCGTTTGCGGCTCCGGCCAGCAGCGCGACTGAGCCAGGGTCAGCCTCTATGCCTTCAGCCGCCAGGATATTGCGGAGTTGTTCCGCTATCTGCTCCGGCGTCAGGTGCATCAGGTTGAATTGCAGGCAGCGGGACAGGATAGTGATAGGTAATTTCTTTGGTTCGGTGGTAGCCAGCAGAAATTTCACGTGCGGTGGCGGTTCTTCGAGTGTCTTTAACAAGGCGTTGAAACTGTGGTTGGAAAACATATGGACTTCATCGATTAGATACACCTTGTAGCGTCCGGAAACAGGTGAGTACTGGACGTTATCCATAAGTTCCCGGGTCTCTTCCACTCTCGCTCTGGATGCGGCATCCACTTCAATCAGATCTGCGAATCTGCCCTCCGCTATACCCTTGCATGCATGGCACTCGCCGCAAGGACTGGAACTGACCCCCTTTTCACAATTCAGGCATCTGGCCACAATCCTGGCCAAGGTGGTCTTTCCTACCCCCCTGGTTCCAGTAAACAGATAGGCATGATGCAAGCGACCTGAATCCAGCGCATTGCTCAGGGTTCTTACCACATGAGTCTGCCCGACCAGCTCGGCAAATCTTTGTGGGCGCCATTTGCGCGCCAGGACCTGATAACTCATTAGGAGCGGATTTCCGTATGGTTGCTGCTTTCAGCCAAGGATAGTGTTTGGGTCAAGATCGATTCTGCCGTATATCGCGGGGTAAGGTATTGAAGGCGGCCCGCACTGTCCTGTACCCGGCACCCGCATCCACTGCTGCCGCTGCTCCCTTCCGGGCCTGACGGGGTTCACAATTTCGCGCCGCGGGGAGGCCAGTACAGGCCACCGATGGCAATTCTATCAAGTTAGCCCAGGGACAGCGAGCCCATTCCCGTGCAAGCAGCATGGCATCAGCTGACCGTCCAAGTATCTGCGCTGTGCAGGTGTTTATCCAGGTTGCCCGACCCGGACTGCTCGCGCGCCACTTGTATCTGCTCCCTGAGTTTCTGGCCATAATGCGGTCGGTCGATGGATTGGAACACCCCCAATGGCACCGGGAGACTCGTCTCGTCGAGCGTGGCCAGCAGGCGGGCAAGGTAGTTGTTACCAGATATTTCATTGTGCATAACCCGTTTGTGCGGCGGCACGTCGTCCAGTCGGGCGATCTCGAATTCCAGCCCATGGGTACCGCCCCGCAATTTGAGCACTTTGTCACGCTTCTTGCCGAAGACCAGGGGGCATCCATCCTTGAGGATCAGGGTTCTTTCCTCCATGACGGATTTTTCTGCAAAGGACGCGAATGCCCCGTCATTGAATACATTGCAATTCTGCAGTATCTCGACAAAGGCTGCGCCGCGATGCCGGGCTGCGCGGAGCAGGATCTCCTGCAGGCGTTCGGAATCCGTGGCGATAGCGCGGGCCACGAACGTGGCCTCTGAAACCATCGCGGTATACAGCGGATTGATGGGCGACTCCATAGAACCCATCGGGCTGGATTTGGTTTTCTTGCCGAGTTCAGAGGTCGGTGAATACTGGCCTTTGGTCAATCCGTAAATGCGGTTATTGAACAACAGGATCTTGATATCGATATTGCGGCGCAGGCAATGAATCAGATGATTGGCGCCGATAGACAGCCCGTCGCCATCCCCGGTGATGACCCAGACCTGCAGATCCGGACGGCTGACAGCAAGACCGGTGGCAATCGTCGGCGCCCTGCCATGGATGGTGTGGAATCCGTAGGTATTCATGTAATAGGGAAAACGACTGGAACAGCCGATC
>Ga0156099_1098_pt2 | contig 16111 bp, 12 predicted proteins | sample RifCSPlowO2_02_FD_107752 | JGI IMG/M metagenome (GOLD analysis project Ga0156099, IMG submission 107752) | Gammaproteobacteria bacterium RIFCSPLOWO2_02_FULL_56_15
TGTCGGCGATGGCATCCAGCATGGCCCGGTTATCGGGCCCGTGACAGCTGGCCTGCACAATGACGGCACGCTCGATGCCCAGGATAGCATGCAGGGCGCGCAGTCGCTCCTTGCCCGCATCCGGTGGTTCATAGGTGCTGTTTGGATGGTAGGGAAACCGATCCCGTGGACCGAACACATGGCAGTGGGCATCGCAGGCCCGTGGCGGCGCCTTGAACCGGGGGACCCGGGTGTCCGGATCCGGCGGCATGCAGCTCGTTTTCTCGGTTATAATTATGTCAGCGGTCATTGCTTACTTGCTACTGTGTCTACCATATCCCTGCGGGGATAAAGACCTCTCCCCGGCTCAAGAGCCGTGCGGTACGCAGCAAGCCCGCCCGCTTCACGTCGGGTATTGCACCGCTGTAATCGATCTCGAGGGTGATGGAAAATTCCCCCTCCGGGTGTTCCACCGGATAGGTCTTGCCCGCTGCAGGCAGCCTGGCGAGCCCATCGGCCACAGTCCCCGGGATGACGCAGGCGGTGGCGACGGAGACCGCGCCGAGCACTCCGATCGCGGCATGGCATACATGCGGGATGAAGGTCCGGGTATGAATGATGCCGCCCTGCCGTGGGACGGCGATCAGACACATCTTTGGGACCACCTTGGCGGCCACATCCCCGAGCCCCATCGCCGGACCGGCCTGCAACCGTATGGCCTCCAGTCTGGATTTTAGCTCCACGTCGCGGTTGAGATCCGCCGGCGATTCGTAAGCCGTGCGTCCCAGGTCCGCGGCCCGGATCAGGACCACCGGCATCCCGTTATCGATGCAGGTCACCTGGACCCCATCGAAGACATTCACCCGGCGACCGGTCGGCAGGAGTGCGCCGCAGGCCGATCCGGCGATGTCCATATAATTACAGATCACCGGGGCGGCGCTACCAGGCACACCATCGATCTTCACATCTCCCGCATATTCCACCCTGCCACCCGGGGTTTGGATAATCACCTCGCAGAGGGATCCGCTGTTCTCCATGTATACCCTGGCGGTCGTTTCACCCTTCGTAGCTTCCAGCAAACCGGACTCGACCGCGAAAGGCACCACGCCCGCAAGGATGTTCCCGCAGTTCTGCGTGCGATCCGTAGCATTGGCCCCGACAACGACCTGGATGAATTCGTAATCCAGATCCGCTTCCGTCCGCTGTGAAACCCGGACCACGGCAACCTTGCTGGTCAGGGGATCTGATCCACCCAGACCGTCGATCTGTCTGCGGTCGTCGGCGCCTTTGCCACACATCGCCGCCAGCAGCACTCGATCCTTCTCTGCCTGATCGGCCGGCAGATCATCGGCGCGGAAATAGAGGCCCTTGGAACTCCCGCCCCGGAATTGCATGAATGGAACCGCCCTTTGCCTCATCGATTCTGCCTAAACCCGCCCAGCCCTCATCAGCCTCAGATAGTACCATTATTTGCAGTGCCTCTGAAATCCGACCCTGCTGGAATAACCCCGGGGCGATCCTGGAATTTGTTTATCTGAAGGCGGCGCCGCCGTGCAGCCGGCCAGGCCGGTCTCGCCGATTAATCCCAAACCTTTTCCCCGGATCTGGAGTAAAATGCAGCGTTGCAGTAAACAATAAATAACAGTGCTGGAGTCCGCTCGTTCATGAGAATCGCCCTGCTGTCACGCAACCCTAAACTTTACTCGACCAAACGACTCATTGAAGCTGCGAAGGCGCGTGGCCACGAAATCCGAATCTTCGACGTCCTGCGTTGTTACATGAATATCACTTCCCACCGACCTGGGATCCACTACAAGGGCGAGGAGATTACGGGCTTCGATGCGGTCATTCCCAGGATCGGGGCCTCGGTTACTTTTTATGGCACGGCCGTGCTGCGCCAATTCGAGATGATGGGCGTCTACCCACTCAATGAGTCGGTTGCCATCTCCCGCTCCCGCGACAAACTGCGCGCACTGCAACTTTTATCACGCAAGGGTATCGGCCTGCCGGTTACGGGTTTCGCCAATAAACCGGATGACATCCAGGACCTGATCAAGATGGTGGGCGGGGCTCCCCTGGTCATCAAGTTGCTGGAAGGCACCCAGGGGATAGGCGTGGTCCTGGCGGAAACCGAGAAAGCGGCCGCGAGTGTCATCGAATCCTTCCTGGGCCTGCACGCCAGCGCCCTGGTGCAGGAGTACGTCAAGGAATCGGGCGGTGCGGACATCCGCTGCTTCGTCATCGGGGATCGGGTCGTGGCAGCGATGAAACGGCAGGGTAAGGAGGGGGAATTCCGGTCGAATATTCACCGCGGCGGAACCGCCAGCCTGATCCGGATTACGCCTGAAGAACGCTCGACCGCGGTGCGCGCCGCGAACACCATGGGCCTGAACGTCTGTGGCGTGGATATGCTCCGTTCCAATCATGGCCCGGTAGTCATGGAAGTCAATTCCTCGCCCGGCCTCGAGGGGATTGAAACGGTGACGAATAAGGATATCGCCGGGATGATGATTGAGTTCCTGGAGCGGCATGCCAAATCGGGCAGAACCAAGACCAAAGGGAAAGGTTGAAGATGCGCGGCGCCTTTGAGATCGGGGGTTGTTCAATCCCTCCCGGTGAGCGCGCTTCCATTGACCTGCGGATTCCTGATCTCTATACCCACAACCCCATGAACTGGCCGGTGCACGTCGTGCACGGCAAAAAACCCGGTCCGGTGATGTTTCTCTCGGGGGCCATACATGGGGATGAGATTAACGGCGTCGAAATCATCCGGCGGCTGCTTAAACTGAAAACTATCAGCCGCCTGCACGGCACCCTGATTGCCGTTCCGGTGGTGAACCTGTTCGGTTTTATCAATCAATCGCGCTACCTGCCCGATCGCAGGGATCTCAACCGGTCCTTTCCCGGCTCGGAAAAGGGATCATTGGCTGGCCGCATGGCGAATCTGTTCATGCGCGAGATCGTTACCCGCTGCAGCCACGGCATCGACATCCATACGGCGGCCATCCACAGGGACAATCTACCTCAGGTCCGGGCCGTCCTGGACGACCCGGAAACCAGCCGTATGGCCCATGCCTTCTATACCCCGGTTATCGTGAACACCAACATAGTGCCCGGGTCGTTGCGTGAATCAGCCGCCCGCTTGGGCATACCGGTAATCGTCTATGAAGCGGGTGAGGCGCTGCGCTTTGATGAGGTTTCCATTCGCGCCGGGGTTACCGGGATCGTCTCCGTGATGCGGGAACTGGGAATGCTGCCCCGCACCAAACGGGACCAGGACGCCATTGAACCGCTGGTGGCCCTTTCCAGCACCTGGGTCAGGGCGCCGCAAAGCGGTATTCTGCGGACGATCAAAACCATCGGCGACAGGGTGGAAAAGGACGACCTGCTGGGCATCATCTCGGATCCCTTCGGTGAGACGGAAAAACCAATCACTGCGCCGGAGCAGGGTATTATCATCGGCAGGACCAACATACCCCTGGTCAGTGAAGGCGAGGCGCTGTTTCATCTTGCCCGATTCAGGGATACCAGCGGTATTGCCGAGCAGATTGAAGAGTTCAGAAATGAGATGGACCCCGCGACGGATAGCCGGCCATCAGCCGAACCACCCATCCTTTAAGAAGGCTCTGAATAAGTCCCTCCTGGACTTCTCAGAGCACGCAAAGTAAAAGGCAGGGCTTTATAGTTTGCTCACATTTTTTCAAACGCCTGGGTGTTTGAAAAATACCGACGCCTCCCTCTGCCGGACGGAACCCCCGATTTAATCAAATGATTCCTTAAGAACAGGAAAATTCTTCTTGCAATTTTTTTTGTCTTGGAGCATAAAACACGCGCTTCTGAATGTCTTCATGAGCTTCCTGCGCGCAAGGACACTGCCACCATGCCGGGGAACATTCTGAATGTATCGAATGGAGGGCAGCTTGGCGCCATATACCTACTGTGATTCTGGGCCTGATGCCGGTTCCTAACGGCATGAGTGTCTTGATCCGCGAGCCGTTCCCGGCCAAAACCCGTACTCTGAAATTTTGCGAACTCAATATCCGGATTCAGACCGGAATCCCTGTACCCTGCTTTACCTGAACGAAGCCTTTGAACCACGGATCCTGGAGGAAAGTCTTTACCTAAAATGAAAAAACAAAGCGAAATATCCAATAACAGAAAATCGAATAACCAACGTCTCATTGAAGTGCTGGGACCGGTTGAAAACCTGGAAAGCTACGTTCGCGCGGATTGGTGGCGCCATATCTTCAATGCCAATTACCTGCGCACGGACGGAGATGTCGTCAATGACGAGCAGATCACCTCCCAGGAAGTGCAGATCTTCATGTCGGTACTGGAAGTGGATAAGGATACGCCGATCCTCGATTTGTGCTGCGGACAGGGCCGTCATGTGCTGGAGATGGCGCGGCTCGGGTACTGGAATGTGCATGGTATGGATCGTTCCCATTACCTCATCAGCCGGGCCCGGAATTTTGCCAGAAAGGGCAGCCTTACCATCAGTTTCAGGGAAGGGGACGCCAGGAAGTTGCCCTATCGTGATAATCAATACGGCGTCGTCACCATGCTGGGGAACAGTTTTGGCTATTTCGAGACCCAGCAGGATGATATACAGGTCCTCCAGGAAATCCGTCGGGTGCTGAGACCGGGAGGCAAGTTGCTGATCGACATCACCGATGGTGACTACATGCGCGAGGCCTTTGAACCGCGCAGTTGGGAGTGGATAGACAAGAACTACTTCGTTTGCCGGGAGCGATCCCTCTCCGCCGACAACCAGCGGCTGATCTCGAGAGAAGTCATCACCCACGTGAAAAAAGGCGTGATCGCCGATCAGTTCTACGGCGAGCGGCTCTACAGCCTGCAGACCCTGCTGGACCTCCTGAGTGAAAACGGCTTCACCCAAGTAGAACAAAAACAATCGATGACCGCACAGTCCAACCGCAACCAGGATCTGGGTATGATGGCCCGGCGCAACCTGGTCACCGGCATGGTCGCCAAACCACGGATCGAAAAAGCACGAACGCCCGACAAATCGGCTCCTCGGATTGGTGTCCTGATGGGGGATCCCTCCCGGCAGGATCGGGTGAAACCCGGCGCCACATTCGATGACGACGATTACCATACGATCAAACTGCTGCGGGACGCCCTGCAATCCTTGAAGGGTTATAATTTCAAATTCATCGACAATCATGACAGCTACCTGCCGAATGTCCATCGCTGGAAACAGGATTTCGACCTGATCCTGAATCTGTGCGATGAAGGGTACTTGAACAACCCCAGTTTTGAACTGCACGTACCGGCCCTGCTGGAAATGGTGAATATCCCTTACACCGGCGGGACTCCCCAATGCCTGGCCTACTGCTACGACAAATCCCTGACCCGGGGGCTTGCCGTTGAAATGGATATCCCGGTAGCCAACGCCTACGTCATCAAACCGGAAGACACCACCTTCATCGACATCACCATCCCTTTCCCGGTGATCATCAAGCCCAATTATGGGGATTCCAGCTTCGGCATCACTCAGAAATGTGTCTGTTACAGCGTCACGGAACTGGAAAACGCCATACTCGAGATCAGGCAGAAATTCGGCTACGAAAGCCCCGTACTGGTGGAACAGTATCTGACCGGGAAAGACATCAGTGTAGGCATCATCGGTAATTCCGGCAGGAACGTCGAGATCCTGCCCATCATCGAGGAGGATTATTCCATGCTGCCCGAAGGCCTGCCGCATATCTGCGGTTATGAGGCCAAGTGGGATCCCAGCTCACCGTACTGGAAAGTCACCTCGAAAGCGGCAAAATTGCCGGGCAATACCGAACAGTTCCTGCATGCCAGTTGCCTCAAGCTTTTTGAGCGCACCAGTTGCCGGGATTATGCCCGCTTCGACTGGCGCCTGGATGATAACGGCACGCCACGGCTGCTGGAGGTCAACCCCAACCCAGGCTGGTGTTGGGATGGCCATCTGGCGAAGATGGCCAAGCTCGCTGATATCAGTTACGCGCGGATGCTGAACATGATCCTCCAGGCGGGGCTCGATCGCTATCAGATGGAGCGTGTACAACAGCAGGAACTGTTCAGCGTCGTGGCCGCCAGATAGCATCTCCAGGCAATCACTCTACAGGATTGTGCGTTTCTGCTGCGCCAGCGATCACTTCCCGTGTCCCACCAGACGACTCAGACCTTGCTGTGCGAGCTCCTGCTCCATTAGCTGCCTGATCTCCGAGGCATGTTCCATGGTCCTGGCCTGCTGCCAGAGTTCATTGGCACGCGTCCAGGAGAGGGTCCGTATCACCCACTTGACCCGGGGCAGATCTCCGGCGCTCACACTCAGACTGTCAACGCGCATGGCGATCAGTAGAATGGTCAGGGCTGGATCGCCGGCTGCCTCACCGCAAACAGACACCGGTTTAGCGTGCCTGTGGGCTGCATCCACGATCAACCGCAGGGCCTCAAGCACCGGTGGATGCAGCGGATCAAACAACTTGGCCACGTGTTCGTTGTTACGGTCAATCGCCAGCAGATACTGGATCAGGTCATTGGTGCCGATGGAAAGAAAGTCCACACGCCTGGTGATGGAATCAATCAGGTATACCGCCGAGGGCACCTCAATCATCGCGCCGATTTCCGGGAATCGGATGGTATATCCGTCACTCACGACGTGATCATAGGCGCGCCGGATCAGAGTCATGGCCCGTTCCAGTTCATCAATATTGCTGATCATGGGCAACAGGATTTTCAGCTTGTCATAGCCCTCGCTGGCCCGCAACATGGCCCGGACTTGCGTCAGCAGCATCTCGGGATGATCGAGCACCACGCGAATCCCGCGCCAGCCGAGGAACGGGTTAGGCTCTTTTCTATGGAAATAAGGCAGAACCTTATCACCCCCCACATCCAGGGTTCGCAGCGTGACCGGCTTCGGCATATAGGCCTCGATTACCTGCCTGTAGATCTGTCGCTGCTCCTCCTCTCCCGGGAAACTATCCCGGTTCATGAAGGGAACTTCGCTACGATACAGACCGATCCCTTCGGTGCCCACATCAAAGGCATGAGAATGCCCGGTCAACAATCCCGTATTGGTATAGAGATGGATCCGGACGCCATCCGTAGTCACTGCGGGCAGATCCTTCAACGCCGCCATGCCCCGCGCAAGCTGGGCTTCCCCCTGAATCAGACCTTGATATTCACTGAGCTCCTCCTGGGAGGGAGAAACCAGGATCTGTCCCTTGTAACCGTCCACGATCAGAGTCATGCCATCCAACCGGTTGAGCGGCACTCGTCCGGCCAGTCCAAGCACCGCGGGTATGTTCAGTGCATGTGCGAGGATGGCCAGGTGCGCATAGGCGGAGCCATGACCACTGACGATGGCAGCCAGCTTTTCCAGCGGAACGGAACCCAGATCCAGAGGGCTCAGATTCTCGCCGATGAGGACGGTTTTTTCAGGGTATGCATATTCCTTATGCTCCTCCGTGAACAGATATCCCAGGATCCGTTGCCCAATACTACGGATATCATTGGCTCTTTCCCGCATATAGGGCTCATCCAGCGATTCGAATCTCGCGGCAAAGGATTCGATAGTGTCCCGCAATGCGCCGGGGGCCCAGTTTCCCGCACGAATCCGCTCGATAGTTTCATTGACGAGCTGGTCGCTGCCCGCAATCAGGGCATAGGCATTGAAGACCAACTGATCGGTGGCCGGCAGGGTGCCGCCAAGTTGCTCACCGACAGTCTTTGACTCGCTGACCACCGCCTCGATCGCCGCTCGCAACCGTTCTTCTTCCTCCGGGATACTGGCAGCCGGACGGTCCGGGACCTCCGCGATCTGGTTGTTGTGATAATGGACGACACCCTTGCCAATGATGATGCCGGGAGCTCCCGCGACTCCGGTGAACACCCCACCGCCACTGGTTTCCGTGGAGAAATAATCATCGATGAGCCCCCTGGCCCTGGCTATGGCGATGTTGCCTGCGAGTAGGGCCGCCAGTGTAGTAAGAAACGCAATCTCCTGCTCACCGAACCGCCGCGAGGTGGTTTGCTGCACCACCAGCACTGCTAACTGTTCACCCTGCCTGGTCACCGGCACCCCGAGAAAAGACTTGAACGGATCCTCACCGGCCTCGGGGACATATTTGAAGCGGGGATGAGCGGGGGCATTGCTGATATTTACCGGTTCGGATAGTTCAGTCACCAGTCCGACCAGTCCTTCCTCAAAGGGAAGGACAACCTTGCCGACCGCATCTGGATTCAGACCCTGTGTCGCCATCAGGATATTTGTCCTGGTGATGGTATCGCTCAGATAGATCGAACACACATCCACACCCAGGGCCTTATGGATGCCCGAGACCAGATTATTCAGGGCATGAGACAAATCAGGCGATTTGTCGATGGAATGAACAATCTTGTGGATTGTATTCAGTGAGTACGAAACCATTTTACAGTGACCAAGATCCTTCGGTTTTCCATCTTGAGATGCCTGTGGAAACGCATCGGTTGATATGCATTCGGACAGCCCCCCGATCCATATATTGGTGTTAAAGCCGGTGCATGCATGTAAAATAAGCTGATGCAGAAACACCTGACACCGAATCGATGCAGGCAGCTGGTATTACCATGTCCAGCATAGCTGATCCCGTATCCAAGATACAGCGGAAGTCTTTCTTCGGCGCGGACTATGGAGCTGTCCCCGGCACGAATCTCTTTCCCCCCAAGGACTGTTACCGATAGCTCAGATCAAGCCGGGAGACGGGACAGTGAGAGACGACCTGTTACTTTGTGATCCGAACGACGAAGCCTATCAGGAACAGATCCTGCAGGGGGTCTCGAGAACCTTCGCCCTGACCATACCGGTGCTGCCCTGGCCCCTTTCCCGGGTGGTAAGTAATGCCTATCTGTTGTGTCGCATTGCCGATACGATCGAGGATGCCAAGGATCTCCCCCTGTCAAGGAAACGTGAATTTTCGGAGATGTTCATTAATGTTGTCTCTGGGAAACAACCGGCTCAGCAGTTCGCCGAACGAGTATCGCCCGTACTCTCCAAAGACGCCTCGGATCAGGAACACGACCTGGTTGCCCATACTGCGACGGTAATCCGGATCACACACAGTTTCAATTCCAGACAAAGGGCCGCACTGGAAACCTGTGTACGGATCATGGCGCAGGGGATGACTCTATACCAGGAGATGGATGTCAGCCATGGACTGAAGGATCAAGAAGATATGGATCGGTATTGTTACCATGTTGCGGGTGTAGTTGGCACCATGCTGACGGAACTCTTTTGCGATCATTCGAGGGAAATTGACAAGCACAGAGAACAATTGATGCAGCTCGCAGTCTCCTTTGGTCAGGGCTTGCAGATGACCAACATACTGAAAGACATCTGGGCTGATCAGCAGCGCAAGATGTGCTGGTTACCCGTTGAAGTTTTCAGACAATACGGCGCCGATCTCCGGATTCTGGCGCCTGGAACACAGGATGAGTCATTCGCGAGGGCGCTGGGGCACCTGATCGGGATAGCCCGGTCGCATCTGGCCAATGCCCTCAGGTATACCCTGCTGATTCCCGCAGGGGAAACAGGTATCCGGCGGTTCTGCCTCTGGGCGCTCGGCATGGCCGTGCTTACGCTGCGCAAGATCAACTCCGACCGGAGCTACGAAGCAGGCAAGCGGATCAAGATCAGCCGCCGCAGCGTCAGGGCGACGATCCTCGTCTGCAATCTGTTTACCCGTAACGATCGAATCCTGCGCTACCTGTTCAACCTGACAGCCGATGCTCTCCCCGGTAAACCGTTGGCAGGCCAGTTCGCCGCACCCGGGTCCGATAACCGTCGGGAAAACACTTGGATCGTATAGGCATCATCAGCCCCTTGCTCCCGGAAGCAGCCTGCCTTGGGCCCCGCCCGCGCCCCGGCATGTTATACACCGCCGGCAGCGGGATCAGTATTCTGGTCAGTGGTATGGGGGCGGAGCGTGCGGCGCGAGCGGCCGAAGATCTGGTTCATTGCGGTATGGGGCTGTTAATAAGTTGGGGCACCGCTGGCGCACTTGCCGCCGACCTGCAGGCAGGCGATCTGATTATCCCGGAAGAGGTGATCTCCGGATCCGGCCGGTCCTGCCCGACCGACCGCACCCTGCGTACCACACTGCTGGGCAGGCTGGATGAGTGCCCCGGAAGTATTTTCCTGGGCAGGCTATATAATGTCTCGGAAGTACTGAAGAACAGCACGGAAAAGATGGCGCTGCACCAGAAATACAAGGCCCTGGCAGTGGATATGGAAAGCGCCGCCATCGGCACGGTCGCCGCCCGGCATGGGGTCCCCTTTATGGTGATACGTGTGATCACCGACACCTTGTCAGTCCCGGTCCCGCAGGCAGTTCTGAAGTGCACCGGCCCGTATGGGAATGTCCGGATACCCGCGCTGCTCTTTGAACTCATCAAACAACCGGGGGAAATCATCCCGCTGGCCCGCCTTGCCTCTGCCTTCAGACAGGCGACAAAAACCCTCCGGTGGATCGGCAGTCGCAAGGAACAGATACTCACGTTTTGAGAGTGTTTCAATGGAGTCGAAAATGCACCAACAAACAGCCACAAGGAACCCGGGGAAAACTGCCATAGGAATGAGCCGGTGAAGACGCTGATTACCGGCGCCACGGGCTTTGTCGGATCCGCGGTCCTGCGCCAGTTGCTGGCGGCAGGCCAGGAAGTCCGCGCCCTGGTGCGGGCCGGCAGCGACCGGCGCAATCTGCATGGGCTGGAGGTGGAATTGTGCGAGGGGGATCTCACGGACGACCCATCCCTGCGCAGAGCAGTCATCGGCTGCGACAGCGTCTTTCATGTGGCGGCCGATTATCGTCTCTGGATCCCGGATCCGGAAAATATGTATAGGACCAATGTTGCAGGCACACGCAAGCTGCTGTTGTATGCTGCCGACGCCGGGGCGGAAAAAATTGTGTATACCAGCAGTGTCGCCGCCCTCGGATCGACCACGGACGGGAACCCTGCGGATGAAGATACACCGGTCATCCCAGGTGACAAGATTGGGCACTACAAGAAATCAAAATACCAGGCGGAGCAGGAGGTGCTCACGTTGGTCCGTTCCACCCGGCTGCCGGTGATCATCGTCAATCCATCCACGCCAATCGGACCCCGGGATATCAAGCCTACACCCACCGGTCGCATCATCCTCGACACCCTGAACGGACGTATGCCCGCTTATGTGGATACCGGACTCAATATCGCCCACGTGGATGACGTGGCGCATGGCCACCTGCTGGCATTCGAACAGGGGATCGTCGGAGAACGGTACATTCTGGGCGGTGAGGATATGTGTCTGAGGGATATTCTGGGAGTCACCTGTGAGCTTGCAGGACTCAAACCCCCGGTGATCCGGCTGCCCCACAATGCCGTCCTGCCGATCGCGTGGCTTGCGGAACGCTGGGCCGGAATTACCGGCAAGGAGCCGATCGTGACCGTGGATGCAGTTCGCATGTCGAAGCAGAACATGTACTATTCATCCCGCAAGGCGATGGAGAGCTTGGGTTATCGGCCCAGACCGGCAGCGGCGGCCATAGCGGATGCCGTATACTGGTTCAACGAAAACGGGTACTGCAGGGCATTGCCAGAATTGAAAACCGCGGATGAATGGGATAAATAGGGATTCCGGGGTTGCAGAATATACAGGCAGACAAGCGCCGATCGCTGCATCCCTATACCTCGATCGGCTGCCTGTAAGCTGTATTCGGGAAAGTTGGTTTGCCATCCCTGGCAGATTTCCATCCCTGATTCCTGCTACTCCCTTGCTGAAAGTCCATTTACGTTTCCATCCCGGAAACCGGTCCTTTCGATCCATCGGGAATTACTATAGCCGAAACTGCGGGTTATAAAAATCGCCATGTACGAGTATAATAAACCTACCTTATTCCGGTTAAGGTGTCAGACATCTCGCCAGAGAACTATCCCTTCGGAATTCTGTCGGTAAACTATCAATACTTGATTCGGTTAACACCATGGAAAAAAACATGTACAGAACCTCGCGCCCAGGAAACCAGAATACGGACTGCAGCCTGTATCCGATGATTGGTATGATGCTGCTATCGCTGCTCTGCCTGACGGCGCAGGCGGCCTCCACCACAATTGACGATGAGGTGGTCATCACCTCAACCCGAATCGAGAACTACGGGATCGAATTGCCCGCCGCTGTCACTCTGGTCGGACGGGATGATGTACAGTTGGGTCGCCAGTCACTGGGGCTGGATGAGTCGTTGGGACGTGTGCCGGGACTTTTTTTCCAGGACCGCTATAATTTCGCACAGGATCTGCGGATCGCCATACGTGGTTTCGGATCCAGGGCCGCATTCGGGATCCGGGGGATCAAGGTATTTGTGGATGGTATCCCATCAACCCTCGCGGATGGACAGAGCGGTGTAGATGACATCGATCTGGGATCGACTGATCGTATCGAGGTGATCAGGGGACCCTCCTCATCCATTTATGGTTCCGCTTCCGGAGGGATCATCAGCATATTCAGCGAGGACGGCGCCGAGACTCCATTCCTTGAGGCGGGACTCAGCATCGGTGAATACAACCAGCGGAAATACCAGATCAAGGCCGGCGGACAGGTGGACAAACTAAATTACATGGTTAATGGCTCCCAACTGTTGCTCGATGGTTACCGTGATCTATCCGAGTTGGAACACACCATGTTGAACAGCAAGTTTGGCTATGCCCTGGATGATTCTTCCTCCCTTACGCTGCTGTTCAACCTGGTCGACTCACCGCTTGCCAACGATCCGGGAGGACTGACGCTCGCCGACGCAACCGCCAACCCGCGCCAAGCGCACAGCCGCAACATCAGTTCCAATGCCGGCGAATCACTTTCGCAACAGAGACTGGGGCTGGTTTATGAAAAGGCCTTCAACGATCAACACCGGATCACTTTGCGCAACTATTACCTCTGGCGTGACTTTCAGAATTTCCTGCCCATCGGATCGCACATACCCTTTGTGGAGCATGACGGGGTGGTGGAGTTTGACCGATTCTTCTACGGCGCCGGCGCGCAGTACAACTATGATGGGTCACTGGCCGGACGGCCCAATCGCTTCACCGCCGGATTCGACATCGATATTCAGGGCGATGACCGGCAACGCTATATCAACAATGCCGGAGTCAAGGGTAACCTGAGCTTTGATCAGCTTGAAGAGGCGGAAGCCCTGGGTTTCTATTTCCGTGATGAAATAGACCTCGTGGAGCGTCTGACGCTCACCTTCGGCGGCCGCTATGACATCGTGAATCTCTCTGTAGGCGACCGGACACTGAGCAACGGGAATCAGTCGAGCGAGCTGGAATTCGAGGAATTCAGCCCCACGGTCGGACTCAGCTTCAATATCCTGCCCGGCTTGTATCTCTACGGCAATTTCGCCACCTCCTTCGAGACACCGACCTTCACTGAGCTGGCGAATCCGACGCGCAGTCTGAATGTCAACCTGGGCGGGTTCAATAATGTCTCGGCGCAAACGGCGGAGAGTTTCGAGATCGGCGCGAAGGGCAGGTTGCTGGACAATCGGGTCTACTTCGACCTGGCGTACTACACCATGCAGGTCAATGATGAGATCACCAACGTCTCCAACCAGGGTAGCCGGGGCTACTTTGAAAACGCCGATACCAGCCGCGATGGCCTGGAAGCCACCCTCGTGGCGGACCTCATCGATGGTCTGCGCTGGACCTCATCCTATACCTATTCGGATTTCAGCTTTGACAGATTCCAGGCAACACCGGCATTGGTGGGAAATAAGCTTCCGGGATTACCCGAACAGCAATTCTATACAGAGCTTGCCTATACCCATGCGTCCGGATTCTATGTCATCTGGGATATGCTGTATGTCGATAACTTCTATGTCAACAACGCCAATTCAGAAATGACCGACGCCTATACGGTGGCAAATGTCAGGGCGGGATTCAGTAAAACAATAGGTGACTGGGAGCTGGCCCCCTACATCGGCATGAATAACCTGTCTGACGAAAACTATTTCGGCAATGTCCGGATCAACGCCGTCGGCAACCGGTACTACGAGCCGGCCCCGGATATGAATGCCTATGGGGGGATCAGCATCCGCTACAACCTGCGCTAGAGGGGGTAGTCCCGGCTGGAGACACAAACCAGGCTATAAGTAGTGTAAGATCAAGGTCATGAATACAATTATAAAGGGTGCAATATGGTGAGCAAGTCCGTCATAAAGAAAGAGGACCTGGTTGCGAGCGTGGCGGATGCCTTGCAATTCATCTCCTATTATCATCCGGTGGATTTCATCAAGGCATTGCATGCGGCCTGGGAACAAGAGGAATCGCCCGCCGCGAAGGATGCCATTGCCCAGATCCTGATCAATTCCAGGATGTGTGCGGAAGGACACCGTCCCATCTGCCAGGATACCGGCATTGTCAACGTATTCCTGAAGGTGGGCATGGATGTCCACTGGGACACGGACAGTGATCTCGACACCATGATCAATACCGGGGTGAGGCAGGCATATCTGCATCCGGATAATGTGCTGCGTGCCTCCATCCTCGCGGACCCCGCCGGCTCGCGCACCAATACCAGGGACAACACCCCGGCAGTAATCCACACCGAACTGGTCCCCGGCAATACCGTTGAGGTGCAGGTCGCCGCGAAAGGCGGAGGATCGGAGGCAAAAAGCAGGTTCGCGATGCTCAATCCCTCGGACAGTGTCATCGACTGGGTCCTTGCCACCATTCCCGGTATGGGCGCCGGCTGGTGTCCTCCCGGCATGCTCGGTATAGGTATAGGCGGGACAGCAGAGAAAGCCATGCTCATGGCAAAACAACTCTTGATGGAGCCGATTGATATCCAGGCCCTGAAAGTGCGTGGCGCTGCGAACAAGGCGGAAGAACTCAGACTTGAACTCTATGAAAAGATCAACGCCCTGGGGATTGGGGCGCAGGGCATGGGGGGGCTGACCACCGTCCTGGATGTGAAGGTCCGGGATTACCCCGCCCATGCGGCCAATCTGCCGGTCGCCATGATCCCCAATTGCGCGGCGACGAGGCACACCCATTTCATTCTAAACGGCACAGGTCCGGCCCTCCAGCAGGCGCCTGATCTGGATGATTGGCCAATCATCCACTGGGATGGCGGCTCCGGGGCCCGGCGTGTTGATCTGGATAAGGCCACACCGGAAGAGATCGCCACCTGGAAACCAGGAGAGACGCTGCTCCTGTCAGGCAAGCTGCTGACCGGCAGGGATGCCGCCCACAAACGCATCGCCGATCTCCTGCAATCCGGACAGCGTCTACCGGCCGGTGTGGACTTCAAAAACCGGTTCATCTATTACGTCGGTCCGGTGGATGCGGTCAGGGATGAGGTCGTGGGGCCGGCGGGTCCGACCACCGCCACGCGCATGGACAAGTATACCGAGCTGATGCTGGAAAGGACGGGGCTCATTGGAATGGTGGGCAAGGCGGAGCGCGGCCCGGCAGCCATTGATGCGATCAGGAAACACCGGGCCGTATACCTCATTGCAATAGGCGGCGCAGCGTACCTGGTTTCCAAGGCGATCACCGCCGCCCGGGTCGTAGCCTTCCCAGAACTAGGCATGGAGGCGATCCATGAATTTGAAGTCCGCGACATGCCGGTCACCGTGGCCGTTGACGTGAACGGGGTTTCTGTACACAAAACCGGACCTGCCAAGTGGCAGGAGATCATCCTCCGGCGCAGGACGGGTTAAGCATTCACCGGTAAGCAAAACCATGTGCGAAAAACACGGTTCCTCGGCCTTTGCCTGCCTATGGGCAATGCTTCCTTTGAGCCTGCTGCTTTCAGGATGCACCCAGGAAGCGGGTCTTCCATCCGAACAGGCGGGAGAACCATCCCTCGCTTCCGCTGCGGGCGCCGAGGTCAAAACCAGGCTTCCCGATGCATTCCGCCCCGATCCGGAAAATCCACACTATCTGTTTGATGTCACCGAGCACAGTGTCGATGAGTTGCTCGCCCTGCTGACCAGGGTTGATGAACTCATCGAAACGCCGCCGGGGGGACCGGAAGACCTCGACATCGTCCTGATCCTGCACGGCCCTGACATTAAACTATTCACTCGGCAGACCTATGCACAGAACAAATCCCTGGTGGACC
>Ga0156099_1129_pt3 | contig 15833 bp, 14 predicted proteins | sample RifCSPlowO2_02_FD_107752 | JGI IMG/M metagenome (GOLD analysis project Ga0156099, IMG submission 107752) | Gammaproteobacteria bacterium RIFCSPLOWO2_02_FULL_56_15
TAGAGGTTGTCAACCGTCTGATGACCCCAGTCCTTTGACAATCCATCGGTACGAGAGTGCCTGTAGGGTTTGAATCGGGATACAGTGTACCGATGTTTCCTGAATGATATCAGATCCATAGTGTGCTACATTTCGGCTGACATTATTTGTTCAGGTGGTCTTGAATGACGAGCCGGGAAGCCAAGTTGAAAGCCGAATTCGATGACCGGATGATACGGTTCAGAGGGGAGGACTGTCTGCCTCTGCTGGCCTCCATTAACCGTGGTGTGGAAAGGGAGACATTGCGGGTCACTCCGGAGGGAAAACTCGCGCTGAGCCCGCATCCGGCGCATCTCGGCTCAAAACTGTGTCACCCCTGTATAACGACAGACTTCTGTGAATCCCAACTGGAACTGATCACGCCGGTTGCCAGGGATGTTACGACCATGTTGGATTACCTCGATGAAGTTCACCGGTTTGTATACACGGGACTTGGGGATGAAGCGCTCTGGTCTGCAAGCATGCCGTGCCGGTTGCCGACGGATGGGGAAATACCGCTCGCATATTACGGCCTCTCCAATCTGGGCCGATTGAAAACCACCTACCGAAACGGCCTGGGTTATCGTTATGGCCGCACCATGCAGACGATCTGCGCCATTCACTATAATTTTTCCCTGCCCGATGAACTCTGGAATATATTGTGGCAGGAGACCGGGCAGGGCGAGAGCCTGCAGATCTTTCGCTCTCGACGTTATTTTGAATTGATGCGGAACTTCAGGAGATTTTCCTGGTTGCCGGTCTACCTGTTCGGGGCCTCGCCCGCAGTGGGGGATTCCTTTGTACGCAACCGCAGTCACAAGCTGCAGCGTCTGGATGATGAAACACTCTATGCCGCCCGGGCTACCTCCCTGCGTAACGGTAATCTCGGTTATCAGAGCGATATCCAGGCAAATGCCATCAGTATCTGTTACAACAGCCTGGACAACTATGTGGATACCCTGGTGGATGCCATTCTGACGCCTTACGAACCCTATACCCGTATTGGCGCCAAACAGGGAGACGTATACCGGCAGCTCAGTACCTCCCTGCTGCAGGCAGAAGCGGAGTTTTATACAACGATCCGGGCGAAATGCATACCACCCCCAGGCCGTAATTTCCTGAAAGAGTTAAGCAGCGGTGGTGTAGTGTATCTCGAAGTTCGCCTGCTGGATCTCAATCCCTATCTACCGCTGGGGATCGACGAGGCGGAAGTCCGTTTTCTTGATACCCTGTTGCTGTACAGTCTCCTGCTAGACAGCCCCGAGCATGGTGATGCCTTGTGCCAATCCGTGCAGGAAAATGTGCATGCCGTTGTTTATCGGGGTCGTGATCCCGGGCTGTTGCTGAATGACCAAGGGCGGGAGCGGACCATCCGTGATTGGGGCCTCAGCCTGTTGCAGGCCATGCAGCCCGTCGCGGAACTCCTGGACCGGGCTACCGGGTCGGGGTCGCATTGCGAGAGTCTGGGGCAGCAAATGGCCCATGTGAGGAACCCTGAATCCACTCTCTCCGCCCGGATGCTGGCGGATATGCAGACGGAGAAGCTGTCGTTTGTCGAATTTGCCCTTGCTCGCACATTGGCACATAGGAAGTATTTCGAGAGACGACCGCTGCCGGAGGCAAGCATGGCGGCGTTCAGGCGTCTAGCGGTCCAGTCACGGGACAGCCAGGCGCAGTTAGAGGTGTCTGACAAGATGGATTTCGACGATTACCTGGCATCCAAGTTGAAGGACTACAGGGACCTTGCAGATGCTTAGGAAAACACCGAAGAAGTCTCCTCGGCGGCACTCACCTCCGCAAAGTTCGTGCCGATTAACCCTTCCCAGAGTTGAGTTGATCCAGGTAGAAACTCCAGTCAAAGCCGGGATCAGCGATTACCAGGAAATCCGGGTTGATCACCGATTCCTTTTGGTTGTACTCCAGAGGTCGGAATTCCAGATCCGTGACGATCCCCCCCGCTGCCTCTACGAGACAATGTGCCGCTGCTGTATCCCATTCAGAGGTCGGGCCGAAACGTGGGTAGATATCCACCTGACCTTCGGCGACCAGACAAAACTTCAGCGAGCTGCCGATGGCGTGCATTTTTATATTGTCACCAAGGATTTCCAGGAATCGAGTCTGCCGCTCTGTGGCATGGGAACGGCTCCCGGCCACCACGAAAGTGCCGGGACTGGTTTTACGTACATGGATAGGTTCTATTGTCTTGCCAGGCCTTTGCAGAAAGGCGCCATAGCCCCGGGCGGCGTAGTACATGTCACCCGAAACCGGGACATGCACCACGCCTAGTACTGGTTGATGAGCCTCGATAAGGGCGATATTGACGGTGAATTCTCCATTCCTCTTGATAAATTCTCGGGTGCCGTCCAGGGGGTCGATCAGCCAGTACCGTTGCCAGCCGCTTCTGACCGCGAAGGGGATAGCGGCCGATTCTTCCGAGAAAACAGGTAATTCCGGTGTCAGGGTTGCGAGTCCTTGGCACAGGCTTTGGTGGGATGCTAGATCCGCGGCGGTCAGTGGTGAATCATCCCCTTTCTGCCCCACGCTGAAATCGGTGTTGTATATCTCAAGTATTTCCCTCCCGGCCCGGTGTGCGAGTTTGATGACATCCGGGAGTAATCCGTCCATGCTAGAATTCTGTTTGTTCATAAATGCTGCTATGAGGTCGTGAATTTTTCTGCCGGCATGATACAGGCGCGTACGGGGGAAACCTAATCATGGTTGCCTGGGAGAGGATCCGGACCGTGTTGCTGGATATGGATGGCACGCTGCTGGATCTCAGGTTCGATAATTATTTCTGGAACGAATACCTCCCGGACCGGTGGGGCGCCCGCCATGGCCTGGATCCGGTCACAGCGAGAGATGCACTCATGCCCCGCTTTGCCGGTCGTGCCGGAACCCTGGACTGGTATTGCATTGATTTCTGGTCGAGGGAACTGGATATCGATGTCATGGCTCTGAAATCCGATATCGAGCACATGATTTGTTACTTGCCGGATGCGGAGGATTTCCTCCGCCGGTTATTTGTAAGCGGTAAGCATGTGATCATGGTGACCGATGCCCACCGGAAGTTACTGGATATGAAGATCGATAGAACAAGTATTGATCGGTATTTTCACAGGATCATAAGTTCCCATGATTTCGGCGTTCCCAAGGAGGACCCGGCTTTTTGGGAGAAACTCGCGGAGGAACTGACCTTCGATCCCGCCAGCACATTGCTCATTGATGATAATCTCTCAGTCCTGCGCATGGCCCGTGATCACGGAATTGGACACCTGTTGACTATATCCCGGCCTGACAGCGGGGTATTTGAACGGGACACCGGTGAGTTCCCGGCAATCACCTCATTTCTGCATCTGCTACCGTAGGCCGTACACAAGATCGAAAACTGTATGACCTAACCGGCGGCCGCGTTGTTCGAAACGGGTCAGGGGTCGCCACACCGGACGGGGTGCGAATCTCCCGCGACCTGCCAGGTTCTGCAGGCCGGGTTGCCCGTCACACAGCGACAGAATCTCAACCGCCATATCTTCACAATCGGTCGCGACATACAACCTGGCATGCGATTTCATCCGGTTGGCCAGCAATGTGAGAAAGCCGGAGTTGATCAGCCTGCGCTTGTGATGCCGCCTTTTGGGCCAGGGATCCGGGAAGAATATCATCACCTGGTCCAGGCTGGCTGCCGGTACCAAATGCGTCAGAACCTCTACCACATCCTGGTTTACCACACGGATATTAGCAAGGCGTCTGGCCACGATCCCCTGCAGCAGGCTGCCAATCCCCGGCTTGTGTACCTCCACGGCAAGATAGTCATTTTCGGGATGGCGGGAGGCAGCCTGGAGGGTGAACTCCCCAGCGCCGGCGCCGATTTCAAGAACCTTCGGGGCTGTCCTGCCGAAGATGTGGTTGGGATCACACGGATGATCGTCGTGTGTGAGGCCATACGTCTGCAGGTGGTCATCCAGCGCCTTTCTCTGGGCCGGTGTAATGCGGCCTTGGCGTAGAACATAACTCCGGACCTGCCGGTGATTGCGGTCATGCATGTTTCAGAATACGGCGTTTAGGTAAGGAAGCTTCTTACGCGGGTGATCCGCCCCGGACCCGGGACGTTTATTCCAGATCAATAATCATTCCTTCTACGGCAAGGTGACATATGAGAGATGCTTTCCGTTGCTTGATGATGTCCTTGGCATGCTGGTAGATGCTGTCCATCTCCCTGTCATCATAGTTGGGATCATGATGATAGAGGTAGAGTTCCTTAACCCCGGCATCAATGGCGGTATTGACCGTGTCGATAAAGCAGGAATGGCCCCAGCCACGTTTCTTTTGGTAATCCTCGGGTGTGTACTGGGCATCGTGGATCAGTATGTCCGCACCCTGGATAAGCTTGATTTCCGACGCATATTCTTCCTTGTTCATCCGATCATAGAGAACCTGTTCTTCCGGGCTTACTTCCCCATATTTCAGCTTGATGGATTTATCCAGGTAGAGGCATTCATTGTCGGAAATATACAGGATGGTTTTTCCCCGCACCTGAATACGGTAGCCGTAAGTGATCCCCGGATGATGCACATTGTCGTAAGAAATGTTCATCGGGCCGTAACTGAAACAGTGCTCCTGGGGGGGAGGCAGGTAATTGATCTTTGCCAGCCATGTTTCTGTACCCACCGGAAAGAATGGGGCTTTCATCTGCGCGGATACATACTCTTCTATGTTCGCGGCTTTTATCCCGGGGCCGAAAATACTGATGTTCCAGTCGGGGACGAAGGCAGGAACGAAAAAGGGTAATCCGCAGATATGATCCCAGTGATAATGGGTCAGGATGATGAGCATCTCCCGGATATCCTTCTGCTTCATCATTTCATTACCGAAATTGATCAGGCCCGTGCCTGCATCGCAGAGGAGAATATGGTCGTCTACCCGGATTTCCACGCACGAAGTGTTGCCGCCAATACCGAGGTGTGATGCAAACGGCGCAGAATGGGACCCGCGCACCCCCCAGAAACGGAGATATGCGTTGCTCATATTAGAAGTGTCTTTAGAGGATTTGGGTCAATTGCCAATATATTTCAACACGACATCTGTAATTGCCTTGATAGGCATTGGCTTGGTGATGAAATCCTGCGCCCCAAGTTCATTGGCGATCGTACGATCCTGAGCATAATCTTTGGAACTGATAATGACAACCGATGTGTCCTTGTGCAGGGGTAACTCTCTCAATTCCTTGAGAAAGGTCAGACCATCCTTGCCGGGCATCTTTATGTTCAGAAACAGTAATTCCGGTTTGTTGCCTTCGAGGTATTCCCAGGAGCTGCGCGCGGATTCGAATATCATGAGATTGACGTCCAGATTCTCCGTGCCTCGTTCGAATAGGATTCTGACAGATGGGCTGTCATCAACCACAACAACGGTAGGTGTAGGGTGAATGGTCATGGCTCAGCACGTATCGGCAAATCCCGGAATATTCTTGATTATCAGTCAACCCGCATTATTCCATCCAAGCCCATGAGTTACAAAAGCTTTATCCAGATATCATGCTGGGGATAAATCCAGGATCTCCTTCCCAGACCATCCGATTCATATTACACTACTTTCAGGTTACCGATACAGATGTTAGTCCTCCGGTTTTCTCCCTGATGCGTTATATTTACTGGCTAATCAGCAGGATAGGGGCGGTATACCATGCGGGTGTAGTTCAATGGTAGAACATCAGCTTCCCAAGCTGAGAGTGTGGGTTCGATTCCCATCACCCGCTCCATCCGGGAAGTATGTAGACCCTGGCTGGTGTCTCCCGTGCCGTACATGGCTACTGCTTTTCAGATGTCATCCGTGTTCAGCCTGAGAAACATGAATTCCAGGTTGTTTGCGAGCAGGCGTTCCCGTGTTTCCCTGATCTGCTCCTGATCCTGGTAAGGCCCGACGCGTACCCGGTGCCTGGTTTCCTCTCCATTGATTACCACGCGCTGGATATCCGCCTTGATGCCGATCAGTGCCAGGCGCGCCTTGAGTTGGTCAGCGGACTGGTAATCCTCGAAGGACCCGACCTGGAAGACGTAGAGGTTGCCATCCTGCACGGATGCTTCTTCAGTGGGTTTGTCATGGCCCTCGTTTTCCTCGACCCACTCGGAAATATTGACTTCCCGATCTGGTAATATTGTATAGAAATCGAAGGTAGGTTCAGGGACCTGGGGTTCTTCCTTGGCTGCCGGTTGCTTCGGTTCCAACGTTGGGGTGCTTGCGATCGCAGGCTGTTTATCGGTTTGCCGGGCAGGCTGGACGTTATAGATATATACCAGGAAGGCGATAAGCAGGCCGATAGCCAGGCCGGTTAACACTGACAACAGGTGTCCCAGGAGCAAACCCGGCGGACGGGCAGACTTGCTGATATTTTTGTAATCTCTTGACATTACATCTGCTCCGGGGCGGATACTCCAAGGATCGCCAAGCCATTACGGATGACCTGTCTGATGGCGATGATCAGGGCGATCCGTGCCTCCCTGTGGCAGGTATCCTCGATGAGGAACTGTTGCGAATTGTAATACCCGTGGAACTCGGTAGCCAAGTCGCGCAGATAAAATGCGATCTGGTGGGGTTCCCGGCTCTCCGCGGCATCATTGACCACTTCAGGATAACGGGGCAATGTCCTCATGATTGCCAGTTCATGGGGTTCCCTCAGCAGCGACAGATTCTCCAGTGCCCGTTCTGGCAGATACTCCATCCTTCTTGTCTGCAACTGATCGAGAACACTGCAGATACGGGCGTGGGCATACTGGATGTAATAGACCGGGTTGTCACTGGATTGGGATTTCGCGAGTTCTAGGTCGAAATCAAGATGTTGTTCCGATCTGCGAGTCACGTAAAAAAAGCGGGCTGCATCTTTGCCAACCTCATCGCACAGGTCCCGCAGAGTCACGTAGTTTCCGGATCGTGTGGACATCTGTACCTTTGTGCTGCCCCGGTAGAGCACCGCGAACTGCACCAGAAGTATCTCAAGTCTGTCCGGATCCTGGCCAAGCGCCTGGAGTGCTGCTTTTACCCTTGTTATATAGCCGTGATGATCCGCTCCCCAGACATTAATTACCCGGTTAAATCCGCGTTCATACTTGTCCAGATGGTAGGCGATGTCGGATGCAAAATAAGTCTTCTGCCCATTGTCTCTGACCACTACGCGATCCTTTTCATCTCCATACCTGCTGGACCTGAACCAAGTGGCGCCGTCCTCAAGGTACAGTTCCCCTGTTTGCTCAAGCTTGCTGATGCAATTATCCACTTTGCCACTTTCGAACAGGGAAGTCTCGGAAAACCAGTGGTCGAACCGGATATTCATGGATTCCAGTTCCTCCCGGATGTCACGAAGGATCTCATCCATGGCAGCTCTCTGAATCACACGGTAATCAGTATCACCAAGATGTGTTATTACGTTATCGATAAGGACATCAAGTTGATCCTCCAGGTCATCCATCTGCCAAATGCCCTCAGGCAGTCGGGAGCGGGCAGCCGAGAATCTGTCCTGGTAGTGCTCGAACAAACCGGCAGCAATGGCGCGTATATAATCACCCTGGTATGCCTTCTGCGGGAATGGACAGGGGGGCCCGCAAAGTTCCAGATAGCGGAGCCATACGCTCAGCGCCAGGATATCCATCTGTCGTCCCGCGTCGTTCACATAATATTCGCGCTCCACCTGGTAACCACAGGTTTCCAGCAGGTTGGCCACTGCGGCGCCATAGGCGGCTCCCCGGCCATGCCCTACGTGTAGAGGCCCGGTCGGGTTGGTGGAGACATATTCGACAAGTATGCGTATTCCCGCGCCGGCATCGCTCCTGCCGTACTGATCTCCCGCAACATGAATATCCGCGATCACCCTGTGATTGGCCCGTTCGGAAAGAAAAAAATTGATGAAACCGGGCCCGGCGATATCTGCCTTTTCCACAAGTTCTGATGTGGGCAGATTTTCGACTATATACCGGGCAAGATCCCGCGGTTTCAGTCCTGCATGCTTCGCCAGCAACATGGCAATATTACTGGCCAGATCACCATGTGCCCTGTCCCGGGTTCGTTCCACCACGATAGGAATGTCAGAAGGAAAATGCAGTGACTGAGTATTTCTGATTTCGAACAGGGATTGCTCTATCAGTCTGGTAATGTGAGGCCGCATTGGGAATATATAATCAACGGTTAAAAAGACCGTACATTCTATCCCGTCCCAGGTTATTCATGAAGGACGTAAATTTCAGATAAGCAGACCGATGCCTCGCTGACTTCAGATCATGTCCTGCGGATCAACATCCAGGAACCAGCGTACTTTCCTGCCACTCTTGATGGATTCCAGTCTATCCGCCCATTTAGTCAGTGCCGTTTGCAAACGATTCCGGTTGCCAGACTGAACCAGCATCTGGTAGCGAAGCCTTCCGGCACGTTTTTCCAGCGGCGCCGGGTATGGACCGAATACTTCCAGGTCAGTGCAGATATCGCTCAATGTGTTGCGGGCCTCTGCGAGGAATTGTCGAAGCCGGGAGAGTTCATAATCCTCTGCCTGCAGGAGCGCCAAGTGACTGTAAGGAGGCAGACGGGTCTCCTTGCGTTCCTCCAGCAGGTTTTTTGCGAATTGCTCATAACCTTGCCCGACCAGTGAGAGTAATAATGGATGGTCAGGGTAATGTGTTTGCAACAGCACCCTTCCCTTACCGGTAACTCTCCCTGCCCGTCCGCTGACCTGGAGTATCATCTGGGCCATATGTTCACTGGACCTGAAATCCGCGCTGAAAAGACCACGATCAGCATCAATGATTCCTACCAGGTCCAGATTCGGGAAATGATGACCTTTAGCGAGCATCTGGGTTCCCACCAGTATGTCTACTGTTCCGGAATTGATGCTCTCAATCATGTCTCTCATTTTTCCCCGTTGTCGGGTGGAGTCACGGTCGATGCGCAAAATCCGGGCAGAGGGAAAGGCTGCTTCCAGAGTTTCCACCAGCCGCTCCGTGCCATGGCCTACCTGTATGAGAGCAGTCTCTCCGCATTCCGGGCAATTCCCGGGGGCGGACTTGCTGCTGGCGCAATGATGGCAGGCAATCCTGTTCTCAATTTTGAAATAGGTCATCTGCAGATCGCACCTGATACACTTGGCGGTCCATCCGCACTCATGGCACATCAGCACAGGCGAATAGCCACGTTTGTTCAAAAACAAAAGCACCTGTTTTTGCAGCGCAAGCTCTATCGAGATCGCTTGGATCATGGTTTCAGACAATGCGCCCCTCATGGGACGGGAACGCATATCAATGATATTCATCTCAGGTGGCGCCGCTGAGCTTGCCCGTTGAGGCAGGTTCAGTTGCAGGTATTTTGCAATGCCGGCATTGTAGATGCTTTCCATGGATGGTGTTGCACTGCCGAGAATGACCGGGATTCCGAGCATCTTGCCGCGCATGATGGCGACATCCCTTGCGGAATAGCGGAAGCCCTCCTGTTGCTTGTAGGAGTTGTCGTGTTCTTCGTCAATGATGATAAGCCCCGGATTTTTTAGAGGTGTCCAGACCGCTGAACGTGTTCCGAGTATCACCGGTATGCTTCCATCCCGCGCCATGAGCCAGGCATCAAGGCGTTCACGGTCGGTAAGCCCGGAATGTAATATTGCAACCTGTGTGCCGAGACGGTCGCGAATCCGTTCCACCAACTGCGGTGTAAGACCGATTTCTGGGACCAGGATTAGAGACTGTTTACCTTCATCAATCTTTTTTCGTATGTTGCTGATGTAAACCTCGGTCTTACCGCTGCCAGTGACGCCGTTAAGGAGCACGCAGCGAAATGCCTCCGGCAGACTGTCAATGGTCGCCACCGCATCTTCCTGTTCGCTGTTCAGCCGCAAAGAGTTTGCTTGTGAAGCTGCCGATTGCATTCTTTCCCCGGTCTCTGATAGCACGACCAGACCTTTTGCCTCAAGTGTTCTGAAGATGCGTGAATGTTGAGTGCCTGGCTGCAGGTTTCCCGGATCCAGACCCTTGAGATTCTGCTGCATCAGTTCCAGAAACCGGCGTTGCAAAGGGGCGCGTTTCAGTGAGGCAGGATCAACCTCCTTTCCTGCCTCTGTGAGTTTCCAGAGTGTGTGTTTTTGCCTAACCGCCTGCTTGCCCTGACGCAGCAGGACAGGAAGGCTGTTAAAGTAGACTTCACCTGCGGAGTACTGATAATAACTGCTGGCCCAGTTGATGAGTGTCATATGGGATTTTGGAAACAACGGAGACTCATCCAAGACACTGATCACTTTCTTCAGGCGGTTGTGGTCCAACTGACTGCTATGCGACACTCCCGTCACCAGGCCGGTCCTGGTGACGGATTTGCCGAAAGGTACACGTACTCTCATCCCAGGCAGGATCTGTCCATCGTTAAGATCGTCGGGCAGGAGGTAATCAAACATCCGCCTGATGGGTACCGGAAGTGCCACATGCAGAACCGTACGGCGTCTAGCTGGCATGAGTGGTACTGACCCGTACCTCAATCGCCGCACGGAGAGCCGAGGAGCTCCGAGACTTGTCTCAAGTTCGCACGTGCCTCCGGCTTGCCGTCAATGCCGCTCATGGGTGCGAGTTTTTTCTGTTTGCCGGCAAATACAACAAGGACGAAGGAATTGTCCTCGGCTTCGAAACGATAGGCAGGTAATTCAACTGAGTCCCGGTTGTTTATGCGGACCCTCTTGCTGGAAATCTGGAAGGGTATGCCGTTCTCTTGCAAAAAAAAACCCGGCTGCTCAGGCTCTTCACAGAAGATATGCAGGATGATATCACTGTGATGCGTTGCAGTACCTCTGAGAACTGGGCCAACCAGGCATGGTGTAAAAAGCTGGAGAAACTTCATGGCCCGTGTCGTGACACGGCGCATCTGTAGCAGTACCTGGACTTGATGCTCACCATGAAAAAGGTTCTGGTATTCAACAAGTGCCTGTTCCACTTCCATGTTTGAAGGCATGTTTTTTCCGGGATTCAGGCCGAGTTGTGCTGCTGCTTTTCTCTTGGCAGCGAGAAAATCATTGATCCCATCCACCGCTACATACTTGGCTGCGGTTTTAGCAATAGCGTGACGGATTTTTGCAGAGGCTCGTGAGCTGGATTCGGGCATGCTGGACTCGGTGTCAAAAAAGTTCTTCAGGAACACTCTGGGGAGCGTCAGGAGCATCGAAGACCTCCGGTGTGATAGTGTCCGGATTTTCTCCGGGCTGATGCTCCAGCCGGAAGACCTCGAAGATCGCCTTGGGATCACCAGCATTGGCGGGTCTGCCGCTATCCGGGTCTATGAGAATATTGACGAGGCCGGAGGGGCGTTCCAGTATGCTTTCAGGGATGCCTTCCAGGGCTGCTCGCATATAGTCAATCCACATCGGTAACGCTGCCACACCTCCTGTTTCATTGTTGCCCAGTTTGCGCTGGTAATCATCGAAGCCGACCCAGGCGATAGTAGCCACGTTGGTATTGAAACCTGCAAACCAGGCATCACTCTGGTCATTGGTGGTTCCGGTCTTGCCGGATAAATCCTTGCGTCCAAGCACACGGGCACGTCTTCCTGTTCCAGAAGGATTCAGGATCACATCTCGCATCATGTCATCCAGGATCCATATATTCCCGGCATCTACGACGCGTTCAGCACAACGTGTAAGAGGATCGTGTACAGCAGGAATGTCTGTTGCCGGATCTGCCAAGGGTGGGTATTCCTTGATCGGCGGCGGTATGGTTCCGGCGGGCGTCACCTCGGCATTTATTTCCTGAAGTTGTTGCTGCCGTGTATGTGTCGTGTTGTGGCATATCTGCATGGGAGTGGCCTGGAAAACTGTTACATCAGCAAGTTGTTCAATCCGGTCGATAAAGTAAGGTTCAATCCAGTAACCACCATTGGCCAGAACACTATACGCGGAGATGTGTTGCCAGGGGGTTACCTCACCACTACCCAGGGCCAGTGAGAGGCCATGAGGCAAGTCGTCAGGGTTGTAACCGAAAAGTTTAATGTGCTGAAGGGCCTTGTCCACACCGATTTCATCAAGCAATCGTATGGATACCAAATTCCTGGAATGGATCAGTGCCTCACGCATGCGGGTGGGACCGTAGTACTTGCCGCTGTAGTTTTCAGGCCTCCATGTATCTTCGATTCCGGGGTCATCAAATATGACCGGTGCATCATTGATCAGGCTGGCAGCGGTAAATCCTTCCTCCAGTGCCGCTGAATAGATGAATGGTTTGAAACTGGAACCGGGCTGCCGCCGTGCCTGGATGATGCGATTAAACTTGCTGCGCTGGAAGTCATAACCTCCCACCAGGGCCAGTAGCGAGCCAGTCGATGGATCTACCGATACCAGAGCTCCCTCAACCTCGGGAATTTGCATCAGCTGCCATTTGTTTTCTTCATTCAAGCTTACGCGGATCACATCTCCTCGCTGGAGGATATCGCCTGCAGTTTCGGGTGCGCGTCCGCGACGGTTTTCAGTGATGTATTTCCGGGCCCATTCCAGGTATTCCCAATCTATATTGACGGTTCCCAACTTGTTGATGTAGACGCTAACATGAGAAGAATCAACAGCCGTTACGAGGGCAGGTTGCAGTCCGCCAATTTCCGGAAAAGGATTCAGTATTTTTATCCAGTCCTGCTCACTGCTGTCCTCCGGGAGATCGACATGATATTCCACGCCTCTGAATCCGTGCCTTCGGTCGTAATCGTGTAATGCACTTCGAAGTGCGTGAGTTGCGGAGACCTGATTTCTATCCCGGATAGTGGTATAGACTCTGAAGCCTTCATTGTAGGCATTTTCGCCGTACACACTGACCATATGGCTACGGACCATTTCCGCTACATAAGGCGCCTCCAGCTCGACATTCGGACTGTGCAGGGACTCCGTAACCGGGGCTTGCCTGGCGCTCTCATATTCAGCGTTGGTGATGTAACCCTGTTCAAGCATCCTGCCAAGCACATAGTTCCGGCGAAGGATGGCTTTTTCAGGATTGGTTACTGGATTGTTCGGCGAAGGCCTCTGGGCCATTCCGGCAATCATTGCTATTTGGGCCAGGCCCAGATTGTTAATTTCCTTACCGTAGTACACTTGGGCTGCAGCACCGACGCCATAGGCACGGTGGCCTAAAAAAATCTTGTTTAGGTACAACTCGAGGATCTCATCCTTGCTCAGCTCCTGTTCAATTTTGAGGGCCAGGAATATCTCAGTAATTTTGCGTATGTATAATTTATCAAAGCTAAGAAAAAAGTTTTTTGCAACCTGCATCGTGATAGTGCTGCCGCCGATGCTTTTTTCACCGGTCAGTATGAGATTAATGGCTGCTCGTAGTATTCCTTGCCAGTCCACACCGGGATGCTCATAAAAGCGATCATCTTCTGCGGCGAGGATGGCCTCAATCATCTGGCGCGGGACTTCTTCGATGCGTATTGGCTGTCTTCGTTTCTCGCCGAATTCAGCGATAAGTGAGCCATCCAGCGAATATACACGTAAAGGAACCTGCATTTTCACATCCCGCAGGGTCTCGATGTCGGGTAATTTCGGGATGATGTAGAGGCTAAGACCGGCCATTGACAGGACACCGGTCACGAAAATATACAGCAGTATTTTGACAGTAAACCTCAACATCTTGTGTAGTTTATACGATCAGGGTCCAATATATGCTGTTTTTGGGGATAATTTTGTTTTTTCACCTTGGTTTCATAAAAATTCTACAGACGCTTTGTTTTTTAAATTAGTGTTGACTATAGTTGGGTATAGAAGTTAATGTTGTATTATATGAAAGGCATATAACTCACCACGATAAAAGGAAAAAACTGTGCTACCGTTTAAGAAAAAATCAACTCCAGTTATCGGGATTGATATCAGTGCAACAGCAATTAAGTTGCTTGAACTAAGCCGGAGTGGCGGTAGTTATCGTGTTGAAAGCTACTCCGTTGAGCCCCTGACACCGAATTCAGTGGTCGACAAGAATATAACTGATATAGATGCCGTAGGCGAGGCCATTGCCAGGGCAGTCAAGAAATCTGGGACCAAGACGAAGGATGCGGCGGTTGCGGTTGCCGGTTCTTCTGTCATTACCAAAATTATTACAATGCCCGCCAATCTTTCCGATGCGGAACTGGAAAGCCAGATTCAGGTGGAAGCGGATCAATACATCCCTTTCCCCTTGAATGAAGTGGCCCTGGATTTTGAGGTGCAGGGAGCGAACGCGGAAAATCCGGACCGTATAGATGTCTTGCTCGCGGCCTCGAGGAGCGACAATGTGGACCTGCGTGTCGGTGCGTTGCAATTGGCAGGCCTGAATGCCAAGGTTGTCGATGTTGAACAATTTGCCCTGGAGAACACCGTGGGCATGATCGCCAACAGCAAGTTCAGTGATGCGGGGGATGAAATCATCGCTATAGCTGATATCGGTTCCACCGTGACCACCTTCAGTGTGTTAGAAAAATTGAAGATCATATATTCCAGGGAACAACAGTTTGGCGGTGCTCAGCTTACCGAGGATATCCAGCGCCGTTACGGACTGTCCTATGAAGAAGCCGGTTTAGCAAAACGCCAAGGTGGATTACCGGATAACTATATCCCCGAAGTACTGGAACCATTCAAGGAATCCATCAGCCAGCAGATCAGTCGTGCCCAGCAGTTTTTCTATTCCGCAAGTCAGATATCCAATATTGATCATCTGATCCTGGCCGGAGGCTGTGCCTCGATTAGCGGTATCGCCGAGTTGGTGGAATCGAAGATTGGTATTCCGACGATCGTGGCCAACCCTTTTGCCGAGATGTCGGTTTCTTCAAGAGTATCGGCACAGTCCCTGGCCAATGATGCGCCTGCACTGATGGTCTCCTGTGGACTGGCTTTAAGGAGCTTTGACTAATGGCCAAGATTAATCTACTTCCCTGGCGGGAAGTAAAGCGAAAAGAAAAGCAGAAAGAGTTTTTTTCCATGCTCGGTCTGGTTGCCGTGGGTGGTCTGGTTATCTGGTTTATGGTGCATATGTTCCACAATCAGTTGATTGACAGACAGGTTGACCGTAATCAATTTATCGTCACTGAAACGGCCAATCTGGATAAGAAGATTGCGGAAATCCAAGAACTGGAAAAGGAAAAGCAACGCTTGCTTGATCGAATGAGGGCAATCGAACAGTTGCAGGGAAACAGGCCTTTGATCGTGAGATTTTTTGATGAACTCGTAGACAGTCTCCCTGATGGTGTCAGTGTTACCTCAATAACACAGCAAGCGAATAACATCACCATTACCGGTGAGGCACAGTCCAATGCAAGAGTATCTTCCTTTTTGCGAAACCTGGAGTCTTCAGAGTGGCTGGCCAATCCGGCACTGGATATCATCCAGGCAAAGAATGCCAGTGGTACCCGTATTAGTGGTTTCACTCTGCGTTTTCAGCAGGTGATACCCAACGCTGATGAGGATGACGCATGAGCATAATCGACGATCTCAAAAATCTTGACCCCAATAACCCTGGGGTATGGCCGCTGCCCTATCAACTGGTGGTGATGCTTATCGCATTCGCAGTCATTCTTTATGCCGGTTGGCATTTCGATGTGAGCAAGCAGCGTGTAACCTTGGCCGGAGAGGAAAATAAGGAGCAGGATCTGCGTTCAACCTTCGAAACCAAGCAACGTAAGGCAGCAAATCTTGATGCCCTGAAAGACCAGATGAAAGAGATGGAACAGTCTTTCGGCGATATGATCAGGCAACTACCCAACAAGACCGAGATTGCCGGTTTGATTGTCGATATCTCCCAGACGGGACTAGCCGCGGGACTGGAGTTTGATTTGTTTCAGCCACAGCCGGAAAAGCAGAGTGA
>Ga0156099_1186_pt2 | contig 15311 bp, 9 predicted proteins | sample RifCSPlowO2_02_FD_107752 | JGI IMG/M metagenome (GOLD analysis project Ga0156099, IMG submission 107752) | Gammaproteobacteria bacterium RIFCSPLOWO2_02_FULL_56_15
TTTTCCATGTAAGCCTGAAAGCCATCGCCATTATTTCCGGCCGGCCGGCCTTCGACAGAGATGGCAGGTTCCCGGTCGGTGTGTCGCAACAAGATCGCCTGCCATTCCGAAATGGACTGCGGGCGATCCTGTTGCCGGAACTGCAAAGCGAAATCGATGGCATCCAGAATTTCGTCGGAGTAGCTTCCTGAACCGATTTCCCGTGCTGTCACGTAGGTATCGCGTGAAGTTATACTGATTGCCGAACTGCGATTGATGGCGTCACAGGGAGGGATGCCGGAGATCATCCGGTACAGTGTGGCGCCCAGGGAATAGATGTCGGTCCAGGGGCCTTGCTGTTCCTGATCCTCGGAATTGTACTGTTCTATCGGCGCATAACCCTTGGAAATGATACTGGTGATGGTGCCGTAGTTTTCCCCCATGGCCTGGCGGGCGGATCCGAAATCCAGCAGTACGGGTTCTCCATCGACGCGGATGAAGATATTGGCCGGTTTGATGTCCCGGTGGATGAATCCGTGGGCATGTATCGTTTTGACCCCATCAATAACGGGATAGATCACAGTCTTGATATCGGCCTCACTCAGTATCTTCCTGCGTGTCAGGATCTCTTGCAAGGTTTCACCCAGTTCGTAATCCATGACCATGTAGGCGGTATTGTTGACCTCGAAGACATTCCGGACCTTGACGATGTTGGGATGGCGGAACTGACCGATGGTCCGGGCTTCCTCAATGAAATTCCGCAGACCCCAGCGGTAGCGGTCTTCATGATTCAGGGAGAGCGGTTCCAACATGGCGCTAGCGGTGCGTACGGCGAGATCTGCCGGCATGTATTCTTTAATGGCGACCTCATGATCGAGATTCTTGTCCAATGCGAGATAAGTGATCCCGAATCCGCCCTGGCCAAGGATCTCCCGAATCTCATACCACAATAACTGGTGTCCGGGGGTCAGTGCCCCGAGATGCTTCTTTTTTCGTAGTTTGACCATGGTCAGTGAAGTTTTTGTGTAATTATCAGTATATCCGGCTCTTTTGTGAATAAAAACCCTATAATGGCCCTGTAGTTTACTGATTTATAGGGCAATACCTGAAAAGCATTCCGAAGCCTCCATGGGAATCTCTGAAACGAGACAAATAACGATTATTTCCTTAACCTGGCGCGAAAACTTCATGTATAACCCTTCATTGAGATGGACATAAAACGGTCCAGTTCAGTACAATTTGTTAAATGTAAATGAACGGGAGAATCCGCGAGGATCCTCCCTTTTCTATGTGCAAATTCCATGTGGAGAGAACTTTGCCTCAATCTGCGATCCTGGCCCTTGCCGACGGCAGCCTGTTCCATGGCTGTTCCATCGGAGTGGAAGGACAGACCACCGGTGAGGTCGTATTCAATACGGCCATGACCGGTTACCAGGAGATCCTCACAGACCCTTCCTATTGCCGCCAGATCGTTACCCTGACACAGCCGCATATCGGCATCGTCGGTGTGAATCCGGCCGATACCGAGGCGGACCGGGTGTATTGCAGTGGTCTGGTGATCCGTGATCTGTCCCAAACTACCAGCAACTGGCGGTCTTCGGATTCCCTCGCAAATTACCTGATACAGCAGCGTATTGTGGGTATCGCCGACATCGATACCCGTAGACTGACCCGTATTTTACGAGACCAGGGCTCCCAGAATGGTTGTATCCTGGCGGGGGAAAACCCGGATCCTGCACAGGCCTTCGAGGCTGCCCGGGGATTTCCGGGCCTGCAGGGCATGGACCTTGCGCGTGTAGTAACAACGGAGCAGGAGTATCCATGGCGGGAGGGGAGCTGGTTACTGCTGGATAATCGATACTCGAAACCGGTGCAGGGTAGACCGAAACACCGGGTAGTGGCCTATGATTTCGGCATCAAGCGTCAGATCCTCCGGATCCTCACGGATCTGGGTTGCGAAGTGACCGTGGTTCCGGCCACGACACCGGCTGATGTGGTGCTGGCCCGCAAACCTGAGGGCGTGTTTCTATCCAACGGCCCCGGTGATCCGGATCCCTGTGATTATGCCATCGCTGCCATACGGGATATCCTCGCCAGCGGGACCCCGCTTTTTGGGATCTGTCTGGGACACCAGTTGCTGGCCCTCGCACTCGGCGCCAGGACCGTCAAAATGAAATTCGGTCATCATGGCGCCAATCATCCGGTTTTGGATCTGGACACGCAGCGGGTGATCATCACCAGCCAGAATCATGGATTCACCGTCGCTGAGGACAGCCTGCCCGGCTCCCTGCGTCCCACCCATCGTTCTCTCTTTGACGGCTCCTTGCAGGGCATCCAGCATCGCGAATTTCCGGCCTTCGGCTTTCAGGGACATCCGGAGGCCAGCCCTGGCCCTCACGATCTGGCGCCGCTGTTTCACCATTTTATCGAGCTCATGCAACAACGGGCCGCGAGTTGAGCCACATGCCGAAAAGAACTGACATCAAGAGTATCCTGATCATCGGCGCCGGCCCTATCGTGATCGGCCAGGCCTGCGAATTCGATTATTCCGGCGCCCAGGCCTGCAAAGCCCTGCGCGATGAGGGCTACCGCGTCATCCTGGTCAATTCCAATCCTGCCACCATCATGACTGATCCGGAGATGGCGGACGCGACCTATATCGAGCCCGTCCTCTGGCAAACGGTGGCCGCAATCATCGAGCGGGAAAGGCCCGACGCACTGCTCCCCACCATGGGTGGCCAGACCGGACTCAACTGTGCGCTGGATCTGGCGCGCCATGGTATCCTGGAAAAGTACGGCGTCGAGATGATCGGTGCAAGCCGAACGGCCATCGACAAGGCGGAAGACCGGGAGAGATTCCGCGACTCCATGAAGAAGATCGGTCTCAAACTTCCCGAATCCGGTCTGGCCCACGACCTGGATCAGGCGCGTGTCATACAGGAGAAGCTCGGTTTCCCGATCATTATCCGGCCTTCTTTTACACTGGGCGGCAGCGGCGGCGGGATCGCTTACAACCGCGAGGAATTTCTGGAGATCTGTGAACGCGGCCTGGACACTTCCCCGACCCGCGAGATTCTGCTGGAGCAGTCGGTGCTGGGCTGGAAGGAATTCGAGCTGGAGGTTGTACGCGACAGCAAGGATAATTGCATCATCATCTGTTCCATCGAGAATGTGGATCCCATGGGGATACATACCGGGGATTCCATCACCGTGGCCCCCGCGCTGACCCTCACGGACAAGGAATACCAGATGATGCGGGATGCCTCCATCGCCGTCCTTAGAGAGATCGGCGTGGACACCGGCGGTTCCAACGTGCAGTTTGCCGTCAATCCGGAGAATGGGGAACTGGTCATCATCGAGATGAATCCGCGCGTATCCCGTTCTTCGGCGCTCGCCTCCAAGGCAACCGGTTTCCCCATTGCCAAGGTTGCCGCAAAACTGGCCGTGGGATATACGCTCGATGAACTCGCGAACGAGATTACCGGGGGGGCGACGCCGGCATCCTTTGAACCGGCCATCGATTATATCGTCACCAAGATCCCGAGGTTCACCTTTGAAAAGTTCCCTCAGGCCGATGATCGCCTGACCACCCAGATGAAATCCGTCGGTGAGGCCATGGCGATTGGCCGCACTTTCCAGGAATCGCTCCAGAAGGCGCTCAGAAGCCTGGAAACCGGGCTTGATGGCTTGAACGAAATCGATTTCAGCGGCGATGACGACATTCCCGGCACCCTCCGGCACGAGTTGCGGGTGCCTCGCGCCGATCGCCTGCGCTACGTCGCGGATGCCTTCCGGCACGGATTTTCGCTGGCAGAGATCCATGAGTGTTGCCGGATCGATCCCTGGTTTCTGGCGCAAATTGCCGATCTGGTCGAAGAAGAGCAGCGCTTGAGACAACAGCGGGGACAGCTTCCGAATGTAACTGATCTCCGGCGTCTGAAGCGCAAGGGATTTTCGGACAGCCGTATCGCCGGCCTTATTGGCGCCGGCGAAAAGGATCTACGGTCCCACCGGCATGCACTAGGGTTGCGACCGGTATACAAGCGGGTCGATTCCTGTGCCGCCGAGTTTGCCGCCACGACCGCCTACATGTATTCGACCTACGAGGAGGAATGCGAATCCAATCCCGGGAAACGCGAGAAGATCATGGTGCTGGGCGGCGGGCCCAACCGCATCGGTCAGGGGATTGAGTTCGATTACTGCTGTGTCCAGGCGGCGTTCGCTATGCGGGAATCAGGTTATGAGACCATCATGGTGAACTGCAACCCGGAGACGGTGTCCACGGACTACGATACCTCTGATCGATTGTATTTCGAACCGCTGACCCTGGAGGATGTGCTCGAGGTCATCCATGTGGAAAAACCTCTCGGGATCATCGTCCAGTACGGCGGTCAGACGCCGCTCAAGTTGGCCCGGGCGCTGGAAGCGGAGGGAGCGCCGATCATCGGAACCAGCCCGGATTCCATCGATTTGGCCGAAGACCGGGAGCGATTCCAGAAATTGCTCCAGGGGCTTGGGCTCAGGCAGCCGCCAAATTGTACAGCGCGGAATAATGAGCAAGCCGTGAAGGGGGCCTCGGAGATCGGTTACCCGCTGGTAGTCAGACCATCTTATGTCCTGGGTGGCCGGGCCATGGAAATCGTATATGAGGAGGCTGAACTGCGGGATTATATGCGGAAGGCAGTCGCAGTCTCCAATGATTCCCCGGTATTGCTCGATCATTTCCTGAGCGATGCCATCGAGGTGGATATCGATGCCATTGCGGACGGCGAAAGCATCATCATTGGCGGCATCATGGAGCATATCGAGCAGGCCGGCGTGCATTCCGGCGATTCCGCCTGTTCCCTGCCGCCCTACAGTTTGAGCGAGGCCCTCCAGGAGCGGATGGAAGAGCAGGTCAGGCAGATGGCAAAGGCGCTGGGTGTGATCGGGTTGATGAACGCCCAGTTCGCCATCCAGGGGGAGGAAATCTTTGTCCTGGAAGTTAACCCGCGTGCTTCCCGGACAGTTCCCTTTGTTTCCAAGGCGATGGGTGTTCCTCTGGCCCGGATCGCAGCCCGGTGCATGACCGGTATCAGTCTGCGAAAGCAAGGTGTAGGCAAGCTGAAAAACCCCGTCTATTATTCCGTAAAGGAATCCGTTTTCCCCTTCATCAAGTTCCCGGGAGTGGATTCTTTACTGGGACCGGAAATGAAATCCACGGGTGAAGTCATGGGTATCGGGGAAACCTTTGGTGAGGCTTATGCCAAGGCGCAGCTAGCCGCCGGGGAAACCCTTCCGGTCAATGGCCTCGCCTTTATCAGCGTGCGCGACAGAGACAAGGCAGAGGCCAGGGTCATAGCAGGCAAACTCAAGGAACTTGGATTCAGGCTCTGTGCCACACACGGTACGGCAAAGGCCCTGCGTGACGCCGGACTTGCCTGCCTCGGTGTCAACAAGGTCAGGGAAGGACAACCCCATATTGTCGATATGATCAAGAACGACGAGGTGATATTCATTATCAATACCACGGAAGGCAAAAGGGCGATCTCCGATTCCTATTCGATACGCCGGACAGCCCTGCAGCACAAGGTGTTCTACATGACAACCCTGGCCGGGGCGCATGCTACAATCCATGCTCTGAAAGGTACGCATACGGATCGTATCAGCCGCCTTCAGGATCTACACAGAGGAGCAAGCTGATGAATTCAACACCTATCACGACCCGGGGCGTTGAAAAGCTGAGAGCGCAACTACGCCAATTGAAGACCGTGGATCGGCCACGCATCACGCACGCCATCGCCGAGGCGCGGGCACACGGAGATCTCAGCGAGAACGCGGAGTATCACGCTGCCCGGGAGCAGCAGAGCTTCACTGAAGGCAGAATTGCCGCCATAGAATCCGTCCTCTCGGAAGCTCGCGTCATCGATGTCAGTACCATAGATGCCGGTGGCAGAGTAGTTTTTGGCGCCACCGTTGATCTGCTGAATCTGGGTAACCATGAGGCGGTTACCTACCAGATCGTGGGCGAGGAGGAAGCGGATATGGAACAAAGGCAGGTGTCCATCAGTTCGCCTATCGCACGCGCACTGATTGGCAAGGAGTCGGGTGATATCGCGGAGGTCAAGGCGCCTGGCGGCATCATTGAATACGAGGTTGTCGATGTCAGATATGTATGAAATTTCCCGTCCGCCTTCCGGTCAGACGAGATACCGGAATTTCAGTCTTTTCTAACCTGGGTACGCTTCCCGGTCCCTCTACTATGGGGAGATCTGAGCTAAGATGTCGCAGAGCAGCAGAAACTGGTTGAAGCAGCAGCAGAGGGATCCCTTTGTCAGACTGGCGCGCAACCATGAGTATCGTTCACGTGCTGTCTACAAGCTGATGGAGATAGACCGGAAAGACGGTCTTTTCCGGCCCGGACAATCCATAGTGGATCTGGGCGCAGCGCCCGGTAGCTGGTCACAGTATGCCCGTGCACGGGTCGGAAATACCGGCCGGATCATCGCGCTGGATATCCTGCCCATGGAACCCCTGCCGCCGGTTACCGTCCTACAGGGGGACATTACCGATGCAGGGATCTACCGGATTTGCCTGGAATCTCTCGCCGGGCAGATGGTGGACCTTGTAATTTCGGATTTGGCCCCCAACTTAACCGGCATACGCAGTACGGATCAGGCAAGGAGCATGGCTCTGGCCGAACTGGTTTACGAATTTTCCGGGCGAGTGTTGCAGCCCGGCGGCGGCATGCTTATCAAGCTTTTCCAGGGGGAAGGAACGGATGCCTTCAGAAAGGAAATTTCGCAACGGTTTGAGCGAGTGGTCGTACGGAAACCGGCTGCATCCAGGGACCATTCCCGGGAATTTTATATCCTGGCAAGGGGCTATGATGTATAGTGATAGTCAGGGAAACTGATGTCCGACAGAGATGAGAATCAAGAGGTAACGCAGTGAACGATATGGTAAAAAATCTCCTGCTATGGGTTGTCATTGCCCTCGTTTTGATGATGGTTTTCAGACAATTCGGATCCACTTCCCTGGGGGCGGACATCCCCTATTCCCAATTCATCGATGAGGTCAAATCAGGCGCCATCGAATCCGTTACGATCGACGGTAGTATCCTGGCCGGCAAGCGTTTCGACAATTCGCGGTTTACCTCCTACAGTCCGGAAACCAGCCATGATGCGCTGATTGGAACACTGCTCGAAAATCATGTCATCCTGAACGGCGCCAAGCCCAGTCAGAATTCCTTCTGGGCCAGCGCCTTTATCTCGTGGTTCCCCATCCTCCTCCTGTTGGGAGTCTGGGTCTATTTCATGCGACAGATGCAGGGTGGCGGCAGTGGCCGCGGTGCACTCTCCTTTGGAAAAAGCAGGGCCAGGTTGCTGAGTGAGGATCAGGTACGGGTCACTTTCAATGATGTCGCCGGAGTGGAGGAGGCCAAGGAGGAAGTGGCGGAACTGGTGGAGTTCCTGCGCGACCCAGGCAAATTCCAGAAGCTCGGCGGTAAGATCCCCTCCGGGGTTCTGATGGTGGGTTCACCCGGCACCGGCAAGACACTGCTGGCCCGGGCGATCGCGGGTGAGGCACGGGTGCCTTTCTTCACCATATCCGGATCCGATTTCGTGGAGATGTTCGTCGGTGTTGGTGCATCGCGTGTCCGGGATATGTTCGAACAGGCCAAAAAGCACGCGCCATGTATCATCTTCATCGACGAAATCGATGCCGTCGGACGACACCGCGGCGCCGGCCTGGGTGGTGGACATGATGAGCGCGAGCAGACACTGAACCAATTGCTCGTGGAAATGGATGGATTTGAGGGTAACGAAGGCGTAATCGTTATCGCAGCGACCAACCGACCCGATGTGCTGGATCCCGCCCTCCTGCGCCCCGGTCGTTTCGATCGGCAGGTGGTGGTTCCCTTGCCCGATATCCGCGGGCGTGAGCAGATCCTCAAGGTGCATATGCGCAAGGTGCCGCTGGCGGAGGATGTAAAACCGAATATCATCGCCAGGGGCACCCCCGGCTTTTCCGGAGCGGATCTCGCCAACCTGACCAACGAAGCTGCATTGCTGGCGGCCCGGGCCAACAAGAAAATGGTGGATATGGAGGATTTTGAACGTGCCAAGGACAAGGTCATGATGGGTGCGGAGCGACGTTCAATGGTCATGAGTGACGATGAGAAGAAGCTTACCGCCTATCATGAAGGCGGTCACGCTATCGTAGGACGCTCCTTGCCGGGTCATGATCCGGTCTACAAAGTTACCATTATCCCGCGTGGCCGCGCCCTGGGTGTCACCATGTTCCTGCCGGAGGCGGATCGGCTCAGTTATAGCAAGCAGTTCCTGGAGAGCCAGCTATGCAGTCTCTTTGGCGGCCGCATTGCCGAGTCACTCGTCTTCGGCAATGAAAAGATTACCACGGGTGCGAGTAATGACATCCAGCGGGCAACCGATATCGCCCGCAGCATGGTCACCAAGTGGGGACTCTCGGAGCGCCTTGGACCGCTCACCTACAGCGAGGAAGCCGGTGAGGTGTTCCTGGGACATTCCATTACCAAGCACAAGGATATTTCGGATGAAACCGCGCGCATCATTGATGAGGAAATCCGCAAGATTGTGGACAGGAATTACAGTCGTGCAGAGGAGATCCTGAAGAGCAATATCGATAAACTGCATATCATGGCAGAGGCGCTGCTGAAATACGAAACCATCGATTCCGCACAGATTGATGACATCATGGAGGGACGTGCGCCGAGAACACCCAGTAACTGGGATGATGACAGCGGAACTCCAACCCAAAAAGATCGGGAAATCCGGGCGGAAGATGGTGAATCCCACCACGGCGGCAAGCCCCAACCACCTGTCAGCGGGCCCGCGCGGCCTGCGTGATATTGCCCTGCGGGGATCCGCTCGCAGCATGATATAGGCAAGATTCAGGGATTGTGCGATCCCGGTTTTGCATGCGGTTTGAACTGTAATTTCCGGAAGAATCTGACATGCGCAAATATTTTGGTACCGATGGTATACGCGGTAGTGTCGGTGAAGGTCTTATCACCCCGGATTTTATCATGAAACTTGGCTGGGCCGCCGGCCGGGTACTGGCCAAGACCGGCAGTGGTCCGGTCCTGATTGGCAAGGATACGCGCATATCAGGCTACATGTTTGAATCTGCACTCGAGGCGGGTCTTTCGGCGGCAGGGGTGGATATCCGACTCCTCGGACCCATGCCGACTCCGGGTATCGCCTTCCTGACCCGTAACACCCGGGCCCGCGGAGGTATCGTCATCAGCGCCTCTCATAATCCCTACTACGACAACGGGATCAAGTTCTTCGCCGCGGATGGCACCAAGCTTCCCGATGAGGTGGAGTTGGAGATTGAGCGGGAGATGGATCAACCTATGCAGACGGTCTACTCGCGGCACCTCGGTAAGGCGCTACGGATTAATGATGCCTCCCGGCGCTATATTGAATTCTGCAAGAGTCGCATCCTCTCCAATGTCGATCTGAAGGGAATGAAGCTGGTTGTGGATTGCGCCCATGGCGCTGCTTATAACATCGCACCAACGGTTTTCGAGGAACTCGGAGCCAGGGTGATAAGCATCGGCGCTCTGCCGGATGGATTGAATATCAACGAGGAATGCGGCGCCACCAAGCCTGAGATGCTGCGTGATTCCGTTCTGGAGAACCAGGCGGATGCAGGGATCGCTCTGGATGGCGACGGTGATCGCCTCATCATGGTCGACAGCAAGGGAAATATCATCGACGGAGATGAGATCCTCTATATCATCGCCCGGGCCAGGCGGGAGCATATCAACGGTGGTGTGGTCGGCACCCAGATGAGCAACCTGGGGCTTGAGCAGGCCATAGGTGAACTTGGCCTGGATTTCCACCGCTCGAAGGTGGGTGACCGATACGTGATGGAATTACTGCTGGAAAAACAGCTTACGCTTGGCGGGGAATCATCGGGTCATATCATCAATCTGGATCTTTCGACCACGGGTGACGGGATCATCTCGGCCTTGCAGATACTGGAGGAAATGAGCCTGTCCGGCCATGGCTTGTGTGAACTAAAGCAGCCGATGAACAAGTATCCGCAACGACTCAATAACATCAGGCTGGAGGGTCGGGTTGATCTCGGCCATTATCCGGAAATCAATGATATCGTGCGGGAAGCCGTGGCCGAGTTGAACGGCAAGGGCAGAGTGCTGCTGCGGCCTTCAGGCACGGAGCCTCTGATCCGGGTGATGGTGGAGGGGGAGGACGCGGAACAGGTTGAAAATCTCGTGCTGAGTCTGACCCGGAAAGTGGAGGAGATATTGCGGAATCATCAGTAGGCCACCGCAGATCGATGCTCTTGCAAGTCTCCTATTAATCCTTACAATACCTTCCAAATTTTTGATATCGCCAGTCTGGCAGTGTCTCCCGAACCGGGAGGGACAGCAGGCAAGAGCCTGCATCGCCCCGGCAAGTAAACAGTTCCCAATAATTCAGGAAATAATAATATGGAAAAGAAGATTCTCGTGGCGGATAAAATTGCCTCCTCTGGCCTCAAGCACCTCAAGGAACAGCCCGGATTCCAGGTCGATCAGATCCTCGACCTGGATGAAGCGGGTCTATGCCGGACGATCCCCGGCTATCATGCCGTACTGGTGCGCAGTGCTGTCAGGATCACCGGCCCGGTGATCGATGCCTCGGATAAACTCCAGGTAATCGGTCGTGCCGGAATCGGTGTGGACAATATCGATGTGGTGCGTGCGACCGAGCGCGGTATTGCGGTTTTGAATACACCGAACGCCAATGCAACCACCACGGCCGAACTGGCCCTGGCGCATATCATGTCGCTGAGCCGGAACCTGCCCGAGGCCGATCGCTCCGTCCGGGAAGGAAAATGGGAGCGGTCAAAGTTCATGGGTTCCGAACTGGCGAACAAGCGCTTGGGTATCTTTGGCTATGGGAATATCGGCAGGATCGTCGCCTCCCGCGCCAAGGCGCTGAACATGAAAGTGGTGGCCTACGACCCCTTTGTCAATAAGGAAGTTTTTGCGGCGGATGGCGTTGTCTCGCTGGATCTGGATGAACTGGTGGCCACCAGTGATTATATCACCATCCATTGCCCCTTGAATGACAAGACCAGGAAGGTATTCAATGCGGAGCGGCTGGCTGCAATGAAGCCGGGCGCCAGGATCATCAATTGCGCCCGGGGTGGAATTATCGATGAAGACGCACTCCATGATGCCCTGAAATCAGGCAAGCTGGCCGGGGCCGCCTTGGATGTCTTCGAGAACGAGCCGCCCAAGGGATCCCCCCTGCTGGGACTGCAAAACACCGTATTTTCGCCACACCTCGGCGCTTCGACCAGCGAGGCCCAGACCACTGCGGGTCTGGAGATTGCCCAGCAGGTGGCGGTCTATCTGCAGACCGGAGAACCGGTAAACGCCATCAATCTTCCGCCGGTATCGGCAGAAGAATTAATCAAGTTGAATCCCTATCTGGTTCTTGCACAACGCCTGGGCAAGCTGATCGGGTCGATGGTGGACCAGCCCATCAGTCGCCTTGAAGTAACGCTCTGCGGAGATGCGGTGGAACGGGATATACGTCCCATCTGCACGGAGGCCCTGGTGGGTTACCTGGGCTCACACATGTCGGTGCCGGTTAACCGGGTCAACGCCGTGCATATCGCCAGGCAACAGGGCATCAGTGTCACGGAATCCCGTTGCCCGGACCACCCCGATTATCATTCCACCGTGTGTCTGACGGCAACCCATGGTGATAACCAGACTACAGTGGAAGGTACCCTGTTCGACCGGCAGCATCCCCGACTGGTGCGGATCGATGAGTACGAGATCGAGACCGCCCTTAAGGGTCATATGATCATCTCAAAACACATTGACCAGCCGGGTGTCGTGGCGGCCATCAGCACCATTCTGGCCGAACGCAAGATCAATATCTCACGCATGCAACTCGGCAATGGCAATCACTCCGAGCGGGCCATCATGGTGCTGGAGATCTCCGAGGCGGTGGACGGCAAGGTGATGGAGAAGTTGCAGCAAATCGGACCCATCACCTGGATCATGCAGGTCAGCCTCTGATTCCTATCCGCATGTAGATGCTTATCAGACCCTTCAGGGGCCTCAGGCCGCACCCGGACAAGGTGCGGCAGGTAGCCTCCAGACCCTATGATGTCCTCAGTAGCGAGGAGGCCCGCGCTGAGGCGGCCGGTAATCCCCTGTCCTTCCTCAACGTGGTCAAGCCCGAGATCAGCTTGCCTCCGGGAACCGACCCCTATGCACCGGAGGTCTATGAAACCGGGAGGCAATATTTCAGAAAGTTGCTGGCAGATGGTATTTTCTTCCAGGATCCCGGTGCATGCCTCTATATCTATGAACTGGTCATGAATGGCCGGTCACAGACCGGTATCGTTGCCTGTGCCGCGGTGCAGGACTACCTCGATGGGCGGATAAAAAAACATGAGCTCACCCGGCCTGATAAGGAAGCCGATCGCAAGCGCCATGTCAGGATATCCATGCTCAATGCCGAGCCGGTATTTTTTGCCTATCGTGCCGTTACCGCGCTGGGGGAGATCGTAGCCGCCATTACCAAGGACATTCCGGAGTATGATTTCACAACCGATGATGGCATCCGTCACCGGCTCTGGGTGGTGAGGGAAGCCGGACTGATCAGGAAGATCGTCGGGGAGTTCGAGAGGATACCGGCGACCTACGTTGCAGACGGTCATCACCGCACGGCCGCCGCCGCCCGCGTGGGGGATGATCTCAGAAAAGAGAATCCCGGACACACGGGTGACAGCGAGTATAATTACTTCCTGGCCGTGCATTTCCCGGATAATCAGTTATCGATCCTAGATTACAATCGGATTATTACCGATCTGAATGGGATGGGTCCGGATGCCTTCCTCAGCAGGATTGCCGGTGCTTTTTATATCGAGAAACACGGTGAGCAGACCTACAAACCGGAGGCGCTGCATCGCATGGGGATGTACCTGGATGGTAATTGGTATGCACTGACGGCGAAGCCCGGTACCTGGGATGACCGTGATCCCATCGGAGTACTGGATGTCACCATCCTCTCCAGGGAGATTCTGGAACCAGTGCTGAATATCCATGACTTGCGTACTGATCGGAGGATAGACTTCATCGGCGGTATACGAGGAATGCAGGAATTATCCAGACGAGTGGACAGCGGCGAGATGGCGGTCGCTTTTGCCATGTATCCTGTATCCATGAAACAACTGATGGACATCGCCGATAGTGGCAATATTATGCCGCCGAAGGTCACGTGGTTCGAACCCAAACTTCGCAGTGGCCTGGTGGTGCATAGCCTGCAGGATTGAATAAGTATGGGGAGTTCGAGCACTTTGGTTTCCGTAACCACACCTGATGTCGCACCCGATCCGCGCAGCGAGTCCCACAAGTACTCTCTGGCGTATCGTTATTATGTCCTGGCCATCCTGTTTATCGCCTATATCTTGAATGCCCTGGATCGGGGAATCATCGCCACTCTGCTGGAGCCCATACGGCATGAGTTCAATGTCAATGACACCCAACTCGGACTGCTGGGCGGTATCGCTTTTGCTTTGTTCTACTCGATCTTGGGGATCCCCATTGCCGCCCTGGCGGATCGTTCGGTGCGCAGGAACGTACTCAGCGCCGCGGTCTTCCTGTGGAGTGGCATGACCGCCGTGTGCGGCCTCGCCGCCAATTTTTCATTACTGCTGCTGGCCCGCATCGGTACGGCGGTGGGCGAGGCCGGTGGGACCCCCCCTTCTCATTCCCTGATCGCGGATTATTTTGCCTCAAAGAAGCGGGCGGCCGCCATGTCGATCTACGCTACGGCCATACCGGTAGGGATGATGATGGGCAGTCTGCTGGGCGGCCATGGTAGTGAATACCTGGGTTGGAGGCTGACTTTTATCGTCGCCGGGATCCCGGGGCTGTTGCTGGCGCCGATCATTTATCTTACGATCAAGGAACCGCCCCGCGGCATGTCCGATGAATACCTGGCGCGCATGACGGACAAACCGTCCATCCTGGAGGTGTTCAAATTCCTGTGGCAGCGGCGCGCCTTCCGGTACCTCTGCATGGCCTGCGCCTTTCACGCCTTCGTGAATTATGGCGTCGGAACCTTCAATCCACCCTTCCTCATGCGCAGCCATGGATTGACTGCCGGTCAGGCCGGCAATGTCGCCGCACTCGTGCTTGCCTGGGGCGTGCTGGGTACATTTTTCGGAGGTTTTCTGGCGGACCGTCTCAGCAACCGCAGATGTGACGCCAGGTGGTATGTGTGGTTTCCCGGGATTCTAATCCTGGTTGAGGTGCCCTTCCAGTTTCTGGCTTACCTCTCGCCATCGATGTCGGTTGTCGTTCCGGCCTTCGTGGTTGCCGGGATACTCGGCGCCTCCTATTACGGCCCTGCCTTCGCCATGATCCAGGCCCTGGCCTCGATCCGCATGCGAGCGGTTGCAGCTTCCGTGTTCCTGTTTATCCAGACCCTGATCGGACTGGGTCTTGGCCCCCTGTTCATCGGTGTGGTCAGCGACCTCCTGCACCCCATGACCGGGGAAGAATCGTTGCGTTACAGCATAATCGTGGTCGCCCTGTTCAATGTCATCTCTGCGGTTTTCTACCAATTAAGTTCGCGAAGTCTGCGTGAGGACCTGGAGACGACACGGCGCTATGACGAGGAGCAGGCTGGCTAAAGAGCGTCGTGTACTTGCTCGAAAGAAAGGCTTTAGGCGTATAATGCCTGTGCGCCGGTGATCAGGGCATGCCTTTGAAATCCGGTTTCCATAATCATCCAACAAGGGGGAGACAGATGAGAACCAGAAACAGAGTTGACGTCGTGTTGCGTCTGCTAATGAGGTGTCTGCCGGCAGTGTTGCTCTCACCCGCCATATATGCCGCAGACGGCGATTGCGACCGCGCCTGTCTGGAGAGTTTCGTAGATCAGTATTTTGCCGCGGTGATCGACAACGCACCCGGGCGGATACCGCTCGCGCAAGGCGTCCGTTTTACCGAGAATGCCCAGCAACTCGCGATCGGCGATGGACTCTGGAACACGATGAAGGCAACCGGCCCTTACCGTCTGTTCGTCACCGATCCCGAAGCGGGCCAGGTCGCATTAATCACGACGATCGAAGAGGACCATCGCGAACCCAACCAGGGGACGCCGGCACTGATCGCGCTACGGCTCAAGGTCAGGAACAACCAGATTACGGAGATCGAGCAGTTCGTTGTCCGCAACGAGGAATCGGCCAAGCGCGTCGCCGCTCTCGGACAACCGCATGCAGTGTATCTCCAGGCCATCCCGGAGGCCGAGAGAATGTCGCGCGCG
>Ga0156099_1171_pt1 | contig 15224 bp, 13 predicted proteins | sample RifCSPlowO2_02_FD_107752 | JGI IMG/M metagenome (GOLD analysis project Ga0156099, IMG submission 107752) | Gammaproteobacteria bacterium RIFCSPLOWO2_02_FULL_56_15
GCCCCGTCGATCAGTAAGTAATAAAGCTGCTTTTAATGAAGAATTATTCTGGCACATCGAGAATAACAAGGCATTCGCCAACAATGCCATAGTTTAGGACTACACACTGAATATAATGCTCTTGATTATCTCCTGAGAATATCCAGAATCTCCTCAAGTTCCGAACGCAACTGACGGATTATCTGTTGACTCTGGTTGGAATCATCCCTGGCCTCGGTACCTGATAACCTCTGCCTGGCACCACCAATCGTGAAACCCTCTTCGTACAGAAGGCTTCTGATCTGCCGAATCAGGATGACATCATGGCGTTGATAGTATCGACGGTTACCGCGTCTCTTCAGAGGTTTAAGCTGTGGAAATTCCTGTTCCCAGTAGCGCAAAACATGCGGCTTCACCGAGCATAAACCACTGACTTCCCCGATGGTAAAATAGCGTTTACCCGGGATCGCGGGTAGTTCACTATTGTTGGATGCTTCCAGCATAGGCTTCTACTCTTGCTTTTAGTTTTTGACCTGGGCGGAATGTCACTACTCTGCGCGCACAGATGGGGATCTCTTCCCCCGTTTTAGGATTGCGTCCAGGTCGTTGGTTCTTGTTTCTGAGGTCAAAATTGCCAAACCCAGATAACTTCACCTGGCTACCCGATTCAAGTGCCGAACGCACTTCTTCGAAAAACATTTCGACGATTTCTTTCGCTTCGCGTTTGTTCAATCCCAGTTCTTCATAGAGCCTTTCAGCCATATCCGCTTTCGTAAGTGCTCCCATAATTTATTCTCTCAATGTTGCTCCGAATTCTGTATTGAGTGCAGACAAGACTTTGTCGAGCAGTTCCTCAACCATCCCGTCTGTAAGAGTGCTAGAAGTTCCTTGAAAGGTCAAGCCCAAAGCTAGACTTTTTTTCCCAATATCAATGCCTTCGCCCTGATATACATCAAACAACTCTAGGTTTTCCAATAGATCTGAGGCCTGGTTTTGTACACATTTTGCAATATTTTCGTAGTTAATGCCTTCATCAAGAACTACAGCCAAGTCTCTTCGTATTGACGGGTATTTGGAGATCTTTACGTATTTTATGGGTCTTATTGCAGGAAGATTCAACAATTCTAATTCAAACGCATAGACATCACTCGGAATCCCCAACTGCTTCAAGATTCCGGGATGAATGGACCCTATTGATCCAATATACTGATTATTAATGAATATTTCCGCTGAACGTCCTGGATGCAAGGCTTGATGTGTACTTTGCTTATATTGCAGTTCATTGGTTGGAATGAATGCAGCAATAATGGCCTCCAAATCGGTTTTCATATCATAGAAATTACTTGATATATTATTTTTATCCAATTGTTTAGGATAGATATTACCATATGAGATTCCGGCTATGACTAATCTCTGTTCGAGATTGGGATTCATTTTGAATATCCGCCCTACCTCAAACAGTCGTACCCTACTCTGTTGTCGTTTTATGTTGTGAGCTAATGCCATCAGAAGTCCAGGCCAGAGACTTTGACGCATCTCACCCAGTTCAGAGGAAATAGGATTGGAAAGCCTGATGCTTGAAACAGCACTTGAAAACAAGTTTTGCACTGTACCATCAATAAAACTATAGCTAATTGCCTCCTGGTAACCATGAGACACAAGTACCTGTTTGATTTGTTTAAACTCCAGCTTCGAAGAACTCTGTGTGATACGTAAATTGGCCGGAATACCGGTGCTGGGTATGGCTTCATAACTGTTAATTCGTGCAATTTCCTCTATCAGATCAACCTCAATGTTGATATCGAAGCGGAAGGGTGGCGGTCGCACTTGCCATCCCGCCGGATCCGCTATCACAAACATTTTCAGGCTATTCAGGATTTCTGTACATTTTTCAGGGTTAATTCGTGTTCCGAGTACCTGTTCAAGACGCGATGCCCTGAGCCTGATCGGCTTCCGTGAGGGAAGATGTTCCGTCTCACAGGCATGGGTCACTGGCCCAGCCTTACCCCCACAGTAGTTTAGGATCAACTCGGTTGCCCGGTTCATCGCTATCTGTTGTAGCGTAAAGTCAACTCCCCGTTCATAACGGTGTGAAGAGTCCGTGTGCAAATTGTATTGCCTTGACCTGCCCTGAATGGCATCCGGAGAAAAATATGCGCTTTCAAGGAATATGTCCGTGGTCGCCATACTGACCGCGGTCTTCTGTCCGCCCATGATTCCTGCCATGGCTATCGGGCCGGATGCATCAGTGATGACCAGTGTATTGGTGGCCAGTCGACAATCTTGGCCATCAAGCAACTCCAACCGTTCTCCTTCCCTGGCCAGACGCACGCAAATTCCTCCAGTGAGCAAAGAATGATCAAAGGCGTGCATTGGCTGCCCCAATTCCAGCAAGATGTAATTGGTAAGGTCGACAACGATGTTAATACATCGAAGCCCGGAGCGTCTCAAACGTTCTATTATCCAATCTGGTGTCTTACGTTGAATATCAATGCCACGGATCACCCGACCAAGGTAGCGCGGACAGGCGGCAGGCACCTCCAGTTCTACTGCTCTTGAATCTGTTAATTCGGGTGCAGTCTCTCGCAGCGCCGGTGGGTTGATCTGCATACGATTTAATACACCAACCTCTCTGGCTATACCGAGGATTCCCAGGCAATCACCCCGGTTCGGTGTCAGGGAAAGCTCAATGATTTCATCCTCCAGGCAAAGATATTCCTCCAGTGATACTCCAACATTGGCATCCTGGTCCAGTTCGAGGAGGCATTCTGAGTCCTCGTTCAATCCCAGTTCGGCTCCGCTGCACAGCATACCTTCGGAAACTTGACCCTTAATCTCAGACGAGCTGATCCTATTTCCTCCAGGCAGTACCGCCCCCGGAAGGGCTAACGCGTAACAGGCACCCGAGCGTATTTCTGGTGCGCCGCTGACAACGCTGAAAATGTGATCCCCTGCTAGTAGCGAGCAAATGCGCAATGCAGGTTCGGAAGGGTGGTTTGTAATACCTGCAACACGGGAGACGACCACCCGGTTTAATCCGGTACAGTAATTGTCCACTGCTTCAACTTCCAGACCCGCCATGGTCAGTTGACTGGCCAATTCATGTGTGTTTAACGGTGGATTTACCCATTCCCGTAACCACTGGACACTGAATTTCATTTTGTTTGTTCCGAAGTTGTTTTCACCTGCCTGAATAGCAGGGGTAAGTCTGGATCAGTTGAATTGTTTTAGGAAGCGCAGGTCATTTTCGAAGAATATCCTGAGGTCATCGATCCCGTATTTCAGCATAGCGAGCCTTTCAACCCCCATGCCGAAGGCAAATCCAGTGTATTTCTCGCTGTCAATACCGGTATTTTCCAATACTTTCGGATGTACCATGCCACATCCCAGGATCTCCAGCCAGCCATTGTCACCCATTATATCCACTTCAGCAGAAGGTTCAGTAAAAGGGAAATAGGAAGGCCTGAAACGTACTTGCACATTACGCCCAAAGAATCTATGGATGAAGTCCTCAAGGAGACCCTTTAGCTGCGCTAGGCTGACATTTTCATCCACCAGTAAACCTTCCACTTGATGAAACATAGGTGTATGGGTCATATCCGAATCACATCGATAAACCCTGCCTGGTGCGATAATCTTTATAGGCGGTTTGCGTTGGTGCATGACCCGGACCTGTACCGAGGATGTGTGGGTTCTCAATAACAGACCGTTCTCAAAATAGAAGGTGTCATGCATGGCCCTGGCCGGATGGTTTGCCGGGATATTCAGGGCTTCAAAATTATGGTAGTCATCCTCGATTTCCGGTCCGTCTACTACTTCGAACCCAACCTGTGCAAGGAGATCTTCTATTTCCATGGAAATTAGAGTCAGCGGATGGAGCCCCCCTGAAATCTGTCCTTTGCCCGGCAGCGTGAGATCCAGCCGTTCACTGGTAAGCCGCTCCTGCAGCTGTTTCTGTTCCAGCACGTTACGCCTGCGAATGACACCCTGAAGAAACATGTCTTTTGCATAATTGATAGCCTTACCGGCGGCTGGCCGTTCAGCCACTGGCAGTGTGCCAAGCTGTTTGAGCTGCGCGGTGAGCCGGCCTTTCCTGCCAAGATATTGAATCCGCACCTGGTCTAGTACCAGGAGATCCATGCATGATTCGACTTCCTGCAGAGCAGTATCCAGAAGTTGTTCGAGTTCTTTCATTCCCTATATGCTGAGTTCACAGAACAAAAAAGGGAATGGTAGAGACCATTCCCCGGCAAATCTGAAGCAAATATTGCGAATCAGTTTGCGAGCGAGGACTTGGCCTGCGCTGCAAGTTGGGCAAAGGCTTGTTTGTCCCTTACAGCCAGATCAGCTAACACTTTGCGGTCGATCTCAATTTCGGATCGACTCAAGCCGTTGATAAAGCGACTATAGGACAGGCCATGTTCCCGGATCGCGGCATTGATGCGGGCAATCCACAGGGCCCGGAACTGTCGTTTCTTCTGGCGTCGGTCACGATAGGCATATTGTCCTGCCTTGGTGACTGCCTGGGTCGCCACACGGAATACATTATTCCTGCGCCCCCTGTATCCCTTTGCCCGGGAAATTACCGATTTGTGCCTTGCATGGGCAGTGACACCGCGCTTTACTCTTGCCATCGTGAAACCTCGTGTTTATAGATACGGAACCAGTCTGGCAATCGCCCGCTGGTCATTGTCATGTACCGCAGTGATGTTCCGCAGTTGACGTTTGCGCTTGCTGCTTTTCTTGGTCAGGATATGGCTGCGGTGCGACTGCCGGTGCTGGAACTTACCGGAAGCGGATTTAGAGAACCGTTTGGCCGCTCCCCTGTTCGTCTTCATTTTAGGCATTCAATTTCTCCATACTTCCCTTAACATTATTTTTTAGGCGCCATGATCATGACCATCTGCCGTCCTTCCATTTTCGGGAATTGTTCGATGAGCCCATAATCCTGGAGGTTTTCCTTGATTCGGTCCAGCATCTTACCACCGATCTCCGGGTGAGCCATCTCGCGCCCGCGAAATCTGAGAGTCACTTTCACCTTATCGCCATTAGTCAAAAACCGGATGAGATTCCTCAGCTTGACCTGATAATCACCTTCTTCGGTGCCTGGTCTGAACTTAATCTCCTTGACATGGATCTGCTTCTGTTTCCTCTTGGCCGCATGCTTTTTTTTGCTCTGCTCAAAAAGAAATTTGCCATAATCCATAATCCGGCAAACCGGGGGGTTTGAATTAGGAGCGATCTCCACCAAATCCAGTTCTGCCTCTACAGCCTTGATCTGGGCTGTCGCGATCGGCACAACTCCGATCTGTTCTCCGTCTGAACCAATCAGGCGGACGCTCGGGACGGTGATCTCCTCATTCAAACGGTTCGTCTTTTCAGCGACTATATTCTATACCTCCAAAATATTACGACCGCGGCACGCGATATCTGACTTTAGACGATCCGAGAAGTCCTGAATGGTCATGGCACCCAGATCGTCGCCAGCACGCGTACGCACGGCCAGGACGTTTAGCTCTACTTCACGCGCCCCTATGATGATCTGGTAGGGTACGCGCTGTATTGCGTGGTCACGAATTTTAAGGCCGATCGTCTCATTTCTCAAGTCAGTCTCGACCCTGAATCCCTGATTTTTCAATGTTTTTGCAATTATTTCTGTGTTTTCCACCTGTTTTTCGGTGATCGAGAGTACTACGGCCTGCACCGGGGCCAGCCAGGGCGGAAATGCCCCGGCATACTCCTCGATGAGAATACCTATGAAGCGCTCCAGCGAACCCAGGACAGCACGGTGCAACATCACCGGCACATCCTTTTCACTACGCTCATTAATATATTGTGCACCTAACCTGCCCGGCATGGAAAAATCCACTTGAATGGTTCCACACTGCCACACTCTTGCCAGCGAATCCTTCAACGAAAACTCGATTTTGGGTCCGTAGAAGGCGCCTTCTCCGTGATTGTATGCCCAAGTGAGACCTTTTTCGTTCAGCGCGGTGGCAAGCGCGCGTTCCGCCTTGTCCCAGACCGCATCGCTGCCTACACGCTGTGTAGGACGTGTGGCCAGGCGAATGAGAATTTCGTTGAAGCCAAAGTCGGCATAAACCTCATAGAGCAGATCGATGAATCGGGAGACCTCATCCTGTATCTGTTCCTCCGTACAAAAAATATGTGCGTCATCCTGGGTCATCGTCCTGACACGCATGAGTCCGTGCAATGCGCCGGATTGTTCATTGCGGTGGCAGCAACCGAATTCCGCCATCCGCAGGGGCAGGTCCCGATAACTCTTGAGGCCCTGGTTATAGATCTGGATATGGGCCGGACAATTCATAGGCTTGATTGCGTATTCCCTGTTCTCTGAGCTGGTCATGAACATATCATGACTGAACTTGTCCATATGACCCGATTTCTCCCAGAGGATCCGATCAATAACCTGCGGTGTATGGACCTCCTGGTAGGCATGGTGGCGCAATTTTTCCCGGATATATTCCTCGATCAACCGATAGACAGTCCAGCCACGCGCATGCCAAAACGGCATACCGGGAGCTTCTTCCTGAAAATGGAACAAATCCAGTCGCCGTCCGAGCTTACGATGATCACGTTTCTCGGCTTCCTCCAAGCTCTTCAGGTAGCCATTCAGCGCTTTTTTATCCGCCCACGCGGTTCCGTAGATTCTCTGCAGCATTGCGTTTGCGGGATCCCCTCGCCAGTAGGCGCCCGCAAGTTTGGTGAGTTTGAATGCCTGCAACTTGCCTGTGCGTGGTATATGCGGCCCACGGCACAGGTCAATAAAATCACCCTGCCGGTAGAGTGTAATCTCCTCGTCTGCCGGGATGGTTTTGATAATCTCCGCCTTGTAAGATTCCCCCAAGCGTAGGAAGAACGCCACGGCATCATCCCGATCCTTGACCACTCTCTCCACCGGCAGGTCCATCGCCGCCAATTCAATCATCTGTTTTTCGATGGTTTCCAGATCCTCCGGAGTGAACGGTCGCTCGAAAGAAAAATCATAATAGAAGCCGTTTTCCACGACCGGTCCGATAGTCACCTGTGCGGTAGGAAATAATATCTTGACGGACTGTGCCAATAAGTGAGCACAGGAGTGACGGATGATTTCCAGACCCTCACTATCCTTGTCGGTGATAATCCTCAAGCTGGCATCCTCATGGATCATCCGAGTGGCATCGACCAGCCTGCCATTGACTTCCCCGGCTAGCGTGGCTTTCGCCAGACCGGGACCGATATCACGAGCGACATCCAGCACGGATACCGGATTTGGAAATACCCGTTGACTGCCGTCCGGCAGGGTGATGACTGGCATGATTGCTCCTTAATAATCAGTGGTGACCCCCACAACAGGTCACATGTTCAAGGAATTGGGCAGACATGGAGGAAGCCCTGCCTGCTTGTGGAAACTGGTAGGCGCGATTGGACTCGAACCAACGACCCCCACCATGTCAAGGTGGTGCTCTAACCAACTGAGCTACGCGCCTGAAACTAAGCCGGCATAGGATACCTACCTGTGGGTTCAGGCTCAAGCCCCATTCCCCTTATTTTTATCGAGGCGGACTATTATAGGCCCTGCTCTGCGGCAACCTTTTGATCTCAGAAACAGAAAAACTGGATCCGGGTCATATTGAATCCACCCGCGGGCGGGAGTCCCAGGAAAATATATCCCTGATTGATCTGAAACCAGCCGGACTTGTTGAGGAGATAAATCGCGGACTTGAGCTCAGGATCCGTAATCCAGGTTCCGTTTTTGCTGTAATCCGTGATCTGCAGGCCAATGCCTTCTTGATAATCGATGCGACAATGCAACCTGGATATACGATCATCCGGAATAACAATCGTATTGGTTTCATTGCGTCCGATCGTAACACTGGGCACACTGCGATCCACCGTGTAGCGCTCCTTGTCAAAGAGTGTAACCAGGTTGATGCAAGTAAATGGCCTTTGCCTGATGAACAAACCCTTCAAAGCTGTCGCAAGTTGCTGGAAAATATTCAAGGTTCTGTGTCCGTCAGCTACCAGGGATATTTAGCCTGATCGGTCGTTGGGAAGACCCATCATGATGTTTCGGAGACCCCGTATTTTATCTCGAAGTCTGGCCGCCTCCTCAAATTCCAGGTCCCGGGCATTACGGTACATCTCTTCCTCGAGTCGCTCGATCCTCTTCATGCTAAGTTCAGGATCCAGGATGGGGAGATCCTCCGGGTCGAATACCGGGCGATCCTCCCGAACGCCTAAGGTCTTGCGTGGCCCGGACCTGGCGTTTTCCATGATATCCGTGACGGCTTTTTTGATCCCCTTCGGGGTGATGCCGTGAGCCTCATTATAATGGTTTTGTTTCTCCCTGCGGCGTTCAGTTTCCCCCAGCGCCCGCTCCATGGATCCGGTAATGGAATCAGCATACAGGATCGCCATACCATTGATATTACGCGCCGCCCTGCCAATGGTCTGGATCAACGTGGTTTCGGATCGTAGAAAACCTTCCTTGTCTGCATCCAGGATCGCAACCAGGGAAACCTCTGGCATGTCCAATCCCTCCCGCAGGAGGTTGATGCCCACCAGAACGTCAAAGCTGCCCAACCTGAGGTCACGGATAATCTCGACCCGTTCCACCGTTTCGATATCAGAATGGAGGTAACGCACGCGGATTCCGTGCCCAGCCAGGTATTCCGTTAGATCCTCCGCCATGCGTTTGGTTAATGTGGTAACCAATACCCGTTCATTTACCGCAATCCGTTTCCCGATCTCGGATAACAGGTCATCCACCTGTGTCGATGCCGGTCGCACCTCCACTTCCGGATCCACCAGCCCCGTGGGCCGAACAACGAGTTCCACTACCTTCCCGGAATGTTCTCGTTCGTACTTTCCCGGCGTTGCAGATACGTAGATAGTTTGTGGTGAAAGTTGCTCGAACTCATCAAATCGCAGTGGACGATTATCCAAGGCACAGGGCAACCGGAATCCGTATTCCACCAGGTTTTCCTTGCGTGAACGGTCGCCACGGTACATTCCGCCGAGCTGGGGAATGGTGACATGGCTTTCATCCACAAACAGGATTGCATTCTCCGGCAGGTAATCAAACAAAGTCGGGGGAGGTTCTCCCGCCTGTCTTCCCGATAGATAGCGGGAATAATTCTCGATACCTGAGCAGTAGCCGATCTCCAGCATCATCTCGATATCGAAGCGGGTCCGTTGTTCCAGGCGTTGCGCCTCCACGAGTTTATTGGCCCGTTGGAAAAAATCCAGCCTATCCGCCAGTTCCAGACGGATGGCATCTACAGCCTGGAGGATCGTCTGACGACCGGTGACATAGTGGGTCTTGGGATGGACAGTCAATCTGGAGGTTTGCCGCAAAGACTCACCGGTCAGCGGGTCAAACCATGACAGAGATTCGATCTCATCATCGAAGAGTACGATTCGTACCGCCTCCTGGTTGGATTCCGCCGGAAAGATATCGATCACATCACCCCGCACCCGGTATGTTCCGCGGTGCAGTTCAATCTCGTTCCTGGTGTATTGCATTTCCGCGAGGCGCCTCAGGATATAGCGCTGATCCAGCCGATCCCCACGCACCAGATGCATGACCATTTGCAGATAACTCCCAGGATCACCCAGGCCATAGATGGCAGAGACGGTGGCAACAATGATCGCATCCTTTCGTTCAAGCAGAGCCTTAGTGGTAGACAGCCGCATCTGCTCGATGTGTTCGTTTATAGAGGCATCTTTTTCAATATAGGTATCGGTTGCCGGTACGTAAGCCTCGGGCTGGTAATAATCATAATAGGAGACGAAATACTCCACAGCATTCCCAGGAAAGTACTCATTCATCTCTCCATACAACTGGGCTGCCAGAGTCTTGTTGGGAGCCAGAATGAGGCTGGGCCGCTGCTCTTTGGCGATGATATTGGCAATGGTGAACGTCTTGCCGGAACCTGTCACCCCCAACAGCGTCTGGTGTGCAAGTCCGTCCCGCAGACCGCTCAGAAGTCCTTTGAGGGCCTGTGGCTGGTCACCGGCAAGATGGTAGTCGGCTACGAGATTGAAAGTTTCCATAGTAAGAAAAATACCGGAAATGTCCCTGACCCGTATGTGAAAGTCCGGATGCTCGAATTTCCCTGTCATGCACAGGCATTGACGCCTAATCCCTGCATCAGTAATATACGCAACCCAGTTGTTCCTCGGTAGCTCAGTCGGTAGAGCGGGTGACTGTTAATCACTAGGTCGGCGGTTCGAGCCCGTCCCGGGGAGCCAAATTTCCTTTCATCCGATACTCCCCATAAAGAAAGAGCAAACAGCGATAGCTCAAGCCAGCGCTCCTTGAGGGGCTTTCAGCAGTCCTGGGTTGTTCATACTATGCCGGCATGTGCGTGTTTGATTCAGGATTTATCCTCCGCTCCTGCCAAAATCATCCTCAAATCGCACAATATCATCTTCACCGAGGTAAGTACCGGACTGGACCTCGATAACTTCCAGATCGATACTTGCATCATTAGCGAGGCGGTGTTTCTCCTTCCGGGGGATGTAGGTGGATTCATTGGCTTCAAGTTTATAGATCCTGTCCCCACGGGTAACCGTGGCCACACCACGAACCACAACCCAATGTTCAGATCGCTGGTGATGCAATTGCAGGGAAAGCTTCTTTCCGGGCTTTACCGTCAGCCGTTTGACCTGATACTGTTCGCCCACAACCAGGGTCTTATAACTTCCCCACGGCCGATATACCTGCGTATGTACAATCCGTTCCTGGCGATCTTTCTCCTTGAGTTTATCTGTCACCTTCTTTACATTCTGCGCGCTGCCACGGCTTGCTACCAAGACCGCATCCGCTGTTTCCACCACGATCAGATCCTCGCATCCTACGGTCGCCACCAGTCTGTTACTTGTGGATACATAAGTTCTGCGCGTATCCATTGCGATCACATCACCAAGCAATACATTATCATGCTTGTCCTTGGGATTCTGCGACCAGACAGCGGACCATGAACCGATATCCGACCAACCTGCATTCAACTCCACCAGTGCCGCAACGAAAGTATCATCACTGCCGATCTTTTCCATTACCGCATAGTCTATTGAATCGGAGGGACATGCCAGGAAACTGTCTCGATCGGGTCTGAAAAATATGGCATCCGACTTACCATTGTCACATGCCATCCGGCAGGCGGAGTACATCTCTGCCCGGAAAAGTCCGATTGCTCTGAGCCAGACGGAGGCTTTCATCATGAATATTCCACTGTTCCAGTAATAATTACCGGACCGCACGTATTGTTCCGCAAGACTATGGTTGGGTTTTTCGACGAATTGCGCTATCCGGGAGGCGGCAGGGTGGTGGCTGTCCAGGACTTCGCTGCAATGAATATAACCAAAACCGGTTTCCGGGCGATCGGGTTTGATTCCGAAACACACCAGCATGTCCTTCGTTGCCAAATGGTACGCCTTGACCACGCTGGCATGGAAGGCCGGAATGTCACTGATTAGGTGATCGGCAGGCATCATCAGTAGGACAGGATCGGTATCGGCCATTCGAATCGCTGCCAAGGTCAGCGCAGGTGCGGTATTGCGGCCCTCAGGTTCTAGTAGGATACATTCGAAATTCTGACCGAGTTGCTCTGCATGTTCCTGGATGAGAAAGCGATGTTCTTCATTGCACAGCGCGATGGGGAGGTCCAATTTTAAATCACGTTCCAACCCTTCGAGCCTCTTCAGAGTCAGTTGCAACATCGAGTATTCACCGCCAAAGCAAAGAAATTGCTTAGGGTAGAGATCCCGCGACAAAGGCCAAAGGCGCATCCCTCCTCCACCAGCCAGAATTACCGGTCGAAGATTACTCATGGATTCCTTATCCCTTGGGTCATTAGAATCATGCGATCCTTTCAGTGCCGACCAATGCAATGGTACTCGAAACCCAATTCACGCATACGTTCAGGTTCATAGATATTTCGCAGATCTAGGAATACCCTGCCCTGCATATTCTCCCGTATACGAACCAGATCGAGGCCACGGTATGTGTTCCATTCGGTCAGAATAATCACGGCATCCACCTTTTCCATGGTGGTATAGATATCTTCGAAGTACTGGATCGACTCCGGCAGAAGAATCTTCGCTTCGCGTACCCCCTTGGGATCATGAGCCCGGATGAGGGCGCCATTATCCAGAAGTTTAGGCAGGATGGTCAGGGCCGGAGCATCACGCATATCATCAGTCTCAGGTTTGAAGGTCAATCCCAGGACGGCCAGTTTCTTGCCTGATTCGCTACCCCCGAGGGCACTCCTGATCTTGTTGATCATCCTCGCCTTCTGGGCTTCATTCACTTCGATTACCGATTCCACGATACGGCTGGGTGTACCATTTTCCTGTGCGATGCGCACCAGGGCCTTCGTATCCTTGGGAAAACAGGAACCTCCATAACCCGGTCCAACATGCAGAAACTTTCGACCGATCCTGCCGTCCAGTCCCATCCCCTTGGCAACAGCATGGACGTCGGCGCCAACCGCTTCACACAGCATGGACATCTCGTTGATGAAACTGATCTTGGTTGCAAGGAAGGCATTCGAAGCATATTTGATCAACTCGGCGCTTTCCAGTCCCGTGGTGATAATCGGTGTTTCAATCAGATTCAAGGGTCGATATAGTTCCCGCAAAAGGGTCGCGGCCCGCTCCGATTCCACACCTATCACCACTCGATCAGGACGCATGAAGTCGGATAGGGCGGCGCCTTCACGGAGGAACTCGGGATTGGAAGCCACATCAAAATCCGCCTCCGGGTTTTCCGTGGCAATGATTCGTTTTACATTCTTTGCCGTGCCTACAGGCACTGTGGATTTATCGACGATCACCGTGTAATCCCGCAGGTATTTCGCCAACTCCCGGGCAGCCTTGTAGACATAAGTCAAATCGGCATGACCATCACCGTGCCGGGAAGGTGTGCCCACCGCAATAAAAACCAAGTCACTGTCCCCAATGAAATCTCCATAGCAGTCGGTAAATTCCAGCTGTTTTTTAGAGGTATTCTCGCGGACCAGGTTCTCCAGCCCGGGTTCGTAGATAGGAACTTTACCAGCCTTCAGTTCACTGATTTTCCTGCTATCTACATCAAGACAGGTTACGTGGGCGCCAAATTCGGCAAAACAGGCGCCGGACACCAACCCCACATAGCCACTGCCTATCATAGTTACTTTCATTCAAACACTCCGGACTGTGACTATAACCTGACCAGGCGGATCCCTTCAGGAACCGATGTTCGGTCCAGTATCCTGTTGACATCGAAAACGATGCCCCTGCCTCCTTTGAGCAGGGACTGTACCAGATTCCAGCCCCGCTCCACGTAAACCCTGTGCGCCACGGCGAGGATCACCGCCTCAGCCTGTTGCATACTAGCTTCAGGACTTAGAATCACACCATACTCCTGTTTAGCCTCTTCCCCGTCAGCCATCGGATCATGAATCTGAATTTGAATCTGGTATTCCTGTAATTCTTTGATGATGTCGATTACCCGAGTATTGCGCGTGTCGGTGACATTCTCCTTGAAAGTAAATCCGAGTATGCTGACCACGCTCCGGTTGATCAGACTGCCCTCACATATCATGGCCTTTACCACTTCCGAGGCCACAAATTTACCCATCCCATCATTTATACTTCTGCCAGCAAGGATCACCTGAGGGATATAACCCATGATCGAGGCCTTGTGAGTAAGGTAATAGGGGTCAACGCCGATACAATGGCCGCCAACAAGTCCGGGACGGAAAGGCAGGAAATTCCACTTGCTGGAGGCGGCGGCCAGGACATCCCCGGTATCGATATCCATTTTCTTGAAGATAATTGCCAGCTCGTTCATCAACGCAATATTGAGATCTCTCTGCGTGTTCTCAATCACCTTGGCTGCCTCCGCAACCTTGATGGAAGGCGCCCTGTGGACACCCGCGGTAACCACCGACCCATAAACCTCCGCAACGATATCTAGAATCCCGTCACCAGCTGCCGATACCACTTTTTTTATGGATGTAAAATTATGCTCCCTATCACCTGGGTTGATTCGCTCGGGCGAATAGCCAATAAAGAAATCCTTCCCACCTTGCAGTCCGGATTCACGTTCCAGCACGGGCAAACAGTCATCCTCAGTGGCCGAAGGATAAACGGTCGATTCGTAGACCACGATATCGCCGCGCTTGAGACGGCTGCCCAGGAGCCGGGATGCGCCTAACAAGGCGCCAAGGTCGGGCTGCTTGGCGGCATTGATGGGGGTTGGAACGGCGACAACATGAAAATCAGCTTCTTTGAGATCATTCGGATTGGATGTAAGCATGATATCCGCGGCTTTCAGCGCATCCCCACTCACCTCTCGGGTGCCGTCATGATGCGCCCGCAGCTCTGCAATGCGCCGTTCATTTATATCAAACCCGATAACCCGACCCAGTTTGCCGAATGCAATCGCGACCGGTAGTCCCACATAGCCCAAGCCAATAACTGAAATTTTTCTTCGGCGTGTCATAAGCAAATCCTGTAATAGTTTCTGTACCATGCAACGAAACGGGCCACTCCTGTTTCTATAGGTGTATCAGGCCTGTAATCGATATCATTGATCAAATCGTCAATATCCGCATAGGTTTCCGGGACATCGCCTGGTTGCATGGGCAATAGCTTCCTGATCGCCTTCCTGCCCAGACATTCTTCGATGACTTCGATAAACCGCAACAACTCCACCGGCTGGTTATTCCCGATATTGTAGAGCCTGTAGGGCGCCTTGCTGGTTCCTGGATCCGGCTTAGCACCGGACCAGTCCGCCGCAGGCGCAGCCACGCGCATGGTAATCCGGACAACTCCGTTCACTACATCATCGATGTAGGTAAAATCCCGGCGATGATTCCCATAGTTGAAGATCTCTATTGGCTTGCCGGCCAGAATATTCCTGGTAAAAAGGAACAAGGACATATCGGGTCTGCCCCAGGGACCATACACGGTGAAAAAGCGTAAACCGGTGGTTGGCAACTGGTATAGATGGCTGTAGGTATGGGCCATGAGTTCGTTGGCCTTTTTGGTGGCTGCATAAAGAGAGACCGGATGATCAACGTTATCATGGACGGAAAAGGGCATCCGTGTATTGGCGCCATAAACTGAGCTGGAGGAGGCATAAACCAGGTGCTCCACATGGCCATGTCGGCATCCCTCAAGGATATTGGTAAATGCTACCAGGTTGGCATGAGTATAGGCATGGGGATTCTCCAGGGAATACCTGACTCCTG
>Ga0156099_1166_pt3 | contig 15129 bp, 17 predicted proteins | sample RifCSPlowO2_02_FD_107752 | JGI IMG/M metagenome (GOLD analysis project Ga0156099, IMG submission 107752) | Gammaproteobacteria bacterium RIFCSPLOWO2_02_FULL_56_15
CGGACTCCTGGGGGAAATGACCTACAAAGGCCTCTTTGGTCTGATATCCTTGGCCGGTTTCGGCCTGATCATCGCCGGCATGTCCCGGGCGGAACTTCAGCCGCTCTGGCTGGCGCCTCCCTGGGCTTACCGGATACCCTACTTGCTCATGCCCCTGTCCTTCATCCTGGTGGTGGCAGCCTATCTCCCGAGCCACATCAGGCGCCTCACGCCCCACCCCATGCTCTGGGGGGTGATAGTATGGTCCATCGCCCACCTGCCGGCCAATGGCAATCTGGCCGCAATACTGCTTTTTTGTAGTATGGGACTGTTCAGCCTGTTCGATATCCTGTCCATGAATCGCCGGGGTAAAATCAAGGCCCCAAGTGATTGCCGCTGGTACCATGACGTCCTGGTGGTGGGCATCGGTCTCACTGGATATCTGCTCTGCCTGCAAATCCATCCCGCCTGAGGACAGGTATCCCGGCCCGGGAGAGTGGGCATCTATCAAACCGGCGCTGGCTGCAACAATCTACGCGCGCAGCGCCTGCTCGAAATCGGCGATCAGATCGCCGCTGTTTTCGATGCCGACCGAGACTCGTACGAGGCCATTCGCAATTGGTGTTAAACCCACATGAGAAGTCGTGGCCGGCCGCGTGCAGCGAAGCGACCAGATATGGATGGAAATCTGTCAACCCCCCACCATTTTCGCCGTTTGATATAAGCCCCGTTATGCGAATTGTCCACTTAGCGCTCCCTCTCGATGTTATATTCATAAATGGCGCCGGTATAACGTTTTCCCGGCATGGATGTCGGCAAATATGGCCGAAGGAGATTATTCAGCCAAGCCTGAATCTTAGGCGATGTCCAGAAGCGGGGCGTAGGTTAAGGGGAGCTGACAGTTGTCGGGCCAGTCCAGGTCTTCGCTGGGCGGGCGCGGGTTCCACAGTTGAAGATGTTTCAGGATCTGCTCGATGATCGGGGGATCTTCGATCAAGGCCATCAGCCGCATCTCTGCGCCGCAATGGGGACACAGCATGGGATCGACTTCGTACAACCCTGACGTCGCGCTCGTCCGACAGGCGGTTGGCCAGCACGGCATCGGCCGAGCCGGCGCCGACGATGATGTAGTCGTAGGTCTGTTGGCGCGCGTGCATGTGCTCACCAGTTCCTGGGCGGGTCGACGATGAAGTAATCGAACACCGTGTGGTCGGGCGCCGGAATGCGCTTGCCACGACCGACGATGACGTGACGCGTCAGCCAGTCATGCGGACCGACCGGGCAGTCGAATGCCGGGATGAGGATGAAGTAGGTGTCATCGGCGATGGCCCACTTCGTGGCGGCGCCGGCAGCAACGTCCGTCTGCGATTTCAGCTGGTCCCGGTTCGGGATCGGTCTGCCGTCGGCGTCACGGCCATAGAGGAAGCCGCGATTGTTGATGTAGATCGGCGTACCGTCGGCAGCCTCCAGCATGTAGTGCGCGATCAGTTCGGCGGCGCTGTCGGAACGGCCGCGGGCCCAGTCGGCACCGCTGTAGGGAACGACCCGGCCCTGCAGCCGCGGGCCGGTGATGTCGCCGCCGGCAGGCGGCACGTAGACGCGTCCGCCCTGCGGTGTCGTCGGCGTGAAGCGGATGCGCTCCTTGAAGAAGATGCGGATGCGGAACACGAATTCCATCCGCAGCGGCAGCACGCTCGAGAAGTCGTAATCCTGTGGGGGCAGTGGCAAGTCTGTCATGGAGGTTTTCCTGGCGAGGTGTTGACGGTCATGTTTCGCCGGCACGGTGGCTGTCGGCTTCGAGCGAGTGCGATGCGCCGATGAGGACCGCACCGCCCAGTGCGGCGCAGACTGCGCCGACGATCAGGGAATATCGTATGGCCAGGTCGCCGTAACTCGCGCTCAGCACATCGTTGAGGAAGCCGACGATGAGTGGACCGAGCACCTGGCCGACGAGATTGGCAATCAGCAGGAACAGGGCTGCCGCCGTCGCCCGCATCTGCGGGCGCGCCACGCCCATGCACGCCGCATACACCGGCCCGAGGTGCATGGACGTGCAGAACTGCGCAACGCCAAGGCCCGCCAGGCTCGTGCTGATCGAGCCGGACAACAGGAACACCATCTCGGCCGGCAGCACCAGGAGGCAGGCGATTCCCGGCGTCGCCAGGCGCCAGCGCGCATCGCGACGCCCCAGCCGGTCGGCCAGCCAACCCCCGAAGACCACCCCGCCCAGCCCCGCCAAGCCACGTAGCGGACCGATGGTGCTGCCCACTTCGGTCAAGCTGAAGTGGTGCACCCGCACGAGGAACATCGGGTTCCATACCGAGCTGGCGTAGAGACTGATGCCCATGAAGGCGCCGCCCGCGACAGTGCGGGTGAAGGCTTTCGATCTCAGCAGAAAGAGCGCTGTCTCCACGAAGCCCTCTTGGCCTCTTGTCGGACCGGCAGGTACCGTACGGGCCGGCTCCCTGACAGTGGCGAACAGCAACAGCGCCAGCAACACGCCGGGTACTCCGGCAGCGATGAAGGTCATGCGCCAGCCGTGGTTGTCGACGATCCAGCCTGCTACGGGGAAGAAGACCACGAAGGCGATAGAGCTGCCGGCGGACAGGATGGCCAGGGCCAGTGCCCGCCGCGCCTTGCTGAACATCGCCGCGACCAGGGCGTTGGACGGAGCAACGCCGCAGGCCTCGCCGGCGCCCATCAGGAAGCGCGTGGCGGCCAGCTGCCAGACATTGACGACGAAGCCGGTCAGGCTGGTCATCAGGCTCCAGAAGATGAGACCGGCGCCGAGGATGTTGCGACGGCTGGAGCGGTCGGCCAGGCGCGCGATCGGCACGCCGAGCAGCGAGTAGAACAGCACGAAGGCGAAGCCGGACACCAGTCCGAGGGTGGTATCCGACAGATGCATCTCCGCCTTGATCTGCGGCAGCACCAGGCTCAGGATCGAGCGATCCAGGTAGTTGAACGCGTAGATGAGCGTCAGCAGGCCGAGCGCGTAGACGGACCTGGGCGTCCAGTCGCGCGTCACCGTCACCGCGTCTTTCAACGGCGCGGCTGCGTCCATGGAGAACGTGCGTAGTATGGCGCTGCGATGAACGTCGCCTCGATGGCGGTGATCATGCCCTGCTTGATCTTAAACATTTCGAGCAGCGACCAGCTGTGCGGCTCGCGAAAGATAGAGCGCATCGGCGTGCCGTTGGTCAGCGTGAATTCGTCGAGGATGCCCTTGTGATCGATGAAGGCGCGGCTCATGACGATGCCGCGCTCTTCATCCACCAGGAAATGATCGCGGTCGCGCACGCGCTCGTTGAAACGATAACGTCCCTGCCTGAAGTCGTGCTCCACGTTGGGAAAGAGCTTGCCGTTCTCGAAGCGGAATGCGCCGAGCGCGAAGCGCGTGCCGCGGATCTCGCCGGTATTGTTCTCCAGCGTCGAGAAGTAGCCGTCGGCCAGGCGGATGAGCTCGGCGCGCGCCACGCGCTCAGGCAGAGGCACCGGTCGCGCAAGGTCGGGATCGTGCTTGAAGTCGCGCACCTCGCCGATGGGTGTGGGTGGGCCGCTGAGATTGCGCTTCGTCGACACGATGTGCTCGATCTCGACGATCTTGCCGTCAGCGACCTTCAGCCGGACGGCGAGGAAGCCGGGAGTGTCGTTCTGCATGATGGCCGTGTAGATGCCGACCTGGCCGGTCACCGGATCGGAGAGAGTCAGGGCCGGGCCGACTTCCTCGGTGACCGTGTCCCAGGTGCCGTCGGGAAAGCCCATTTCGACGTTGTTTTCCGAGTAACGCACGTGCGCGGCGATCGGCACCCGCCTCGCATCGTGCGCGACATAGGCGGCCCGATACTCAGCGCCGATTCTCTCGAGTGCAGCCGCTTCGATGGATGACATCGCCAGATCCGCCCCTTGCAGTCAAAAAGGATTCGACACGCGTTGCGGGTCGAAGGCGTCCTTGACCCGGTTCGCCCACATGTGTGCGTTGCTGAACAGCGCCCCGATCGCCTGGCTCGCGGCGACGGTACGCAGCGGCATCGTGCCGTGGTGGCCGTTGCGGATGTCGGCCTGCATCGAGGCGCGCATGAAGTCCATGGGCACCTTGCCCCAGTCGGGCTGGTTGCGGTCGTAGAGGAACAGCAGCTCGATGTGCGCGGAGTGCCCGTACTCGAGCGGGATGATCTGCCAGTTGTCCGGCGCATCGAGGATGCGGCCCTGCTCGATGAAGGGCGTAATGAATTCCGGTATCGCCTTGCCGACCTCGAACATATGGCCGATGGAGTCGCCGCTGAGCTTGCACGGCGCCCAGCCGCCGCCGAGGCGCAGCACGCGCTGCAGCGCCCCGACCAGGATGTAGAAGTCCATGTTGTCGGAGTAGATGCGCTGGATGCGCTCGTCAACGTCGGCGCCGCCGAACTCGGCGATGATATCGCGCAGCACGCACTCCTCGTATTCGAGTTCCTCGTGCGTCCAGGCGGAGAGGAACACGTACAGCGGCCGCGCCAGCTCGCGCTGAAACAGCCCGGAATCCCACAGCTCCCAGAACTCGTTCGCGGACTCCGTGGCGAGCAGCGCCGCCGAGGCATTGAAGTACTTCAGCACCGCCTGCGCGATCTCGGCCTCGCCGATCGCGATCATGGCATCGCGCGCCTGTTCGAGCGTCGGGAACTTGAAGACAAAGGTCTTGTGGCAGGCGGGATCCAGGCGCATCCGGTACGAGGGCGAGCGGCCTTGGGTCGGCAGCTCCGGCGGCCCGCGCCAGGCATCGAGGCCAATCGCAATGCGCGTGACGACGCCCATGCCGCTCCACTGGCCGACGAAGCCCTTGATGATTCCTCGCAGGCTCGGCCCCGGCCCATCGGCGCAGAACCAGCCGGCGTCGTTCGCGAGCGAGCCTACGCGCACCAGCTCGCCTTCGGGCGTGACCCACTCCAGGCCGAGCAGGTAGCGGTTGGTGCGCGAAGCGCCGTGCTGGCAATGATTGTCGCCGCTGGAGCAGGCGAAGTTCGCCAGCACCGAGCCGCCGGGGCCAACGGCGGCGACCGGATAGGTCAGGCCATGCTTCATCAGCTCCGTGCGCAGCTGGCCGTGGCGCACGCCCGGCTCGATCACCGCATAGCGATCCTGCGCGTTCACCTCCACCAGCTGGTTCATCCGCTTGAGTTGCAGGATGATCGTGCCGGGTCCGCTGGGGTAGGCGAAACCTATCAGGCTCGAGATCGTGGCGATGTAGCGGATGCCGTGGCGATTGCAGATGCGCACGATCTGCTGTATTTCCGCGGCCGAGCCGGGCAGCAGCACGGCCTCGGGGCTCGGCGGCTTCATCGGGCTGCTGGGCTGTGCGGCGCGCACGCCCGCAAGGATCCACGGCTTGTCGCTGATATGGCGCGGCCCGACAACCTGTTCGAGCTCGGCGTAGACGTCGCGTGACAAGGGCATGACGTATTCCCTGCGCTACAGCGCGTCGACCACGAGCTGCGTGAAGTCGCGGTAGCGCATCGCGCCCGGCTGCCGTGCGAGGCCGTCCTCGAACGTGTCCTGGCAGAAGGGGCAGGAGGAGACCAGCGTGTCGGCGCCGGTGGCCGTGGCCTCGCGGATGCGTTCGGCCGCGGTGACCTGCGCTTGTTCCGGGAAGGCCTCGCGCACGCCGCCGCCACCACCGCAGCACAGCGCGTTCTCCTCGTTGCGCACCATCTCCACGACCTCGATGCCGGCGATCGCGCCGAGCACGCGGCGCGGTGCGTCGTAGACGCCCTGCTGCCCGCGGCGCCAGGCCTTCGCCGGCACGTGGCGGCCGAAGGCCTTGATCTCCCCCTGCCAGGGCACGTAGGGCTCGGACAGCCGGCCGAGCAGGCAGGGGTCGTGCCAGGTGAGCGTCGTCTGCAGCGGCTTGCTGAAACGCAGGCGCCCCGCGTCGAGTGCCTCCTGCACGATCTCGCTGATGTGCTTCACCTCGAAGGGGAAGTCTGCGACGCGCGGATAGAAGCCACGCAGCGTGCCGAAGCACTCGGCGCAGCTCGTGACGATGGTCTGCACGCCGCGGCGCTGCAGCGCGTCGAGGTTTTCTTGCACCTGCCGCGCGGCCGCGTCGATCTGGCCGGTACGCCACAGCGGGCCGCCGCAGCAGTGCTCGTCCGCCCCGAGCACCGTATGCGCGATGCCGGCGGCCTCGAGGATGCGCACCGTGTTGCGCGCGATGTCCGGGCGCTGGTAGGAGGTGGCGCAACCCGCGAAGTAGGCCACCGGCGCTGGCTGCGATGTAGTGGCCGACAGGCCTGCCGGCTCGCCGGCCCAGGCAGCGCGCTCCGCGTGCGGTCGGCCATAAATATTGTGCGTCCGCGCCATGGCCTCGGCCATGCGCGCGTACTGCGGCATCGGGCCCTGGCCATCCTCGACCAGCTTCGCGCGCAGCGCCAGGATGGTGTCCAGCACCTCCATGTCGCGAATCGACTTGCAGTTCGTGTCGCAGGCGCCGCAGGCCGTGCAGGAGTAGACGAGGTCGCGCAGGCCCGGGTCGTACTGCAGCTCGCCGTCCAGCAGCTCCTGCGCGATGTGCAGCAGGCCCTGGCCGGAGTAGGCATCAAAGTGGAACTGCATATGGATCGGGCAGATCTCGGCGAAGTCGTAGCCCCGGGTCTTGGGTCCCAACACCCACTTGCACTGGCCGCAGTGGTTGCAGGACTGCATCGTGTGGCGGAAGTCGGCGAGCTGGTTCATGTGTGCGGGTCCTGCGACCTTCAGAAGCAGAGCTTGCCGGGGTTGAAGAGCCCGTGCGGATCGAAGACGCCCTTGAGCCGGCGCAGCGCGGCAACGCCGTCGGCGTAGTCGCGATACACCAGCTGCGCCCAGTCCCCGTACGGCCGGCTGAAGAACGCGCCGGCGCGCAGCAGCTGCGCCGCGGCCTCGCGGTGCAGGGCATCCAGCTCCATGGCTGCAGCGGAATCGGTCGGCAAACGGGGGAACACGAACTCGCAGTGACAGCCCCGGCCCTGCACCATGGGCTGGATGTAGCAGGGCACGTCCTGCATGGAAATGCGCCGCTGCGCGGCGACGTCGTCGACGGTGGCGGCGAGCCGGGGCACCTGGCTCATTGGCGCGATGAACAGCAGCTCGCGACTGCTGCCGGTGGCGCGGATTCTCCAGTCGGCGCTCTTCGTCCAGGCATTGGACAGCAGATGCAGGATCTCGGCTTCGCGTCCCGGCGCGCCCGGCACGCTCCTGCCCGGCTCGACGCCCTGCGCCGCGGTGATGTCGCGCAGCGCCTTGGCATACAGCGCCAAGCGCTCCTCGGGCCGGCGCTCGTAGCCGGCAACGACCAGCAGCGCGGTCCAGGCCGGCAGCGCCCGCGCCAGCGCGGCATAGTCGCGCATGCCGTCGCCAGCGAGCATCGTCGCCAGTGCCGCGCGATTCAGTACAACGCATTCATCCAGCACGCGCTTGCGCAGCAATGCGTCGATTGGCTGCAGCAGGCGCGCGGGATCGCTGGCCTGCAGGAACCACAGCTGTTGCAGGCGTGGCAGGATCTCGGCCTTGGTCACGGCCCAGGTCACGAGTCCCATCGTGCCCTGTGCGGCCGAGACCAGGCGGAAATAGTCGATGGAGCCCGGGCCCCAGGGATTCACCAGGTCGGCCTTGAGCGTGTCCAGCGTGCCGGGACCGCAGGCCGAGCCGGTGCGGAAGTCCTCGCCCGTCCCGTAGACGACTTCCAGCGTCAGCAGCGGATCCATGTAATCGTACTGGTACTTTGGGATCGTGGTCGGCTCGCGCTCGAGGCGGCTCGCGACGACGGACTTGTTCGCCCTGGGCAGGAATGGCAGCGACAGCCGCAGCCCTTGAGCGCGCAACTGCGGAATAAGCTCGCCGTAGGTGACGCCCGGCTCTACGCGCACGGAGCGGCTCGCCCGGTCGATGCGCAGCACGCGCTGCATGCGGCTGAAGTCGACGATGACGCCGCCGCGTGCGGGCACGGTGTCACCGTGGAAGCGCGGCGGACCCGAACTCACCGGAACCAGCGGCGTCGCCGTGCGTATCGCCTCGTGGACGATCCTCTGCACGTCCTCGCGCGACTGCGGGTAGATCACTTGGGACGGTACGCGGCCCGCGGCGCCACTCTCGTCGGCCGCAAAGGACTGCAGCAGCGCCGCCCCCGTGCGCAGCGCTTCGGGTCTGAGTGGATTGGTGAAAACCTCGCGCTCCATCCGCCTTCACTCTACGTCGCAGCGCAGGTCGGGCTGTCCCGAAAAGGGAAAGGTATGAGGGATAGGAAATTGCTTTGTAATGTGAGTCATCACAGCATTACTGCGGTGGTTTGCGCGTACGCGGATCGATTTCTCCCAGTTCCGGATACCACAACTCCTTGTTGTCGCGCCCTTCGTTGAAAATCTTGCGTACCTTGAACTTCCACTCGCCATCAATTCTCTCCAACACGTCTTCGTAGTGCCCGAAATACAGCAACTTCAATTCTTCTCCAGGATTGCGATTGGTCATGGCAAACCAGTAGGCGGTAGTGGTGGCAGTATCACCCTCGACATCGATAACGTGATTGATGATCTGGTGCCGGGTTCGCAGTCTGGACGTGGCCCCTTCCGGTATTTCCTCGTAACGCCCACCGCCGAATCCGGACATGGCCTTGCGGATCGCATCCTTGCCATGCTCATGGCCGAAGACCCAGATCAATTCACCATCATCGGCCCAGGTGGACATCACGGTTTCGATGTCACCGGAATCCACGGCTACCATGTACTTGTTGGACAGGTTTTCGATTTCCGAGCGGTCGTCGGCGTAGCCGGCCAAAATCTGTACGGGAATCACTGCGCTGAACACAGCAAAGATGCCAACTATTGTTTTTTTCAAGCTTTTTCCCCCTTCAAATGTTCTTTTCGTATTCAGGTATCCGACGAAAGTTTACCAGACAGCCCCCAATTCTCTTTGCTGATGTTGTCGATAACCACATGTACCGACTCCGGCCCGCATTTCAGGATGCGACAAGCCTCGTTGGTAAAGACTGCCACCAGCTCCCGCTTCTGTTCGATGGTACGTCCCTCGTACATTTCCACACGAATGATTGGCATTTTTCTGCTCCCGCTCAACTGAACCAGTGACGTCTGAGAAATTCTTCATGACTGATACTGGCCAGATAGTCACGGGTGGCCTGGTTGCCTTGCGGTGGTGAGTAGTTTTCACCACTGCCTTCAAAATCGAAATAGGGCAACTGCTGGAACAGTGCTCGCTTCGGCTGTCCTTTTTCAATTATTACCGGAGTCTCGCTTGCTGCCTGCATCTGCAAGGGCAGCCCGCTGAACGCCACAATAACGCCGATCAGGAAGCCGCGCCGATCCACAGAGGCCACGGCAGCTGTCAGAGTAAACCATCCAGGGGGGCTACAGGTTCCAGTCCAGCGGTGTGGTTTACTCTGACACCGTTGGTCAGTTTGTTGGTTGTTTATCATGAGTTTTGCACCCTCCCCGTGTAGGCCGGCATGGGCGCTTCGATCAAGGGTAGTTCCTTGTTGCTGTACCAGCGCGCATGCACTTGCGGAGTCATCCTGAATGGAAGGTAGACGCGCGCCAGCTCGGTCATCTCCGTTGCATCGACGATCACGAGTTCAGTGCGCATATCGGCATAGTTGCTGGCGGTACCGATGAGATGTCCATCGCCTTCCGGCGCGGTCTCGCTGCGTGGAATGAAGCTCACCTCCTGCAGGTTATGCACATCACCCACAAAATATTTGCGCCATTCGGCGGTCTGCAGATCGTAGCGGAAATAGGTATTCACGACGCGATTCTGGCCAGCTCGCGCGGTATCGAAGGGCTGAGTCGTATCCGACATCGAGGAATAAACATAACGATATGGCAAACTTATAAAACGGTCATCCATGCGGGCCAGATCCACGATATCAGTGGGATCAAGCATCTTTTCTTCGTAGGTATCCCTGGTGGATGTCATATCGAAGGTCAGGCGGCGAATGGTGTGCCGAGCCAGTTGCGGCGACCAGGGTGAGCCATCCACCGAGGGGAAGAAGGGGAAGGGGTTGCCATCGCTGATGGGGGCATCCACGATAACCTTGTCGCCATCATCGAAGGCATTGATTGTATGGATTACGCAACTGGCAGGCCCCTGGAACCAGCGTGCATCCGATCCGTCACCCTCACGCGAAATAATGCCCCAGTAGGTCGGCATGGTCTTATCCCAGCCCCAATGCAACTTGCCGGCACGGAGCATCTCTATGCTGGTAACATAGCCATAAACCGGAAAAATGAAATATTTCTGGGTCAGCACCATGTCATGCAGAAGGCTGACATAGGGCACCTTGATGCGAATTTCCTTTTTTACCCGGCCATTGGGTGAGATGGTGTAGATCCACAGGTCATCGGTACACAGGCCGGTGGCTTCATAGCCATAACAGATCATGTCACCACTGAGCGGATCGACCTTGGGGTGGGCACTGAAGGTCTGAGCCTTGAACCGGCCGTCAAAATCCCAGGGGCCCAGGGTTTCCAGTGTGTTTGGATCGATCTCGTAGGGATGAGCATCTTCCTTGAGTGCGAACAACTTGCCGCCATGGGCGATGGGTGCCGTATTGATCACGGTACCCAAATAAGGTTTGTCGATGTTTTGCACTGAGGTATCGGAAGTAAACGGATTCCGATAGTTGCCGTACAACTGCTTGCGGGCTGCAAGGTTATTCAGAAAGCGCGGCGTCTTCACCCAGCGCGATTTGAAATCCACAATACCATTGTGAATACGGAAACTGCTGATATAGCCATCAGCGGAAAAAGGACTGTCGTCAGTTGTATTTGAAGGGTAGAACCATTCACCTCCAACCCTGAAGAAAGCACCATTCAGATCTCTGGGGATGCTGCCTTCCACTTCACAGTCGTATATATCGGCTTCAAAACGCAGGGGGGAAAAGTATCCGGCCGGGGCCGGGCCTTGTGTGAAATCAACCATGGGTCTGTGCCTGTCTTCTTGATGGTTCTCTTGAGGAATGATCAGGAGCAAGCTTATGCCAGCACCTCAGGGTTTGTCCAACTGAGTTCAATTCTCTCCTGATTGTGTGCAAACCCTGAAAGGGATAGGAAATTGCTTTCAGCGAAGGGACCATATACGGTCTGTAATCTGTCAACACGCCACCATTTTTGCCGCTTGATATAAGCCCCGTTATGCGAATTGTCCACTTAGCGCTCCCTCTCGATGTTATATTCATAAATGGCGCCGGTATAACGTTTTCCCGGCATGGACGTTGGCAAATATAGCCGAAGGAACGGGCTTCTTCGGTCTGATAGCCATGGCCGGTTTTGGCCTGATCATCGCAGGCATGTTCCGGGCGGAACATCAGCCGCTCTGGCAAACGCCCGCCTGGGGTTACCGGACCCCCTATCTGGCCACACCGCTTTCCTTTATTCTGCTGGCGGCCGCCTATCTCCCGAGCCACATCAGGCGCCTCACGCCCCATCCCATGCTCTGGGGGGTGTGACATTATGGTCCATCTCCCACCTGCCGGCCAATGGCAATCTGGCCGCAGTACTGCTTTTCTGTAGTATGGGACTGTTCAGCCTGTTCGACATCATGTCTATGAATCGCCGGGCTAAGATTAAACCGGTCCGGGATTGCCGCTGGCGTCATGATTTGCTCACCGCGATTCTGGGCCTTACGGCCTATGGCGCCTGCTTGCAGTTTCATCCGGGGCCACTGTCGTAAATGCCTCCAGGTATTATTTGATTTCGAGATTATGTTATCGTTAGCCGCGAATCTTTATACGCAAACTGGCGACAATCGACATCGACGCCATCTTAATGCCAGAACTTCAACCAAGACATGAGATATTTGAGGAGTAGTAGGACAACCAGTTGAGAACAATATGAACAACGGTAGAAAAACCAGGATTAAATCGGCCAAATCCGACAACCGCACTATGACGCTCAGGGAAGAATTAAAACAGGTAACGCATGAGCGCTTGTTGAACGCAGCCAAGGAATTGTTCGAGCAGGAAGGCGCTGAGACCGTAACCGTGGATCAGATCGCGAGACAAGCAGGCACCAATCGGACCACCTTTTACCTGCATTTTGAAGATAAGACAGATATAGCCTTCAAAATCAGATCCCGGTACAGAGATGGTGACATCAGATCCATAACACACTATCTCACCGGCGGTAATGGGGTTTCAAGGAATGATATCTTGAAATGGATAAGACACCGGTCCAGTTTTTTCCGAAAACACAGGGCCATCATCCAACTAGGCACGGAATCGCTGAACAAGAAACCGGAACTCATGCAGGAGTTTATGGACCAGACCATTGAGATACTCAACGCGGGATTTGCCGGATTTCTGGGCAAGTTTGGGCAGGATGAACGTGAACTTGTATTGGCTGAATTGCTCCTTTGCTCGGTGATGTTGAACCGGTATTTGTATATTACCGTCATTCAGGAGGTAAAGTTACCTTTCAAGACTGTACCAGATGCCATAGTGGAGATATGGTTTAATCTCCTGTCACGGCAACCGGGTAATCAAAGTTTTAATAAATAATGGCTCTTCAGGATAATTCGTTGGTAGAAAGATAGCGGAGTGGGGTAATAAGGTATTTTTTGTCTATGCGCCCCGCCGGGTGGCGCGTCCCGGCTGTGTGGTGCGGGTAGAACGAATGCCCTGGGTGTCAGGCAAACACCGGCTGACCGAAGCCATTGACAAGGTAATGCAATTGCATTACTGTTCATGCATCTGCCTATCTCACTGGAGAGTGCCATGGCTGCCACACTTGAAGTCGAATCCACGCTTACCGACCGCTACCAGACCACGGTGCCAGAAACCGTCCGTCGCGTGCTCAAGCTTGGCAAGCGCGACAAGATTCACTACACCATCCGCCAAGATGGCGAAGTGATGCTCACGCGCGCCGCAGCCACCGAGGGTGATGATCCGGTACTTGGGCAGTTCCTGGGCTTCCTGGCACGTGACATCGCCAGTCACCCGGAGCGGCTTCAGGCCGTCGATACCGGCCTCGTCCAGCGCATTCAGTCTCTGGTCGGTGGTATTGAAGTAGATCTCGACGCAGCGTTGTCGGAAGACGATGAATGAGCAGAGGCAAGCCGGTCCCTTTGGTTGTCAACGGCTGGACGCTCTTCACCCACCCGCTGTTTCTTGATCAACTCGAAGCGCTGATTCAGCAGGTCGAGGGAATCAGGCAAAAAGACCCAGTCGGTTTCACCAAGAAAAACGCCACCAAGCGACTGGCGGCAATTGCCAAACTGGCATTCGAAGTGATTCCACAGGACCCGGCAAGGCCGGAATACCGACAGGGCAACACCCTTGGCGAGGACCACAAGCACTGGTTCCGTGCCAAATTCTTCCAGCAGTACCGGCTGTTCTTCCGCTACCACGCCCCGAGCCAAGTGATCGTCTACGCCTGGGTGAATGACGAGGACACCAAGCGGGCCTACGCGAGTAGCGATGACGTCTACCGGGTCTTCCGCAAGATGCTGGAGAGAGGCCATCCGCCCGACGATTGGGATCGGCTCCTGTCTGTGGCACGTGCAGAATCCGGTCGGATGCAGCAAGTGACGGCGAAGGCTGCGGCGACGCAGTCTTAAGGACTCTCTCCGGAATGATATGGCTCGTGGGCGGAACAGCGCCTTCATGGACTCCTGCCAACTCATTAAAAGCGTATGATTTTCGAACCTTTCATGCCGCTGAAATCGCGTAGTATCATGCGCTTGGAGTACTACCCGTGCCAAAAACCACCCACGAATTTTTCTGACGAGGCTAAATAATAATTCAATACAAATGCTTGCATTATTATATTCATCAATAGTCTATTTTCCAAAATAGCAGATGCCGTAGTCTTTGAACAATTCTTGTAAATTCAGACAACACGTGTAAATATAATGGTGGGTAGTTGTATTACAGTTCCAAGCCGTCGTTCCTCATTCAGCAGGACAGGCACTACGTTACTAATAAACTGAAACAGTGGGGGGTAATCAGGTGAAAACTTTATCAGTATATGACATTGGTACAAATCGCAAGTTAGTGCCAATGGAGAAATTTTCCGGATTAACGACATCACCAGGGTTTGCCGTTGCATCACTCGCGTTGACACTGCTGATAGCATCTGCAGCCCCGGTGTATGCTCAGGGCGCCCTGGAGGAAATCGTGGTGACCGCGGAATTCCGCGAGGCGGATGTGCAGGATACCCCGATCGCCATCACGGCCATCAGTTCGGAAATGCTCGAGTTTCGTAATCAGACCAATATCTATGAAGTCGCCGCCCAGGCGCCCAATGTCACGCTGCAACCGGCGGGCCAGAGCTTCAGCGGTATGTATGCCTTCATCCGCGGCATCGGCCAGTACGACTTCATCTATGCGGTTGAACCCGGCGTCGGGATTTACGTGGATGATGTGTACTACTCCACCCTCAGCAACTCCCTGCTGGAACTGCTGGACCTGCAACGGGTGGAAATCCTGCGTGGACCGCAAGGGACGCTCGCGGGCCGCAACTCCATCGGCGGCGCGGTAAAGCTCTATTCGAAGAAACCCGGCGATGAGCACGGCGGCCAAGTGCAATTGTCCTACGGCAGCTACAACAAGATCTCCGGCAACGCCTCGGGCGATTTCACTATCGTACCCGACCAGCTCTTCGCGCGTTTCGCCGTGGCGGCGAAATCCCGTGACGGCTATGTCGATCTCCTGGACTACGGTTGCGTCTACCCCGGTTCGGGCGTCGCCACCTATCGCACCAGCGACGGCTGCAAGACAGGCGAACTCGGCAATCAGCAATACGTCACCGGCCGCGCCTCCTTCCGCTGGCTTGCGACCGACGATATCGAGGTGAATCTGATCGCCGACGTGATGAATGACGACTCCGGCGCCGGTCCGGCCGTTCTGCTCTATAACCACAAGCCGACCGCCACCCCGCTCTGCGCTCCCGATGACGGCAATCCGGCCACCCCGCTGGTGTGCTATCTGAACAATGTCTTCGTGCCCTACGGGCCGAACGCCCCGGCGAACGCCATCAATGACCCGTATGTCAATTACGCGACCTTCGCGGACATGGCCGCGCCGACGGCCACCACGCCCTGGAAGCCGGTGCAGATGGATCCCATCAACACCCTGGACGAGTGGGGCATTTCGGGCCAGATCGACTGGCAGATCAACGAGGATCTGTC
>Ga0156099_1174_pt1 | contig 14847 bp, 8 predicted proteins | sample RifCSPlowO2_02_FD_107752 | JGI IMG/M metagenome (GOLD analysis project Ga0156099, IMG submission 107752) | Gammaproteobacteria bacterium RIFCSPLOWO2_02_FULL_56_15
CAGGGCAACAGCGGGGACGGTGACCGGTTACTGTATTGCTCTTTTTGCGGCAAGAGCCAGCACGAAGTTCGCAAGCTGATTGCGGGTCCCTCAGTCTTCATTTGTGATGAATGCGTTGAACTTTGCAACGATATCATCCGTGAAGAGATACAGGATAAATCCGCTGTGGGGGATGGCAAGCGCTTGCCAACCCCGCACGAAATTAAAAAGATCCTGGATGAATACGTGATTGCGCAGGACCTCGCCAAGAAGATCCTGTCCGTTGCGGTATACAACCATTATAAACGGCTTGAGCCGGACATGCGGAAATCCGATGTCGAGCTCGCAAAGAGTAACGTCCTGCTTATCGGGCCTACGGGTTGTGGCAAAACTTTGCTGGCCGAAACGCTGGCAAGGCTATTGAATGTCCCTTTCACCATTGCGGATGCCACAACACTTACCGAAGCAGGATATGTAGGCGAGGATGTTGAGAATATCATCCAGAAATTGCTGCAAAAGTGTGACTACGATGTGGAGAAGGCTCAGACCGGTATCGTCTACATCGATGAAATCGACAAAATCTCCAGAAAATCCGACAATCCGTCCATCACTCGCGACGTTTCCGGCGAGGGAGTTCAGCAAGCCTTGCTCAAACTCATCGAGGGTACCATCGCCTCGGTCCCGCCGCAGGGCGGACGGAAGCATCCACAACAGGAATTTCTGCAAGTCAATACTTCCAACATACTGTTTATCTGCGGTGGGGCTTTTTCCGGTCTGGACAAGATCATACGGGAACGATCCGAGAAAAGCGGGATCGGTTTTTCTGCCGAAGTAAGCAGCAAGAATGATCGCCGGAATCTTAGCGAATTGTTGCAGACTGTTGAGCCGGAGGACTTGATCAAATACGGACTCATCCCGGAGTTTGTAGGTCGCCTGCCTGTGGTTGCAACCCTGGATGAACTCGACGAGCAGCAGTTGGTGAGAATACTCGTTGAACCCAAACATGCCATTACCAAGCAATATTCCAGGTTGTTTGAAATGGAGGGTTGTGAAATCGAATTTCGTGAAGAGGCACTGATCAATGTAGCCCGCAAATCCGTGGAAAGGAAAACCGGCGCCCGCGGTCTGCGTTCCATACTGGAACATATCCTGCTGGATACGATGTATGATCTTCCTTCACTGGATAACGTTACCAAGGTCGTGATCGATAGTGGTGTCATCACCGGGGAGGCCAGACCCCTGATGATCTACAAGGGGATGGAGATTCCCAGGGCGGCCGCTGAATCTGATTAATCAGCGGCATCGCCTACTCCGCTCCCTGCCGGCAGGACTGAGAAACTGCGGACAAAGACGCAGCGATGGTCGGTATCCTGGTCTGCCAGATCGTCACGCAATACTTGAAATCAACACAGTCCATCACCATATGGTCGATTATGGCCATCAATTACAGCAGGTATCAATGTGAGCGCTGATTTGCAAAGAACAGTTTTTCCGGTACTGCCGCTGCGGGATGTTGTCGTATATCCTCACATGGTAATCCCTCTATTTGTCGGCCGGGAAAAATCCATCAAGGCGCTGGATCAGGCAATGGCCGCTAACAAACAGATCCTGCTGGTGGCGCAGAAGCGTGCCTCCGAAGATGAACCCGGAGTCGAGGATATCTATGCATTTGGCACACTGGCGAATATCCTGCAGTTGCTCAAACTGCCTGATGGGACAATCAAGGTTCTGGTAGAAGGGGTAAAACGCGCCAGGATCACCGAATATATGGAAACCGGTGAGATGTTCACTGCGCATATCGCAATCGTGGAACCGGAAGCGACCGAAGACCGGGAATTGGATATCCACCGGCGTTCGATCGTGGGCCAGTTCGAGCAATACGTAAAACTCAACAAGAAAGTACCTCCGGAGATCCTTTCTTCTCTGAACGGTATCGACGACATCAGCAGGCTGGCGGATGTGATTGCATCGCAGATGGCCGTCAAGATTGAGGAAAAACAGAAGATCCTTGAACTTAGCAATATTATCGAAAGGATTGAGTACATCATACTGCTCATGGAATCCGAAATTGACCTGTTGCAGGTGGAAAAACGTATCCGTGGGCGAGTCAAATCGCAGATGGAAAAAAGCCAGCGCGAGTACTATCTGAACGAACAGATGAAGGCCATTCAGAAAGAGCTCGGTGAACTTGAGGACGTCCCGAATGAGATTGAGGACCTGACCCGGAAGATCCAGGAATCGGGAATGCACACGGAGGCTAAAAAGAAAGCCACTTCAGAGTTGAACAAACTGAAGATGATGTCTCCCATGTCCGCAGAGGCTACCGTGGTACGCAACTATATTGACTGGCTGGTCAATGTTCCATGGAAAAAGCGCAGCAAGATTTCCCGTGATATCAAGAAGGCTGAGCAGGTCCTGGACGAGGACCATTATGGTCTGGAAAAGGTCAAGGACCGCATTCTTGAGTACTTGGCTGTCCAGCAGCGTGTGAAGAAAATGAAAGGCCCGATCCTCTGCTTGGTCGGTCCGCCGGGAGTCGGTAAGACATCGTTGGGGCGTTCAATAGCAAGAGCCACCAACCGGAAATTCGTGCGCATGTCATTGGGCGGTATCCGGGATGAAGCGGAAATTCGAGGTCATCGCCGGACCTATATTGGGTCTCTGCCAGGCAAGATCCTGCAAAGCATGGCCAAGGTGGGACATAAAAACCCTCTAGTACTCCTCGATGAAGTGGACAAGATGGCCATGGATTTTCGGGGTGATCCGGCATCCGCTCTACTGGAAGTGCTGGATCCAGAGCAGAATCACACCTTCAATGACCATTACCTTGAAGTGGATTACGATCTCTCGGAAGTCATGTTCGTGACCACCGCGAACAGCCTGAATATACCGCCGGCGCTGCTGGATCGAATGGAAGTTATCCGCATCTCGGGTTATACGGAAGACGAGAAACTAAAGATTGCCACGCGCTACCTGATTCCGAAGCAACTGGAGCGTCATGGACTGCTGCCCGGAGAGCTATTCATCTCCGAAGCGGCGATTCGAGACATCGTGCGCTATTACACCCGTGAGGCCGGCGTCAGAAACCTGGAACGCGACATCGCGAATATCTGCCGAAAGGTCGTGAAGAAACTCCTGCAACATCCTGAAACCAAAAAAATGCTTATTACACCTCTACGCCTGGAGAAACTGCTGGGTGTCAAACGTTACCGCTACGGACGGGCGGAGGAAGAGGATCGCATCGGCCAGGTAACCGGTTTGGCATGGACCGAAGTCGGCGGCGATCTTCTGACCATCGAAGCTGCCGTGGTGCCCGGCAAGGGCACTGCTATACGAACCGGACAGCTCGGAGAAGTCATGCAGGAATCCATCGAAGCCGCAATGACGGTCGTCCGGAGCCGGAGCAAGGTGCTGAATATCGCTCCGGACTTTTACAAAGAGCATGATTTCCATATTCACGTTCCGGAAGGCGCTACACCCAAGGATGGCCCCAGTGCAGGCGTGGCGATGTGCACGGCGATTGTCTCCGCCTTGACAGGTATCCCTGTCAGATCGAATGTCGCGATGACTGGAGAAATAACATTGCGTGGTGAGGTGCTGCCAATCGGTGGTCTGAAGGAGAAGCTGCTGGCAGCCTTGCGCGGCGGCATAGATACCGTATTGATTCCATTGGAAAACGAGCGTGAACTGGTGGAAATACCGAAGAACATAAAACAAAACCTGGATATACGCCCGGTCAGGTGGATCGATGAAGTACTGGAAGTTGCGCTGCAGCGCATGCCAGCGCCTGTAGTCGTAGTGAAAGAATCCGGAGAAATTATCAAGCAGGAGCAGGCGGTCGAGGCTGAAAAAAAGGATACCATCAGGCCACATTAAGCGGTCTATCTTGTCGCTAGCCCCAATTATTTTCAAAATAGCCGGACTTGACCTTGACGGAAAACAGGGCAGTTGATATAAAGCGGTGACTGATGACCAGTCCATCGGGTTTTCGCAGGAAATCCAGTTTCATTTCAACCAGTGGGGAAACCGTTTAAGGGGAATCGTTATTATGAACAAAGCAGAACTTATTGACGCAGTTGCTGATGCGGCCGATGTCTCAAAGGCTGCCGCTGGCCGTGCAGTTGATGGTGCTATTGCAGCCATCACCAAGGCCTTGAAAAAGGGAGATACAGTCACACTTGTGGGATTCGGCACATTCTCAGTGCGCAAACGCGGCGCCAGAAGCGGTCGAAATCCGAGGACCGGCGAAGTAATCAAGATTAAGGCATCCAAGGTCCCGGGTTTCAAGGCTGGGAAAGCCCTCAAGGATGCCGTAAACTAGCACGCCTCCTAAGGGGTGCTTAGCTCAGCTGGGAGAGCGTCGCCCTTACAAGGCGAAAGTCGGGGGTTCGATCCCCTCAGCACCCACCAACGTCTCCGGAGTGGTAGTTCAGTTGGTTAGAATACCGGCTTGTCACGCCGGGGGTCGCGGGTTCGAGCCCCGTCCACTCCGCCAACAATAGATATTGAGGCGTGCCCTTGCAAGCGCGCCTTTTTTTTTGAGAACCGCCAAGTAGGCGATATTCCGGATTGATATCATGTTGCAACTAATCAGAGAAAAAGTGACGGGATGGATTGCAGCCACCATCATAACCCTGTTGATCATCCCGTTTGCATTCTGGGGGATCAATTATTATTACGATCAGGGTGGTAATGTTACTGCTGCTTCCGTGAATGGCGCTGAGATCACGCTGCAACAGTTTCAACAGGCCTACCAGAACATCCGCCAGCAGTGGCAGAGCAATGTCGGCGGTAGCGTCCCCGCTGAGCAGGAAGCAGCCTTGAAGCAGCGGGCAATCGAAGGTCTGGTTGAGCGCGAACTGTTGAACCAGGTGAATACGGATGCCGGGTTACGCGTGAGCAATGGTCAGATCAGCGAAGCCATCCGAAGCCTCAGTTACTTCCAGGGCACCACCGGATTTGATCGCGATATCTATGAACGCTCCTTGTCGGCTGCGGGTCAGACACCCTCCCGTTTTGAAAACGAGATGCGCCAGGATATGGTTGCTGCGCAGTTGCAAAATGGGCTCGTGGCGACGGCTTTCGTCACCCGGGCCGAAATCGGCGCCATAGCACGAATGCTGCAACAGAAAAGGGATATCAGTTATGCCGTGATTTCTTCAGATGCAGCCAAGGATACGATTGAGATCGCAGAAGAGGAGATACTTCGGCACTACGAAGCGGAGGCACTGCAGTTCATGGAACCTGAGCAGCTCAGGATTGCCTACATCGAACTTGCCCTGCAGGACATTGCCGCGGAAGTAAGCGTGTCAGAAGCGGAATTGCTGAGCTATCACGAGGCCAACAAGTCCCGGTATGACCTCGATGAGCAGCGCAAATATCAGGAAATATTCATCAAAATCCCTGCCGAGATCACGGATGAAGCAAAGGCCGACCTACATGTCCGTGCTGAATCGCTACTGGAGCGCATCCGGGGCGGCGCCACGTTCGATGAATTGGCAAAGGAGCAGGATGCCGCACAGCCCTGGTTCGAGAAGATTAATATGGATTTCATGACCCGGGGCATTGTGGAACCGGAAGTGGACGAGGTCCTTTTTACACTGGAAGAAGGTGGGACGAGCGACTTGGTGGAAACCGGAACTGGTATCCAGATAATTCAAGTTCAGGAGATCAAAGGCGGTATATACAATACTTTTGCAGATGTCAGAGACCAGGTGGAGCAGGATTTTCGCAACGGGCAGGCTGAGACCAGGTATTACGAGCTTGCAGATCAGCTGGTCACACTGGCGTTTGAACATCCGGATACCCTGCAGGTTGCCTCCGAGGAACTGAAACTGCCCGTCCGGGAAAGCAGTTTCTTCAGTCGCCAGCAGCAGGATTCGGAACTGTTGCGTGACCCCAAAATAATTACAACGAGCTTCAGCGAAGAGGTACTCCTCGGAGGAAATAACAGCGAGGCGGTGGAACTCTCCGATAACCGGACAGTTGTGTTGCGAGTGATCGATCACAAACCGGAGAGCAAAAAACCCCTGGATGCAGTCCGTGAGCAGATTGTCACTCGTCTCAAGTATGAGAAATCCCGGGATCTGACCCGGACCAAAGGTGAGGAAATCCTGCAAAACTTGCGGGAAAATGTATCCAGAGAGGATATTACAACCCGTTACGGGATCATCTGGAACGACAAAACAGATCTCAGCCGGGATGATACCAACACGGATTTTTCGATCCTGAGGACGGCGTTCAGTATGGGTAGTCCAGTGGCAGACAAGACACTGATGGGTGGGGCATCACTCTCTTCGGGTGATTACGCAGTGATTATTGTCAGCGCCGTGAGGGAACCCGAGATCGCTGATGTGGAACAGGCACAGATAGATGCGATCGAAGCTCAGTTGGATCGGCTGTCCGCAACCAATAGTTGGTTACAGTATCTGAATGCCCTACATGATACTGCTGATATAGAGATCTACCAGGATAATCTCTAGGGAAACTCTGATTAACCCTTGATCTCGTCATGCTGGTGACCGATTCGTCCGGAACGAATCGGGTCGCACGAAGTGCGCCCGCAGCTTCGTAGGGTGGGCACGTCTTCGGTGCCCACGCGGCAGAGCCGAAACAGCGTGGGCAGCAACAGCTGCCCACCCTACCAGGCTCTAGGTGGGGATTGGTTGTTGGTCAATACTCATTCGACTCACATCGAATGAGACAACCGACCAATGACTATACCGCACCCACGGAATTGTAGCCGCAGTCCACATAGGTTATCTCACCGGTGATGGCTGAAGCATAATCCGAGCAAAGAAACGCAGCCACATTTCCCACCTCCTCAATCGTGACATTGCGCCGCAGGGGCGAAGTCAGTTCCACATGTTTCAGGAAATCCTTGAGGCCTTTGATGCCTGATGCCGCCAGGGTGCGAATCGGTCCTGCCGAGATTGCGTTCACCCGGATACCTTCAGGCCCCAGGCTGGACGCCATATAGCGAACATTGGCCTCCAGGCTGGCCTTGGCCACTCCCATGACATTGTAGTTGGGCATGGCCCGGACCGCGCCGATATAGCTCATGGTAAGCATCGCGCCCTTGCGCCCCTGCATCAAGGGCCGGGCGGCATCCGCCAGGGCGGTAAAACTGTAGGAACTGATCTCGTGGGCCAGCAGGAAACCCGCCCGGGTTACATTCTCCAGGTATTCTCCTTCCAGTTCCTCGCGGCGTGCATAGGCAACCGAATGGATCAGGATATCCAGGTGATCCCAGTAATCGTCCAGGTGTTCAAACACTGCCTGGATCTCGGTGTCACGGGCCACATCGCAGGGGAGGGTTATTTCGGAGCCGAGCTCCGCGGCATATTTTTCAACGCGATCCCGCAACCTGTCGTTCTGATAGGTGAAGGCAAGTTCGGCGCCCTCACGCCGCATGGCCTGTGCGATGCCCCAGGCGATGGAGCGGTCACTAGCCACACCAATGATCAATGCTCGTTTGCCCTCAAGTAGACCCATAGTTTGCTCCGTAATTAAAGTAGCACCCGCAGGTTCGAAGTACGGATTATAAACTATTTTTATCAGGCTCCTCGGCAGAATTTGTGGGTGTAAAGTTTTCCCTGAGCAATGACAGATGCATGAACTTATGAATTCGCCTGCCGTCTCAAAAGATATGTTGCCGCACAAGCAACTTCCCGAAAGGATTTTTTCGTTCATAGGCACGGTTCCGGTAGATTGATGAAAATAGCCGAATGTATTCTCTACGGCTGCTAGTGACTACGGTCTCTGCAGTATACCCGTAAGCGATGCAGTCTTCCGCCATGTTGCATCCAGGCTTGCCGAACTAGCAACCGGGACCACCGGCAGGGAGAGATGGGAAAATGAGTGAGCGTTTACTGATCATCAAGTGGTTATTCATGATGGTGCTCAGCTTGGGAATTTCCGGCTGTGCCACGGGTATAGCGAGGCTGCAGCCGGCAACGGAGGCGGATCTCGAGCATGTGCTATCCGGCGTGGTGCTCTTCGGCAAGGAATCCGTTGACCTGGAACTCCCAGTTGAAAATGTACTTGGACTGGATACTGAAGTTACGGATTTCCTTGACAGGGTGACGCGGGGGATTCGGTCGGATCAACAGAAATTGAAGGTCTTTCTGAAAGCCCTTTTCGATCCTCTGCAGTTGGCGATGGTATATGAAGATCGGGCCACGCTCACGGCAAGCGAGGTATTTCGCGAACGGAAGGCGAATTGCCTGTCCTTTACCACGCTGATAGTTCCGGCCTTGCGGTATCTTGGCATCCAGGCTGCTTTCAACGAAGTGGATGTTCCACCGGTATGGGATTTGCAAAACCGGGACATGCTGATCCTGTACCATCATGTCAATGCCATCGCTGAGAGGAGTGATGGAAGACGACAGGTGGTCGATATCAACATGGCTGAATTTGATGTCCTTTATCCACAAAGGATGATTTCGGATCAGGTAGCGGAGGCCCAGTACTTCAATAACCGCGCCATGCAATATCTCATGGAAGACAATTTCCGGGATGCGTTTCGTTACCTGCGCAAGGCCTTGGAACTGGCGCCTGATTTGTCCTTCCTGTGGGTGAACCTCGGAGCGATTTATCGCAAGCAGGATCGATTAATGGAAGCGGAAACAGCCTACCGGAGGGCGCTGGAGATCGCTCCTGACAGCCTGATAGCCATAAGCAATCTGGAAAGAGTGTACCAGGCGCTGGGGAAAATCGAAGAGGCCGGCCTTTTCCGCAGAGCCGCCGCACAATTCCGGAACAGGAATCCCTATTATCTCTATACCCTGGCAATGAGCTCTTATGTTGCGCAAGAACACCTCGCTGCTCTGGAGAATATCAGGCTGGCGATCCGGCGTTTCCCCGGAGAACACAGATTCTATTTTCTGCAAGGCGCCATCTATTCCGCGTTGGGTGATGCAGTAAAGGCGGATGACAGTTTCAACAGCGCACTGGAACTTAGCTCAGACCAGGAACAGGAGCGGAAGTACCGCAGAAAGATAGATAGGCTTCACTGGGACGGCTTGCATTCCTTCGTTTCCCCCTGGTGATGCCTGTGTAACGCCGGCAGGACAGGCTATCGGTTGCGGCCGGTATCAGGCTTGCGGGCATCCAGCAGCCAGGCGATTTGGTATCCCTTGCGGTGATCCTTGATTTCCGTGAATTGCGCTCCTTCCAGACCTGCCGTTGTGAACTGATCCTGGAAGGAATGCATCTCCTCTCTGGAACGCGCGACTTTCAGCATCTGTTCCTGACGCATGGCAACGCCTCTGGCGTTTTGCCATCCAAGCTCCAGTGAGCGGCGCAGCTCGGATGGGCGGTAGCGCTCCTTCAGATGCCATACCTGGAGAAATTCCCGTGCATAAAACAGAGCGGAATCATCCGGGGGAACCTGTACTGAGAGTTGGTGGACCTGTTCCATGGCGGGGCTAAGATTTGCGGATTCGCACCGGAGAGTTTCCCCGTCACCGATCTCGGCGGCGCGTGCCAGCCGGAGAATCAGGCTGAGTATGCCGTTATCTGCCAGTACGATACGCAGTCTTTGCAGGCGTCGGCCGATGTCTCTCGATACAGCGCCTCCCCGTGAATGTACAACCAGTCTAATCCTCCCTCGGGGTGCAAGCACCCTCACGGTTTCCGAAGTTGCCCGGGGATCACCGGCGTATTCAAATCCGAACTGCGAGACGATCCCGTCGAAGACTTCATCCTCGAAGGGCAGGCTTTCCAGCTGGACGCCTGCATAAAAGCGTATATCCTGAAACAACCCTTCCGGATCAGGAGTGTATCTGGGTGGATCGATCGCTGCTGCGTCGACTGCGTCAATACATATACGGATATTTTTATGACGTGCCCGGGCAGCGCAGATCCGGGCAACGGTTCCGTTACCGGTTGCCAGGTCAAGAATACGGGAATCCTGTTGTAGCGGATCAATAAAACTGTCCCAGATACGCGTTAGCTGCAGCTCCATATCTGTACCTGAAAGACAGCTCGCACCCATGCCTGTTCGCCAGTATTGGGTCCAGGCTTCGAATAATGTTGTGCTTGCTTCTGTCATTCCGGAATAATAACCGGGATCAAAACACTCTTACCACCATACTGGTGTAACCATAAAATGGTCCTGGAGAGGCAGGTGTCCTGTGGATGGGATACAATTCTGGTTACTATATGAATCGTGGTATTCCATCGAGACGCAGGTTGAGACAGCTACTATTGGACAATTCATCACGGAAAGCGAATACAACCGCGGACCCGCAAGGAGTTATCGGGCGGATAGAACAGCATTTAGCTTCGAATCCCGTCAGGGCCGAGGCGCTGGCGGCTGAATTTCTGCAGGCATCACCAGGTCATCCTATGGCCCTGTTACTCCAGGGAATCGCTTGCCGCTTGATGGGAAATCCCCCCAGGGCGATAGAGATACTCGATCCCTTGTCCCGGAGCTGTCCTGATGCTCCTATGGTCCATCTGCAGCTGGGCCTGGCGCAGCGTGAAACGGGACAGAATGAAGCTGCTCTGCAAGCAATGCGCGAGGCCGTGAAGGCCAAACCCGATTTCAGCGATGCCTGGCTTGCTTTAGCGGACCTGCTGATCGCCATGGGTGACACCAATGCCGCGGATCAGGCCTTCATGGAGTATATCTCCCGTGCCGCAAGGGATCCGGCCCTCATGAAACCCGCTGCTGCCTTGCGCGAGAACCGCCTCGGGGAAGCTGAAGACCTCTTGCAAAGTCACCTGGGTGCGCATCCGAACGATGTCGTGGCCCTCTGTATGCTGGCCGATGTCGCCGATCGCCATGATCGAATGAGTGATGCGGAGGCGTTACTGAAGCGGTGCCTCGAACTCGCGCCCGGTTACCGGCGTGCCCGGCATAATTATGCCGTGGTCCTGTTACGGCAGAACCGGGCGCCGGAGGCGCTGGTGGAAACCGGGCGGCTGCTGGAGGAGGAGCCTGGGAATCCGGAGATACGCAAATTACGCGCGGCCATTCTGGTCCGACTGCGGGAATACGAGGAGTCGATCCGGATCTGTGAAGACCTGCTTCGCGAGTATCCTGACCAGCCTACTGTCTGGACCAGTCTGGGGCATATGCTGAAATCGGTAGGCCGCCGCGAGGACTGTGTCCACGCATACCGCAAGGCGATACAGCTTGCTCCCCAGTACGGTGAAGCTTACTGGAGCCTCGCCAACCTGAAAAACCTGCCATTGACCGATCTGGAACTCGAAGCCATGCTGCACCGGGTGGCCGATCCGACTCTGGCGGAGAATGACCGGCTGCATTTTCACTTCGCTATCGGCAAGGCCCTGGAAGATAAGGGAGAGTATGCCGAATCCTTCCGTCATTATGAGCAGGGCAATCGATTGCGCCGTAAAAGCAAGGGCTACGATCCCGGAGAGCTCTCGGATCATGTTCTCCGCAGCAAGGCGCTGTTTACGAGCGAATTTTTCAGCGAACGTGCCTCCTGGGGTGCGGGAGTACAGGATCCTATCTTTATCCTCGGGTTGCCGCGCTCGGGTTCGACTCTGGTGGAACAGATCCTGGCCAGTCACAGCGCTGTGGAAGGGACCATGGAACTCCCCGACATCGCGGCGATTGCGAAATCCCTGGATGTCTGGAAACCGGGCCCGAATGCCCCCAGGTACCCTAAGATCCTGGCGGAACTGGGACAGGATAGCCTGCGCGAGCTTGGCTTGGCCTACCTGGAACAGACTCGAATCCAGCGCAAACTGTGCAAACCGAGGTTTATCGACAAGATGCCCAACAACTTTGCCCATATTGGCCTGATTCACATGATTTTACCTAATGCCCGGATTATTGATGTCCGGCGGCATCCCCTCGCATGCGGTTTCTCCCTGTACAAGGAACATTTTGCACGCAGTCAGAATTTCAGTTATGACTTGGGAGAAATCGGGCGCTATTACCGGAATTACATGGAACTGATGGCGCATTTCGACGCGGTGCTCCCCGGGCGGGTGCACCGTATCCTTTACGAACAGTTGGTCAATGATACCGAGACCGAAGTATGCCGTTTGCTCGAATATTGCGGATTGCCCTTCGAAGAGACATGCCTGAATTTCTACAAAAACAAACGTGCTGTCAGCACGGCAAGCTCGGAGCAGGTACGCTCCCCCATGTACCGGGATGCCATCGACCACTGGCGGCACTACGAACCCTGGCTGGGGCCGCTCAAAAGCTCCCTGGGATCCCTGGTGGATAGTTACCCGTACGGATGACTCTGAGAAGAAAATGAACCGATTGCCAGGTACCAACCGGGAGGACTCTATGCGTTGTCAGCTGCTTAGCCAAGGGATCATCGGGGTCCTGTTGCTATGTGCAGGCCCTGCAAACCAGGCCGCAGAAACGAATACCCCCGCTTGGGAAGGACTGCAGCGGATGATGGGTACGGAGGCATTCGAGGAGGCCGGACTCGACAAGCTCAGCGGCGAAGAACTGGAAAGTCTCGACCGGTGGATCCTGGAGTTCCTGGCCCATGATTCAACCCTGGTGGTGCAGAAAGACGAGGCCATCAGGCAGCTCCAGGAGGAGCCCGTCCGGCGGCAGATCCCGGGACATTTCCGGGGCTGGGAAGGCGACACGGTCTTCACTCTGGATAATGGAGAGGTCTGGAAGCAGCGCATGCCCAGCCGCTATTTCACCTCCCTGGAGGACCCGGAGGTGGAGATTTCCCGGAATCTCCTGGGTTACTACGAGCTTGAGATTGTCAAGACCGGACGCCGGGTAGGGGTGACACGGATCAAGTAGCAAAGCATCCTATCCCGGAATAGCTGTATGAAAACTACAACATTTAAGTGTTTTCGGCGTCAGATCGAGTTGCCAATCTATCCGTGTGTCCCTATACTTTCCAACCAATAGACTACACACAGGGGGGGTGTGACGGTGAAAAATTTCTCCCCTGTTGTTGCAGTACCGTGCATGTTTTGAATTATAAATCTGAGTTTGGTGTAAAAAAATAAGGCAGGGAATTACTGCCTTTCATCCACGACTAGGAGGGCATATGTTCCAGAGGAAACCCCTGTCACTCGCGATTCAAAGGGCATTGACCACAGCGACCATGGCGGCAACTGCCGGCATACCCGCCGCAGGCCATGCGCAGGCACAAGAACAGCAACTCGAGGAGGTCATCGTTACCGGTTCCCGCATCGCCACGGATGCAAATGTCGTTACTTCCAGCCCGGTGACCACGCTGCTGGCGGAAGAGATTGGCCAGCGTGGTGTCACCCGTGTGGAGGACCTGTTGAATGACCTCCCCTCCATCACCCCGGAATTGACCGCCAATGAATCGAACGGCGCGACCGGTACCGCGGTCGTGGACCTGCGCGGCCTCGGTTCCGAGCGCACACTGGTGCTGACCAATGGACACCGCATGGGCTTCGGTGATGTCTTTGAACTCGCACCGGACATCAACCAGGTGCCTGGCGCCCTGATCGAGCGCATCGAGGTGCTCACCGGTGGCGCCTCCTCGACCTATGGTTCGGATGCCATGTCCGGCGTCATCAACTTCATCATGAAAAAGGATTTCGAAGGAGTGCAGGTGGACTACCAGTACTCCGCCTACCAGCACAACCAGGGTGACGATGCGGTGCAGGCGCAAATCGCAGCCAACGGTTTTCAGCAGGCTCCCGACAGCGTCTGGGATGGGGACACCCAAAACATCAATATCACCATGGGCGTCAGCAGCGCCGATGGCCGGGGCAACATCACGGCCTACCTGGGTTACCGGGACATCAATGCGATCACCCAGTCCGAGCGCGACTTCAGCGCCTGCGCCCTGAGCAGCAGCGGGGGGGATACCTGCGCGGGTTCGGCGACCTTACCCACCGGCCTGTTTACCCCCTTTGACGGCAGCTTCTATTTCACCGTGGCCGGCGATCAATTCGTGCCCTGGGATTACTCCTACTACAATTACGGCCCGCTGAATCATTTCCAACGTCCGGACGAGCGTTACACCGCGGGTCTCTTCGGCCACTACGAGATCAACGAGCATGCGAATGTGTACACGGAATTCCAGTTCATGGATGACCGATCCAATGCCCAGATCGCACCCTCCGGCGCCTTTTTCGTGACCTCGACGATCAATTGCAGCAACGCCTTCCTGTCGGCCCAGCAGTTCGCCGCCATCGGCTGTACTGCTCCGACTGACGTGTTGCCTTTATACATCGGTCGGCGCAATGTGGAGGGCGGACCCCGCAATGACGACCTCCGGCATACCTCCTACCGGGTCCTCGGCGGTATTGAGGGCGAGATCAACGAGGCGTGGAGTTATGATGCCTACATCAACCTGTCCCGCACCATCTTTGGCGAAGTCTACAATAACGACCTGTCCACAACCCGCATCACCCGTTCCCTGGACGTGGTGGATGTCGGCGGCGTGCCCACCTGCCAGTCGGTGGTGGACGGCAGCGATCCCACCTGCGTCCCCTGGAACATCTTCGAAACGGGCGGTGTGACCCAAGCGGCAATCGATTACCTGACCTTACCCCTCTTCTCCACCGGTGAACTTCGGCAGGACCAGTACGTCGCCTTTCTCTCTGGTGACTTGACCAGCCATGGGATTATCAGTCCCATGGCGGAGGATGGTGTGCAGGTGGTGCTCGGTGCCGAATACCGCGACGAGCGGATGGACTTTGAACCGGACCTGGGCTACCAGAGTGGCGACGGCGCCGGACAGGGTGGCCCGGTCGCGGCGGTATCCGGTGGGCTTGATGTCACCGAATTCTTCCTGGAAACCCGCATACCCCTGGTGCAGAACCGGGAATGGATTGAATCCCTGACCATGGATGTCGGCTACCGCTATTCGGATTACAGCGGCGGCGTGACCACGGATACCTACAAGTTCCTCGGTGAATGGACAC
>Ga0156099_1141_pt1 | contig 14712 bp, 16 predicted proteins | sample RifCSPlowO2_02_FD_107752 | JGI IMG/M metagenome (GOLD analysis project Ga0156099, IMG submission 107752) | Gammaproteobacteria bacterium RIFCSPLOWO2_02_FULL_56_15
GGATAATCGGAGGCCGCGCCCACGCCATTTTCCTCGTCGGTCCGGTAACCCCAGAAATCGACGGACTCATCCTCGGTCCAGTAACTGGGGGAGGAGGGATTGATGAAGCCGGTGGAGGGATTCTCCGCCGAATTCCCCTCGGCATCGGCAAGGAACAGGGTATTCGTGGTAGTGTTGAAGCCCAGTTGGTACATCTTCAGGTTGCCGAACCAGCGCGGGGACTTGACGGCATCCGGGCGGAAGACACCGACATAGACCTGGTTCAGGTTTGTGCCGCGTACGTTGACGCTCACCGGCAGGGTGGTGGAGGCGAAGACGCTGTTGACTGCCTGGATCTCGTTGAAGATCTTGTTCAGGGCCTCGGTGATGCCGGCGCCGCTGTCGGCGCTGGATACGGCAAAATACTCGCCGTTGCCCTGATTGGCGACGCTTTTCAGCAGCGCCGTCCAGGCCGGGCCCTGGCCGGTAGTGCCCGGATCGACTTCCACCACGTAGGTATAGACATGGGGTGCACCGGCGCCATCGTCGTTCAGGTCCTTGGTCGCCAGGAACTTCGCCCATTCGTCGAACCAGTTACCCTGCTGGCCGTTGGGACTCACGGCGATGGTCGTGCTGGTATCGTAGCCGAGTGAACTCAACTCGTCTTCCGAGTCGCTCAGCGCACTGGCGTTTTCATTGGCCGGGCCGTTGCTGAGGTAGATCAGGAAATTTTTCTGGCAACCGTCGGCAATGGGTGAAACATAGTTGGAATTGGAGGTCGGGTTGGCCGGCAGGGGGTGTTCGCCGATATCCGTCGGGGTAACGGTTTCATGAGTGGCGTTAGCGGCATAATCCGATTTTACTTTCCCGTGGCTGGCCCGGGATTTACCGGCGCTGAAGTAACGATAGACCTCGATCATCCCTAAGGAGGTGGTGGCGTTGTTGCCCTTGTCAGCGTTTTCATCTAATGCACCATAGATTCCTGAAAGTTTTGCCTTGTTGGTAGCCGTCATGCGGCGGATGCCGAAACGGACGTTGCCTCCGTCCACGTTGTCATTGGGACTGCCGGTCTCAGGGAACAGCATGGTGCCGACATTGAATTCATCGCCCAGGTTGTCGATGACGTTGACCAGAGAGCTTTGTTCATTGATAAAGATGGCTTGGCCGCCGACATTGCGGCTCCAGTTGGCGGTGTTATCGATGTACAACAGGACATTCGGCCGGGTGGTATCATTTTCCGGGTTTGCCAGGAAGATGTCGGTATCATCGTTTACCGGGTCGAATTCTGCATGCAAGCCGGGGATGCCGCCGGCCAGGAGATATACCAGGCAGGTCTGCGTGATCCGGAGGAACCGCAACATCAAGGTGGATTTGAAAATCATCTTCATAGCGATATTCCTGGGTTATTCGGGCACGGGGCAGTTGCCTGCCAGCATGCGGATCTGGACGCCCTGGTGGAGGGTGCTGGTGGCCCCGGAGTCCGGGTCCGCGGCGGTGGCGATAACCTCCCAGGTGTTGTCTTCCGGAATGATGTTGGTGACGACCGCACTGTAACCGGTGGCGACCCGACTCTCGATACAGACCGGCGGTTGGACCGTGACATCACCCACGATCAGGCTGGTGGGTGTGAGGCTGAACTGCGACATGCTGCTGATGGCCTGCTCGATCGCCGCCTGGGCTGCCGCATCCAGCGCCTTGCTGATCTGCGTGTTGCCTACGATACGCAGGTTGACAGTGCTCATGTTGATGGCGGTCACGGCAAACATGGTCATCATGACCAGAAAGATCAGGGCGACGAGCAGAGTTGCGCCGGTTTGATTTCGCAGTTCGTGTTTCATCAGGGGATTTCCCTCCTGCCGGCCACATTCATCAGGTGGATCACGGTGGTATAGACATGGCGTTTGTAGGCATCATCAGCGACTGAATCAGTGGGGTCAGGATCGTAGGCCATGCCCGCGATGTCATAGACCTTGGCGTCTTCGTAACCCCTGCTTTCATCCAGGGTGCGCGCCAGCAGCGTGGCCGACACCGTGGTGATATTCGGGGTCTGGGCGAGCGTGGGCGCAGTCACATACCCGTCCGTGATACCGTCGCCTGGCGCACCGGTAGCCAGGTTGACGGCACTCGGTGTGTCATCGATTCCGTAGCGGAACTTCAGGAATTCGATGCCGTCCACAATCGGCATGATAGACATTGCCGGGCCAGGCCCAAGCTCCAGCCGTTTCAGGGTTGGGACATCATCATCACCGTTCTGACATACGCCGTTTGTACCGCTGCCATAGCGGCATGGCGCAACGAAATAGACATGGACATGAAACTTGCGTATATCCGCCCAGTCATCGTAGCCCACGTCTTCCGGGACATCCCCCTGGCTTGCGGGCGTCGGCGCCGGGGGGTATTTGTACAGGCTCTGGTTCTGGTTGTCCGCGGTTTTTGAACTGACTACGTTGGCATCGATGGTCCCGGCGGAGCTGTTGCCGACCTGGATGGCAAAGGTATTCACATTGGCCTGCAGGTAGACCTCATTCGCGACTGGTGCAGCGCCCTGCAATACTGCAGTATCCAGCCTGCGGATCACCAGGATATCGGAACCCGGTTTGAGATTGGCGTTTGTCAGGAGGGCGGTTTCACAGGTATTCGTATGGGAAATATCGGCAATCGTTGAAATATTCGCAGCCGCATATCCTTGTACCGGAACGTTCAAAGCAGCCTCGAGGCTGGCAGCACTGGTGGCGCAGGGATCCGGTAAGGCACTGGGTGCGGTGGATGCACTGTAATAAAAGCCATAGTAGCCGGCCAGTCGCAGATCCTGGAAGATGAGGTCGAGTGCATAACGGCCGTTTTCGATGAGCTGGTTGGATTTTTCCAGTTCTCGCTGGGCCTCACTGGAGTTTCTGAAGGTGGATACCAGGCCAAGCATCAGAAATGAGCCTATCGCCAGGGCAACCATGAGTTCGACAAGCGACATGCCATTACGGTGTATATCGTATCGGTAGTTCGTTTTCATCATCAGGACCCGCGCAGAACGGCAAACCGCAGTGTTGTGGAAACGGCACGGCGCCGGGCTTCGGTGCCGTACAGGCCATTGCCGCAGCTGGCGACCGGTGCGATCAGTTCACTCATGGCCTGCCACGACAAGACGACCGTGTAGAGACCGGTGCCTGATATTCCACCCAGTTCGGTGCTGGAATCGTAGGAAATGCAGGCCCGGGCATCGACGATCCCCCCCGCATTCTGCGTCTCACCATCCACATCGATAGCCTCCTGGGTACCCTTGAGTAGATTATCCAGTTCGGTGAGCGCGTTGTCGGCGAGGGTGTTGTAATTCGAGGTGCTGGCGGCGCAGGACGGGGTTCCGAGATGATCCGTCCCCGCTGCTCCGATGAATGGAGTTCCCTCGGTGGTATCGGTGGTGAAGGCGAAACAGTTGCGAACGGTTTGCCGGTTGACGTTCATCCGGTCAACGATATCATCCAGCATGATCAATGCCTGGGAACGTTGGTAGGATTCCAGTTCCGCTTGGACCGCCTTTGCCTGAAGCGCCACGATGCCCAGCAGTCCGACCATGATGATAATCATGGTGATCAATATCTCCATCATGGAAAAACCCTTGGCGGCAGATAATCTGTAGCTGTAGTTCATACTAACATCCATTCGCGGGATTTCCGTCGCTGTCCAGAGTTACATTGGCAATGCCGCTCAGTGTAATGCCGACGCAACGGCTAAGAGTATTGCTGTTGCCGGTGATGAAAAATCTTATCTCGAACGGGTTGTCACCCACATCCAAGCGCCCGGTTCTGGTGTAACTGATAGATGATGGGCAGGTTTCAGGACTGGTATCTGCATCCGTACTGCATGCGAAGTCAACGGTTGCATGGAGATCGTCTTTGGTGAGCAGTACGGTTGCTCCCGACGCGACTTCCCAACCATCGGTATTGATGTCAATATCCACGGATGAACCTCGCTTGATGGCCTCGCTTCTGGCAAGTAGCAGTGCCGTATGGAAATCGGATGCGGAAGTCCTGACCCGCTGATTGAGAACCACATCCTGCAACATGGGAAGTCCGTAGGCGACTATGGCGCCAGCTACGGCGACGGCTACCATCAGTTCGATGAGGGTAAATCCAGATTGTCTGAATACTTGGTTCATGGGTGCAGATATTGAACCGGGAATTACCATTTATCACCCGGAGTCTTTACCCCGAGATTATTTAGAGTGAGATCACCGTCACCGCTGTTGTTGGTTTCCGTGGCAGTAAGAGTAAAGGCGGAAGGACCGGATGAAATAGATACGGTTACGGTATAGAAATTGTTGACACAACCCGTTGAACTACACGTCCAGCCATCCTTTTGGAGATTCAGGAGTGATGGATTATCTGTATAGCTTCGGACATCCAGCATGTATTGTTCCTCCCGGTTCACCATATCCAGTAGCAACTGTTGGACGTCAGAACGCCTTGCCTTGGTTATATAGTTCACATACGAAGGATAGGCGACCGCAGCCAGTATGCCGATCACCGCCACCACGATCATGAGTTCGATTAAAGTCATACCGGAATTCTTCTTCATAATAGGCCTTTGTATAGTGGGTTTGGTTAGGATTGTATATAGGGTTCAGTATAGACGGTAGCTATATTCTGACAAACGGTAAGTTGTCCATGGCTAGTTAAGCTTTGTCTGGAAATGTTCGCTGTGAACGCCGGGCCACTGAATATACTGGATGTTGCGCGTTACTGTGTAACCCTGCACTGGGTTTCTTAAAGACCGTACCAAGAATGAGACTCTTAGCTAATATAAACGGGAATAAAATTGAGATATAATCCTGCCATGGATCAGGTCACAAAAACACCCGGATGGCAGGACGAGATTGTGGTGCTCCTGCGGAGTCACGGAATCAACCCGACGACACAGCGGGTTACCATCGGTCGCATTATCCTCTCTGCGTACCGACATCTTTCTGCGGACCAAGTGCTAAAAGCCGTCAATGAAGACAAACATTTCGTATCCAAAGCAACTGTTTATAACACGTTGAATCTGTTTGCGAAGCGGAAACTTGTACGCGAGGTATTCGTTGACCCCAGTAAGGTCTTCTATGACTCCAATACCAGTCCGCACTATCATATCTATAATGAAGATACCGGTGAACTTATCGATCTCGAGGCGGATCAGCTGGAAGTAACGGGTATCCCGGATCTGCCGGCGAACACGGTTGAAACGGGGATCGATGTTATCGTCCGCGTGCATAACCGGAACCGTTCAGTTTTGAACTGAAGGGATCTGATCGCCGCTGTTGTGGTTATCCCAGCAATGCCCTGATCGGGGCATTCCACGTTACCGGCCGGAGTAGCTCAGGTGGTAGAGCAACGCATTCGTAATGCGTGGGTCGGGGGTTCGAGTCCCTTCTCCGGCACCAATTACCTATGAAATTCCCGGCTGTGTTTGTAGCTATTTACCGGGGGAATAATACGTGGCTGTCAGGAAACGCACTTCGCTGCTCATGCGTGGTGGCGGTCCGCCGGCAGCACCCGCAGGCGCCGGCTTGCCGGCATTGTATTTGGCCATGAATTCACGGAACTCACCGAAGAATCCCTCCCAGGAATTTTTCGAACTCTCCCTGTCCTTATGCGCTAAAAGATAGATAAAAGAACTCTTGTCCAGTGCGGACCAGAAATGCAAGGTCTGCATGCCGTGTTTTCTGAAGAGTTCTGCCTCCCCGGCCAGAAAGCGATCGATGGTGCCAGGCAGTCCTTCGGGACCGGTGTTGTACTTGCGCAATTCGAATACCCTTCCCGAGCCTGTATCCTGAAGGTTCGTACCCTCTCCCGTAGATATATCGACAGCTTCCATATAAATGGATACCGGTGGACCCGCCAGGATCTGACCGCCTTCTTCCGATTTACGCGACACCTCCTGCCATTCCGGATCCGCCATGAATGCCTGCCAGGAAGCATCTGCCGATGCCTTGTCCTTGTGCGCGACAATATAAACCAGCATATTGCCTGGCTCTTCCCCCTCAGCCCCTTCGGTAACAGTCCAGTAATAGAGATTTTCCATGCCATGTTTCTCAAATAATGCAAGAGTATGGTCACGGAAACGGGTATTCAGGGCATCGAGCTTACCGGGGTTGGTGGTATAGATACGCAACTCATGCAGTTTGTCCGCTGCGCTCGATGAAATCGGAAAAATCAGCAGCAGGCTGAGGCAGGAGACGAGGAACCTTCGAATCACCTTCAGTCTCGCTTGGGAAAGGCAACAGTTCATAGTCAAATCCTCCATTTAGTATTTGGGTTGCAGTGTAAATCCTGATGGAGCGAACATAGCAGGGATCGGCTTCTCAAGCAATGTACGCAGGGTGTGTGGCAGGGTATAAAAATCGTGACTATATCCCTTAGCTTGACTTACACTTGGATGGGGTGGCATGGCTTGGCTTCGCACCTCTGGAATTTACGGCTTATTCATGAAAACGATTAGGGGGTAATATGAACTCGGGACGACTGATGGCATTGCTGGCCTTGGTGTCGATGAGCTTGCAGGTGTTGGGACAGGATCCGGAATGGGACAAGCTGGATAACCGAGCTTGTGACCGTACCTGTCTCATCACGCATATCGACAACTATACAAAAGCTATCCTGGCGCACGATTATTCAGGTCTGCCATTCGCCTTGGCGGTCCGTTTTACTGAAAATACGGCCCAGCTCGATGTCGGCGAGGGGTTCCTCTGGAGGGCTGAGCTTCAGGAGACCACCTTCAAGTATCAGGTTGCCGACCCCATGGTCGGACAGGTCGCCAATGGGATGGTGCTCAATATCGACGGACGTCCGGCCCTGGTGGCCGTTCGTCTCAGGATTGAGCGAGGCCAGATCATGGAAATTGAACACATGGTGGATCGAAATGTTGCACCGGAGGCGATGGAGCTCTTACAGACACCGGTGGCCTACCTGAGTTCTGACGTCAGTGCCTCCGAGCGGACACCGCGCGAAGTGATGATTGCGGCTGCCAATGCCTATTTTGCGGCATTGACCGGCGATAACGGCAAGATCGCGCCCTTTCATGAGGATTGTGTGCGGCATGAGAATGGATATCAGACGGTTAACAATGACAAGCCGGGCCGGGCAGCCCCGTCTCCGGCACTGCCAAACCCGGAAACTCCCATGGGCAGGACTTTTATGAAGATGAGTACCATGACTTGTGAGGAACAGGTCAGTACCAAGATTTTCAGTGGAATCAAAAAGATCTGGCCACGCCGTGTCCTGATCGTGGATGAGCAGAAAGGTGTGGTCGCCGCTTTTCCGTTGTTCATACACGATGGGACCCGACGCACCAATGAGACCGAGGGTTTGCCCGACATGCCCAACCAAAGCCGGTTGGCGATGATGCTCAATATGGTCACGATGGAGTCATTTGCCATCCGTTCGGGGAAAATCATGCACGTTGAAGCCTTCCCATTCATCACCTTCCCTTATGGGTTAGGGGATGGGTGGACAGTCGGATCAGGCAGATAACGGAGTTTGCAACGGGTTATGCCGGAACCTCCGGCATAACCCGTTGGTAATCTACGATGCTGTGGGGGCTTGTATTCGGACCAAGCCCTGAATGGACAGGTTACTGCAGGACATCCAGCTTTTTGATCAGCGCATCGGCGAGTTGACACATGCGATTCATATCCGGTAGTGATATCGTAGCATCCGGATCCCGGATGCTTTCCTGGTAAAGGCGCAACTGTTGCCGAAGCTCATCGGCAATTTGCTTTGCCTGCTGTAATTCCGCACTAAAATCCTTACTCATATGGAGCTACCCCAGGTTGAAAATCAGTTTCAAATATTCTGAATCCGCCGGATATCGCAAGCGTTCATCGAAATTATAATCATTATAGTGCTGCCTTGAACAGCAGGCGGTAGATTCCGCGACCAGTAACCACCACGCAGCGATCGCAGGTGTGAATCCTACCTGTAAAACTAACGGTTTTCACGAGGAACATAGGGATTGATCCCAAGTCCGGTATAGATCTGCCTGGGCCGCGATATCTTTTTATCGGGGTCTTCCATCATTTCCTTCCATTGCGCAATCCAGCCAGGCAGGCGTCCGAGTGCGAACATTACGGTGAACATGTTGGTTGGGATACCGAGGGCTCGGTAAATAATGCCACTGTAGAAATCGACATTGGGATACAGTTTTCTCTCGATGAAATAATCATCAGCCAGAGCGTGTGCTTCCAGTTGTTTGGCCAGATCCAGCAGCACATCAGGTTTGCCGGACTTATTTAGTACCCGGTCACAGGCCTTCTTGATGATCGTGGCCCGGGGGTCGAAATTCTTGTACACGCGGTGCCCGAATCCCATCAATCGAACCCCGGAATTCCGGTCCTTGACCCGCGCAATGAATTTATCGACATCGCCGCCATCTGCGTGGATTTTCTCCAGCATTTCGATGACCTGCTGGTTGGCCCCCCCATGCAGTGGGCCCCACAGGGCCAGGATCCCTGCAGCAACCGAGGCATAGAGATTGGCATCGCTGCTGCCGACCTGCCTGACCGTGGCGGTGCTGCAATTCTGTTCGTGATCCGCATGCAGGATCAGCAGCAGATTCATGATGTCCACCAATTCCTGATCTATTTCATACTCTTCCGTGGGCAGAGCAAACATCATTTTCAGGAAATTGGCGCAGTAGGATAGTTTATCAGTAGGGTAGATGATGGGTTGTCCGATGGATTTCTTGTAGGAGAAGGCAGCGATGGTCCTGACCTTGGAAATCAGGCGGGTTGCATTCAGATCCAGCATCTCCAGGTTTGCTTCGCCGGTACCGTCCGTATAGTAGGCGGAGAGGGATGTCACCATGGCGGAAAGAATCGCCATGGGATGGGCGGTGTGGGAGAAATTTTCAAAAAAAATCCGCATATCCTCGTGAATCAGGGCATGCGTGGTCAAGTTCGTGGAAAATCCCGAGAGTTCATTCTTGTCCGGCAGGTGACCGTAGATCAGGAGATAGCAGACTTCCACGAAAGTAGCTTTTCCCGCCAGTTGCTCGATGGGTATACCCCGGTATCGCAGTATCCCTCTCTCACCGTCGAGGAAAGTGATGTTGCTGCGACAGGCGCCGGTGTTGATTAATCCCGGATCCATGGTGATGTACCCGGTACTGGATCGAAGTTTGCCGATATCGATGGCTTTTTCACCTTCGGATCCGGTCACGACCGGCAGTTCCAGTGTCTGTCCATCGGGTAAAATCAATTTAGCTGTATCAGCCATGATGGTGACTCCTTAGCTTCAATTGCGAGTTGTTAGGCATAGTACGAATCGGAAAACCGGCGATCTTTCGGATATTTTAGAGATAGCCTTCGAGCATATCGCGCTCCTCGGGGCTGATCAGCTTGTTCTGCAGTCGATTGGTAATCATGGCAGGTGTGATATGGTCATGCTCAATAAGGTCTTTTTTCTCCTCAGGGACCAGGCTGTCCATAAAGAATAGGTTGCTGGGTGGTAGAAACTTAGCCTCAATGATTACCTGTACCTCGTTGGCGATTACCCTGAATCTGCCGATATCCTTGCTGATTCTTGCCTCTGCGAAGGTTTTATCGACAATGCCGGCGCCGTATATCGAGTGAACCTCCATACGATAGCTGATGATGTGTGCGGGGTCCCCGTTTCTGTCGATATCTTCCTCGATGTGTTGAAGTCGTGGATGCAGCATCTCTCGGAGCGATTCCAGGATCTGCTGGTCTTCCAGGCGTTCAGAAAAGATATCCAGGATATTATCGATAGGGAGCTGGTTGTATGTATCGGTTCTAAAGAGTTCGTTACGGCGGTACGAGAGTAGCTTGTAGGATCGGAAACCCAGTGTGGAAAAGATGTCGGACAAATCCCGTATATGCCTGTTGAAGCCCAAGGCACACACCAATTGTGAATGATTCATGCCCAGTTGTGTGGCTACCTTGTTGATCCGGAGAATAAAATCATCAGCGGTATCGGTGTTGATCTTATAGAACAGTCTTACCAGATCATCATCGGATGCGGTCAGCAGTTCAGTGAAGGTTATCATGTGCCTGCCTGCGTGACTTATATCCGGGTTTGCCTGAGATAATCATACAGGATCTGCTTCTCCTCCTGGGATATATTTTCATCCTCAAGCCTGGTCTGGATTAGATCCCTCGGCATCAGCCCCTTACTGAGTATCTTGTGTTTTTCCTGGGGCAGTATGGTGTCACGGAAGAAAATATCGCCAGCAGGGATAAGTTTGCTTTCAATGATAATGCAAACCTCATTTAGCAGTGCCCGAAATCCGCTGTCCTGAGTGTTCAGGCGTTCTTCTGCGAATTCTATATCGGCGATACCATCATTGTACACGGCGCGCATCTCCGCCTTGTATTTCTCGATAATAAGCGAATTCACAGTTGCCTCGATCTGACGTTCAATATTAATGAGTCTACGCTTGAGCAGATACTGCATGACCTGCAGGTTTTCCGGATGTTCCCTTACTGTACCAAAGATAGTGAGAACATTTTCCAGAGTGACATACTTGTAGATGTCCGTGGTGAAGATATCGTTACGTTGTTTGACCAACTCTTCAAAGCTTTCGAAGCCGAGCAGCGGACAAATTTCCGGCATACGAGAGGCATTGGAGTTGAAGCCAACCGCACATATTATCTGTGCTTTTCTGGTTTGCATTTCTCGTGCGACGATGTCCAGACGTTGTTCCAAAGGCGCCTTGAGTTTCCCGAACTCATGGAAGATCTGCAGCAGCTCTTCTTCTTTAGCATGCAGGATCAGATTGAATTTTGACATTGAAACCGCTTCCGGAATCTGTTTGTAGTTTACTGTATTTATGGATGCCCGGTCTTAACATTCCTGTCGCTGTTAAGGCTGGTCAACCATGCTGTGCAATACTCTGAAATTCCTGGCCCATGGTTTGATACCGCGCAGTGATGTGGGCAATTCATTGGCTGCCTGCAAGGCGCTGTCATAGCTATTATAGACACCGTAGAGGGCATTATAATGGGTTACGCCATTGACCATCACGCGGATATACGCGGATTCCGCTTCTATGCCGGCAACTCGGATAAAGTCGATGATATCCTGTTCCTTGAGGACACTCACCAGTTGCAAGGTATAGTATTCAGGCGGTTGTTGCAGAACCCAGTCTTCCTGTCGGATGAAGTGGGTCCTGATATCCTCCACAGTGTACGTCTCTGATGATTCCACAGCTTTCTGCCCAAGGGACATGGTGTCCGTGGATGTATCCAGTCCGGCGAGTTTGGATTTGGCTTCTGCCAGGTCCTGGGCGGCCGCACGCTCGAACCAGGTACGTGCGGTTTCCATATCCTTTGTGACCCCATAGCCGTTTTCAAAAAAAACGCCGAGGTTGAACTGAGCCTGAGCCAGACCGTGTTTTGCTGATTTTTCCAGCCATTTACGGGCTTCCGTGTAGTCTTTAGTCACTCCCTCACCGAAGGAGTACATAACCGCCAGACTGTACTGGGCGTAACTATTCTCCTGCTCTGCCGCACTCCGGAACAAGTCTGCTGCCCGTATGAAATCAGGTTCGGTCACCAGTCCCCGGTAGTACATGAGTCCCAGGTTGAACTGGGCGTCTGAATGTCCGCCGCTGGCGGCGAGTTCCCACCATTCGAGCGCCTCATGGTAGTTCTGCTCGGTTCCTATACCCCTGAAGTAGCGATCCCCGACCTTGTATTGCACGGCAGGTTCACCCTGGATTGCGGCGCGCAGGTACCAGTCCAGCGCCTGGACCTCGTCCTGAGGGACGCCCTGGCCATAGTCGTACATTATCCCCAGAATGGTCTGGGCATCCGCGTTACCCTGCCCGGCCAGCGGTAGCAGGATCCCATAGGCACGGTCATATTCGCCCCGTACATAGGCGCCCCTGCCTTCTTCATAAGATTGGCCGAAGGCGGTTCCAGTAGCTGCCAGAACCATGCCGATAAGCACTGTAATGGCTCCGCAAAGCTGCCGCAGATAATTGAAATCTCTCACAATCATCAGGTTTCCGATAGATTCACTTCTAAGAATATTATATCCCTGAACCGCAGAGCTAAGGTAATAAAACGGTGTCACTGACACCCGGCTATTAGAGAGGAAATTCGATCTAAGCGGGCGCGCACACGCTAAGCTTCGGTCTGCGTACCGGAAACAGGGTGGAAAATAGGGGCCTGAGGTAGGGCACTGTAGCGGATTACTGCTCAGTTATTTAGGAGCCGTTCTTCACTATCCGCATGGTAAAGTCGATGGCATGGACATTTTTGGTCAGGGCTCCGACGGAGATGAAATCGACACCTGTGGCTCCCAGGGACTGGAGAAGATCGGCTTCAATACCACCGGATACTTCCAGCTGCGCTCTGCCATCGGTCAGGCGCACGGCTGCTGCAATCCCTTCCAGGGAGAAATTATCCAGCATGATGCGATCCGCCCCGGCTGCCAGCGCCAGTTGCAGCTGATCCAGGTCTTCAACTTCCACCTCGACATGATCATGCAGTGACCTGGCCAGGCGAATCGCCTGGGTGATGCTGCCGGCAGCCTCGACGTGATTTTCCTTGATCAATATGGCGTCAAAGAGGCCCATGCGATGATTACAACCGCCGCCGCAAGTCACGGCATACTTCTGTGCGCTGCGCAGACCCGGGATGGTTTTTCGCGTATCCAGGAGACGGGTCTGCGTCCCTTGCAGCAAGCCTGCATAACGTCGGGTGGTGGTGGCTGTGCCAGACAATAGTTGTAGAAAATTCAGGGCGGTCCGTTCCCCACTGAGCAAGCTCCTTGCGGTTCCCTTGAGCCTGCAGACCGGATGATCCGGCACAAGAGTGTCACCGTCCGATTGATGCCAGGCAATTGCCACTGTTGGATCGATCTGTTTGAACACCTCATCAAACCAGGCGGTCCCGCAAAGCACGGCTGCTTCGCGACTGATAACCGTTGCGCACGCTGTTTGATCCTCCGGTATCAGGCTAGCTGTGATATCCCCGCCACCCAGATCTTCCTTTATGGCGCTACCTACAGTGATAGCGATGTCATCTGGTAATTTTATGTCCTTCATGGTCACTACTCTTGTGCTATTGCATACCACTCATTAGTATTACCCGGCTAGGAGAAAAATTACCTGGAGGAGGGTGATGAGGAGGCTATCGATGTTCTCCGGTAATCCTGTCAGGTACTGTATGCTACTGTTGGATTTAAGATCCCGTGACAGTGTACACGAATGAGACGTAGATGCTTCTTAATCTTCCTGGCGCTGACAGGGAATCATTTATGGTAAGGTAACATCCAGCGGCCAAATCTGTAATACTACGCATCTATATTATGTCACTCTACCTGGACCCGGAGACCGGGTTACTGGACCCGGTACGGTACCTGCCTTCGCCCAACTGCGATGCCCGTCCGCAAGGCGCTGGTATTGATCTGGTGGTAATACACGGGATCAGTTTACCTCCCGGCTGTTACGGCGGGGATTATATCGACAGGTTGTTTACCAATTGCCTGGAGGCGGGTGCGCATCCGTATTTTTCCGGCATCTGTCAGTTACGGGTTTCTTCACACCTGTTTATCAGCAGGCGCGGAGATCTCACGCAATATGTCCCCCTGACCATGCGCGCCTGGCATGCGGGTGAATCCGAGTTCCAGGGTCGGCGTATGTGCAACGATTTCTCCATCGGAATCGAGCTGGAAGGTTCTGATGATGACCCATATCAAAATTGCCAGTATGATTGTGTTGCCGGTGTGATCAAAAAGATCATGAATTGCTGGCCGGCGATACGCCGGGAGCGGGTCGTAGGACATGCTGATATCGCTCAGGGACGTAAGACCGATCCCGGACCAGCGTTTGACTGGCAGCACTTGTATAAATTGTTGGAAGAATAGCCCGTATGAAGGCGGATCAAAGCTGCAAGGCACGGAGAGGTGTCCATCAGGACACCAACAGGGGGTTTGTATGACCTTAATCAGCATTTTGCTGGGACTGGCCCTGGTGTATTTTCTCGGGCCTCTGGACCGGTTCAGGGATTTTTCGTGGTTTGAACAGTACAGCCAGTGGCTGGAATCGCGTTGTAATCGTATTAAGCTCTGGGATGGTCCGACGGGTGTTGTGCTGACACTGGCGCTGCCCTTATGCCTCCTGCTCATCGTGACCAGCTGGTTGGGAAGTCTTTCTTTGATATTCCCATTTATTATCTCCATTGGGGTTTTTGTCTACAGCCTCGGGGCCGACCCCAACCGGTATTTTGACAGCCTCATCTCGATCCTGGCGGATCAGGATGAGGAGAGCCTGAAGGATATGTTGCGGGACTTGGGGCTTGAACCTGAAAATATTGATCAGGCTGGTATTCTCCGGGCGTTGCTGCTGAAAACCCACGAGAATCTGTTCGGAGTAATCTTCTGGTTTATCGTACTGGGGATAACGGGAGCGCTGCTCTATGCCTTGGCGGAGACCATGTATCGCCGATACTCTGATATCCATGGAGGCTTTGCCCGTTCTGTGGGTGATCTGCACCGGATCATGATGTGGCCATCGGCCCGTTTGCTGGCGCTGGGATTCGCGCTTGGCGGCAGCCTCGTGGATGCCCTCGAAGGTTGGCGCTCGGCAAGAGGAGAAAGCTTGGAATGCAGTGAGGACGTCATTTGCAGGAGCGGGCTTGGGGCGATGCAATTCCAGCCGGAGCCCGAACACGATGGAGAGCACCACGGGATGCTGTCCAGCAGCCTGCTGCAGGGCCTTCAGGCAATCATCAACAGA
>Ga0156099_1197_pt1 | contig 14521 bp, 16 predicted proteins | sample RifCSPlowO2_02_FD_107752 | JGI IMG/M metagenome (GOLD analysis project Ga0156099, IMG submission 107752) | Gammaproteobacteria bacterium RIFCSPLOWO2_02_FULL_56_15
GCGAGCGCGTCCTTGCCTACCTGCGGTCCCTGGGACAGGAGGGACCACAATACGGCCGGCTATTGGACCACCTCCTGTTGCAACCGATCATTACCGTGGCGGGCGACGGCAGGACAGCACGGGGTCGTTGGCATCTGCTTAGCCAGGGCGGAGCGCTGGATCCGGCCTCTGACCCAAGCCTGGTCACCGCTGCCGGAGCCGAACCGGGCAAGCCATTCGGTTATGTGGGCACGGGCATCTACGAGAATGAGTATGTGAAAGAGGACGGCGTCTGGAAGATCCAGACGCTGCGATTGTATCCCCGCATGACCACGCGGGACAGCGAAGGGTGGGCGAAATCGGCTTATCCTCGCTCCCTGCCGGCCACGGGGCTTGCACCGGATGCGGCGGCCACCTCAGAACACAGCCCCTACCCCGGCACCTCGGTCCCGCCCGTGCATTATCCGCACCCGACGAAAAACTGATTACAGCAGGAAAGGGATCAGCCGCCCCATCACGATCACCCCGGCCCAGATTATCAGGGACAATCCGGCGATGAGCTTTGCAGTGGGATCCGCCTGTTCGCCGTCGGGGAGGCTGGAGAGTTTCCCCTGTTTCGCCAGCCAGAACCAGATCGCATTGAGACCGCCAAGGACGATCAATACCATCTTGATCCGGAAGGCGAGGTTGGTGTAATAGCCGGTGGGATCGGAGCAGAAAAATCCGATCCCGGTCAGCACAACGACCGCGAAGGCCAGCAGGATTACAGGTGTAAAGGCCAGCGCCGGACGCATGGGGATAAACCGCGCCACGCCCAGCACTCTGAGATCGATCACCAGCAGCGCTCCGAACATCACGCACAAGCCCATGAAATGCAGGGTTTCAAAGGTGGGAAAGACCCAGAAGATGTCGCGCACCGCCTCTCCCAGCCAGGAGGATTCGAACCAGCTCAGAATTTCTGTTTCAGTCATGCCGAGCCCCTATTCCAGCCCTATGTAGGCGGTCAGCCGCCCGGCGGTGATGGCGCCGAACCAACACAAGAGGGAAAACGCAGCGGTCAGTTTCGCCGCGCGCGTGATTGCCGCGTTGCGGGTCTGGCGCAACAGTACCCACAGAGCGATGACGCCGAGCACGATGAGTAGTATCTTGATCTGGAATACTGTCTGAAAGAAGAAGCGCTGGGCGTCTCCGCAGAATAATAAGCAACCGGAGATGAAGTTCAGGAAGAAACCGATCCAGGCAATGGCGAACAGGCTGTTGAAATTTGCAATGGGGATACGCGCCGCGAAACCGAGTACCCGGATATCGATCATGGTGACCACGCCAACCACCATGGCCATGCCCACGGCATGGCTGGCCAGTACGAGCGGGTAACCCCACATCGATTCGCGGATCCAGATACCCAACCCGCTCTCTTCAAGCCAGATCAGAAATTCCAATGAGCTGCCTCCCCGGTGGTTCCGGCGCTTTTGTGTACTCTTTTCGCGCCATGGTTTCTAAATAATATATGCTTATAACAGCGCCTGTCGCAAGCAAAAAAAGACGGGGACGATAGATCTGGTTATGTGTTTTCGTATCCGTTGGATTGTTGCTGGAAACAAACCCGACGGCTACAACGCGGAGCATGAGAGCGCGGGAAAAGCTAACCCGCTTGATGAGGATGCGTGGCGCTACGCCGAAACTTTAGGTTCCGATAGTTTCAGTAATTGGCCGGGATTACAATTCCAAGCAATGCCACTACCGCAATGATCATCAACAACATCAAAGCCGCGTTTCTTGTCAGTGCTTTCAGGGTCATCAGATTATTGATGTACCTGCTGGCCTGACAGTATCTTCCACCCTCGATGAACCCCCGATCCACCATCTGTATGACCCCCGTTAATATTGAATGGATTCTATTGGATCACATAATTACGACGGCATCTTGCGGACTTTCGCATGTGCCAAAATATTCCAAGCAATCCGTGTGCCATTATTATTTTATTATTTAATTCAAAATGTTAGCACAAAGTCTTGGAGACTGAGTCAGGAAGTATTGTAAATGCTACCGACAAGGAATTTATCAGAATGTGATGAGCATCACACTATTATTCTTTAGAGTCAAAGGGTTATGAAGAATTCTGGTTTTTTCTCTACTTGTAAAATTATCCGACAAACTGTTAACTCGGTCACAAACCTGTTCCCTGTAATGAAGAACACCTTGAACATAATTTCTGTCACGGGGAACCAGTGACGTAACCACTGGTCTTAAATTGCACATTACATATGTCCTCCCAGACATTGACCCCGCTGTCCCCCCATTTAAAGCGGGGTTTTTTTTGGTTGATCACCAGACAATGCAATATTATGTTACTCCAAAGTAAACTGATTCAAGATTAGAATCTACATTCCTACCAGCAGGAACAGGGGTAAAAGCGTACCCCAGAGCGCCGCGCCGTAAAAAACAACCCGGAAAAATGTCTCTCCCCCCGTGATTCCAAAATCGTGCAGGCTCAGGAAGATCCGGTGGGCCGACTGCCACAGGGGCAGACTGATTATCACCAGCAAAAACAACTTGCCGAACCAGCCATCGGCAAGCCCGGCGAGCCTTTCATAGGCAAGGACATCGGCGGATACCAGGCCCAGCGGGACAGCGATCCCTGTGACAAAAATAAGTACGGGCATAGTGTGGGCTACCACCACTCCACCGGCGCCAAACAGGCTCCAGACTATCGGTTCATTCGATCGCTTGCTCATGACTACCCCCAGAGAATCAGGCCCAACAGGACCAGATAGATGATACCGGCGAAAATGTACTGGCCAGCGACGATCTTCGCGACGGGGACCTTCTCGCCATTGAACATCAGCGGCGGCATGACCTTGGGTGCAACTGAAAACCAAGTGACAGAATGATAGACAGCCGCGCCCATCGCTACCACATGGAAAAGTATCGCCCCCGGACTTTGCATCGCTATCAGCCAGTTATTCCAGGCTGCTTCCCCTGAACTCAGTCGCAGCAGACCTACCAACAGAATAACCGCATATATCCCGACGAATACCGCAGTGGATTCGCGCAGGATATAACGGACATATACGGGGTTTTTCAGCCACCATCCCGCCATGGGTCTGACATAGGGTTTACGCGTACTCATCAGTTTCCTCCCCTGGGTGCTACAAACCGCAGGAAATAATCCATGGTGCTGTTCAGCTTGTTACGGTTGATCGCGGCAGCCGGATCAACATCCTTGGGACATACATCCGAACAGTAACCTACGAGAGTACAACCCCAGACACCTTCATGGGCATTGAGGAGTTGCATACGTTCTGCTTTCGCTGCGTCGCGATTATCCTCATTGTACCGGTGCAGCAGGGTTATCGCCGCCGGACCGAGATAATCCGGTTTCAATCCATATTGGGGACAGGCGGCATAGCACAGCATACAGTTAATGCAGGAACTGAACTGGGCGATACGGTCCAGTTGCCGCGGTGTCTGCAGGTATTCGCCCTGTTCCAGGGTACGCGGCGCGGCCGGAATGATATAGGGTTTAATACTCTCCAGTTTGTTGATGAAATCAGAGAGATCGATAATCAGATCCTTTTCTATCGGGAAATGTTTCAGTGCCTCAAGGGTAATCTTTCCCGGATAATACTCCCGGAGGAAAGTCTTGCAGGATAATTTCGGTACGCCGTTGATCATCATCCCGCAACTCCCGCAGATGGCCATCCTGCAGGACCAGCGGAAGCTCAGTGAACCATCCAGGTAATCCTTGATGTACTGGACGCCCTGTAGCACGGACTGGTCATCCGTAAAAGGAACCTTGAAACTCTGCAAGAAAGGTTTCTCATCCTGCTCCGGGCGATAACGAAGCACCTCTATCTCGATTATTTTGTCGTTACTTGTCATGGGCCGCACCCTTTTTCTTGTTTCGCTCCGCTTCGGCCTTTTCACCCGCCTCACCGTAGGCACGGATACCCGGCTCCGATTTAGTGATCTTTACCTTGGAATACTCGATTCCCGGAGGCCCCTCGCTGTTGTAGCGTGCCAGCGTATGCTTTAGGTAATTCTGATCATCACGTTGTTCATACCCATCCAGCCTTTGGTGCGAACCACGCGATTCCTTGCGGTTTATCGCCGAACAGGCCACCGCCTGGGCAACATCCAGCAGATATCCAAGTTCTATTGCCAGCAGCCATTCGGTGTTCCAGGCGCTGGATTTGTCCTCGATATTGATCGAGCGATAGCGTTGTTTAAGTTCTTCCAGCTTGTCGCAGGTTTTCTGCATCACGGGAGCATTCCGGTAGATACCGCAACCTTCCTCCATACTCTTGGCCATTTCGTTGCGGATATCCGCGATGCGTTCCTTGCCATTGGCATTGTTCACCAGACCACGAACGCGGTTGCAGATATCATCCGCTTTTTTCTCCAGGGTTGCGGTGGACGAATTCCGCGCGGATTTGGCATAGCTGCTTGCTTCGTCACCAGCCACCCTGCCGAATACACAGAGTTCCACCAGGGAGTTTGAACCAAGCCGGTTCGCGCCATGTATCCCCACGCTGGCGCACTCACCCACTGCATAGAGTCCAGGCAGGCTGGTTGCTGTTCTGCCATCCGTCTCGATACCGCCCATGGTGTAGTGGGCGCCCGGTAACACCGGGATGGGTTCATGCGCAGGATCGAGCCCCATAAATTCCTCTGCCAATTCATAGATCTGGGGAAGGCGCTCTCGCAGTTTCTTTTCTCCGAGATGACGCATATCCAGGTGCACTACCTGGCCATGAGGATGATCAATGGTCCGGCCTTTCTGCTTTTCATGCCAGATCGCCTGACTCACCCGGTCGCGCGGCCCCAGCTCCATGAACTTGTTACGGGGCTCGTCACTGGGCGGACCAAGTCCGTAATCCTGAAGAAACCGATAACCATCCTTGTTGATCAGATACCCTCCTTCACCACGACAGGCCTCAGTAAAGAGAAGTCCGGTACCGGGCATGCAGGTAGGGTGATATTGCATGAACTCCATATCCCGCAACGCCACGCCCTGACGATAGGCAAGGGCCATGCCGTCACCGGTGACGATGCCACCATTGGTATTTTCACGAAAAACCCTGGCGGCCCCTCCAGTTGCAAGGACCACAGCCCTCGCCTGGATAAAGCAGATCCTGCCTGTTGCGATCTCGATGACGACCACACCCTGAGCGCGACCATCCTCCACGACGATATCCACACAGAAATATTCATCAAAACGCTTGATCAATGGATACTTGATGGAGGTCTGGAACAGCGTGTGGAGCATATGGAAACCCGTTTTATCCGCCGCGAACCAGGTTCGTTCGATCTTCATGCCCCCGAAGGCACGGACATTCACATGGCCATCCTCCTTACGGTTCCAAGGGCAGCCCCAGTGCTCCATCTGGACCAGTTCTTCACGAGCATGCGCCACGAAATATTCAACCACATCCTGTTCACACAACCAGTCGCCACCGGCGACCGTATCATTGAAATGGTATTCCAGGTCGTCTTGAGGCTGGGTAACAGCAGCTGCGCCACCTTCCGCGGCAACCGTATGGCTGCGCATGGGGTAGACCTTGGAGACCAGAGCAATCGATTGCCCGGTGTCTGATTCCGCCGCAGCTATGGCAGCTCGGAGACCGGCGCCGCCGCCACCAACTATTACTATATCGGCCTTAATTGTTTCCACTCTTAGTTTTTCTCCAGACTTGCCGTTTCGAACAACGGCTTGATTATTTATTATATGACGAGGCCTTCCTGGGATTCTTGCATCGTATGCACATCTGAACAACCACACATTGACTCAGATCAAGTCATTGGCAGCTCGAATCAAATCTTGTGCTATTCATTATGCCAGATTCTGCCGTTATTATATAATCCATGAGTGGTCAGACCTGACTCCCGGATCTGCGGCAAACGGGTAACAAAAAGTCCGCTTAACCAGAGGTACAGTAGTGATGGCAAACGGGAAACAGGCAGTTCATTTTTCCGCGCATGAGAGTTTCCGGGAAAATTCTTTCAAACATGTATGGAGTGGCGATCTGGACCATGTATTTGCTGATATTGCCTCCTACTATGATAGCGCCAACAATGTCGCCAGCCTGGGACTGTTTGGCTGGTTTCGGGATACTTTTCTGTCAACCATTGAATTACAGCCCGGATATACGGTTCTGGATGTCTGCGCTGGAACCAATGCCACAGGTATCGCCCTGCTGAAGAGACAACCGGATCTTAAGATTATCGCTATTGACCGCAACAAGGAAATGCAAAATGTGGGCAGGCAGCGGGCCGAGCGCAGGGGTCTGCATATTGAAAGTGTCATTGACGATGTTCATAAACTTCCTTTTCCTGATAACCATTTCAACCTGGTAACCATACAATATGCATCCAGACACCTGCGGCTGTTGGAGGTTTTCAGTGAAATCAGGCGGGTGCTGAAGCCCGGTGGGTTCTTTTATCATGCCGACATGTTACGACCCCGGAATCGTTTGATTGGGAAGTTGCAATATGGCTACCTCGGCATGTGTCTGACCTTCACTGCAAAAATATTCGGCAGCGGCACGCAAGCACTCGATTGCAGGGAGTACTTCCTGGATGTGCTAAGTAATTTCTACTCCGCCCCCGAACTGACAGAACTACTCCAACATCTGGAATTTTCCAACGTCACGCACAAAACCCTGCTGGGGGGACTGGTGGGATTTCACAAGGCACAAAAAATCTAGTCTGTACGTCAGTCTAGAGACGTCAGTGAACAAGCACCGCCTGCTCTGCGCCGCTAGCGCCTATATAATGCATGAATTCAACAACCAGACCATTGAAAGACTCAGAAACACCCGGTTCTTCAAACTGATATTGCCGCCCTTCAGCAACTTTCTTCGTAATAACGTACAGAAGGAAATCGAGAAGGATCACGCTGTTATTTTCGCGGCATACCAGGCCTATGACATGCGAATGCCGCCGGGTGAGGATGAACTCCGCGCGTTGTTGCAACAGGCACAGGAAATCGACCGGAAGTTCATCCGACAGGCGCATATGCTGCCTGTATCCATTCATATACCGTATGAAGATATCGAGGACATCCGTAGGGAAAGGATGAGACACCTGCTGGAGAACTGCTACCGTCTGTTCTTGCTCTGGGAACAAAAACCCCGCCTGCGCAAGGCGGTGCAGACACTATTTGATCGCAACCAGTTTAACAGTTTCATCCTTAGGGTCCTGATGTTGTACGTCAGCGAAACCAGGATCCTGAGCAACTCCATCAAACTACCCCACAGACTGGGTTTCGCGAGGGATTTGGTCCTGCATACCATAACCTCTGCCATGCAGACAGTTGCAGCAGAGGTCGCCGCCGAGTGTACCCGCATTATCTATGGCAGGACTTGATGGTCTTGACCGGCGGGAACCACGCAGTTAGGAACACCGGACTAACCACATCACGAACAGCGGCATGCATCCTGTGGGATTTCCGAATAACCACAAGGACTATGAATCAATTACCGCAGAGCAAACTTACGAGAAAAGCTTCGCGAACAGCACATGTTTTTGGTACCATCCCGGCTGTAATCAATACTCATGCAGTCACACCATAGCGAGGCATCAGTGACTTCAACACACCAGATATTTGACATCTCGAAGTTTAAAGTATCCTGCGGTAATTGTAGTCTTGCTGAATTATGTCTGCCTTGGGGTCTGAAACTCGAAGACATAAATGAGTTGGAAAAGATTATCAAAAGAGTGCGACCTCTGCAGCGCGGCGACTACCTCTTCCACTCTGGTGATAAATTTCAGCAGGTCTATGCCGTCCGCTCAGGCGCTATCAAGGCTTACCGAACTACCGAGGAAGGTAATGAGCAAATCCTCGGCTTCTACCTACCGGGAGAATTACTCGGCCTGGATGCTATAGACACGGAACGTCATGTATGTACTACCGTGGCACTCGAAACCAGCAGTTTCTGCGCTGTACCCTTTAATCGTCTGGAGGAATTATGCCAGCAGATACCAGGACTCCAGCACCAGATTTACCGGCTTATGAGCCGGGAACTCTCCAGTGAGAATCAGTCGCTCCTGTTGCTCGGCAAGAAAAGCGCCGAGGAAAAGATTGCCACCTTCCTGGTCAATCTTTCATCACGCCTTCACGTGCTGGGTTATTCCGCTACGGAATTCAGACTGCCCATGTCCAGGCAAGAAATTGGTAACTACCTGGGCCTGACCGTGGAGACTGTCAGCCGCATCTTCAGCCGCCTGCAGAAAGACAAGCTCATAGTGATCGACCGAAAATTGATCAAGATCGTGAATGAGCCTTTGATAAGAAGCATGTGCACGGGTATCAAGGAATCTTCAGCCAAAAGCCAAACCGCCGCTGGTAGCCAATAGCGAGAACAGCAGCCTTATCCCGCAGCAATCGGATTAGCTCCCGCACTAGGGGAAAGCGTGAAACCAACCTGCTGTACGCCGGATCCAAGCCAATCAAGAAAAACTTGATCTGGATCATCCAGTCAGCGCCTGATTAGAGGTTTAATTACCCACGCATTCCTTCATTACCAATCGGTACCTGTCTAGCCATGATTAACAGCCTGATTTTCAACAAGGACCTGATCACCCGCTATGACACGCTGGGACCAAGGTACACCTCGTACCCAACTGCAGTGCAGTTCGACGAGAGTTTTGGCCATGACAATTTCGTCGAGATCGCCAGGGTTACCAACGAAGAACCGGTGCCCAGGCAATTATCGCTTTATTTCCATCTCCCCTTTTGCAGCACCGTTTGTTATTACTGTGCATGCAACAAGATAGTGACCAAAAACCGCGCCCATGCCGCCCCCTATCTGAAACTGCTGCACGAAGAAATCACGATGCAAAGCAACCTGTTCGACCATGACCGTGTCGTCGAGCAGTTACACTGGGGTGGCGGTACACCTACCTTCATCAGTCACGATCAGATGCGTGACCTGATGGCTCATACCCGCAGTTGTTTTTCGCTGCGCGATGATGACAGCGGTGAATATTCCATAGAGCTCGATCCCAGGGAAGCAAATGCGAAGACTATCGCACTGCTGCATTCGCTTGGCTTCAACCGGATCAGCCTTGGTGTGCAGGACTTTGATCCGGATGTACAGAAAGCGGTGAATCGCATCCAGACGATCGAAGAAACCCTTACCGTCATCAAAGCTGCACGGAAACACGCATTCAAGTCCGTGCATATCGACCTTATTTACGGCCTGCCCAAACAGACCGTGGAAAGTTTCGCCAGGACCCTGCAGAAGATAATCGATCTTGGACCGGATCGAATCTCGGTTTTCAACTATGCCCACCTTCCCCGGCGCTTCAAGGTACAGAAACAAATCAACAAGTCCGATCTTCCAGGGGCATCGGAGAAACTCAATATCCTGCAACATGTAATCAACTATCTTACCCAGGAAGGTTATACCTATATTGGCATGGATCATTTTGCCAGGCCCGATGATGAACTGGCTATCGCACAAAAGCAGGGAACCCTGACCCGTAATTTTCAAGGTTATTCAACGCATGCAAACTGCGACATCATCGGTATGGGGATTTCAGCCATCAGCAAGGTCGGCGACTGCTATTCACAGAATGTTTACGAGATCGACGATTATGAAAAGGCGCTTGCAGCCGGTCGTGTGCCCATCTTCAGGGGCCTGAAACTCGATGGTGATGACCTGTTACGCAGGGATGTCATCACCCAGCTCATCTGCCATTTCAGTCTCGATTTCGAGCAGATCGAGGCACGGCACAGGATTAACTTCAACGATTATTTCTACAACGAAATCAGCATTCTGAAAGGCATGGAACGGGACGGGCTGTTAAGCATCGACACGGAAAAAATCAAGGTTTCACCGGCTGGTTGCCTGCTGGTTCGCAATATCTGCGCTGTGTTCGATAAATACCTTAGACAGGCACAGGCAGAGCAGACTTTTTCAAAAACGATCTGAAACACCGTTTCCCTGCGTTGTATCGTTGCAGTGGATTCACCATTCTGACAGATTCATGCAGAAAAATTCCAAGTGAGATTCTGTGCAGGTCTCGCTTTCACCAGACATCTAACATTGGTTGACAGCATGCGGATGGTCCAGCATTCAAGCAAACTCACAGACATTCTGTTTCCGGTGGTACCCCGCGATTTCCCCTTGCGGCGGGATGTAAAAACCTTGTTTCGATCGCTCCACATTCTGAGTGGAGGAACCCTGCTCGGCGGTCACATTTTCGCACTACCTGTGGCCGATCTCCTCCCCTGGCTGTATGCAACCATAGTCTCAGGCACCATGCTCCTGGCCATAGACGTACACGCATCGGCCTGTGTGCTGTTCGAAGTACGGGGCATCGCGATAATAGTAAAACTATGTCTGATGCTGTGCATCGCCGTATGGTTTGAAGCAGCTGTCCCGTTGCTCTGCATTATCGTTCTGATTGGCGTCTATGCCAGCCATATGCCGAAATATATACGCCACAGGATGGTATTTTTCTCCGGCAGATTCCAGCCGGATCGGCGCGGTGGGTGAATAATGAACAATGCCAGTGAGATAGAATAAGAGGACCATGAACAGAAAACCAGTGGAACTGATCTGCCCCGCAGGCAACCTCCCGGCGCTCCGAACCGCCGTCGATAACGGCGCAGATGCGGTCTACATCGGCTTCCGCAACAATACCAACGCAAGGAACTTTCCCGGTCTGAATTTCAGCAGAGATGAGGCCGTTAAAGGGATTGAGTATGCCAGACAGGCCGGCAAAAAAGTTTTCCTGGCGCTGAACACCTATCCGGTACCGCAGCGTTGGAAGGAGGCCGCCGATTCCATCGATATCGCCGCTGCCATCGGCGCCGATGCACTGATCCTGGCTGATCTCAGCCTGCTGGAATACGCCAGCAGCACCTATCCCGGCCTCCGTCTGCACCTCTCAGTACAGGGGTCGGCCACCAACCGGAATGCCATCGCCTTCTATCGGGAAAAGTTCGGTATACAGCGAGTGGTATTACCCAGGGTCCTGTCCCTGGGCCAGGTCGCCAGACTGGTACAAACCGCAGGAGTGGAGATCGAGGTATTCGGCTATGGTGGCCTTTGTGTCATGGCTGAAGGCCGCTGTTCCCTCTCCTCCTACGTGACGGCGGAATCGCCTAACAGCGCCGGCGTCTGCTCCCCGGCACACGCAGTCCGTTGGCAGGAAACCGCTAGCGGCACGGATTCTTACCTCAATGGGGTGCTTATCAATACTTTCAGCACGGACGAGGCGGCCAGCTATCCCACGATCTGCAAGGGTCGTTTCATGGTCAATGGCACCATCTACCATGCCATCGAGGAACCCACCTGCCTGAATCTGCTGGAAATCCTGCCCGAGATCGCCAGGGCCGGCATCACTGCCATCAAGGTGGAAGGACGGCAACGCAGCCGGGCTTATGTCGCCACGGTCACCCGAATTCTCCGCGCGGCATTGGATGCCTGTCACCAGGATCCTGACGTATTCAGCGCGAAGGCAGAATGGATCAATCAGTTAAACCAGCTCGCCGAGGGCAATTGTCATACCCTTGGCGCCTATCACCGACCGTGGCAATGAAAATTAGCATCGGGCCCATCCAGTACTTCTGGAAACGAGACTGGGTATTCGCCTTCTATGAATCCCTGCAGGATTCTCCTGCCGACACCATCTATCTGGGAGAAACCGTCTGTTCCAAACGCCGTGAACTGGACCTGGGCGACTGGCTGGATATCGCCGGTAGCCTGCGAAAAGCGGGCAAGGAAGTCATCCTGTCCAGTCTCAGCCTGATCGAGTCGGAATCAGAGCTTTCCAGTCTGCAGCGGATCACGAGTAATGCTGACTATGCAGTTGAGGCCAATGACATGGCGGCGATCCAACTCTTATCCGGGAGAAAGAAGTTCGTAATTGGGCCGCATATCAATATCTATAATCAGCATTCGCTCAGACTTCTCTCCCTTGTTGGGGCAAGCAGATGGGTCGTACCTATGGAGATCGGCCAGCATATCCTCGGAGATATCCTGCAACAGCGACCACAGGAGATGCAGGTGGAAGTATTCGCTTTTGGACGCCTGCCCCTGGCCTTTTCGGCACGTTGCTTCAGTGCGCGGGCACATAACCGCGGCAAGGATGAATGTGGCTTCATCTGCGGAGAACATACGGATGGTATACTGCTCAATACCCAGGATAACCAGCCGTTCCTGCAGATCAACGGGATCCAGATCCAGTCTGCGGCCACCTGCAATCTCATTGGCCACTACGAGGAGCTGGTGTCAAGGGGTATCGATATCCTGCGGCTCTCACCACAGTTCGAAGGCATGCCGGAGATCATCAGGATTCTGCGGCAGGTAGCGGATGGCTTACTCGATATTCCCACCGCCATGCAACAACTGCTGCCTTTTCAGACCCATGGCAGTTGTGACGGTTACTGGAACGGGGTCCCCGGGATGCACCAATCCAGCGCGGCTACAGGTTGAGGATACCGAGTCCGTCCCGGATTCTCCCCGGAATATATGGGCGCGCCAGATGCATGAACCGTTTTGCGCCGTTTGCAGCCACCGGAATTGCGGCGAGGACAGCATCGAAATGGGCGTCCCAGTCATATTCGAGGGCATCCAAGATATTCTTGATATGAACGCCTGTTTCCGTTTCTCCGTCAATGCGCAGGACACGCTGAAAGAAGAGTGTGTCCGGGTCTTCCCGCAGGCTTACAAGCTGCAAAAATCCCCGGAGATCGCCGCTTATGGTAACATCACTCCAGTCCTGATCTACGGCCCGCAACCTGGCATTGAGGATACGGAATCGAAAGACACAGGGGATATCGGTAACCCGGAGAGCCAGGGTGCGGTTGTCCAGTTCCAGGAGTCTGTCCACCAGCGTCTGGCCTCTCACGAGGTGATTGAAGACACGAACAAAGAGTTTGGTCTTGACCTGATCAGGAACCCGCTGCAGGAACCAGGCGATGGCCTGATGGAGTGGATGGTCTGAAGATTCAGTATTATTGGTCACCATTGCATGGCACACACTAGAGAACCTCTAAATAAGCATTTTCACCGTCATGCTGGTGAAAACCAGCATCCAGTAGACAATTGTTTTTACTGGATTCTGGTCGCTTCGGACTCCCTGTCCTCGCGCGACATTTCCCACTTCCTGTGGGTCGCCTTCGCCAGAATGACAACCCAACTATTTTTTAGACTTGTTCAGAGCTTCCCTAGAATTATTTACTCGACAGCACTGAATAATACACCATTATGAGCCATACCGCTTACCTCAGCCTGCGTGAGTTTCTCCGGGATCTGGAGCGGCGCAAACTGCTGCAAAGGATCGTACTTCCCATCGATCCCAGACTGGAGATGACGGAGATCTGCCATCGCAGCCTGCGCCAGGAGGGACCGGCATTGTTGTTTGAAAATCCTGTAGGGTCAAAGACACCGGCACTGTGCAACCTGTTCGGCACCACCAAACGCATCGCCATGGGAATCGGACGTGACTCTCCCGAAGAGCTACGCGAGTTGGGGGTATTGCTCGCCAGTCTGAAAGACCCATCGTGGCCCACGGGACTGGGGGATGCCATGGACAAGTTTCCTGCCTTCAAGAAGCTATTGCATTTCCATCCACGACTGGTTCGCAGCGGCCCACCCTGCCAGGAAAATATCATCAGAGGTACTGATGTGAATCTGTACCAGCTTCCGGTACAGACCAGTTGGCCTGGGGATGCCGGTCCGATGCTGACCTGGGGACTGACCATCACGCGGGGGCCATTGAAGGAACGTTTGAACATCGGCGTTTACCGACAGCAGCTTATCGCTGCCAACAAGCTGATCATGCGCTGGTTGCCACATCGAGGGGGTGCGCAGGATTACCGTGAATGGCAACAGGCCAGACCCGGGCAGAAATTTCCGGTTGCTGTAGCCATTGGGGCCGACCCCTCCACTATACTGGCGGCAGTGACCCCGATACCGGATACCTTATCGGAGTTCCAGTTTGCGGGTTTGTTGCGTGGGGCTCGCAGTGAGATCTGCAACTGCCGGACCATCCCATTGCAAGCGCCGGCGGAAGCGGAAATCGTACTGGAAGGTCATATCGAACCCGGGGAAGAAGCACTCGAAGGTCCCTTTGGAGATCACACCGGATATTATGATGCGCAGGAGACACACCCAGTATTCACTATCGATTGCATCACCCATCGCAACAACCCTATCTACCACACCACTTATAACGGGCGGTCCCCTCACGATGAGCCTTCCATGCTGGCGCTCGCGCTCAATGAGATTTTTGTTCCCATCCTGCAGAAACAGTTTCCGGAGATCGTGGATTTCTATCTACCACCCGAAGCATGCTCCTACCGTGTCGCCACCGTCAGTATCCGGAAACAATATGCAGGTCACGCCAAGCGGATCATGTTCGGGATCTGGTCCTATCTGAGGCAGTTTAGCTATACCAAGTTTGTCATCGTGACCGATGAGGATATCAACGTACGCAACTGGCAGGACGTCATCTGGGCCATCGCCACACGGGTAGATCCCGGTCGGGATATTACCATCGTGGAGAACACACCCATTGATTCCC
>Ga0156099_1167_pt1 | contig 14415 bp, 15 predicted proteins | sample RifCSPlowO2_02_FD_107752 | JGI IMG/M metagenome (GOLD analysis project Ga0156099, IMG submission 107752) | Gammaproteobacteria bacterium RIFCSPLOWO2_02_FULL_56_15
CCAGCGGGATTTCCCCCAGATGATCACGGACGATGGCATGGCCCAGGGAATGGGTCCCCGGCTCCAGCCCCTTACAGGCGAGACAGACCCTGATATTGGGCAGGTCTCCGACCGCCATCCGGTCAAGCACATCATGGAGTGCGGCACAGGGCACGGCAATGACGATATCCCTCGCGATGCCCAACAGTGGTCCCAGTTCTGCCTGTGGCTGTAACAAATCCGGAAAGATGACTCCGGGCAGGTGCCGGTTGTTGGCCCGATCCCGCGCCAGACCGGCAATGTGTCCTGAATCGACATCCCAGAGATGAACCGGATGTCCGTTTCTCGCAAGCACCATGGCCAGGGCGGTCCCCCACGATCCTGCACCAAGGACCAGTAACGCATTCTTGTCCAAGTTTGTGATCTCCTGTACCAAACAGACAGTATGAATCTTTACTCGATACCGGGTTTCTTTGCGCCTGACACCTTTAGGGAAGGGCTGAAAAAGTTCGTCATCGCGAGCCCCTTGCGGCGCAGCGATCCATAAGTGTTTGATGTTACATTTGACATGGATTGCTTCGCTCCACTCGCAATGACAAATTCGTACCTAATCAGATCTTCCTTAGTGCTTGGTCTCCCCAGCCGGAGAATTTTCCGCCAGCCTTGCCTTCTGTTGCAAATAAAGCGCCTCAAAATTGATAGGGGCCAGCAGTAATTGGGGGAATCCCCCACGAACCACCAGGTCCGAAACCACCTCCCGGGCAAAGGGGAAAAGGATGTTCGGGCAGTGCGAGGCCAGCATCCGGCCGACTACCTCTTCAGGGAAACCGCTGATCTGAAAGACGCCTGCCTGGTGAACCTCGATCAGATAGACATTCCGGTCCTCAAAACTCACAGTGAGCGTAACTGCCAGCACGACTTCAAAATGATCCTTGCCCAGCGCCCTGGCGGTATTCCCGATGTCAAGATTGACAAGTGGTTTCCATTGCTCCTGGAAGATTTGGGGGGAGTTCGGGGTCTCGAAAGAGATATCCTTGGTGTATATCTTCTGCAATGAAAAAACGCCGGCAGCGGTTTCAGTTCTGGTAGTATCCTGGGGATTGGTATTAGCGTTGCTCATAGTCTTTCTAGTACTTGCAGCTTTCCTGCTGCGGGTTGATATTCCGGCCAGGCAAGTTTCACCCGGCCGGTTATTTTTCTATTGTTTACCCCGACTCAGAGGCAGGCCGGCGTTCTGCCAGGCATACAGACCACCCTTCAGATTGTAGACTTTATCCAGACCCGCGGCCTTGAGAACCTGTATGGTTTTGGCGGAAGTTACGCCGCTGTTACAGACGACAACCGTACTGTCATGGTATTTAACCAGTTCCTTGCCACGCACTTCCAGGTCCGCCGCCGGGATATTAATCGCATTCAGTACATGCCCGTTGCTGAATTCACCGGTACTGCGCACATCCAGCACGAGCGCATCTTCATGATTGATCAGGCGGGTCATCTCCGCCGGCGAAACCTGCGGGATACCGCTGAAACTATCCTTCATGACATTCCATATCAACAGGGCAGCAACCCCTGCCAGCATACTTACCAGCAGGATGTGGTTGCTTATAAATTCGGGAATGTGCTCCATCGATTTGAACCCGGATATGGTTTAGGCTTGCGCTTACGACACGCGGTCATGATACGTGATATACCGAATATAGGAAACATGCCCCTTCGATGACTTACCGCAGCGACGTTGTCATCGTTCCGAATGTTCCCCCTATCTATCCGTGCTAGAATTTGCCGTTATGCAATCGAAAAACAGGCCACTCGTACTGATCATCCTCGATGGCTGGGGGTATTCCGAAAATCCGGAATGGAATGCCATACACCATGCCCGCAAACCCTGTTGGGATAAACTCTGGTCGCATTGTCCCCATGCACTGATCGATGCCTCGGGTACCCGCGTGGGACTGCCGGGCGATCAGATGGGTAATTCCGAAGTGGGGCATATGAATATCGGCTCCGGCCGGATCATCAGGCAGGAATTCTCGATGATCACCGCAGCCATTGAGGATGGCTCCTTTTTCAACGATGCCACATTGACCCGGGCCATGCAAGGAACAGCAGAGGGCAATGGCAGCCTGCATATCATGGGACTGTTGTCCCCCGGAGGCGTCCACAGCCACCAGGATCATATCCTGGCCCTGGTCCGGCTGGCGGTGCAATGTGGGCTGGGAAAGGTCTACCTGCATGCCTTTCTGGACGGCCGTGACACGCCACCGAAAAGCGCCGGCGAATACCTGCGCGAATTGCTGGAACGGCTTGCGGAAATCGGCAAAGGGAGGATTGCGAGCATCAGCGGCCGTTACTATGCCATGGACAGGAACAACAATTGGGAGCGCACTCGCGTGGCCTTTGAACTCATCGCTCATGGACAGGCCGAATATCATTCGGCGGACGCCCTTTCCGCTCTGGCGATGGCCTATGCGCGGGGAGAGACGGACGAGTTTGTAAAACCCACTGCCATCCCGGAGAACGATGATTTGCCGGTCAGGGTAGCGACTGGTGATCTCGTGGTATTTGCCAATTTCCGTGCTGATCGGGCAAGGCAGCTCGCGAGGGCCTTTACCGAAAAAGAATTCAGGGAATTCAACCGGGACTATCAGCCGCAACCGGGCCGCTTCATCTCAATGACCAGCTACAAGGAAGATTTCGATTTTCCCGCCGTTTTCCCGAAGCTGCGACATAAGAACGTGTTGGGTGAATATCTGGCAAAACTCGGTTTGCATCAGTTACGCATCGCGGAAACCGAAAAATATGCCCATGTCACTTTCTTCTTCAACGGCGGCGAGGAAGTGGTATTCGAAAACGAAGACCGGATCCTGGTACCCTCGCCCGATGTACCCACCTACGATCTGAAACCGGAGATGAGCGCCTTCGAGGTAACGGATAAAATGTGCAATGCCATTCGCAAAGGATCTTATGATCTCATCATCGCAAATTTCGCCAATGCGGACATGGTGGGCCATACCGGTAATTTTACAGCCGCGGTCAAGGCCATCGAGGCGCTGGATCAGTGTCTCGCCCGGATTGTAGAGGAGACGCAAAGAGCGGGCGGGGAACTGTTGATCACATCGGATCACGGTAATGCAGAGAAAATGGTCGATGACGCCGGGGGCGCCGGGAGGCCGCAACCCCACACCGCCCACACCAGTAACCTGGTCCCCCTGATCTATATCGGCCGGGATGCGGATATGCTGCCCGGTACAGGCGCCCTGTGTGACCTCGCACCCACGATTCTTTACCTGCTGGATCTGGATGTCCCGCCGGAAATGACGGGCCGCAGGATGCTGCAATTGCATGAAGATGAATGCCGATCCGCTGCCGCGGAATAACCCGGGGCGTACGACAGCATATCCCGCTGCAGTAACCTGCCTGTACGGCCTACTGATCTCCCTCGTGTTGGGAGCGCCAATCTGGCGGCACGCCCATGCGGAGACGGACGATACAGAGCGCAAATCGGCTGAACTGGAATCGGTTCGCAGCGAGATCCGGGCGGTGCAAGACAATCTCTCCTCCGCCAGGACGGAAATGCAGGACCTGACGAGAGAATTGCAGGAAAACGAAAAATCCGTAGCCCTGATATCCACGGACTTGCACCGGCTGGAAGATCAGATTGCTACCGGCAGAGTGCGGCTGGAGCAGATGGAAAAGGAAAAAGCCGGCAATACGGGGCTGTTGGACTCCGAACGGGAATATCTCAGACGGCAGATCCAGGCCGCCTACCGCATGGGCCGTAATGATTATATCAAGTTGCTCCTCAATATGGAGGATCCTGATCGAACGGGCAGGATGCTCGCCTATTTTGATTATTACAACCGCTCGCGTTCCCATCGTATCGGCAAGATCAGCAAAGCGCTGGCTGAGCTGAAGCGTCTGGAAGACGCTATTCGGGAAAGTACGGACGAACTGGCTGTGCTGCGCAGCAGGCAGTTGCTGCAACTCGAGGAACTCACGGAGGCCAGGCATGCCAGAAACAACGCATTGTCCAGACTGGAAGCCCATGTCAATGATGAGGGTAAAAGGTTACTGGTCCTGCAACAGGACGCCGAGGAATTGGAAACCCTCATCGGCCGCTTGCAGGAACCGGATTCCGTGGTAGAACTTTTTGAGGAGATACCTCCCTTTGACACGATGCGGGGCAAACTCAAATGGCCGGTTCAGGGGCCGCTCACAGAACGCTTCGGGGATCCGAAAAAGGGCGACAAGCTTCGGCATGAGGGAGTCACGATCTCTGCTGAAAGCGGCGCAGAAGTCTTGGCGGTAAGTCCTGGAAAGGTGGTATTTGCAGACTGGTTCAGAAACCTGGGACTGTTACTGATACTCGATCACGGCGAGGGGTACATGAGCCTGTACGGACATAATGGCAGGTTATTGAAAAAAGTAGGTGACTGGGTTTCTGCCAGCGAGCTCATCAGCATAGTCGGCGACACGGGCGGACAGACAAAGGCAGGTTTGTATTTTGAAATCAGGCGGGCGGGTAACCCGGTCGATCCCGGTTTATGGTGCAGGGGTTGACCGGCTGGAGATCGCCTTCTTCCCTACCTATCTATTCTCCTCCCGGCAAAGCATCGGCAAGCATCCGTTCTAATTCTGGTATATCATAAGCAACCTGTTGACCCGTAGCGGTCCTTCCCTTGTAGAGCTGGATAGCAGGCATGGATTGTGCGCCGGAATGGATGTTGAATCCGCGTACGTTTCCACTGTCCAATTCACCATCAGGGGATGCAACTGGAGCTGAAGATGAAATACAGTTTGGTTTTAGTTTGTTTACTTTTGTCGCTGTGTCTTAAGGCCGCACCTGTCGCCGACGAGGAGGAAACAGGGCAGGAAGTGGACCAGACCGAGGAAACGACTCCGGATTCCTCGACAATGGAAGCCTCTGCCGAGACTGCCGGCGAGTCAAACACCCTTACCGAGCTGCCGCTGGATGAGATCAGGACCTTCACCGAGGTCTTCGCCAAGATAAAAAGCGATTACGTTGAAGGCGTGAATGACCGGGATTTACTGGAGAATGCCATCCGCGGCATGCTGGCCGGGCTTGACCCGCATTCTTCCTACCTGAACAAAGAGGACTTTAATGAATTGCAGGAAGGGACCACCGGCGAATTCGGCGGTCTCGGTATCGAAGTGGGATTGGAAGACGGTTTCGTACGGGTGATCTCCCCTATCGATGATACCCCTGCCCAGGCAGCCGGGGCGCGTGCAGGAGATCTGATCATCCGGCTGGATGACACCCCGGTCAAGGGCCTGTCCCTGGAAGAGGCGGTACAGCTCATGCGCGGCAAACCAGGTAGCCAGATCACCCTCACCATCATCCGGGAAAATGAAGAGAAACCATTGAACATCGTGATCACTCGTGACGTCATTACCGTCAAGAGTGTAAGGAGCCGCCTGCTGGAACCCGGTCTCGCCTATCTGCGCATCTCCAACTTTCAGGCACACACCGCAGAGGATGTGAGTGCAGAACTTGAGAAACTGACGGAATCCGGCAAGGAATCGTTGCACGGGCTAATCATGGACCTTCGCAATAACCCGGGCGGCATTCTCAATTCGGCGGTGACCATCTCGGATCTGTTCCTCGAAGAGGGATTGATTGTCTACACCAAAGGTCGCGTCAGTGATGCAAAAATGAGATTCAACGCCAACCCGGACGATGTGCTCGACAGTGCGCCCATGGTGGTCCTGGTCAATGCCGGCTCCGCTTCCGCATCGGAGATCGTTGCCGGCGCCCTGCAGGATCATCATCGCGCCATCATCATGGGACAGAAGACCTTCGGCAAGGGATCGGTACAGACCATCCTCCCCATGCCTAATGATTCAGCGCTGAAACTGACAACGGCTCGTTATTACACACCCACCGGGCGTTCTATCCAGGCCTCCGGGATCATCCCTGATATCACTATTGACCGGCTCAAGGTGGAGAACCTGGAAGCAGACGCCAATATCGTGCTGGAATCACAACTAAGCCGCCACCTCGAGGGTGAATCCGGTGCGGCAGCCGATGTGGATCAACCCGAGGCCCCTCCTGCCGAACCTGTTGACGGCGGGGAACCCCCCTTATCGGTTGCGGATTATGAACTCTATGAAGCCCTGAACGTGCTCAAGGGCCTGACCATCCGGCATAAAAACCTGAACTGAAACTCTGCATGATCGAGGGATTGCTCCGGAAGCCGGCCACTTTCTCAGTCCTGGTCCTTACGTGCCTCTTTTCCGCTATCCCGGCAACTGCGGACACCATACTGCCGCTACCGGCAATCAGTATCATTATCGATGATATAGGCTACCGGCATGGTGATGACCTGAAAGCCATCGCCCTCCCAGGCCAGATTGCCTTTGCCATCATGCCTCATTCCCCCTATGGGAAAAGGATGTCCCGGCTGGCCAATGCCACAGGCAGAATTGTCCTGCTGCATCTGCCCATGCAAGCCATGGACTCCGGGAAGGACAGGTTTCTCGGTCCCGGCGCCCTGCGCCTGGATATGACCCACCAGCAATTCATTCAGACACTGGAGATCAATCTGCGTGCAGTACCGGATGCCATCGGCGTAAATAATCATATGGGCAGTCTGCTATCGGGACAGACCGAATCTATGCAATGGCTGATGGAACTGCTCTCTGAAAAAAAGAAATTCTACCTCGATAGCCTTACCAGCGGTCAGAGCGTGGCCCGTTCGGCGGCCCGGGAAGAACAGGTGCCTTTTCTCAAACGTGATGTATTTCTGGACAATCAGCGCGATGAGCAACATATACAGCAGCAATTCGATAAACTGATTACACTGGCGAAACTGAATGGCAACGCCGTCGCGATCGGGCATCCTCACCCGGAAACCATCTCCGTGCTCTCACGCAATCTAGGACAATTGGGCAGCCTCGGCGTGCGCTTGATCAATCCTGCGGATATGGCCGGGGTCAACTGAAGCAAGACCGGCGCCACGACACACCCGAAGGCAGTTCCCTCCCCTCGTTCCTGCTATTCCTTGAATGCCAGTATCAGCAGGATGAATCCGACGGTCCCCGACACCCATGACACCAGCGGTGCACCGGCCAGCATGGCCGGAGTTTCACCACCCAGACCATAGACGATCGCTGAACTCATCAATGCACCCGAACCGATGACGGACAGGACGGTCTGGCGGTTATAGGAGCGCATCTCCTCGCGAAGTTGCCTGAAATCCTTGGAATTGTTTTCCAGTTGAATCTTCCCGTCACGCAGGCGATCCACCAGGTCAAGGATCTTGGAAGGCATATGGGGCAGGCGATCCATCCAGTGAGGAAGATTTTCACGGGTTCCGCGCAACAGTCCCCTCAACCCCATCCGCTCGCGTATCCAGCGCTCCAGTTGGGGCCGTGCCGTTTCCCAAAGATCCAGCTCGGGGTAAAGCTGACGCCCGACACCCTCGATATTCACGATCGTCTTCTGCAGCAGCAGCAGTTGCGGCAGGATCTCCATGTTGAAGCGCCGCGCCGTCTGCAGCAGCCGCAGCAGCAGGTCTCCAAATGAAATCTCCTTCAAGGGCCGATCGAACAAGGGTTCACATACTGCCCTTATTTCAGCCTCGAATTCATCCACCCGGGTCCCTGCCGGCACCCAGCCCGATTCCACATGCAGCTCGGCCACCAGTTGGTAATCCCGGTTGAGGAACGCGAGGAAGTTTTCCGCCAGATAACGCTGATCAAACTCGGTAAGCGAGCTCATGATGCCGAAATCCACCACCATCACTTTCGAGGGCCGACCTTCGGCGGGGGGCGTCACGAAGATATTACCGGGATGCATATCGGCATGGAAAAAACTGTCCCGGAATACCTGGATGAAAAAGATCTCCACGCCGTATCCGGCCAGCCATTTCAGATCAACGCCGGCACGCTTGAGGTTGTCGACATCGTTTACCGGAATCCCCGCTATCCGTTCCATGACCAGCACATTTCGCCGGGTCAGATCCCACACGATCTCGGGCACATAATAACGGGGCTCATCTTGGAAATTTCTGCGAAGTTGCGAGGCGTTGGCTGCCTCGCGCATCATGTCCAGTTCCCCGATGATGGTGCGTTCGAACTCGTCCACGACACTGGTAAGGCGGAGAAAATTACCGGCCAGCCGGTACTGCTCCATCTTCTCGGCCAGGAAACGCATAATGCCGAGATCACTGCGGATATTTTTCTCTATGCCCGGGCGGATGACCTTGACGATGACTTCCCTGCCGCTCTTCAGTTTGGCCGCATGCACTTGGGCAACCGATGCGGAAGCCAGCGGTACCTCGTCAAACTCCAGAAATACCTCTTCAAGCCGCTTATCATAGGCCTCCTCGATGATCTTCCGGGCGACACTGCCGGGGAATGGGGGCACACTGTCCTGTAGTTTCTCCAGCTCCGCGGCGATGTCCGCAGGCAGCAGGTCCTGACGCGTGGACAGGATCTGCCCGAACTTGACAAATATGGGCCCGAGGTCCTCGAAGGCAATACGCAGGCGCACCGCACGGGGTTTATGATCCCGGCGGAACCAGTTCCAGGGCAGCAGGTATAGCAGGTATCTCACCGGCCGGAACAGGTGCATGGTAAAGATGATCTCGTCGAAGCCGTGCCGGATGAATACCCGCTGGATCGCGACTAACCTCCCCATCTGCCTTATGCTCAGCATCAGACTTTATCCGCCGCCAGGTTGCGCAACCTGTCTATGCGACGCTCCAGTGCAGCCACGTCATTCTCCAGCCTGCGGACCTCCCCGTAGTGCTCCTGTATGGCGGATCGATCAGGCAGGATTTGCTTCTCATAACGCAGGTATTCAGAGAGGCCAGCCTGCAGGATTTTGCCTGTATGAAGTGCGAAACCGGCGGCGCCGCGCAGGAAATTGGTGACCCGGCGGGCGGCGAGATCCCCGGTAAGGACGGCAATCTTCGCTTCCCAGTCGAACTCGAAATCTTTCATAATGGACTGGAATTTCTGCGCGAGTGGGATATCCCCGGTGATTGCAAGACTGCCTGAGAAGGAATCACTCAGTCCCCTGGATGCCATGAGATAGGCGATCAGATCGCTGACTCTGCCGCGGATACAGACATTGGCCCCACCCGGTTGCTCTGGTTTCAGCTCCAGGCCCTCCACCACCGGACATATGTAGATCCGAATATCGGTTCCGGCGAACTCCAGCAACAATACCTTACCGGACAGGACGGCCAAAGCCTCAAGGGTGTCGGGATCCGTCCTCAAGGTGCTGTTGACCAGTCTTTCAAGTCCCGAATACACCAATTCGCCCAAAACTTTTCTCCTCTCCCTTATCCGGCGCGGAAGGCGCCGATCCGGTTTGTCTTCAGGTGGATCAGATCTTGCAGCCCCGGTGAATGGCCACGATACCACCCGAAAGATTATATACATTCACTCTGGAAAATCCTGCCTTCTCCAGCATCAGCTTCAGAGTATGCTGGTCCGGATGCCGGCGGATCGATTCCACAAGGTATTCATAACTGTCCTTGTCGCCCGTGACCAGGCTGCCGAGATGGGGTATGAGCCGGAAAGAATACTGGTCATAAAGTTTACCCAGCAGGGGCAGCACCACGGTCGAGAACTCCAATATCAGCAATGAGCTTCCATACCTGAGCTTGTCATACATGGATTGCAGCGCTCGCTGCTTGTCGGTGACATTGCGCAGGCCAAAGGCGATACAGATACAGTCGAAGGAATTATCCCGGAACGGCAGGGCCTCGGCATCGGCAAGAACATAATCGACCCCACGGACAATTCCCCGATCCAGCAAACGGTCCCTGCCCACAATCAGCATTTGTTCGTTGATATCGCTGAGGATGACCTGTCCCTCCGGTCCCAAACGGTCCCGAAACAACACGGTCATGTCTCCCGTACCACCGGCCACGTCCAGCACCCTGGCATTGCTTCTCGGGGCCGCCATATGCACTGTATAACGCTTCCAGAAACGATGAATGCCCAAAGACATAAGGTCATTCATAAGGTCGTACTTGCGCGCAACGGAGCTGAACACACGGCCCACCTGGCGGGTTTTCTCTTCCGGGCTGAGCTGGCGATAGCCGAAATCCGTTGTGTTCTGCTCAATCATCTGTTTTAGGTTCCACACCGGCCCGGGCCAGGGCATCCAGGTAATCGCGCCAATACTGCTGCTGGTGGCTGCCGAGGTCATGGAGATAATCCCAGCTGTAGATCCCCGTATCATGGCCGTCATCGAAGATCAGTTTGACCCCGTAATTGCCGACCGGCTCAACCGCGGTGATCGATACATCCTCCTTGTTGAGCTGCAGGGTCTTCTGGCCGGGACCATGTCCCCTGACTTCGGCGGAAGGCGAATGGATCCGCAGGAATTCACAACTCAGTTCGAAATCGGATCCATCGTCGAAGCTGATCCTGAGCAGCCGCGATTTCGTGTGCAGATTAATCGAAACAGGTTGCGGTTCGTGCTTCATATTCATTCATCCATTCGGCGTTTCCCGAGGTACCTAAGGAACCTATTCAGCGTCATGCTGGTGAAAACCAGCATCCAGTAGACAATTGTTTTACTGGATTCTGGTCGCTTCGGACTCCCTGTCCTCGGCTTGGGCCTCCTGCGTCGCCCTACCTCCTGCATCCATGCAGTCGTCTCGCGACATTTTCCACCTCCTGTGGATCGCCTTCGCCAGAATGACAACCCAACTATTTTATAGCCTTATTCAGAGCTTCCCTAAAGTATATATCGCGTCAGGTCTTCATCTTTCATCAATTCCCCCAGATGCTCATCCACATAAACCGCATCCACAAGGAAATGCTCGCCCGGCCGATCGGGGGCCTCAAAAGAAATACACTCCAGCAGGCGCTCCAGTACCGTATGCAGGCGTCTGGCGCCGATATTCTCCGTGGACTCGTTCACCTGCCATGCGATCTGCGCGATTCGGGCGATCCCGTCCCGGCCGAACTCCAGACGGACACCTTCCGTTGCCATGAGGGCCGTGTACTGTTCCGTGAGCGAAGCATCTGGTTCGGTCAGGATGCGGATGAAATCCTCCACACCCAGGGCATCCAGTCCCACCCGGATGGGCAGGCGCCCCTGTAGTTCCGGGATGAGATCGGAGGGTTTGGAGAGGTGAAAGGCGCCGGAGGCGATGAAGAGGATGTGATCCGTTTTGACCATGCCATAGCGGGTCGAGACCGTGCAACCTTCCACCAGCGGGAGCAGGTCACGCTGCACGCCTTCCCGGGACACATCCGGCCCGCTCGTCTCGGATCGGCGGGTGACCTTGTCGATCTCGTCGAGAAACACCAGGCCGTTCTGTTCCACACTTTCGAGGGCACGGAGCTTGATATCATCCTCATTGATCATCCTCGATGCCTCCTCCTCCCGGAGCAGTTTCAAGGCCTCGCGGATCCGGAGTTTACGCAACCTTTTTTTTCCTCCGCCGAGATTCTGAAACATGCTCTGCAACTGCCCGGTCATTTCCTCCATGCCCGGCGGGGCCATAATCTCGACACCGATTGAGGGCATGGAGAGTTCCACCTCGATTTCCTTGTCATCAAGCTGGCCGGTCCGCAATTTCTCCCGGAATTTGCCTCGGGTTGCATTGCCGGAATCCTCCTGCTCCGCGTGGGATAATTTCGGCATGGGAATGAGGAGATCCAGGATCCGTTCCTCCGCCGCCTCGTAGGCTCGATCCCTTACCTTCTCGAGTTCCACTTCACGGGTCATCTTTATGGCCACATCCGCAAGGTCGCGGATAATCGAGTCCACGTCGCGCCCGACATATCCCACCTCGGTGAACTTCGTCGCTTCCACTTTGATGAAGGGTGCATTCGCCAGTCTGGCGAGACGCCGTGCGATCTCGGTTTTCCCGACACCGGTGGGCCCGATCATAAGAATATTTTTCGGCGTGATCTCGTTGCGCAGATCGGGATCAACCTGCATCCGTCTCCAGCGGTTGCGCAGTGCGATCGCCACTGCGCGTTTTGCCCTATCCTGGCCGATGATGTGCTTGTCCAGTTCCGCAACAATCTCCCTTGGAGTCAATTCACTCATATGGTTACAACCCTGATCCTCGTCAATTCTGTATCAATTCTTCAATGGTCACGGAGTGATTGGTATAGATGCAGATATCCGCTGCAATCCGCAGCGACTGCTCCACGATCTGCCGCGCATCGAGGCTGGTATTCTGGAGCAGCGCCAGGGCCGCTGCCCGGGCGTAGGCCCCACCAGAGCCGATGGCCATGATGTTATATTCAGGTTCAATCACATCGCCATTACCCGATATGATAAAGGAAACGTTCCGATCAGCGACACAGAGCAAGGCCTCGAGCCGCCGCAGCATCCGGTCGGTCCGCCAGTCCTTCGCCAGCTCCACCGCGGAGCGCATAAGGTTGCCCTGGTGCTTTTCCAGCTTGGCCTCAAAGCGCTCGAAGAGGGTAAAGGCATCGGCTGTCCCTCCCGCAAAACCGGCGATGATCTTGTCCTGGTAGAGCTTGCGCACCTTCCTGGCGTTGCCCTTCATGATCGTGTCCCCGGTCGAGACCTGGCCGTCGCCACCGATGACCACACGGTTGTCACGGCGCACGGACAGGATGGTGGTGCCTCTGAATTGTTCCAAAATCGACTCCTCGGGTACTCTGAAACGCGAATTGTACACGATGCCGGAGCAAAGCTGGGAAGATCCCGGCGCCGAGTCCCACTGAAATGATCAGGACTTTTTGCGGGCCCGCGGATGGGCCTGGTCGTAGACCTTCGCCAGATGCTGAAAATCCAGATGGGTATACACTTGTGTCGTGCTGATATCGGCATGTCCCAGAAGCTCCTGGACGGCGCGCAGGTCACCGCTGGATTCGAGGAGATGGGTGGCGAAGGAATGGCGCAGCATATGCGGATGGATGTGGGTGGGCAGGCCCTGTTTCAGTCCCCATTCCGCCAGACGTTTCTGGATGGCGCGGTGACCCAGCCGCCCACCACGCCGGCTCACAAAAAGCGCCGGTTCCTGTCCCCCGGCGCCAAGGAGTTCCACCCTGATCCTGAGCCAGTCCTGCAGGGCCCGGATGGCGTGGCGTCCCACGGGAATTTTTCTGGTTTTCCTGCCCTTGCCCGTAACGGTCACCATGGCATCCTGGAAATCGATACTGTCCAGGTCGAGATCTGTGAGTTCAGCCAGGCGCAGTCCGGAGGAGTAAAACAACTCCAGGATCGCCCGGTCTCTTACTACGAGCGGTTGTTCCCCGGCAATCTGCACCAACCGGGCGGTCTGATCGGCATCGAGAGTCGCCGGGAGTTTCCTGGGGGCGCGGGGCGCCAGCACACCGACTGCCGGGTTGCGCCTGACCAGGCCGTTTTTCATGAGGAAGCGATAAAAAGAGCGTATCGCTGAGAGACAACGTTGCAGGCTACGCCCATTCACCCCCTGGCGATGACGCCTGGCGGTGAAATTACTGAGCATCCGCCCATCCAACTCCTGCCACGAAGCTATGCCCTCCTGATCGCAGTAAGCATGCAAAGCGCCCAAATCATGTGCATAGGCCTCGCGCGTATGCGGGGAAAGATGCTGCAGGCTGCCCAGATAATCCTTCAGCTTGTCTTCCGCCCCGGGGATCACTTATTCGAAATCCAGGGCTTGATGATAAAACTCAGTACCTCACCCAGGTTGGCGAGCAGCTCCACACCCATACTTTCCTGGAATTTCTCCGGGTCCCGGCTACCGATGACCAGCACTCCTCCCCAGTCCCTGCCATGCAGGGGTACGATGACTGCCGAGGAGATGACATCGCCCTCTTCCCCGAACAGAAAGGCCTGCTGTTGCCGTTTTAGACGTCCACTGATGGGTGATCGCTTTTCTATGATGGCGCGGAATAACTCTTTCTCCCGGATCTCCTTGCCGGCGAATTCCGCGCCGGGGAAAGTATCGATGAAGGCCGGGTTGGCAAAGAGTTTTACGATCACGCGGTCCGCCCGGAAATTGCGGCGCAGATTATCATACAGGGTGGCGAAAATATCCCTGGGATCGGTGGCATCCATCAGGGTGAGCGCCAGTTGATGAAGCCGTTTAGCCAGTTCCTCGTTCTGCCTGGCGATCTCGATCAACTCGTGCATGCGTTTCCGCAGCTGCTCGTTTTGCTCACGCAGCACCGACACCTGCTTTACCACCAGGGACACCGCCTTGCCACTGGGGTGGGGGACCTCGATCTCTACCAGCAACTCCGGGAAATCGTTAAAAAATCCTGGGTGAGTACTGAGGTACTCAGCCACATCCCGGGCCGCGCTCGTGTTCGCTCCCTGTCTCTTTGTCGGTGCCGTCATAATTCGATTTGCCCCTTGTAAACAGTGGTGGCCGGACCCGTCATCCAGACAGGCTGACCTTCACCTTGCCAGCTTACCACCAGTTGGCCGCCTTGCAAGCCGATCTCCACCTCGCTGGCAAGCCCCTGGTACAG
>Ga0156099_1214_pt1 | contig 14375 bp, 8 predicted proteins | sample RifCSPlowO2_02_FD_107752 | JGI IMG/M metagenome (GOLD analysis project Ga0156099, IMG submission 107752) | Gammaproteobacteria bacterium RIFCSPLOWO2_02_FULL_56_15
ATGGCCATGTTGCCCAGCCGGGCAGTCCAGCTGAGTAATCCTCCCGGTGCAGCCGTGCCCGCAGTGAGATCATCTATCTGCAGGAGTACCTTGATCGACGTCCCGGAGTTGAGAATATCCAGCAACTCGGAACAGTCCACACCGACGAGGCCGCTGCTGCGCAGGCTGAAGATGATCGGCGGGCAAAGGCCCAGTTCGTTATCCGACAGGTGATTAATGCCGTAGCTGTTGAAGAAAACGTCATGCACACCCTCACGATAATGATTGCCGGCCTCAAGGCGGGCGATATTGACGGCACGAAAGAAGTCCGCCATCACCTGCATGATTTCCTGGTAGCACTGCACTGCCCCGGCACTGTCATTGCAGATGACCGGGATGCTGAATGGAGGTTCCTGGCCGGCGGAGCCCGGTTTGCTGTCAACGGCATAAAGCGGCTGGATCCGCAGCAGGGTATTCAGTACCTTCTCCACACGCTTCCTGCGTTCCGTCGGCAGCCGGTAATCCTGCTTGCTCGTGGTGAGGATCAAGGACAATTCGCCGAAATCGATCTCGTCGTCCGCGGTTCCACTGGATTCGCTCAGATGCGTCGCACTGCGCGCTTCCGGTGAAAGATTGAAATCCGCGTCGAGGATATCCTGGAGTTGCTGGATAAGCGATCCGAGCTCCTTCCGCCAGTCCTTGCAGCGTTTTTGCCAGCAACCGGATACCAGGGTAAGCAGGATCCGCTCCATTGTATCCCCCTCGCAGCCGAGGACCGTCATATCGCGCTTGATTGCACTGCGGGCCTTATCGAGGTTCTCCCGCAGTAGATCCTGTTTTTCTTTGTCGAGTTGTGAGGTGCCGAGCAGGCTCTTTGCCGCGAGATCCCAGAGACTCAGGAGACCGGCACCAGTGGCGGTGCCGGTACCGGTACCGGTTTCCGCCAGTGTACGGATGACGGACTCGAGCTGGTAGACATGGCGTTTCAGCCTTTCCCCTTCATCCCCGCTTGCCGATACCTGCTGTATCAGTTCATCAATGACGTCGGTGAGTGAACGCACGGAATCCATGCCGGACTGATCATCCAGGCAAACCGGGTAGTCATGGCGCACGCTGCTGAGGTTCAGGTAGGGATGCAGCAGGGCCGGAACAGCCGCCCGTCCGCGTATCGTGCCCGGTTCAAGCAGGCCATAATGATAGAAATTCCGCAGTTGGCGCAGGATCCTCGAGGCATCCGCATCCGCCCTGTTCGACTCATAGGGTGGTTCGAAGGGCAGACCACCACCAAGAATGGTCTCATTGTATTTTTGTTTTAGGGTCACTGCGGGTACCTTCTTGCAACAAGTAATATCATCATGTAGTTATGGCTCTGCGCCTGCTGCGGTTCAGTGTTTCTCTTCGTCAGACTGGCATGCTATTCAGGCACATTGGTCTGGATGCCGATTCGGTCAAATGCAGACTCAAGCACGGCCGCGCGTCGCTCCCAGTTGGGTATGATTCCGGATTTGGAGAGCTCATCATATCTACCTATTTGCTCATTGCGGTAGAGGATACCCATGGGAACCTTGTCCGACATCTCGGCGATCTCGCGCGCCCGATTGAGATCGGTGGGGTCATGCGTTTCCTGCCGCTTGTAGATCTTTGCCGTCGTCTCGCTGATCTGCATGCCGTTTTCATGGGTCAGCAGCAGGATATTATCCGGATTGGTCAACAGGGAGGCATAGAGCTCCGCCGTAAAATGCGGACATCTCTGCAAGATCCGGATGAACGAGAGACCCTTGTGATGATAAGCCTGCCGGATGACTTCGTAGAGCAGGTCCGGAATCCATTCACCGACCTGGGCGACAAAGGAAGCATTGGTGACACCCAATGTCACCGTGAGTGGGTTCAGCGCCCGTAACAGGGTTCCACGAGGAGTGGTATTGGTTTTCAGACCGCTCGGCGTGGTCGGCGATGCCTGGTTCTTGGTCAGGCCGTAAATACCGTTGTCATGCAGCATGACCACCAGATCCATGTTGGCACGGATGGCGTGTATCCAGTGCGCCGTACCGATACTGCAACAGTCTCCATCGCCCATGTTCACGAAGACATTCAGATCAGGGCGCCGTATCTTCACTCCCTGGGCGATCGGCAGAGCGCGGCCATGGAGTCCGTGAAAACCATAGGTATTCATGTAGTGAGGGAACCTGGCGGCACAGCCGATTCCCGATACGAACACAGTCTTTTCCCGAGGCAGTTGCTCGTCCCGGCACAATCTCTGGGTGGCGCCGAGGATGCCATTGTCGCCACAACCTGCGCACCAGCGGGATACACGCCCCTGGTAATCTTCGAGAGACAGATATTCCTGGTCCTGTTCGAGGATGCAAGTGTCATTCAATCCGAACATAGTGCTGTCTCCTAATGGGTTTGTTTCGAGGTCATACGATCCCGGATCATCCGCTCGATCGAACCTGGTTTAATCGGTTGACCATGCACGTTTGACCAGCAATCAACATCAATCAGATAACGGGCCCGGAGCAACCAGGCCAGGTTGGCATATCTTCTGTTGTTTTCATCGATCATTTCATGCGCGGGGTCATCGGAATAATTGATCTCCACAGTCATAACCCGCCTGAACTGTTGCATGATCTCCTTGATCCCGGAGGCCATGGGTTGCAGGTAGGTCAGATGCAGGGCCGAAACCTTCATGCCGTCCTTGCGCACGCGAGTGACGGCTTCCTCGATCGCTCCCTTGGTGCTGCCCCAGCCGATGATCAGCAGATCGCCATCAGCATCGCCGAAAACCTTCGGAGCCTTGAGCGTTTTCTGGAATGCAGCCAGTTTCAAACTGCGATTATCGCAGCCTTCCTGATTGGCTTCGGGGTCGTAGGCCACACCTGAGGCCCGCGTATGGGCAAGGCCGGTCAGGGTATGCATGCCGCCGGGCTGGCCGGGGATGAAACGCCTCGACAATCCTGTTTTCGGGTCCCAGTCATAGGCTTTGGCGCCTTTCGGTATCGGACTCTGATCGATCGGCGGGGCATCCCATTCCTTTTTCAATTGCGGTCTGGGAAAGGCCTGCTGACCGGTGGCCAGATTGGCATCGGAAAGGACCACTACCAGTGTCCTGAAGGTCTCGGCGATCTTGCGGGCAGTGATCATGCAGTAGAAACAATCCTCGATCGTCGCCGGGGCCATGACCACCTTGGGTGCATCCCCGGGGGTACCGAAGATGGCTGCCAGAAGGTCGCCCTGTTCCACCTTGGTGGGCAATCCGGTACTGGGCCCGCCCCGTTGGACGTTGACCAGCACGAGCGGGATCTCGGCCATGACCGAGAGGGCCATCAATTCTGTTTTCAGCGCCATACCGGGACCGGAAGTGATGGTGACCGCGGTCTTACCCGCATAGGAGGCCCCGATGGCAAAGGCACAGGCGGCTATCTCGTCTTCCGCCTGGTGCACAATGCCACCCGCTTCATAAAGCGCCTGGCTGAGGTAGTGGGAAGCGGAAGTGGCCGGAGTGATGGGATACATGGAACAAACTTCCATGCCGGCGGCGATGATGCCCAGCGCCAGTGAAGTATTGCCATTGGTCACCAGCTGGGAACCCGTCACCGGGCAGGTCGGGATCTCGAAGCGGAAATCCAGGTTTTCCTCCGCCCAGCGGTATCCTGCCTCGAGCAGATCCACATTGGGTTTGATAAGCGTGGGCTTTTTCGCCTTGAACCTGTTTTCGATCTCCTTGTAAGCATAGTTAAGATCCCTGGAGTAGATGTTACAAAGCATACCGACGACAAACATGTTCTTGCCGCGTCTTGCATCCTGCACGTATTTCATGCATTCCGCTTCCATGGGGACTTCATAGATCCGGTAATCGGTTTTGCGCAGCTTTTCCATCATCTCGGCATATTCACGGGCAATCGCGGGATTGGGATGCTTGCCCCACATGCTTTCCAGGAGAATGATGCAACCGGATTCAAATTTTCCGGCGGACATTCCACCCATCAGGACCTGCTCATTGAAGGCCACGACCAGATCGGCTTCATCTCCGGCGTTGGTGATATCGAAGGAGCCGATCCGGATACGGTTACCGCTGGCGCCCGGGGCACTGCGTGCAGGAGGTTCGATCTCGGCGGGGATGATCTCCACCGTCCAGACGCTGTTTCCGGCCTTGGCGGACATCGTTGCGAACATCTGTCCCGCGGTCTGGGCGCCTTCACCTGAATCCGAGAGGATCTCGATGATGTGTTCGTCGGCCTGGATCAGCTGTTTGGAATCGGCCTCTGCCCGTACAGTCTGCTCTTTCATTTTCAGTAGCCACTCCTGATAGAAGGTTGATTGAAGTACCCGGCTCCATGGACACCGGAAATTACTGCCGTCTGGGCACGAGATGACACAGTCGCAAGATTAGGTGGATCTATCATGAATCGTTCGCTCCGGTTCGATGAATCAGGACAGGATGGGAGGAGACCCAATGGGTGCATATCAACGCTAAAAAACCCCGGAAAATGACGACTGTCAACCTGGATGCTCATGATAAATATAAAAAAAGGTATTGTAATACTACAATACTAGCAGATTAATCTACCAGATTGTTTTCAAAAAGGAAATATATGCGGATTGGACAGGGGTACCAATGATCTGGATCAATCCTGAAGCATTCGATCAACCGCCGGCGATCTGGGGTACGAACAACACCTGATCGCCGCTCCGCAACGGGATCTCATTTTCGCCGCTCATGTGGATTTCATCATTCACCGAGACCCCGAGCGAGACATCGTCCAGGTAGCGTGATATTTCGGGCAGCATAGTCTTGATCCGGTTGCGCAGTTCCGCGACATTGCTGACCGGCCTGTCGATGATGATCTTCCGCTTATCGATCCCGGGGATCTCCGGCAGGGATACGGTGAGGGCATAACCGGTAACCATTTCCAGCAGCTTTGCCTTCCATTCGGGTACGGGTGTGCCGTCTGCGTCGATCTGGCTAAGTTGATAAAAGCGGTTTTTCAGCTCGTTAAACTTCTCCCGGTCTATCTTTTCCCCCTTGAAAGGACCGAAGGTGTTTTCCTCCTCAAACCAGCGACGAGGTAAGGTATCATCGGCAGCGGTGAGACCGCGGCGGGAATTGATCATCCTTTCGATACCCATGATGTTATGTCCGATATCCAGCAATTGTTCACCGGTAAATCCCATGCCGGTGATCATACTAAGTACCGAGGCAAAGTCATCGGTATCGGGCAGGCTCGGTGAATTGAAAAGTTTGGTGTCGAATCTGCACATGCCAACCGCATCACCGGCCGCGAAGGTATCCTCGGTCCTGCGGACTGCGTATTCCTTGCCTTCATAACTGGTCGGTTCCCCGGATACACTACCACCGTACAGCGACTTCTTGAATTCGGGATCATCATTGACCCTCGCATTGATTTCCAGCGTGGCCCGGTTACGCAGATGGTCCATTCCCCTGGTGGCAACGGAAAGGCCGAGGGCAAAGGCTTTCAGGATGCGCGCATCATGGGGGTCTGATGGAAACAGGCCCTTCACCGCGATCCTGTATTTCAGGGCCTCTTCGGGATATTTTCCGAACTCCACCGCCCGGCTTGAATCGGCAAGCACATCGCCAAAACCTTCGCGCTGCGAGGTCATAAACGCCAGTTTTTCTAATACCGGGTAATTGCCCCAACTCAGGTCCAGTCCGCCGGTATCTTCCTTGGTGATAATACCCCTCTGGTACAATTCCATCGCCCAGGCCATGGCGCCGCCCCAACCGGCAGTGTCAATACCCAGGTCATTCAGTATGTTGTTGAGCCGCAACACATGGGTGATGTCCTTCAGGCCCAGATTGGGACCCAGTTTGCCGAGTGTGGTGTACTCGGGGCCGTCCCCCTTGTCGTATTTATCGAATACCCCATCATTATTAATACCGTTATAGGTACGCCTGTCTTCATGGGTAAGCTCAACCTGGGCCGTATCATAACTGGCGTTACCCGTGAGTCCTTTCAGGGCATCGGCACCCCAGCCACCCTTGCCTTCCGGGGTCATATCATTCAATGGCCGGCATTTCACCGGGCAACGCATACAACCATCCATACCTGGTCGGTAGGGGTCGATATTGTCCGCATCCAGGCTGTCAACCCAGGTGGTTTCCTGGTGATTCATGGCGCCCATCGCCCCCAGCGTGCGGCTGGCCTTGTAGAGGAATGGGGTCCCGGTCTGCTTCAGGGCGTTGCGAATGACGCTGGTGCTTAGTATTTTGTCACCGATTACACGATTCATCGGTTTGATTTCTCTGGGAAGATGCAGTTTTCCCGGCTTGCCCTTCAGCAATACCGCCTTGACCTTCAGTGAACCCAGCTTGGCCCCGCCACCGCCACGGGCCCAGATGGCCTTGATCCCGCCCATCACCCCCGAATTGAGCACCTGGTTCTCACCGGCCACCCCAATTCTCGCCAGCGCCATATCCTTGCGCTCCTTGCAGTTGAAGTCCCGTTCGATGGCTGCTGTGGTGGCATCGTTATTCAGGCCGAGATAGGGTGCGGCATTCTCAAAAGTAATCGCATCCCCTTCGATCTTGATGACTGTCCATCGTTCGTGACGACCAAAGAGCACCAGATGGTCATAACCGTGATCCTTCATATAGGTCGGGAAATAATCCCCGGCATTGGAATCCATGATAGCGCGGCTATCGGGAGACAGGCTGGTGATATTGCCGCGTGTGGAAGAGGGCATGAATCCGGTCAGCGCGCCGGAGCCGAAGATGAAGGGTATTTCAGGATCCAGAGCATCCCGACCATCTTCCATGAGGTTGTAGAGCAGATACATGTTGGCGCCGCGCCCACCAAGAAAATTCTTCAGCACGTCGACAGGCAGATAAGCCTTTTGGGTCTTTCTTTTTTCCAGATCGACAAAGAGTACTGCCCCCTGGCTGGGATACTGGGGCCCGTCATGCATACGTGATCTCAGATCTGCGATACGGTCTCTGATAGTCATGGCAAGTTCAAACCTCACTCGGAGTTACATCGGCTATAGCAACTATTGTACTGGCGACAGGCTTAGATAGATTGATCTAAAACAATTAGTGCTTGAAAAGCAGTGAAAGTTCTCAGATTCTCTCACGTCAATCGGAGTGGGGGGCTAATATATCTTGTTCAATAACTTAATTATCTGGTTTTGCTCATCTTTTGTGAGTTTCTTGAAGAAGTTTCGCTCATGGGCACGAACCAATGGTATGAGCTTGTCCAGAAATACCTGGCCTTTCCCGGTAATCCGGAGTGCATTGGTCCGCCGGTCATTGGAGAGTCGTTCACGGGTCACCAGTCCTTCATTCTCCAGTTTATCGATAAGTGGTACGACGGTGGACCGATCGATCTGGATGGCACTGGCCAGGTCTGACTGTTTGATCCCGGGGTTGCTGCTGATAATGACCAGCGTGCCGAAATGAGTGGGAGTCATTTCAACGTCTCGCAGGGCGGCGACAAAATCCCTGAAGACCGCAACCTGTGCCATACGCACATGGTAGCCGATCAATTCAGTCAGGATGCCCCTGTCAAGACTGTTAGCTTTATGATTCACTTAGTATGTCTTTTACGCGATATTGATCCCGATTCAACCGACATTCCGGCAGGTGTGAATCCGCCGGACGGCAGGATGAAGTCCGGGAGAGGGAAAGTCGATCTATATTAACGATTAACGGCCCGGTGCATCAATGTATAATACCGGGCCTTTAAATCATAACCATAAATTCACCATAATCACAAGAAAGCGACGAGACCATGGAAATACACAAGACAACTCACCCGGAAAACTCATCAAGCCAGCTCCAGTTCGACCTCGGGATCATCAAGCAGGCAGCTTCCAGCGGACGGGAACTCGAATCACGGGATATCTTTCGCTTGCTCGATCTTACGGGAACTGCGGATGAGGCCTCGCAGATGCCACTCCCAGGTGGGACTTTTGCCACGGGTCTGGAAATCTCACGGGAGTTCGGTCTGGTTATCAAGGCAGGCTTTCCTGATGCGGAGTTGGAACGATTTTCCGGAAGTCTGCGTAAGGGGCATGCCCGCGTACTGGCCGCGACGGCATTGACGGATGCAGCGTCCTTTCTGGAAAGGTTCCGTACGACATTCAGCTATCAGGCCCTGTGTTCAGTGGTTCGGTCAGACAGGACCGAAAGGATCGAGGGCCATCTGCTGTTGCTATTTCAACGGCTACTTGCGCTGGCGGATTCCCTCTCCCGGCATGATTCCACCATCATAGAGGACCTTGAACTGGTAATCCGAACGGATCCGGACGGAAAATTACTTCCGCTAAAGGGACGCGGCCGTCTGGGTGCAGGCAAACCCAAACGTAATCAGGTCCCGGTGGAAAAGATAGAGCGGATGTTGCATCCGGAGTCCATAGGGATTATCGGTGTTTCCGCCACCAAAATTAATTTCGGGAGGATCATCCTGAATAATATCCTGGCCAGTGGTTACGACAAGAGTAAATTGATCCTTATCAGGCCGGGTGAGGCGGAGATCGATGGTGTGAAGTGCGTGGAAAGCCTTGCCGCGCTCAAGCACCGGCTGGATCTCCTCGTGGTGGCCGTGACTGCGGATGCCGTGTTCAGTCTGGTTGAGGAAGTCATCGCCACCAACGCCGCTGAATCCGTGATGCTGATCCCCGGCGGGCTGGGTGAAACACGCAACAGCAGGGAACCCACCGCGAAGATGATTGAGAGGATCGAGGAGTCGCGCCGGCAGGGTGGTGATGGTCCTGTATTTCTAGGGGGCAACTGTCTGGGTATTGTTTCGCACCCCGGCAATTATGATACCTGGTTCATACCCAAAGAAAGGCTGCCTAAACCCCAGAAAAGATTTCCCCGAAATTCCGCATTGATCAGTCAGAGCGGCGCCTTCATGGTGACTCGACTGAGCGGCAATCCCTGGTTGGACCCCGCTTACATGGTGGCCGTGGGGAATCAGAACGATATTTCGCACAGCGACATAGTCCGATATTTCAACAGCAAGGAGGATATCCATGTCATCGGGATGTATATCGAAGGTTTTAATGTAATGGACGGACTGGCATTTGCCAGTGCGGTGCGTGAGGCTGTGATCCGGGGCAAGCAGATCGTCATTTACAAGGCCGGATTATCACTGGCAGGGAAGGACGCTACTATGAGTCACACAGCGTCCGTGGCCGGGGATTATGAACTTTGCGAATCGGTTCTGACCCAGGCCGGCGCCATGATCGCAAGGGACCCTACCGAGTTTAACGACCTTTTTTATATTGCCACTTGCATGCATGGAAAGACGGTGAAATCCAACCGGCTCGGTGCGATCAGTGGGGCAGGATTCGAGACCGTTGGCATGGCGGATAGTATCCGCACCGAGGATTATTCAATGATCATGGCCCCTCTGGAAGAGCATACAGTCAAATGTTGCGAGGAAATCCTGCGGACGAAGAAACTGGATGCGCTGATGGAGGTCCGTAACCCGTTCGATATCAACCCCGGCGCGGATGATGATGCCCATCTGGATTGCACAGCCGCCTTCGTCGCCGATCCGAATGTGGATGCGGTTGCCGTGGGACTGGATCCAGGCTCACCCATGATGAAAACACTGCTTAAGAGCGCTCGTCCTGGGTATGATATCAATCATGAGAAGAGCATCGTCCAGACCTTCCCGGAACTGGTGAAGCGTACGGACAAACCGGTAATCGGTATTGTGGACGGGGGCACACTCTATGACCCCATGGCCGAGAATCTGATGGATAAAGGGGTTTGTATCTTCCGCAGTTGTGATCGCGGGATTCATGCGCTGGCCAGATATACGGAAAGCCGCATCCGGGCGAATACGATGCAGAGGCTACAGCAATGATTGCAGGTTATCGCTGGTTAATGCAAGAGACCGGCACACTGCTGGAGAAAGAACGATTCGAGTTTGCCGCACCGGAACCAGGCGAGGTGACGGTGGAAGTCGCAGGCTGCGGTGTGTGTCACACAGACCTGGGTTATTTCTATGATGGCGTAAAGACCAACCATCCACTTCCCCTGGTACTTGGGCATGAAATCAGCGGCAAGATTGTACAGGTGTCCGATGGCAATACAGCGTTGTTGGCTAAGAGTGTAATCATTCCAGCGGTCATCCCCTGTGGTGGCTGTGACCTCTGTCATCGTGGTCTTTCCAATATCTGCCGCAAACAGAAGATGCCGGGTAATGATATTCAAGGTGGATTCGCCAGTCATATTACCGTGCCGGCGAATGGGCTTTGCGTCGTGGATGAAAACCGCCTCTGGCAGGCCGGATACGAATTGGCCGAGGTATCGGTACTGGCTGATGCGGTCACGACCCCATTTCAGGCCGCGGCGCTCGCCGGAATCACCCGAGGTGATGTGGCAATCGTAATCGGTGTGGGTGGGGTCGGCAGTTATGCGGTACAGATCGCTCATGCGATGGATGCCGTCGTGGTTGCGATTGATGTGGATCAGGCCAAGCTTGATAAGCTCAAGGAATTTGGAGCTGCGCTGGTACTGAACGGCAAGGACCATGAAGTCCGGGAAATGAGGAAAATGATCGGGGTTTTCGCCAGCGAACGCGGTTTGCGACAAACCGAATGGAAGATCTTCGAATGTTCAGGTACGGCTGAGGGCCAGTTGACCGCCTTTGGCCTGCTCAGCTATGGGGCACATATCGGCGTGGTAGGATTTACCATGGCCAAAACCGAACTGCGCCTGTCCAATTTGATGGCTTTCAATGCCCGTATGCAGGGGAACTGGGGCTGTAAACCTGAGTATTATCAACCGGCACTGGAACTTGTTCTAGCCGGCAAGGTCCGGATGAAATCCTTTATCAAGCTGCACCCGATGGAGGATATCAATACTATCTTCGCCGCTGCGCATGAACATCGATTAAGTGAACGGGCCATCCTGGTACCCTGACTAATCACAAACTCACAGGAACTTAAGGTAGAGAGGATATATATGAGTGAATCGATCACAGAGCTCATCAGACGGACGGCTCCGGAAGAGCTCAATGACCACAATCTCGTCCCACAAAAGGTAGTCGAAGGGGTGCTTTATGAAAAAAAACCGGCAAGAACTGCTGCCGGAAAGGTCGTGGACAAGCTCTACAATGCGTGGATAACCCTGGATAACCCAAAACAGTACAATTCCTATACAACGGACATGGTGAAGGGTGTGATCCTGGCGTTCAGGGCGGCCAGTAATGCCAGGGATGTCAATGCGGTGGTGTTTACGGGCGCTGGCGACAAGGCATTCTGTACCGGTGGGAATACCAAGGAATATGCCGAGTATTATGCACGGAATCCTCAGGAGTACCGGCAATACATGCGGCTCTTCAATGATATGGTCTCCTCCATACTGGGTTGTGACAAACCGGTGATCTGCCGGGTGAATGGAATGCGTATCGGAGGCGGCCAGGAGATTGGTATGGCGACGGATTTCACGGTTGCCCAGGACCTTGCCAATTTCGGACAGGCTGGGCCCAAGCATGGTTCAGCAGCCATCGGCGGTGCGACTGATTTCCTGCCCCTGATGATCGGCTGTGAGCAGGCCATGGTTTCGGCGACGCTCTGTGAAGCTTTTTCGGCACACAAGGCCTATCGCCTCGGGATCTGCCACGATATCGTTCCCGCATTGAAGATCGATGGAAAATTCATCGCAAATCCGGCCGTAATCACCGATCGATACCTGGATGAATATGGACGCATCATCCATGGTGAATTCAAAACCGGCGAGGCGGCGGCGGCAGCAAGAAAGCTGATTAAGGAAGGCGAGATCGACCTCTCCCTGCTGGATGAAAAGGTGGAAGCCTTGTGCGCCAAGCTACTCGCCACCTTCCCGGAATGCATGACCAAGAGCCTGGAGGAATTACGCAAACCGAAACTGACCGCCTGGAATCTTAACAAGGAGAACTCACGGGCCTGGCTGGCGTTGAACATGATGAACGAGGCCAACCTGGGGTTCCGCGCTTTTAATGAAGGGAATAAGGAAGTCGGGCGGGAGATTGACTTTATCAAGCTACGCCAAGCGCTTGCTGTGGGCACGCCCTGGACGCCCGCTTTGATTGAAAGCCTGATACCGGGGAAGGGCAAATAGCCATGACAGGCGCCCCTGTGGCAGTCCATTCGGAGCAAGATGGCCGCGTTCTGCGGCTGGTCCTGGCCCGGCCCAAAGCCAATATTGTTGACCATGCCATGCTGACCGCTCTCCGGGATGCACTGGCCGAACATCGTGAGCAGACTGATCTGACGGCCGTATTGCTGTGCGCTGAAGGTCCGAATTTCAGCTTCGGGGCCAGCGTCGAAGAGCACCTTCCGGGACAATGTGAACAGATGCTGCGGCTCATGGATGGCGCCGTAATGTCCCTGCTCGAGTATCCAGTACCGGTGCTGGTGGCGGTAAGAGGATATTGTCTGGGGGGAGGACTCGAAGTGGCCTGCGGTGGCAATCTGATATTTGCAGCGCCGGACGCAGTCTTTGGTCAGCCCGAAATCCAGCTCGCGGTGTTTGCCCCGGCCGGATCCTGTCTATTACCGGAGCTCATCGGTCAGGCGCGGGCCGAGGATCTGCTGTTTTCCGGCCGTAACATCAAAGCCGAGGAAGCGTTACGGATCGGTCTGGTTTACCGGTTGGATGAGGATCCGGAGGCAGCGGCGAGGGAATATATTGAAAACCACCTGCTGCCCCGCAGTACTTTCGCGTTGCGGCAGGCTGTCACGGCTGCTCGTGCCGGTTTCGTGGCCCGTATGCGTGAGCGCTTTGCTCTGGTGGAAACACAATATCTCGGGCAGTTGATGGCCGGACAGGATGCTGTCGAAGGCTTGCGGGCGTTCATCGAGAAAAGACCAGCACGCTGGAACAATCGGTAGCGGCTGGTCCGTCCGGGTCAAATGCCGTAAATGTTGATCTAAATCAATGTGACAGATCCCTCGTGACGGTAGTCTCCCGGCCGTCGATATTCCGGTTTGTGCTTTTGCTGGAGCGACTAAACGGTTAAATTGAATATAATGACTTCATAATATATTTGACCTGATTACATAATACTTTACGGTGTAACACACCGCCTCACGCGAAACGTGCATCCTCATCTCTGCATCGCCCCGCTAGTGTGAGGCGGTTTTTTTTGGCCTTTTCCTGCAGTTCCAGCTAAATTTCCCCTCCAGTCGCTGAAGTGGCTTTACCTTTGTTGAAAATACGGGGGATAATCGGTGGATAATGAGTGCATAAATGTGTATATATAGTGGTCTGCTTACTGGCAATACACTAAATATAGTATAAGGGCTTGCCTGATACTGAATTTGTGACTATCATTCAAATCTCCCGTTAAGGTACCTTTACAGGGTATGGATCCGTTCCCGGATAGCCCTTCAGTTTGGGACCGTAACGCCGGGTTGATGAATGGTATAAAAGGGGGGGTGTTGTCATGCGCACAGCATTCAACAACGCCATCATTTTTTTGTCAAAATATAAATAGAGAATGAGAATGGAAATGGCGATAGCAGAGATAAAAGCAGATGGTATCCCGGTAAGCGAAATCGCATACCAGCCGGCTTCGCTGGATATCTGGGATTCCAAGTACAGACTCAAAGACAAGGAAGGGAATCCACTCGACAAAACCCTGGATGAAACCTACCAGCGTATCGCCAGAACGCTGGCCGGCCTGGAAAAAAGCGCGGAACTGAAGGAAAGGTGGTATAAAAAATTCCTTTGGGCGTTGCGCCATGGAGCCATACCTGCAGGGCGTATCGTTTCCAATGCCGGCGCTGGTGAATACAAACCGGAAACCTCCACCATAAACTGCACGGTCAGCGGCGCGATTTATGATTCCATGAACGATATTCTTCTGCGCTTGCATGAGGCGGGCCTCACACTGAAATGCGGTTGCGGTATCGGCTACGAATTCTCAACCCTCCGGCCTAGAGGTTCCTATGTGTCAGGCGCCGGGGCCAACACCTCCGGGCCCCTTTCCTTTATGGATATTTATGACAGCATGTGTTTTACCGTGTCCTCCGCGGGGGGACGTCGGGGGGCACAGATGGCGACCTTCGATGTGGGCCATCCTGATGTGCTGGATTTTGTCCGGGCCAAACGAGAGAACGGCCGTCTGCGTCAGTTCAATCTTTCACTGTTGCTTACGGATGAGTTCATGCTGGCGGTCAAGCAGGGCGCGCCATGGAAGCTTTCCTTCCCGGCATCCGCCAATGAAATAGAAAATGAAAAAATAGCACTGGATAATCCCGAGCAGGTCATCTGGCGGGAATGGCCGATCACGGAAGGTTATATACAGAACAGTAGTGGGAAGGTTGCCTGTAAGGTTCACAGGACCATCCCCGCAAGGCGATTGTGGGATATGATCATGGCTACTACCTATGATTATGCAGAACCGGGATTCATTCTGATTGACCGGGTCAATGAG
>Ga0156099_1118_pt1 | contig 14310 bp, 15 predicted proteins | sample RifCSPlowO2_02_FD_107752 | JGI IMG/M metagenome (GOLD analysis project Ga0156099, IMG submission 107752) | Gammaproteobacteria bacterium RIFCSPLOWO2_02_FULL_56_15
AGATCAGCCTGGCGCCCGTCAGCATGCAGGTGGGTACTGTAGATCCCCGCCTCATTGCCAGCCTGCAGGATCACGGCGCCTGCGCCGTCACCGAAAATTACGCAGGTGCCACGATCAGTCCAGTCAAGAATCTTCGAGTTGGTATCCGCGCCCACTACCAGCACACGTTTGCACTCACCGGTCCTGATGAACTTATCCGCCACACTGAGTGCATAGATAAACCCGGAACATACCGCCTGAATATCAAAAGCCGGTATCCCTGTTTCTATACCAAGACGCGCCTGTAGCAGGCAAGCAGTACTCGGAAAGATAAGATCTGGCGTCGAAGTGGCTAGAACAATAAGGTCGATCGAATCGGGGCTGATACCAGCAGACTCGATCGCCCTTGCAGCAGCCTGCTCTGCCATGTCACAGGTGGACTCATTCTCTGCGGCAATATGCCTCTGCCGAATTCCTGTCCTGGCCTGGATCCATTCATCCGAAGTATCTACCATGGATTCCAATTCGGAATTGGGCATTATCCTATCCGGCAGATAACCTCCCGTACCGATGATTCTTGAATAAATCAAAACCGGCTACCTGTATACTAAAAGTTCTTCCAGCCGGCTGGTGATTTTTTCCGGCACCCGCTTCTCTATCTCCACTATAGCCTCTTCAATGGCGTGAAAGAAAGAAAGTCTGTCAGCACTACCATGACTTTTAATCACGATTCCCTTCAGACCCAGCAGACTTGCCCCATTATAACGTCGCGGATCAATTTTCCGCTGAATAGATTTGAGCACTGGCATGGAGACCAGGGCGGCGAGCCTGCCATAAATAGATTTTTTATATTCATTCCTAACATGATGCATCAGGAACCCGGCTACACCCTCACTCGCCTTCAGTGCCACATTCCCCGTAAAACCATCACAGACAATAACATCCACTTTCCCAGTGTAGATATCATTACCCTCGACAAATCCAACATAGTTAAGGTGGCTTTTTGATAACAGACTGGCTGCCTGTTTCACCCTGTCGTTCCCCTTGATTTCTTCCGAACCCACATTAAGAAGGGCTATGCTTGGAGATGCAATATTTTGTACGGCCTTGGTCAGTTCTGACCCCATTACAGCATATTGAAACAGTTGCGCTGCGTCAGGATCCACGTTGGCTCCGAGATCCAAAAGATGTGTTTGGCCAAAGATTCCCGGCATCGTGGAACAGATCCCGGGACGTTCGATACCAGGCAGCATCTTCAGCACAAATCGCGCAATCGCCATCAGGGCGCCGGTATTCCCTGCACTGACACAAGCATTTGCTTCGCAGTCCCTGACCAGATCGATGGCGAGACGCATGGAGGACTGTTTTTTGCTGCGCAGGGCCGATGATGGCAACTCATCCATCTCAATTACTTCCGGTGCATGTTGAATACGCAACCTTCCATCAGTTACAGCACCACTTTGTTGGAGTATCGGCTGGAGTATTTCCTCGCGACCGACCAGGATGAGACTGATATCGTGATATTTATTAAGGATATCCAATGCTGCTGGAACAATCTCAGCAGGGCCATGGTCTCCACCCATGGCATCCAGAGCGATACATCCGGCCATTCAGCGTTGGATAGGTTCGGTTAATTCAGAGACGCAGAGGTCTTCAAGTTTACCGACATCTTGACTATTCGATTGCTTCCTTGTCCTCGATTATTTTCTTGCCCCGGTAATACCCGGTCACACTCACATGGTGTCTCCTGTGAATTTCACCGGTAGTAGGCTCGGTAGACAATGCGGGGCGTTTCAGAGCGTCATGTGCACGTCGCATATCCCGTCTTGATGAAGATTTTCTGTTTTGTTGCACAGCCATAAATAACCCTCTTTGCTATGTTGATTACAACTACTTTATAAATTTCAAATTCTTCAAGACCGTGAAGGGAGTATCCCGCACCGTGGAATATTCTCTCATCAGACTATCTGACGGGCACTCAGCGATCGAGTGCGCCGGTGCTATAGGCAGTCCAAGCAGGATCTCATCTTCCAGCAGCATGACCAAGGACAGGCTGCCACTGTCATGTAATAATGGCTCGTAGTGAACGGGCAATTCCTGCATCCGGATCCTGTCAGTGACTACCGCCAGACAAATCTTTCCCGACTGACAAAGGCTGACAGGATTTAGACATCTCTGGCAGTATGCCTGGAGGCTGACGCTGTATTGACCGGTTATACAATGGATTCCCTGGTCATCCCGGCCAAACGCCAGCTCAAACCAAACAGAACCTGAATCATCTACCGTAATTTCCAGCAATCTGGGCATCAGAGCAAGCGCAAACTCACCCGATATCGTCCCACGCTGTTCAATCAGGAGCGGCAGATCAATAAACTGAGGGACTGGCGCCATCAGGCCGGCAAGTGTAGCGACACTGTTTTTAACTGTCAAAGGGAATAACACATGAATATAATTTAACCCATTGACTTGACAAGTATTTATCAACTCTAATCATATTCTTGCTACATTCCAGCCATGCAGGGCTTTATGGGAGAATCCGTCATTACCATCATACTTGCATCATCATCCAGATACCGGGCCAGTTTGCTGAAACGGCTCAATATCCCCTTTCAAGCCATCAATCCCCATATTGATGAAGCAAGACTGAATGGTGAAAGTGCCCGATCCATGGTGGAACGGCTGTCAATAGCCAAGGCCAGGGCAATCCACGAACTTCCGAAAGGATCACTCGTGATCGGTTCGGACCAAGCTGCGGTTCTGAATGAAAAAATCATCGGAAAACCCGGCAATCATCCTGCAGCATTGGCTCAATTACTGGAAGTGAGCGACAGAATTATTCGCTTTTACACAGGCTTATGTGTCTGGAACAATACAGATGATACGGTCCAGGTTGACTGCATCGAATGTGCGGTGAAATTTCGATGTCTGACAAAAGCAGAGATCAATCGTTACCTGCTCCAGGAACAACCCTATGACTGTGCCGGCAGTTTTAGATCCGAAGGCTATGGGATCACACTTTTTGAGAGTATCAGTGGAAGTGACCCCACCGCCTTGATTGGTCTGCCGTTGATCCGCCTGAGCGCAATGTTGCGGAATGCAGGATTGCACCTGCCATGAACTAAAGCGGGTTATATCCACACCGTCCAAGCTCAATGAATACTGAGCAGCGCAGGTACGAACATCTTTTCTGCAACTGAGGTACCTATACCTCTGGCAAGACGGTCGAGATAATTTTCCTGATAGGTATAATCCACTATTTCTTCCGCACCGATGACCTCCCTGGCGACGTAAGCGGCACTCCCAAGTTCGTCCACCAACCCCAGTTCCAGCGACTGTTCACCTGTCCAGACCAGCCCTGAGAAGATGATTGCGTCATCCTTTAGCCGGTCACCTCTGCCCTCCTTGACGACACCCATAAACTGTTGATATATCCCATCAAGGAGTGCGTCCGCGTGCTGCCTGTCCTGTTCACTGAGTGGAGAGAATGAATCCATGAATCCCTTATTATCACCAGCATGCAGGAGTCGCCGTTCGATACCGAGTTTATCCATGGCTTCTACATAACCGAATCCGGACATGATGACGCCGATGGAGCCCACCAGGCTGGCTTTATCAGCGAATATTTTGTCTGCTGCGACAGCTATATAGTAACCACCAGAGGCACAGGTATCGACGATCACTGCGTACAGGGGGGTCTCGGGGTGGATTTTTCGCAGTCGCTTGATCTCATCGTAAACATAGCCAGCCTGTACCGGACTGCCTCCTGGGCTGTCGATACGCAGGATTATTCCTGCGATGTTCCTGTTACGGTAGGCCGCACGGAGGCCGCTGATGATGTTATCGGCGCTCGCCTGCGAATCAGCTGCTATAACACCGCTGATATCCACCAGAGCGGAATGCCTGCTGGTATTCAAAGTGTTCAATTCCTCATTCTGCGAGACATAAACCAGAAGAATCAGAAACAGCCAGAAAGCCCCCAGCAACTTGAAAAAAATACCCCAACGGCGGCTCGTGCGCTGTTCTGCCAGAAACTCCCTGGCGATCTGATTGACCAGTGGTTGCTGTGAAGGAAGGTTATGCCCATTATTGCCGGTAGTTGCGTTGAGATTATCGTTCATAGTTACACCAGATCGGTTATTCAGGAAGTGTCAAAGCTCGGATCTCGCCGGACAGTAGCCATGCCGGCAATTCACCAAGGTCGTTAAAACATATCTGTGGTCTAAATTCTAGCAGATCCGAACGTTCTGCAGCACCATACGGTCACTGCTGGGGAATCTACACCGGCATTACCAGTCATCCGCAGCTCACGTCTGCTCTCACTTATGATTAGAGTCGCTTCTGAGCAACCGCCGCTTGCATGCTGCATATGCGATCCTCAAGGGAATCGGTAGGTGTGCCATCCCAATCAAAAACAATCAGCCCGTACACGGATCCAAAGCATCCAGCACCTGTTGTAGTACCGTAGGTAATGGAGCGGAAAATTCCGTTCGTACAAGGAACTCCATTCTGGGTAACCTGAGCAGGCTCGCATGGAGAAAGATTCTACGCAGCCCCATCTTTCGCATCCGGCGGTTGAACTCCCTGTCGCCGTACTTGTCATCGCCCGCTACAGGATGACCAAGGTGGCCAGCGTGTACCCGGATCTGGTGGGTACGCCCCGTCTGCAATCTCACTCGCACCAGGGTAGCCTCAGGATAATCCCTTACCTTTTCCAGCAGGGTAACTGCTGATTTACCCAGATTATTGACTTCTACCATACGCTCGCCCGATCTCGATCTGTTGCTTGCAAGCGGTTCGTGGATTTCCTTGATCTTTCCAGACAAGTTACCTTTGAGCAGACTAAGGTATTGCTTTTCCACCCCGCCTGATACCAGAGCTTCATGTAGCATTCTCAGTACCGGCATTTTTTTTGCGATGAGGAGACAACCCGAGGTCTCCCGGTCCAGGCGGTGCACCAACTGCCACGATTCTGCATCTGATCGGAGCATACGCAGCAGTTCGATAATGCCCCAGCTTCGCCCGCTACCCCCGTGAACCACAATTCCCGATGGCTTATTGAGCACAACCAGTTCATCGTCCTCATACAGAAAACATCCCATAACCATTTTTTCCAGGTAGCTGCCCGGGGGGGTGAGCCGGTTATTTGGTTCTACAGGTCTGAGGGGTGGGATCCTGACTTTGTCGCCCAAATTCAGCTTGTAGGAGGGCCTCTTCCGGCCGCCATTGACCCTGACTTCACCCTTACGGAGCATCTGGTAGATACGAGATCTGGGAACTCCTTTCAATTCATTGAATAGATAATTATCAATCCTGCGGTTTTCTGCATCAGTACTGATGAGTATCTGTTTTCCGGGTACTTTTTCGCCTTTATCCCTGTTCATGGCCCTGTGTGGATGTTGCTGGTTTCATATAAGATTGATATAGTATCCATCTGACCGGAAATAAAAATTCTGGTTCTGCCCAGAATGAATGTCATCGTGTGATACTGTCCATTCGTAACGACGGAGCTGGCAAGCATTCGTGATGCCGATATGCCCGGTGGCATATCCAGTGCTTCACTCCTCTGTCCAGGCTGGATAGCTGTGAAGAATAACTTTGACAGACTGGGCGAATAAAGGGAATCGCGTCACGGTAACCTGGTCCCCAAAGGTGATATGGGTTTTTTTTACCCGAGTTTTGCCTAGTGATTCTACCAGCACTGGGATCTGAGCGCGATTGAACAGAAATGTAAACCTGGAGCCCGATACATCGCCGGGAGCCAGGAGTCACCGGCCCCCGCCCCCCTATAAACACAATCAAGTGGCAAGGGCAGATACAGGGACCGGTGATGCAGTTCGGGAATTATTTTAATGAAAAGAATGCTGATTAACGCAACTCAGCCGGAAGAGTTGCGGGTGGCCTTAGTGGACGGCCAGCAACTGTATGACCTGGATATAGAGACTCCTTCCAGAGAAAAAAAGAAATCGAATATTTACAAGGCCCGGGTTGTCCGTATTGAACCGAGCCTGGAGGCTGCGTTTGTCGATTTCGGAGCAACTCGGCATGGATTTCTGCCGTTCAAGGAAATCTCCCGATCACTGTTTAAGACCCGGGATGGCGAAAGCGGCCAGGGACGGGTCAGCATCAAGGAAGAACTGGAACCAGGTCAGGAGTTTATCATACAGATTGACAAGGAAGAGCGAGGGAACAAGGGAGCTGCCCTGACCACCTCCATCAGCCTGGCCGGTCGTTACCTGGTCCTGATGCCCAATAATCCTCGTGCCGGTGGTGTATCCAGGCAGATTGAGGGTACTGATCGGTCTGATGCCAGGGAAGCCATGAGCGTACTGGAGATCCCCCAGGACATGGGTCTGATACTCAGGACCGCCGGGATCGGCAAGGACAGTGATGAACTGCAATGGGACCTCGATTACCTCTTGCATCTGTGGGAAGCCATTGCCAATGCCGCTAAAAGCAAGCCTGCCCCATTTCTGATTTACCACGAAAGAGACCTGGTAATACGGGCCATTCGTGATTACCTGCGTAATGACATCAGTGAAATCTGGATCGATGATTCGGATGTCTATGATCGCGCAAGAGATTTCATGCAGCAGGTTATGCCTGGAAACCTGTCTAAACTCAAGCTTTATACGGAAAACGACCCCCTATTCAACCGGTACCAGATTGAAGGACAGATCGAGACTGCCTTCTCGCGAAAGGTAAACCTGCCATCGGGTGGCGCCGTGATTATCGACCACACCGAGGCATTGACCAGTATTGATATCAATTCTGCGCGGTCTACAGCCGGAGGAGACATCGAGGAAACCGCATACAACACGAATCTGGAAGCCGCTGATGAAATCGCGAGACAATCGCGGCTCCGCGACTTGGGTGGTTTGATCGTCATCGATTTCATCGACATGATGAATTCTCGTCACCAGAGGGACGTAGAAAACCGCCTGAAAGACGCTCTCAAGATCGATCGCGCCCGGGTACAAGTAGGCCGGATCTCGCGTTTCGGTCTCCTGGAGATGTCAAGACAACGATTGCGCCCTTCCTTGGGAGAATCCAGTCACATTCCATGTCCGAGATGCGATGGCCAGGGAACCATACGAGGGGTCGAATCGCTGGCCCTCGCGGTACTGCGTATTCTCGAAGAAGATGCCATGAAGGATTCCACAGCCAAGATTATAGCGCGGCTACCAGTTGACACAGCGACCTTTCTACTCAATGAAAAGCGGCAGGGAATTAGAGAGATTGAACTCCGGCTGGATGTTGAGATCATCATAATCCCTGATGCCAGAATCGAAACTCCTCATTATCATGTCCAGCGTGTTCGCCTGTCCGAGGTGGAGGCACATGCCCATAACAAAGCCAGCTATGCCATCCCGCGACCGACCGAGGAAGAAATCAATGATGACAGAAGCTCACCCACGGCAACCCGGCAAGTGGAAGAACCGGCAGTTAAACAAGTGATCCAGGAAAAGCATGTGCCTGCCCCCCGGAAGAAAGGCTTGATAGCCCGGATCTTCGGAAGCTTTTTCGGACAAGTCACAGAAAAACCCAAAGCTGCAGGAACCTCCCAGACAGGTTCCCGAAGACCGCTGAACACACCAACCTCAAAGCTGCAGGAACATCATGATTCCATCAAAGGCAGCTCCAGAAATCGGTCCAAACCACAAAAGCAGCAGCAACCCCGGGTTGGTTCGACCGAGACCAGCAGCGCTGTGGGTATTGGTACTGCTACTGGTGCTCCTGGCAGTGAAAGCCGGGGAGGTAGGCGGAAGAAAAACCAGGGCAACCGGCAAACGGGCCGCAATACCGGTGAAACCAATGGGCAGCCAAGAGAAACCCGAAACAACGACCGTGTCAGGAATCGGCAGGAAAACCGGCAGGGTGATCCTCAAGCCCGGGCTGATGGCCAGGAATCCCGGAACAAGAAATCCGGTAATCAGAGAAACCGTAACCGGAATACTTCCCGCAGTGCGGATAAGAACGGGGAAACACTGCCACACGAAAGCGTCAGTGACAGCCGTCAACCTCCCGGAAATAACGCCACATTGCCAAATGACTCAGTGGTGAACCAGACCCCCCCCAGCAAACCTTCGGCTGAAGCCCTTTCAGTTTCAGTCATACCCTCTGATCGAGAACTTAGTGCTGATCTTTTCCCGAGTCCCGATAGCGGGCAATTATCTCCTCGGGTGAACATTCCAGCCAGCACTGGACATGAGGTAAAAGCAGACTCATCTCCGGCGAATATTAATCTCAGTGCGCAAGCCCAAGCTCAACCTGCACAACAATATCCGCAGACCGTTCCGAAGACAATCCCGGATCCGGAGAGTAATAGCGTTACCCAAGTCAATCCCCGGTTTGCTGCTAACACTGCAGGAAACCCGGATCAGCTGAGACAAGCAGGTTCCTCCGATGCAACAAGTCAGACAGACGCTGTCGCGTCCTCCAGACCTGAGAATGCAACACCGCAACAGGTAGCAGTAGAAAAGCCAGGGGAATAGCTGCCGTGGAACATGATGTGTTGAGATAATAATGAGCCCCGAATAACTCCATATTCCGAACTTCTCAGGGCGGGATCCATCTCAAGTATTGCAAGGAATCTCTGGCTTTTTCAGAGGTGTATCAATGCTCCCTTGCAGCATGAAAGACAACACCTGGCCAGCGTTCCGTGATCAAATCAAGGTTGATCTTCGTTGGGGCCAGATAGGTGAGGTGACTTCCGCCATCAATTGCCAGATGACTGCTCACCCTGCTTTTAAATTCCCGCAAACGGAGCGGGTCATCGCAGGATATCCAGCGCGCAGTTACCACTGAAACAGCGTCGTAGCTGCATTCGACACCGTATTCGTTCCTGAGTCTGTAGGCCACCACATCAAACTGCAAAATGCCAACGGCGCCTAGAATGATATCATTGCTGTCCAAGGGCCTGAATACCTGTACTGCACCTTCTTCCCCCAGTTCCAATAGACCCTTCAACAAGGCCTTTGACCTCAATGGATCCCGCAGTTGCACGCGACGAAATAGTTCAGGAGCAAAATGGGGCACGCCGGTGAAATTGAGTTCCTCCCCTTCTGTAAAGGTATCACCGACCTGAATTGTGCCATGATTATGCAGACCCAGGATATCCCCGGCACAAGCTGTGACCGCCAGATCCCGTTCACCAGCCATGAATGTCAAGGCATTGGCCACCGCGATTTCCCTGCCATGTCGTACATGGTACAACTTCATACCACGCTGATAACTTCCAGAGCAGATCCTGAGGAATGCTACCCGGTCCCTGTGCGCCGGGTCCATATTTGCCTGGATCTTGAATACAAAACCGGTGAAGCGGTTTTCATTGCCACTAACGGTACGCTCAAGCGCGTGCCGTGGTAGAGGTGATGGGGCGTACTCGACCAGGTGATCCAGAAACTGTACTACTCCGAATTTGTGCAAAGCACAGCCAAAAAAGACCGGAGTCTGCTTACCGTTCAGAAACTCCTCACGGTTAAATTCCGGATAGATCCCTTTGGCAAGCTGAATCTCTTCAATCACTGCATTCAGGTCTCGACCCAGGAGGACCTTGGCCGCCTCGCTGTGCAGACCTGTGATGGTTTCGAAATCACCCTCCTTCGCCTCCTTTGAATAAAGATAATATTCATCATTCACAAGATGATAAAGCCCCTTAAGTCGTGTCCCCATCCCGATCGGCCAGGTTAATGGAACACACTGTATCCCCAATTGTTCCTCAATCTCGTCAAACAATGTGATGGGATCTTTGCCTTCACGGTCAAGTTTATTGACAAAGGTTGTTACCGGAGTATCGCGCAATCTGCACACGTCCATCAGCTTGATGGTCCGCTCTTCTACACCTTTGGCAACGTCAATCACCATCAATGCCGAATCCACTGCAGTCAGAGTTCTATAGGTATCTTCAGAAAAATCCGCATGTCCTGGAGTATCCAATAAATTGAACACCCGGTTTCCATAATGGAATTGCATGACGGAACTGGTTATCGATATTCCTCGTTCCTTCTCCATGGCCATCCAGTCGGAAGTCGCATGACGTGTGGATTTTCTGGCCTTAACCGTACCGGCCAGCTGGATTGCACCCCCGATATAGAGCAACTGTTCGGTTACTGTGGTTTTTCCGGCATCCGGATGGGAAATAATTGCAAAGGTTCGGCGTCTCTTGATTTCGTTTTCAATCGACTTCTCACCATGGTTGGCGTCCTGCATACGGGCCAGCATACAAATACAATCAGCGTTCAGTACAGGTTACCGGATACCGAATCAGACGATCCTGACACGGGCTCTGGCCTGGTTCATTAATTGCTTCATTTCCATCACTGCTGTTGCCATGCCAGACAGAACAGCCCTGGCTATTATGGCGTGTCCTATATTCAATTCGTGGATTTCCGATATTGCCGCGACTGCCTGCACATTGTGGTAATTCAATCCGTGACCGGCATTCACCTGCATACCCTTGCTCCGGGCGAGTTGAACGGCATGGAATATCTTGTTCAATTCGTCCGCTTGGTGGTCGTTTCCGGCAGCGGCGTATGTGCCAGTATGAATCTCGACGGCGGATGCGCCTGTTGCATGACTCGCCTCAATCTGATGTGCCACCGGATCAATAAATAATGAAACTCTGATCCCGGCCTCCTGTAATTTTCGGCATACGTATTCCACTCGTGATTTCATTCCCTTCACGTCAAGCCCTCCTTCCGTTGTGAGTTCCTCCCGTTTCTCCGGCACCAGACAGCAATAAGCCGGATTCAGTTTCAGAGCGATCCCCACCATTTCATCCGTAACTGCCATTTCCAGATTTAGAGCAAGGCCGAGGACTTCCTTGAGCGCAAATACATCCCGCTCCTGTATATGCCTGCGATCCTCCCGCAAATGTACTGTAATTGAATCAGCGCCGGCCTGCTCTGCGAGCAAAGCTGCCTGGACTGGCTCAGGGTATCTGGTTTTCCTCGCCTGCCTCAGGGTTGCAACATGATCAATATTGACTCCGAGAAAAATCCTCTGCACTGTACTGGTACCTCAAGCAACCAAGAATGATGGTGTGTAATATTAGCTGGAATGTAGCACGCGGTATATTATTTCGCCGAAGAAATTCCCAGATAGGCTTGGTACATTTCCCGGCTGAGAAGCAGCTTGTTACCCAGATGACTATTGATGGCCTTTCGCATGATCTGTTTTGCCTGGCGCATGGTTTTCGCCGTCTCCAGCTTACCTCTTTCCAGCCCTATGAGCGTTGCGCCGGATACGGGGAAAAGCTGCTCCCCGGGGATGTCTCTTTCAAGCGGTCCGTAATTTATTCGGTAGTAATAATCACATTCAGGGTTTACAGACCTACCAGTGTCAACGGCATGATCAAGAATCAGCCCATAACCGAGCGTTTTAAGAAAGTCTAATTCGAACCTTCTCAAGACATGTTCTTCATTTTCTCTTGCATGCAGGGATTCCAGAGTCCGTTCGTAGGCTGCAAATAACTGTGGATGTGCCTCATGCCTGTGTAACAGGCGTAACATCAACTCATTGATATAAAATACCGACATCAGCCACCTGCCATGGAGTTCGAATGGATGATATCCAGCCTCGATATCGGTCATTGTGCCCATCTCGCCCCGGATTGACCAGGCGATATCGAGCTTCCGCCCGATCTGCAGAAGATATCTATCCCGGAAACCCTTTCTCCTCACCCCTCTGGCTACCAGTGAAATCCTCCCATGCTCACTGGAAAATACTTCAAGGAGCTTACTGGTTTCACGATAATCCCGTTGGTGGAGAATAAAGCATGGATGCAGCGGGACTCTCACTTCTATAGTTCCCCGTCGCCCGCCCTATTGCTCGTATCCGAATTCTTTCATAGCCCTGGCATCACCTGTCCAGTTTTTTCTGATCTTTACCCAGGTCTGGAGATAAAGTTTGCAACCGAACATGGATTCCATATCTTTTCTGGCTTTTTCTCCTGCGGCCTTAAGCATAAGCCCGCCCTTGCCGATGATGATCCGTTTCTGACTTTCTCCTTCCACCCAGATCACGGCGTCCACATATATGATTCTCGGCTGCCGTTCGAATCGCTCAATGGTAACCGCTATCCGGTATGGCAGTTCCTCCCCCAGCTGACGGATCAACTTCTCCCGGATAAACTCCGCCGCGAAAAACCTTTCATTCCGGTCAGATAACTGATCTATGGGGTACTCCGGAGGAGCCACAGGCAGCAATGCAACCACGGCGGATTCCACAGCATCGATATTCTCATTCCGGGTGGCCGAAACAGGGATGATGTCATTGAATTTATTTTTCCCGGACAGTTGTTTGATAAACGGCAGTAGTTGTCCTCGGTCCTGCAGGCGATCGATTTTGTTGATCAGTAGCAATACAGGGATATTTAATTTTCCTAACAGACCATGGACGTGTTCATCCATTGTGTTCCATACCAATGCTTCAACCATCATCAGTACCACGTGGACTTGCTCAATGGCTTTTCTGGTTTCACGCGCCATGTGACGGTTGAGTGAATCCCGGTATCGGGTCTGTAAGCCTGGAGTATCCACGAAGATCGCCTGGTAATTCGGTCCACTCCTGATTCCATACAGGCACCATCGGGTGGTTTGTGGTTTACTGGAAGTGATGCTCATCTTCTGACCTATAATCCGGTTCAGTAATGTCGATTTGCCGACATTTGGTCTCCCGACGATGGTCACGTAACCACAACGAAACTCTCCAGGCGGATACTTCCCTGAGTCGCTCATTCAACTCCGGACTCCAGCATTTTCAGGGCGCGACTTGCGGCAAGCTGCTCTGCTTCCCGCTTGCTCCTTCCTCGAGCGTGAAATAGCGTACTCAAATCCCCGATGAGACAGCTTACAACAAATTCACGATCATGGGCCTCGCCAATCTCCTCGATTACTTCGTAGACCGGGAGTTGTTTTTTCCTGGCCTGCAGTAGTTCCTGTAATCTTGTTTTTGGATCCTTTTCAGGGGATTCCGCAGCCAAGTTTAGCAATTGATCAGCATACAGATTCTGGACGAAGAGACGACAGGTCTCGATATCCGAATCAATGTAAACCGCTCCTATAAGTGCTTCCAGGGCATTGGCAAGTATTGAATCCCGACGCCAGCCACCGCTTTTCCTTTCTCCAGTGCCCAGTTTGATATGACTGCCGATACTAATCGAACGGGCAATCCCTGCCAGTGTCTCGCGTTTGACCAATGTAGAGCGCATCCTGGTCAATGCACCTTCTTTGTGTTCCGGGAAACGGGTATACAATATCTCTGCTATCAGGAACCCGAGTATGGCATCACCAAGGTATTCAAGGCGTTCATTGTTGGCGTCGCAGTAGCTGCGGTGGGTAAGCGCCTCCTCCAGAAGCTTGGAATTTCGGAAACTATAACCAAGTTTTATCGAAGGAAGCGCATCACTCACTTCCTTCCGGTCCCCGTAGCGGCTTGCTCTCGTTAAACTCCATCATCAAGTATAGGTCGGCAAACAACTTGCTTTTTGCCTGGTATGTAACTCGCATGATTCTGGGTCCATCTTTCTTTTCTGATTTTTCCACAAATACAAAATCCTTGAGCGTAGAGCTGCTGAAGCGGCTGATATTGGTGACCTGTATCTGCTTGTAAAAAGAATTCTGCACTTCCTTGGTGGAAAGTTCCGTAGCGTCGGGTCTCGAAACCACCGTATTCATTGCGGATATCACCTGCATCTTTTCGTTATAGAGTGGAAATGCCCTTAGCGAAAACAAGACCACAATAGCAATGAATGCCAACACAAAAAGGAAACCCCACATGGTGATACCCAGTTGTCTGTTCGAACTGTATCTCATCATTAAGCCCTCGTTATTTAAAGAGATCAAAAGACTAGATTATCCTGCCGATGCGTTTCCCATTTACTCCACCGCCTTTCCAATCCCAGTTCATCCAGATGAAGAACGCCCTACCAATAAGGTTCTCATCCGGAACGAAACCCCAGTAGCGGCTGTCCTTGCTATTATCGCGATTGTCCCCGAGTACGAAATAACTACCATCCGGAACAACCAGTTCAATGCTGTCAGTAAATCCACGGGTCGGCGCAAGTAATATATCATGTTCGACAGCATCGAGTGACTCCAACTTCCGGTTCCAGCCATCCATTTCCCGTCCGGATCCGTTTATACGAAACCTGCCTAGATTTTCCTGCTCCATGACCTTGCCGTTAATGTACAGTGTTTTATTGTAGTACCTAATATGATCACCTGGTATACCGATCACTCTTTTAATGTAGGGTATGCTGGGATCTGGCGGGTAACGAAAGACTATAACATCGCCTTGTACTGGCTTGCCGTTCTCAAAGACCTTAGTGTT
>Ga0156099_1183_pt4 | contig 13866 bp, 13 predicted proteins | sample RifCSPlowO2_02_FD_107752 | JGI IMG/M metagenome (GOLD analysis project Ga0156099, IMG submission 107752) | Gammaproteobacteria bacterium RIFCSPLOWO2_02_FULL_56_15
GGTGCCCCGGCCGGTGGGGGTGAAGATCACATCACCTTTACGCACGGGGTATTGTTCATCGTCGTAGCGCAAGCTGCCTTCACCCTCCAGGATGATGAACAATTCTTCCTGGGCAAAGTGCAGGTGATAGGGCCAGGCGCATTTGCCGGGCTCCAGTTCCACCAGGCTGCAGCCGCCCTTGCCCATACCCAGCTTTTCACCGATACGCGCGGTCCTGGCCGCGAATTTCTCACCCCGGCCGAAGGCCTTCAGTTCAACCTCGTCAATATGCACCTTACACGGTTTGTTAGCCATTGCGCCCTCCTGTGGATTGTCGTCAACTCGAAAACTGCTGCAGGGCCCATTGTACATGTTCGCGCACGAGTTGCGATGCACCGGCCAGCCGCTGTTGCAGCGCCGTCCTGACCTCCGGTGTCCCCGGTCCGTTACCCAGCGCCACCGCCAGGTTTCTGGACCAGCACTCAAAACCGATCCTGTGTATCGAACTGCCTTCCGTCCGGCGCTTGAATTCAGCTTCCGACCAGGCGAAAAGTTCCAGCAGACCGGCGCTGTCCAGTCCGTGCCGGGGACGAAAATCCGCCTCCGCGCTGAGACGGGCGAAGCGATTCCAGGGACAGACCAGTTGGCAGTCATCGCAGCCGAAAACACGGTTGCCGATCAGGGATCGCAGTTGCACCGGGATGGATCCGCGCAACTCGATGGTCAGGTAGGAAATACAAAGCCGCGCGTCCAGTTGATAGGGGGCGACGATGGCGCCGGTCGGGCAGATGCTCATGCAGCGGGAACAACGGCCACAGTGTGAGCCCTGAAAGGGTTCATCCACCGGCAGATCCAGATTGGTATAGAGTTCCCCCAGAAAGAACCAGGAGCCGGCCCGGGGATGGATGAGGTTGGTATGCTTCCCGATCCAACCCAATCCCGCCTGATTGGCCAGAGGTTTTTCCATCACCGGCGCACTGTCCACGAAAGGCCGGTATACAAATGCCCCGGTATGGTCTTCGATCCTGGCCGCCAGACGCCGTAACCGGCCTCGGATCAGCCGGTGGTAATCCCGGCCCAGTGCATAGCGGGAAATATAGGCGAGCGCCGGATCGGCCAGCACCTCCTCCGCAGCGCGGGCGGCGTCGGTGTGGTAGTCCATCCGCAGGGAAATCACGCGCAGGGTGCCCGCCAGGAGCTCCGCCGGATGACTGCGGCGCCTGCCATGCCGCGCCATGTAGCTCATCCCCCCGTGCCAGCCTCTGGCCAGCCAGGTTTGCAGGCGCTGTTCCGCCTCCCCGAGATCGATACCGCTGATACCTGTCTGCTGAAACCCCAACTCCAGCGCCCACTGCCGGATGAGCGACAGAAGTTCAGTGCCCCCTGATGAGATTCGTTCCCGCTCTCGATCCCTGGATGGTGCTGGAGTATCCAATGGTCACAGGATCTCGCTGGCGTAGTCCGCGAGTCGGGAGCGTTCCCCCCGCATCAGGGTGATGTGGCCGCTGTGTTCCCAGTTCCGGAATCGATCCACCACGTAGGTCAGACCCGAGGTAATCTCGCTGAGATAAGGGGTATCGATCTGGCTGATATTACCCAGGCAGACGATCTTGCTGCCGGGCCCTGCCCGGGTAATCAGGGTCTTCATCTGCTTTGAGGTCAGGTTCTGGGCCTCGTCAATAATGATATAACGGTTCAGGAAGGTGCGGCCCCGCATGAAATTCAGCGAGCGGATCTTGATTCTCTTGTGGAGGAGATCGGCCGTGGCTTCCTTACCCCAATCCCCGTTGGAACTATCGGTTTTGTTCAGTACTTCCAGGTTATCATGCAGGGCGCCCATCCAGGGTTCCATCTTTTCCTCCTCGGTGCCGGGCAGGAAGCCGATATCCTCACCCACCGGGATGGTCACCCGGGTAATGATGATTTCCCTGTACCGCTTGGCCTCCATGGTCTGTTGGAGACCCGCAGCCAGCGCCAGCAGGGTCTTGCCGGTCCCGGCCACGCCCAGTAATGTCACCAGGTCCACATCCGGATCCATAAGCAGGTTCAGAGCAAAGTTCTGTTCCCGATTGCGCGCCTGTATCCCCCAGACATTGTGGCTGTCCTTGCGATAATCCGTCGCCAATACCAGTGTGGTTTTGCCCGGCTCGCATTTCGTTACACGGACTTCGAAATTTTCAACCTCCCTGCTGTAGAGACACTGGTTTGGATAGCAGACCGCTACCGGACTGCCCTGGATCCGGTAGTAGGTCTTGGCGTTTTCCTGCCAGGACTCAAGGTGCTCACTGTGGCCGGACCAGAACCCGTCGGGCAATGCATCCATCCCGGTATAGAGCAGGTCGGCATCGTCCATAACCTTGTCGTTGTAGTAATCCTCGGTATGGATGCCGAGTATGCGGGCCTTGATGCGCAGGTTGATGTCCTTGGAGACCAGGACGATGTCGCGAGCAGGGAATTTCCCCTGCAACGAGAGGATAACAGAGAGGATGGAGTTGTCCGCCTTGCTTCCGGGGAGGGTTCCGGGGACCGGATCGGTAAGGACTTCCGTCTGCAGAAACAATCTTCCCAGCGGTTGCGGGTCACCGTTGTGCTGCAATTCCAGAGTACCGATGGGTAGGCCCAGGGCGATGGCTGGTGCATTCCCCTCATCAATAATACGATCGATGAAGCGACTGGCCTGGCGGGCGTTGCGCGCCACCTCAGACAAACCCTTCTTACCCATGTCCAGTTCCTCTAGAACCACCATGGGGATGAAGATGTCATGCTCCTGAAATCGATACAGCGCCGTGGCATCGTGCATCAGCACGTTGGTATCCAGTACAAACAGGCGCGTGGAGCTTGACGGGGTCATTCCTTATTGTGCTCCGGACTGCAGTTCCTGAATCGCCTGCAATACTTCCAGGACATGCCCCGCGACCTTGACCTTCCGCCATTCGCGTCGTAATACCCCTTTGTCATCTATCAGGAAGGTACTGCGCTCTATACCCCTGACTTGTTTACCGTACATATTTTTCATCCGGATGACATCGAACAGGGTACAGAGCCGTTCATCCTCATCCGCGAGCAGGAGAAAAGGCAGTTTGTATTTAGCGGCAAAATTTTCATGGGATTTCAGGCTGTCCCGGGACACGCCTAACACCACTGTATTCCGGGCATGAAACTTTCGTATCTGGTCACGAAAATCCTGTCCCTCCAGTGTACAGCCTGGGGTGTCGTCCTTCGGATAAAAATACAACACAACGTATTTTCCTTTCAGGCCGGACAACCTCACTCTGCCTGCGCCGGTTGCAGGAAGTGCGAAGGCGGGAACCTTCTTGCCGATGCTCGTCTGCGCCATGATATGTATTACTCCTTGAGGGTTATCGTTGCCGCCGGTTTTGATGCCTCCGCCGGGCGAGATACCGGTATCGCAAAGATTTCTATAATAACACCCTGTGCCGGGGGTGAAACATTCCTAATTCAGAGACCTGCAGACTATACTTGCACTTGTCATAGCATGGCCATACCAGTAGTATTGGCAACCTGATCCGACAGGGTGATCGCGGGCCCCGTGATGCAGTTCGGTGTCGCCTGTTTTTTTCTCACTGAATGCTGCACGTCGTTATTTTTTCTTATCGCATAAACCACAGGAAATTGCATGTTTCAAGGCAGTCTTGTCGCACTGGTCACCCCGATGAAAGCCGGGGTCGCACCCGAAACCGCACTCGACCGGGAGGCCATGACCCGCCTGGTGGAATTTCATATCGAACAGGGCACGGATGGTATCGTTGCCGTGGGCACGACAGGGGAATCGGCTACCCTCACCCCGGAGGAGCATTGCGAGGTTATCCGCCAGGTAGTGGAATTGTGCCGGGGTCGCGTACCCGTGATCGCCGGGACCGGATCCAATTCCACTATTGAGGCCATCAGCCTGAGCCGGTGTGCTAAAGAAGCAGGCGCCGATGCCTGCCTGCTGGTGACGCCCTATTACAATAAACCCACCCAGGAAGGACTCTACCTGCACCACAAGGCGATTGCCGAGGCAGTCGCTATCCCCCAGATCCTCTATAATGTCCCCGGACGTACCGCCTGCGACATGCTGCCCGACACGGTGGGCCGGCTCTCCCGGATACCGAATATCATCGGGATTAAGGAGGCAACCGGTGATCTGGAGAGGCTCAAGCGGATCCGGGAACTATGTCGTGAGGACTTCCGTCTATATAGCGGTGATGACGCCACCGGGTGTGAGTTTATGCTCCGTGGCGGAAACGGCGTGATATCCGTCACCGCCAACACGGCCCCGGCATCCATGCATGCGATGTGCAGAGCCGCGCTACAGGGTAATGTCGCAACCGCGCGGGCATTGAACAGCAAGCTGGACTTGCTGCACCGCAACCTCTTCCTGGAGGCGAACCCGATCCCGGTCAAATGGACTGTGCATCGGCTGGGCTTGATTGAAGCGGGGATCCGGCTTCCACTCACCTGGATGTCCCCTAAATTTGAGAGTGAACTCGAGGCCGCCATGCAGGCGGCCGAACTGTTACAGGTAAACTAATCATGCGTCTTCTTTCTGTTCTTGTACTACTCTGCATCCTGGCAGGATGTTCCTACATCCCCAAACTGGACGAGGTTCTTCCGGACAAGCGAACCGAATACAAAAAGAGCGAAGCCTTGCCGGAATTGGAGGTGCCTCCGGATCTGACTACTGCCGAGGGCGCAGACGCCATGAGTATTCCAGGTGAGGCTACCCTGTCGGAATTCAAGCGGCAGCAGGCGGCTCGTGACGATCCCAACGGCAGCCAGGCCATCCAGACCGGAGGGGTTATTGCTCAGGGTGGGATAGTATCGCCCACCTCAGGCGCTAACTGGCTTGTGGTTCAGGGTGAAACAACCACGGTCTGGGCCAGTCTTGGCCGGTATTTCATCGATCAGGGATACCTGCTCGACCTGAACGACGCGGAACTGGGCGTGCTGGATACGGACTGGTCACAACCCATACGGGAAAACGGATTCATCTACCGGAACAAGTACAAGGTCTTTTCCGAACCGGGCCAGACCCCGAGCTCCCTCGTACTCTATATTACCAACTCCCGGCAGGAACAGGTCTTCAACACGAACGGCGCCGAGCAGTGGGTGGACCAGGGCAACAATCCCGCTGCCGAACAACAACTGGCCGCGGAGCTGGATGTTTTTTTTAACGGCGCCCGACCGGCGCCGGAGCCCGTAGTGACATATAGCCCTACCGCATCCGTTGCCTCCGGCGACACACGGACCGCGGAGATCCAGCAAATCGGGGATGGGAGAGAATTGCTCAACCTGCCTGAAGAATTCAGTTTCGCCTGGCGGCGCACGGAACGAGTCCTGGAGTCCGCCGGGCTGGTCATCAGCAGCATGAATGAGTCAGAAGGAATCTACAGCGTCACGTATTACGAAGGCGGCAAACCCGAAAAGAAGAAAGGCTGGATGTCGAAGCTGAAATTCTGGAAAGGAGACGAATCCACCGGATCCGAATTTCAGATCAGCCTGACCGGGGTCGGCAACCGGACCGAGCTGATCGTACTGGACAGCAGTGGCAACTGGGATAAGAGCGACCAGGCCGCGAGCGTCCTGGAACTGATCCGCAGCTACTACAATCGCTCCTGAACGCCTTCCACCACGCCCCGGTCACCGGCCCCGCCCGGTATGCTTCATCATGCGCCTTCGCTTGCTGACCTGCCTCTGCGTCAAATCATTTTTCCGGCCCTTGAAGGGATTTTCACCGGTTCTGAAGCTCATCAACACCGGTGTGCCTGTCAGTTGTAATCGGTCGCGAAAATAATTGGCCAGATACCTGTGGTAGGAATCGGGTAGTTGCATCGTCTGATTGCCATGAATGATGATACGCAGCGGGTTATGGCCCCCGAGATGGGCATAACGGAGCTTGATCCGCCGTCCCCGAACCAGGGGCGGAGAATGATCGCTCACAGCCTGTTCCAGTACCCCCGTAAGCGTGGAGGACTTGTAGTCGCGGGATTGAACCTTCCGGATCTGTTCAATGCTGGTAAAGAGTTTGCCGACGCCGGTGCCGTGTCGCGCCGAGATGAAGTGCAGGCAGGCGTAGGATACGAAAGCGAGTTTGCGGTCCAACTGGCTCCTGATCTGCCGTCTCTGGCTGTTGTCCAGACCATCCCATTTGTTCACCGCGATCACCAGGGATTTGCCCAGTTCGGTCGTCATTCCCAGCAGGGAGAGATCCTGCTCCGTCACGGCTTCGCTTGCATCCAGAACGAGGATGATGACTGCAGCAGCCTCCACGGCGGCCAGGGTCTTGATGATGCTGAATTTTTCAACCACATCGGTGACCCTGGACCTGCGCCGGATCCCGGCAGTATCGATAAGCCGATAATCACGCTCCTGACGCCGGAAGGGAATACTGACACTGTCCCGGGTGGTGCCTGGTTCCGCCGAGGTCAGCATCCTTTCCTCTCCGAGAATGCGGTTGATCAGGGTTGACTTCCCTACATTCGGGCGGCCGATGAAGGTGATCGGCAAGGCGTCCACCTCCGCAGGATCGGTATCAACGCGATCCGGAAGATCGCGGCACACCCGATCCATCAGCGCGCCAATCCCGGAACCCCGCTGGGCCGATACGGCTAAGGGCTCACCCACGCCCAGTCGATGGAAATCCGCGCATGCTGCATGGGGGTCGAGGCCCTCCACCTTGTTCACGAGGAGATACAATCGGGCACACTGACGTCGCAATTCAGCCGCCAGGACTTCATCGGTGGCGTTAATCCCGGCCCGGCCATCCACGATCCAGAACACCGCGTCGGCTTCGGTGGCTGCGAGTACAGACTGCCCGGAGACCTGTTCTGCTAATGTCCGGTTGACCATATCGGTGTCATGCAGGCCTCCAGTATCTATCAGCAGAAAGTTCCGTCCCGAGTGTTCCAATCTGCCATATTGCCGATCCCGTGTTACCCCGGGAGAGTCCAGGACAATTGCATCCCGAGTACCCGTAAGCCAGTTGAACAATGTGGATTTACCGACATTCGTGCGACCCAGGATGGCAATGGTGACCGTCATGACAGGATTTCCGTTCCCACCATAGGTACTGCGCCAATTGGCTTGGCGATTGGGAGTCGGTTCATAACTTGTCTAATCCAAAGTGTATCGGTAGTGAATTTTCGGGCGCTTGTCCCGATTGCTGCCGGGGGGTCCGGTTATCGATAGGTATAGGCAGTCAGGGTTCCGTCACTGCTGAAGGCATAGAGAAAATTACCCACGACCAGCGGCGGGGCGATATAGGGAGCGTCGGACGGACGGGTCCTGGCGACGAAGGCGCCGGTCCGTTTCTCCATCCAGTGCAGATAACCTTCCAGATCGCCAACAACTATATATTTACCGATGCTGGCAGGGGCGGTCACATTGCGCATCTTCAGCTCCTGCTGTTCCCAGGTTTGCTCCCCGGAATAACGATCAAAGGCCCGGACATGGCTTTCCTGATCGGAAACATAAAGATAATTCTCATCCACCGTAAACCCGGCATAGGAGGAAATATCGCGGGTCCAGAGTATCCTGCCGGTCTGGAGTTGGATCGCCGCTACCTGACCCTGATAACTGGCCGCGTAGATCGCGCCATCCATGATAATCGGATCAGCGTCGATATCCACCATCTGATCCATCTCCGTACTGCCGCTCGGCGTGGATATCCTGGCCTCCCAGAGCAACCGCCCGGTCTTCAGATCCAGGGCCGCCAGTCGACCCTCATCAAAACCGGCGATTACCATGTCATTATCGATGACCGGCGTGGCCGTACCACGGAGGCTCAATGATGGAACAGGGCGGTCGTAAATCCACAGCCGGTGTCCGTTCTCCCCGTTCAATGCATGCAGTTTACCGTCAATCGTCCGCACGATGACCGTGTCGTTCGCTTTAATCGGCGTTGATAATATTTCGCTGGATACGCGCGCGCGCCACATCGACTTACCATCAGCGGATTGGTAGGCGAATACTTCCCCATTGTTGGTTCCCACGAGCAGTGTTTCTTCGCCAAAACCTGGTCCGGCCGAGATCTTCACTTCGTCGCCCTGGGACCAGAACCTCTGCCGTTCTATCGCGTTCCTCGACCAGAATTCCCTGCCATTGGTTGCATCCAGCGCCAGCAATCTGCCCCGGGTATCCATGATATACAGGCGCTGGGCGGCATATACGGGGGCTAACCTGAGATATTGTTCGTCGGTTCCCTTCCCAACCCTGCGCGACCATAACTCGACGACGTTGAGCGACTGCCGGAATTCAACCAGAGGCGCCGGCGGGATGGCATTGTCTTTATCGCCGACAAACATCCGCTTGGCATTTTCCATCATGCTACAGCCACTTAGAGCCAGCAGCAGGATATAAATGAGGCTTCGATACATCATTAAAGACTGGGGCTGCCGAGACTGTCGAGTTTCATCTCCAGGACAACGGTATCACTCTGCTGCAACCGGTATTTTTCCAGTGCCTGCTGGTAGGAGCTACGCGCCATATCCGTATCGCCCATGGCTCTGTTGATGTCACCCCTCAGTTCATCATACGCTGCCGCATAGGGTCCCGGATCCTTCTCATTCAACAATGACAGGGCAGCCTGATGATTTCCATCTGCATTCAGGACCGTGGCCAGGCGCATGCGGATCAGCGGCTCCATGTTTTTATCATCAGTATCCGCCAGAGCCTTGCGAAGATGATCGGCCGCCCGGGCATAATCCTCGTCCTCCACGGCAAGATGCGCCAGAGCCATACTGGCAAACACCGCATAGGCGGAAGCAGGGTGTTCGACAATCAGCTTGTCAGCCAGCTCCCCGGCACGTTTCTGCTCGTCCTGATTGCCAAGAGCCACCATCAGATCCTGATAAACTTCAGAGGCGGATTCCGCTTGCGACCTGACATGATCCTGCCACTTCTGCCACCCGAAAAGGGCGCCAAGCCCCAGCAAGATGCCCATAATTACCGACTTGCCGTTTTCGACCCACCATTTTTTCAGGGCTTCGACCTGATCGCGTTCTGATAGATAATCGTCCAAGAAAAACCTCCCGGGCCCGCCAGTCCGCGAACCATGCATTATTATCTGTTGGAAATTAAGCGCTGCATTATACATTCATACCGTGATTTTCCGAATGACTGCGGGACACACGGTAAGCCTGGAGAGGATTTCCTTACTCTATGCCGGATTGTTCTGATCCAGTATTTCCGCCAATACCGCCGGCAACGCGGACCAGGAGACCTCCTGCTGAGCAGTCTCCACCCGCAGATGCTTGATGGAAATGGTGCGCTTTTCAAGTTCGTTCTCCGCCAATATCAGGGCCAGTGCCGCACCGGAACGATCCGCTTTCTTGAACTGGCTCTTCATGCTGCCACCCCCGCAATGGAGGATCACTTTCAGATCCGGCTTCGCATCCCGGATCTGCTCGGCCAGCTTCATGGCCTGCGTCTCGCTACCCTTTCCCGCGTGTATGAAGTAAAGATCCGGCTGCCGGCCCTCATGACCAGGGCTATCCGCCAGTTCCAGCAAACGTTCCATCCCGAGGGCAAAACCAACAGCAGGGGTGGGTTCACCGCCGAAATGCTCCACCATGCCGTCGTAACGGCCCCCTGCACAGACGGTACCCTGGGCGCCCAGCCGATCGGTGACCCACTCGAATACAGTCTTGCAATAGTAGTCCAGACCACGCACCAGCCGAGAATTCACCATAAATTCCACTCCGGCCTCCCTGAGCAAATCCCGTAGCGTGGTAAAATGCTCCGCAGACTCCGGATCCAGATACTGGCTCATGGCCGGGGCCTGATCAATCAGGGATTGCATAGCCGGATTCTTGCTGTCCAGGATACGCAATGGGTTGCGGTCCAGTCGCATACGGCTATCCTCATCAAGCAGATCCTTATGATCCGAGAAATACTCGACCAGGGCATTGCGGTACACCAGGCGTGAATCCATACTCCCCAGTGAATTGATCTGGAGTGTAATATCCTGCAAACCCAGGGCCCTCCAGAGCCTGGACCCCAGCAAAATCAATTCGGCATCGATATCCGGTCCGTTCAGACCGAAGGCCTCGACGCCGGTCTGGTGGAACTGGCGCAGACGGCCCTTTTGCGGGCGTTCCCTCCTGAACATCGGACCGGCATACCAGAGTCTCTGGACACCAGCCTTGAACAGGCCATGCTGCAGACCCGCACGGACACAACCGGCAGTTCCTTCCGGCCTAAGGGTAAGACTGTCTCCATTACGGTCTGTAAAGCTATACATCTCCTTGGAGACGATGTCGGAGGTTTCACCGATGGAATGCACAAACAGATCCGTCTTTTCCAGGATGGGGAACCTGATTTCCTGGTAACCATATTGTTCCAGGACAGAGCGGACCTGCATTTCGAGATATTGCCAGCGGCTGGTCTGCTCAGCCAGGATATCATTCATACCCCGAATGGCCTGGATCCTGTCCGTCACTGTCTGCTCCTGACTCCTCTGAAATCGACGCCGGTAACACTATTGCATCACGGAGGCCGGAACGGCATCCAGTAAGCTTACTCCAGGGTAAAGCTGGCTACACCGGCACGGGAGAAGGGAGCGGGATCGAAAGGCTCCCCATTAAACTCCAGACTGACCGCCTGGGAAAATCCCAGTTTCACTGAGAACGGAGCCGTTCCTGCAAGCGAGATCTCATCACCTGTCCTGGCCAGGTTTTCATACAGACGGTTGCCGTCCCGATCAAGGATTTCCACCCAGGAATCCCCAGTGAGGCGGAGTTTCAGTTTATCGGGGCCGCTACTGGTTACACCAATGATGTCCGTACCGCCATCGCTCTCCGTTCCTGGTAATGCTGATGCATTTTCCTCACCGGCGGTTTCATCGCCTGTCCCGTCCATTGCTTCATCCTGCCCACCGGAAACAATGTCGCCTGTTGCGGACGGGTCCGCAACCGGGGTAATCAGATCGTCATCAATATCCGCCGAATTAGACCTATCCGTAAGCAGTCCCTCGCCGGGAGTTACCGGTTCAGGTCGTCTCCCCGGGATTGCCGCGGCCTCTTGCTTCAGATCACCGGGGACAGCAGCAGCCGGGTTTGCAGTACTATCATCATCCGGCATCGTATAGTAGCTGTGCAGCCAGGACAGCAAGAGCAGGGCCAGCAGCAGACAAATCATCCATGTGATCGCCCTGACCGGCTTGTCACTGCTGCTGATCTGGGTAGGGTGTTTGACTTCGGGGATGATTTCGGGAGGGCCCGGCGCGACATTGTTGTATATGGAGATGATCAGGTCCGCATCAGCGCCTACAATCTTGGCATAACTTCGGAGGTATCCGCGAGTATAGGTTGAACCAGGCAAGACGCTGAAATTATTCAGTTCCAGAGCCTCGATGAAATTCACGTCAAGATAGAGTTTCGCTGCGATATCATGCATGGTGAGCTTCCGCTCTTCACGCAGGGATTTCAGCATCTCACCTGGAGAACCATGAACTTGGTGCAATGGCGACTCTTTCATGTTCAGCGCAGACCGGACTGATCCAGCAAGGCCGCTTCCTTGGACTGTGGAAAGTTATTTCTGAGGGAAAGGGCATAACTCGATACTGTATTTTCATCACCCAGTTCCCGTTCAATCTGGATCCCGAGCCAGAGGGATTGTGCGGTATGCTTCGCATCCTTCAGGTAACGCTGCAGGAATGCGCGCGCCGAAAGTGAATTCCCCTGCTCCTGGGTAATCTGGGCCATCCTGATCAAGGCATCAGGGATCCTTGGATTCAGATCCAGTGCCCGGCGGTAAAAGTCCTCGGCCTGATCCTGCCGACCTGATCTTTGAGCGCACATGGCGGCATTGGTAAGCGAAACTTCGGGCGTTTTGTTCAGCGGGTTGGCCACTGCCTGTAGAAAGACATCCTCGGCGTCATCCGGGCTGCCGGTTTGGCAAAGGAACTGACCGAAATTATTGAGAACTTCTGAGTCATTATTGGCCAGGCTCACCGCCTTGCGGAAATGTTTCTCGGCCTCGCTGTTCTGCCCCATACGCTGATACAGCAGGCCGTAGATGTTATAAGTATTATAGTATCCCGGATCAATTGACCTGGCCCGGTCCAGTTTTTCAAGCGCCAATTCGTAGCTTCCCTGGCGCATGTATTCTACACCCAAATTGATGTTGGCGCTCACTGCTTCATTAGTAGCCTTACGCGGTGCTCGGAGGTTGTTGCCCGTACCCTGGGTGCATCCCCATACCAGCAGGCCCAACAGTACCGGGATTAATAGTCTTGTCAGATTCATCCGTTCAGCGCCATCGATTCATTCTGCATCGTATGTTTGCGTGCCCTTACCAGACCGGTCAGTTGCCCGCAGGCGGCATTGATATCTTCACCCCTGGTTTTACGGGTAATCGTCATGAGACCGGCCTTGATCAGAATATCACGGAATGCATCAATTGTTACCCTCGAGGATCGAGTATATTCCGAGCCGGGAAAGGAATTGAACGGGATTAGGTTGACCTTGGACGGGATACCCTCGAGCAGGCGGACCAATTGCCTTGCTTCCGCCGGGCCGTCGTTGACACCCTCAAGCATGACATACTCGAAGGTGATCGGATCGTTATCCGTCGCACGGGCATAAAATCGGCAGGCCTCCATGAGCTCGTTCAATGGGTAACTCCGGTTGATCGGGACGAGTCGATCCCGCAGCTCGTCCACCGGTGCGTGCAGGGAAACGGCAAGGCATATTTTGTGCAGACCAGCCAGCCGGTAGATCCCCGGGACGACGCCCGCAGTGCTCAATGTGACCCGCTTGCGGGCCAGGCTGAAACCCAGATCATCCAGCATCAGGCTGACGGCCGTGGAGACATTTTCAAAGTTGAGCAGAGGTTCCCCCATACCCATCAGGACCACATTGCTGATAATACGCTTGCGTTCCTTGAAATACCCCAGTTCACGGTTTGCCAGCCATACCTGGCCGATGATCTCGGCAACTCCAAGATTCCTGTTGAAACCCTGTTTCCCCGTGGAACAGAAACTGCATGCAAGCGGACAACCGGCCTGGGTAGAGACGCACAGGGTGCCACGATCGGGTTCCGGGATAAATACAGTTTCGATACTGTTCTGTTCGTCAACCTGCATGAGCCACTTGCGGGTGGCGTCCGTGGATACCTGTCTGCTTTGAATCTCAGGCAGGAAAAAACAGGATAGCTCCTGCAGCCGGGTGCGCAGGGGCTTGGCAAGATCAGTCATCTGTTCCAAGTCCGTGACTCCCCGGTGATAAATCCATTTCATCACCTGTGTCGCGCGAAAGGGCTTCTCTTCCAGTGCGGTGAAGTAGTCCCGCATGGAATTCTGGTCAAGATCAAACAGGTTGGTTCCGATCTCCACGTATCGCCTATCTCTGTCGGCTACAGATCTCCCCGGGCTGAAAGAAAAATTCGATTTCGTCGGCAGCGTTCTCAAGACTGTCCGAGCCATGAACCGCATTCTCCCCCTGGTCGCCTGCCGGATCACAGAAATCAGCCCGGATCGTACCTGGTGCGGCATTCCGAGGGAAGGTCGCGCCCATCAATTCCCGGTTCCGGGACATGGCATTCTCACCTTCCAGAACCTGGACCATCACCGGACCCGAGCACATGAACTCCACCAGTTCGTTATAGAACGGCCTCTCTTTGTGTACCACATAGAAAGCCCTTGCCTGTTCCCGGTTTAATTGCACCATCTTTGCCGCTATGATCCGGAGCTGTGCCTTCTCGAAGCGCGCATAGATCTCCCCGATGACATTCTTGGCCACCGCATCCGGTTTTATAATCGATAATGTCCTTTCTGCAGCCATCATAAGCTCCGGTTAAACTGGGTATTTCGAGCGCGCGATTATACGGGACAAACCCGTATCAGGATACCTACTCGATGCGATGATCCCGCAGCTGAACCATCTT
>Ga0156099_1112_pt4 | contig 13645 bp, 9 predicted proteins | sample RifCSPlowO2_02_FD_107752 | JGI IMG/M metagenome (GOLD analysis project Ga0156099, IMG submission 107752) | Gammaproteobacteria bacterium RIFCSPLOWO2_02_FULL_56_15
ACCCGTGGAATCATGTGCGCCGTTATCCAGCAGGATGTGGTAGAGGTTGTCACCGCCATAACTGCCGATCGTGGCGAAATTACCCATGCGCATCAGGGCTGCTCCATCACCGTCGACGACAATTATTTTGAGATGGGGGCGGGCCAGTGCAAGACCCAGCCCGAGTGAAGAGGCGCAGCCCATGGAACCCACCATGTAGATCTGGTTGCTGCGATCCGCTACGGCATAAAGTTCTCGTCCGGTATAACCGGTGGTGGCGACAACTATGCTTTCCCGCTCCGGACTGTGGTGCAAGATTCTTTCCAGCGCCTGCTGACGGGAGCAAAGGTTATCCCCAGGACTGAAAAAATTCTTTCTCAGAGTCACCCGGTTACTCCTTGCGGGAACCGGGTCTCTTTGCAAGGCATGTGCGGCGACGGTCCCCTTCTTCATAATCAGTGCATAGGGTCTATGCTCGCTTTGCATGTAAGATATAGCACGGCTGAGTACGTTGACGATTCCCATATCATTATCCGGGAAAAATTCCCAGGGTACCTGCATGGTATCGAGCAGTTGCATGGTGATGCGTCCCATGAGTTCATGCTGGGGTTCATCCTTGAGCCCCGGTGCTCCGCGATGGGTGATAATCAGCAGCATGGGTATGCGGAACACCCACGTGAGCGATGTAATCGGGCTGACGGCATTGCCAAGCCCAGAATTTTGCATCATTACCACGGAACGCTCGCCACCGATGGCATACCCGGCAGCGGTTGCAACGGCGTCTCCCTCATTGGCGGAGGAAATATAGCTCAGTCTGGTGTCATTGATGACGTAGTTGATGAAGGGGGTGAGGAATGAGCAGGGTACGCCCGTATAGCGTGTGAAACCCAGTTCCCGTGCTGCATCGACAAAACTTGCGGCTTCAATCATGCCGCAGAACCCAGCGTATCAAGGGTTGATTCCTCTGGCGAAATCGTGGGCGCGACCGATATCCACGAGGGCATTCACATCCAGCCAGTGTCCATGGACGTAATGAACATGGACAACGTGGCCCTGTTCTATCAGGTGGTTGAGTAGTTCCGGCATGCCCAGATTCGCAAAATCGTCCCGCCCCTGGAGTTCGCGGAGTGCTTCTTCCACCCACTTTCTCCCCTGCTGGCGAAATCGGACCATCCCGATCCAGCGACCGGAGGCTTCGCCTTGTCCGGAAACGGGCTGATCACGCACGCATTTGAGACTGACTGCATGCTGGAAGATGGAGCGATTATCCGGATGTGAGCAGTAGGCCAGATCCTGGGTGTGCCCGGTATGGGGATTATTCAGGCTGGAATCCACCACAGCGACGATCTCTGACTCATGCTCCAGCAGGTCATGGAGGATATAACTCCGGAACAGCAGATCACCGTACATGATGATCATGTCGTCATGAAAGGCGTCTTCCGCACAGACCAGGGAGGATAATTCTCCGGTCTGGTCATAGGCCGCATTGATCCGCAGCTTGATATTGGCGACATCAATGGCCTCCGCCTTGTACCCCGCAACTACGGTGATGTTATTGATGGATTGTTTTTTGAATTCATCCACCAGCCTCCGTAAAAGGGGTTTACCGCCGATGGAGAGCATGACTTTGGGGCGGTCATCGGTAAGCTCATGCAGGGCGTGCCCGCGGCTCGCGGCCAGGACGATCACATGTGGCGTTTGTTTGCGCTTCAAGTATTGCTGCTGGGCACGACTTAACTCATCCGCGCCCTGTAGTTCGAAAATCCGGTCTACAGAGGCAATCTGATCCTCGATCTGTACGAGGGATTGGTGTTTCTGGATATGCCTGCTCACCTGCTCCATGGCGGCGACTGAGGCGCGGATCATATGGTTCGCCCAGATCACCAGGCTGATCCCGGCCTCGCGGAAGACTTCCACCGGGGTGCTGTAATACTTCGTGGGGACGATAACCAGAGGCAATCGCTGTTGCCATTCTTTCGCGAAACTGACGACCTCATCGGGCCGTGACAGTTTGCTGTGTATCAGGATGGCATCGGCGCCGGCGGCGTGATAGGCTTCTGCCCGACGCAGGGCTTCGTTGATATCCCACCCGGCAATCAAGGCTTCAACCCGCGCCACGATGCAGAAATCCGGGGCCGACTGGCTGTCTTTGCCGGCCTTGATCTTGCCGCAGAACTCATCGATATCCGCCAGGGGCTGGCGTTCTCCGTCGATAAAACTGTTGGTTTTCGGAAAGACTTTGTCTTCGATACAGACACCGGCGATATTACGCTGTTCCAGCTTTTTCACGAGACGCCGCATATTGTTGAAATTTCCGTAGCCGGTATCCCCGTCCAGCAGGATGGGTATCGAGGTTACATCGGACATGAATTCGAGCATATCGACAACCTGTGTCCAGCTCGCCTCGTTGCTGTCCCGTACTCCGAACTGTGCGGATATGGCCAGACCGCTTGCCCAGATGCCTTTGAATCCGGCCTGTTCGGCGATTCTCGCCGAGATGCCGTTGTGCGCCTCAAGGAGGAATTCGAGATCAGGCGATTCCAGGAGCTTGCGGAGTTGTACGCACCTGGGAGTAGAGTTCTGATGGTTTTTTGCCTGTAAGTTCATCACAATCCCAGTCCCAGACCAGAGGAATGTTTCTGCAACAACCGTTTTGCGCGTTCAATATCTTCAGGAAAATCAATCTCAATCCATGTCAGACCGGTGATATCCAGATAACTGAATTCATCAGGTGATTCGAGCAGCAGCTCACGGATCACTTCTTCATAGGGCTCGTCCCTGCGGTCGTTATCCATCCAGGATTGCAGGCGTCCGGCAAGCCGGGACGCCACCTCCGGCGAAAAGCGGAAAAAACCTACGGACTCACCCTGAAGATCGAACTGCAGATCCTTATCAATCTCCTTGCGGAAATCAATCAACCTCCCATTCGACACACAAAGTTTCACCGGCTCTACACCAGGTTCATAGTCACGATCGAGCAGAAAGGCATTGGTGGCATCTCCCCTGATCAGCTTGGAGAGAATGCGCGGATCATACAACACATCCGCGTCCATCAGGATGATGTCCCCATCCGTTTTCAGGACTTGCCGCGCATGCCACAGGCTGACGATGCTGCCTTCGGTAAAATCAGGATTGAACAGCACCCGCAATCGTGCGGTGATGTTGATTCCTTCCAGGTGTAACTTGATGTCCTCTGTTCGGTAACCGGTCACAATATGGATCTCTGCAACGCCAAGGGATTGCAGGACTTCGATATGTCTCTCGAGCAGGGATTTTCCGTTGAACCGAAGCAAACATTTGGGTTTATCTACGGCGGCTTCGCCAAGGCGTTTGCCTACTCCAGCGGCAAGTATAATGGCATTCATAATAGTTATTGTTATTCCGGGATATTTTTCTGGAAAAGGTGCAATATTATATCGGATAGTGTTTCCAGCTGCCTGTTTCAAAAGCGTTGCATTTACATTTTGGGATGGTTGCCCTTCTTGAGGTCTGATCACCATTTTGTGTTTTGATGAAAGGTCTCGCTTCCGGTGATGGTTTCTCAATTATCCCGGTTTACTATAGAATATAACCAGTTGATTTATTTTAAAATTTATCGGATTTGATTTTATCGTGTCCAAGATACCTGAAAAACTGGGCAAATACGAGATCATGGATCAGGTCGGCCGGGGCAGTATGGGTATAGTCTATCAGGGCTTTGATCCTTTCTTGAACCGGAAGGTTGCCGTGAAGGTCGCCATCTCCGCGTCTCTGAAAGACACTGAATCCGGAGACCGTTACCGCACCATGTTTTTCAACGAGGCCCACACCGCGGGCATGCTGAAACACCCCAATATATTAGAGATCCTGGATGCCGGTGCGGATGGAGATGATTGTTATATCGTGATGGAACTGGTCGAAGGAGGGGGTACCCTGAAATCCTATTGCCAGCCCGACAACCTGCTTCCCATCGATAGAGTCATCGAGATCATATTCAAGTGCGCCAAGGCCCTGGATTACGCCCATCGTAAGGGTGTCGTGCATCGTGATATCAAACCAACCAATATCCTCGTGACCAAGGATATGGACGTGAAAATAGGTGACTTCAGTATCGCCCATGTGATCAGCAGTGATACAACCAATACCATGCCGATGGGTTTCGTGGGTTCGCCGCGCTACATGTCGCCTGAGCAGGTTCAGGAAGACGTGATCTCGAACCAGACCGACCTCTTTTCACTTGGTATCGTGATGTATGAACTCCTGACCGGCCGGCACCCCTTCGCCACGGACAGTTTTTCCCGTCTGATACACAAGATCATCCACGAAAAACAATTGCCCTTACGCACCTACCGTTCGGACATACCCGAGGTCCTGGAGCGGATTGTTTACCATGCCCTGCAAAAGAATACCGATAAGCGCTACAAGATGGGACTGAACATGGCTGCGGATCTGAGCCTGGCGTTCGATTATCTCGAAAAGCCCCAGGATAACATCGAGGTCCAGGAAAAATTCAACTCCATTCTCCGGCTCGAATTCTTCAAGGAATTTTCCGAGGCCGAGATCTGGGAAATTATCCGTGCCTGCGCCTGGCAGGAACATTCTGAAGGCGCGGAGATCATCACCGAGGGGGATATTGACGATTCTTTCTACATCATCATTTCCGGCCGGGTTGAAATCAAGAAAGGGGATTTCAGCATTGGGCGCTTACACGAGGGGGATTGCTTCGGAGAGATGGGTTATTTATCCAAGACCCGGCGCTCGGCAACCATTATCGCGGATGGCAGGGTGCAGCTCATGAAGATCAATTCCACACTGATCCAGCAGCTTTCCGTGGAATGCCAGTTGCAGTTCAGCCGGGTATTTCTCCAGACCCTGGTGAGGCGTCTCTCCGAGACAACCGAGGCGATGGTGGTGTCCTCAGGTTGAGTGGCATATTTCCTACCTGGATTCCAGAAAATGGCGGATCAGCATGGTTGTCGAGCTGTCATGCTGTTTCCCTGGAGCGCCGTTTTCCATCTCGCGGATGATCTCACCGGCCAGTTGTTTTCCCAGTTCCACACCCCACTGATCGAATGCATCGATCTGCCAGACCTGGGCCTGGACGAAGGTCCGGTGTTCATACAGGGCCAGCAGCATACCCAAATTCGCTGGTGTCAAATCGGTGTAACTAATCGTCGTGCTGGGTCGGTTCCCGGGGAAATTCCGGTATGGCTCTGCATGATTTTCCTGCCCCGACATCAGTGCCTCTCCCTGGGCGATACAGTTGGCGACGAGTTTATGGTGGGAGTTGCTCTCCGGAGCACCCCGAAGTGGCAGTAGAAAATCCACTGGGACCAGCCGATTTCCCTGATGGAGCAGTTGGAAGAAGGCATGTTGTGCATTGGTGCCGACGGATCCCCAGACGATGGGCGATGACTGGCAATCTAATGGTTTTTCATCCAGAGTTACGCCTTTACCGTTGCTTTCCATCATCAGCTGGCTCAAATAGCCGGGCAAGAGGCGCAGACGTTCATCGTAAGGCACTACGGCCAGGGTTTCCGCCCGGAAAAAATTGTTGTACCAGACATCCAGCATTCCCAGAATGAGGGGTATATTGCGTTCCCGCGGAGCTTCCAAGAAATGCCGATCCATACGGTGGGCCCCGTCCAGGAATTGCATGAACCCTTCCATGCCGATGTAGATGGCGAGAGGCAGTCCGACTGCCGACCAGACCGAATATCGGCCCCCAACCCAGTCCCAGATCCGGTAGACCTGTTCCTCGGGAATGCCAAACTTGCCGGTTACGTCAAGATTCGACGAAACGGCTACAAAATGTTTTCCTGTTTCGGTGCATCCATGTCCATGCAACCACTCCCTGGCAGCCATGGCGTTGGCATGTGTCTCCAGCGTCGTGAATGATTTCGAGGTGACGATAAAGAGGGTGGTTTCAGGATTTGCATGACTCAATACCAGACCGAGATCCTGCGCATCAAGATTGGCGACAAAATCGACCCGAATGCTATTCGTATGAAAAGACCGCAGGGCATCCACCGCCAGCCTGGGACCGAGATCTGAACCACCGATACCGATATTGACCACGTGATTCAGGACTTTACCGGTAGAGCCTTTGAGTTGCCCTTCGTGTAATTGGCGGACCAGTCGGCCGACCCTGGAGAGTTCCTCGTGCACCTCCGCCACTTGTTTCCCAATCCCCGGTATCAGCAGTGGTTTACGGGGGGATCGGAGTGCAGTATGGAGGACCGCCCTGTTTTCGGTTTTATTGACAGCAACACCCGAGAACATCTCGTTGATACGTTGCTCCATTCCGACGGCATCAGCCAGAGCCATGAGCAGAGTGATGGTTTCCTGCGTTACCCGATGTTTGGAATAATCGACTAAAAAATCATCGAGTCGGAGAGAGAATCGGTTTGCCCGTTGCGGATCAACCTTGAACAGGTAGCGCATATGCAAATCCGCTACAGCGATCTGATGCGCGCTGAGCGCCTCCCACGCAGTTTCCCTGGGGTTTGGGGGTTGTTTGCATTCCATGAATTCAACCGGTGATATAACTCTCCAACTGTTCGATAATGAATTCCTTGTCTGAAATAATGCTGCGGATCACGTCCATGATGGAAATCACGCCGCTGACGTGCCCGTCCTTCAATACCGGTAAATGGCGGATATTATTGGCGGACATCAGATTCATGCATTCATTGATATCATCCTCCGGGGTCACATAAATGATATTCTTCGACATGATTTCACCGACTGTCGTGGTCTTAGAGGAACGGTCCATGAGGATCACCTTGCGTGTGTAATCACGCTCGGAAATAATTCCTACAGGATGCTCCTTGTCCATAACCAGTAAGGCGCCGATTTCGAGTTCTGCCATCAAGGAGATGGCCTCGAAAACTGTGCTGTCAGGGGTAATGGAATGAATTACCGGTGGTTTATGACCCAGTAATTGGCGCACATAAGTACTCATAAGTCGTGTCTCCTGTTGGTAGTCAAGCCGCCGTGCCAGCCATCATCAGCCGCTCTGCATTCAAGTGTGGCATGTACATCGTTAAATCACAAATCCCGCAACCCGCCAGCCGGACATAAGCAACTGTTTTACATGAAATAGAAAACACAAAGTGCATTGAATGGCGTTTTCAGTTGGTTGTGTGGATATATTTGGGAATTCGGGAGGAGTATTCTCAGTGTGCTGTGCAAACTGTATCAATTCCAGTAACATAGTTTCGCCATTGATTGTAGATTCACTAGCCAGGATGCCATCTGGGAAGCTTCCTGAAAACGTGAGAGTGACGAAATGCCAGGCAACCCGAGCAGTTTTAATGACAGAAGAACCCTCCCAAAACCTGGGTAAATACGAGGTCAGAAACGAGATTAGCCGTGGCAGCATGGGCATCGTGTATCTAGGCCATGACCCCTATATTGACCGGGCGGTTGCCATCAAGGTCGCCCACGCAGAATCACTCAAGGATAATGAAATGGGTGAACGGTACCGCAAGATGTTCTTCAATGAAGCACATATGGCCGGCAAACTGACCCATCCCAATATCATCAGTATCTTTGATGCAGGCGTTGACAAAGATGTCTGCTATATCATCATGGAATTCATCCGGGGTGGGGATACGCTGAAAACCTACACCCGGCCGGATAATCTCCTGTCTATAGAAAAGGTGGTAGAGATCATCTTCAAATGCGCCAAGGCGCTGGATTATGCGCACCGCGAGGGAGTGGTGCACCGGGATATCAAGCCCTCCAACATCCTCGTGACCGAGGACAAGGACGTAAAAATCGGCGATTTCAGTATTGCGCACATCAATAAACCGGACAATACCCAGACCAGACCCGAGGGCATGATGGGTTCTCCCAAGTACATGTCCCCGGAGCAGCTCACCGAGGAATACGTTACCAATCGTTCCGATCTCTTTTCATTGGGTGTGTTGATGTATGAATTGTTGACCGGCAAGCATCCCTTTCCGGCGGAAAATTTTTCCCGGTTGGTGAACATGATCCTGCACGAGACTCCGGTACCCATGCATGATATTCGACCGGATATTCCTGAGGTGCTGGAGAAAATTGTGCTCAGGGCGCTCAAAAAAAATCCTGAAGAGCGCTACCAGATGGGACTCGAGATCGCAACGGATCTCAGCAAGGCTTTCGATATGCTGGAGGGGCCGCGGGAAGACATCACCGTGCAGGAGAAATTCAATGCGGTCAAGCGGCTGGATTTTTTCAAGGGTTTCCCCGATGCGGAGATCTGGGAGATCATCCGTGCCAGCACCTGGCAGGAATACAAGGCCGGCGAGAACATCATCGTGGAAGGGGATCTGGACGACTGTTTTTATATCCTTGCCACGGGCAAGGTGGACGTGTTGAAGAATGGCAAGGTCATCCGCAGACTGGAAAGCGGCGACTGTTTCGGCGAGATGGGTTATCTGGCCAAGACCAAGCGCACCGCAAGTATCATTGCAGAGAAGAAGACATCGCTGTTGAAAGTGAATTCCACGGTAATCTCCCAGGTGTCCCTGAACTGCCAGGTGCGTTTTTTGAAGGTATTCCTCCGGACTTTAATCTACCGCCTGTCGGCGACCACCGAGATCCTCTCCCAGGACGTTTGAACGTCCATTATGTAAGCCTTACGCGAATGCTCCCTTATCTCAACCCCTCGCCCTCCGGGACGACTCCAGGGATGGAGGAGGTAGGACGAAGTCCGGAACCCGAGTCGAGAGGGGCAAGGGGTGAGGGCCAAGTTATAAAATCACCACTTGTTGTTTTTATCTGAGGCTATCAGAAGCTGTAGCCGACCTCGAATCCCCACGTCCGCGGAGTGCCCAGCACGCAGCGCTGCATGCCGCCCCGGGACACCGGATCCACCAGTCCCAGAGTTGTGCCGATGGGCTGGTTGAAGATGGTCTGGCAATAGCCCTCATCCGCGGCGTTCCGCACGAAAGCGGCAATTTCCCATTTCTCATCCGGGCTGCGGAATCCCCCGCGGGCATTGAACAGGCTGTAGCCCTCCTGCAGGGATTGGGGATTCTGGTTGGTCTCGGCGCCGACGTTCTGCTCGCTGAGGTGATTGAATTCAGCGCGGGTGAACCACGACCAATCCATATTGGGTAGGCGGTCGGTCCACTCTGCCATCAGGGAGATATGCCATTCCGGCGAGAAATGGTTGCGTTTGCCGGTCAGATCCTGACCGGGAGGCACCAGCCCCGGTGGGGTGGTGGCGATGACGTAAGGCATGGCCGTGGCATTGGTAAAGGTGAGGAATTCCGAGTCCAGCCAGCTCAGTCCGAACACGGTATAGAGCTGTTCCAGGGGGCGCGCCTGGATATCCAGTTCCAGGCCCTGCTGCCGCAATTCCCCGGCATTCTGGACAATGAAGCTCACACCATCGAATACGCGGTCCTGGAAATCGTTGATCTCGGTCCGGAACAGGGTCAGGTTGGCGATCATGCCTCCATCAAGCAGGGAGCTTTTCACACCCAATTCGTAATTGTCCACGGTCTCGGAGCTGAAGGTCCGGGGGATGGCGCGGTTGGCGCCGTCCGAGTTGAAGCCACCGGACTTGTAGCCCGTGGAATAGGTGCCGAAGACCATGATGTCGTCGGTCGCGTGGTAGCTGATATTGGCAAGCCAGGTCAGGGCGTCATCCTCGAAGCGCAGGTTGGGGAAAGATTCGTTGATCCGCAGATTGACCGAAAACGGCAGCCCGATGGTGCGGTAGGGGGAGCCGGTAGGTGCGTCGACAATGGGATTGTTCAGGGTCTGCAGATAGCTGCCGTCCTTTTCATCGTCGGTCCAGCGCAGGCCACCGGTGACACGCAGGCGGTCGTTGACATGGAAGGTCAACTGGCCGTAGAGGGCGAAGCTGCTCATGCTCTGGCTGAACTCGCCATCGATGGCGGAGATCTGGTCGCCAGCGGTACAGGCAGCGGCTGCGGCTGCTCCTATCGTGAGTGCTGATGGAACCGTAGCCAGTATACCGGCTGCTTGCGCTGCGGAGAGAAACGGCGCCACGGCCTGAATTTGCGCAACCGAAGTGATGGCGCCGGTGACAATTCCACCGGCAAGTTGTCCGGCAAAAGGTTGAGGGATCCCTGAGGCAACCAGATTGGCGGTGATTGTCGGAATCGCCCTGGCTACGCGCCCGGCAACCAGATTTCTAATTGTTGGATTGCAGAAATCGTCGCCCAGGTCGAAATCCTGATCGATCCGGTATTCCTCGTCGTAGTAGTAGACCCCGGCCACGTACTCAAAGCGGCCGCCGGTGGGTGAGAGGATCTGGAGTTCCTGGGATACGGTTTCCGTCTCATAGCCGGTCACCCGGTTCAACAGGTCGGCAGGCAGGCGCAACGCGGACTCGAAGGTGTCGTTTTCCCAGTCCCGGAACGAGGTGATGGAGCGAATGGTGTGCCCGTTAACGTCTAGGTTGATATCGGCGGCGAAACCCATCTGCCGGTCGTCTCCCAGGTCGCGGTGATCCTGGTTGAGGGTGTAATCAAAGGTATCTGCACCGTCCGGCACAGGTCCTCCAGGCGTCAGTGGCGTGTCGTTTAATATTACCGACAAGGTAGGCAGATATGTTGGTAACAGGGTATCGGTCTTGACTTCAATGACACCGCCGCCATTGTCCACTTCCGAATAATCCGCGGATAAGGTGATATCCAGTGTGTCGGTCGGAGTGAAGTATAGTTTGCCGCGCAGGCTGAGGTCACGCCATTCCCCTACGTCGCTCGCGCTCTGCCCGGTCGTGAAGGTGTTGTCCCCATACCCGTTGCGGTCCGAGTAGCTGAAGGATACGCGGCCTGAGGTGTTCTCCATGATCCCGCCGGAGAGCGCTCCCGACACGCGCATGGCGTCGTAGCTGCCATATCCTACGCGCAGGTTGCCTTCCATCTCATCGGTGGGTTGGGCAGTACGGATATTGAGCGCCCCCATGGAGGCATTGCGCCCGAACAGAGTGCCTTGGGGACCACGCAGGACTTCCACCATCTCGAGATCGGTGAGACTGCCCACCACTGACGCAGTCCGCGGATAGTAGACCCCGTCAATAAACACAGCGACGCTGGGTTCGATGGCGTTATCGCCCACCGACCCCAGGCCGCGCATGATGATGCGGTTGTTGGCAACCTGGCTGGAATGACTGAGGGTCAGGTTGGGGGTAAACAGGCTCAGGTCCTGCAGCGTATGCAACCCCGAGTCCTCCATGAACTCACCGGTGAAGGTGGTGATGGATATGGGAACGTCCTGAACATTTTCCGGGCGTTTCTGCGCGGTCACCACGATCTCTTCAATACGGGCGGCTCCCGGCTGGATTGGGTCTCCGGTAGCGCCTGCCTGTTCACCCTGGGACCATACCGGGGCAAACCAGCCGACGGTCGTTAGGGCAACCAGGATCTTCAGGTACCGTTCTGCGTGATTTGAATTAGACATGCTTATTCCCCCTGCCCGGGCAGGCGCATGGTTCCCGGACGCTGTCAATCCCATGCAATCTGTAAGATAACAAAGTGATTTGCTTTCGACTTCTCGTAATTCAAACACATTTAGGTCCCGCAAGAAAGACCTGGGTGAGGTTTTTTCCATGGATGCGGATCCTCACTACTGAATCTTTGAAAACACCTCCCGGTTTCACCTCATCCGGGATTACCCTTGGAATGCGTCCAGATCAGCGAGTTGTTTTCTTGATCCTGATCTGGCCGTCGCAGCTTGTATACACTATGCTTTATGCTTTTCATTATAGATGACCGAGTCATAAAAGGAGTGTTAATCATGGCAGACTACAAGAATATACTGGTGGCAGTGGACTATACAGAGGAGGCGCGTAAGGTATTGCAAAAGGCTAAGGGCATTGCAGCCGACTGTTCCGCCCGGGTCACCCTGCTGCATGTGGTGGAAACGGTGCCCGTGGTGGGTGGTCCCGAATCATTCTCCTATGTGGATCTTTATGTGGATCAGCCGGATGTAATCGAACGCGCCCTCGCGGATATGAAGGCGCTGGCATCGAATCTAGGGATTGAGATCCATAAGTACTTGGTTCTTACCGGTGTACCCAAGCATGAGATCACTTCATCCGCTGAAGAATACGGCATTGACCTGATCATTCTGGGGTCCCACGGCCGCCACGGCATCAAGCTTATCCTGGGATCCACGGCCGCCGGAGTGTTACACCATGCAAAGTGCGATGTCCTGGCGGTGCGAGTGTAAACGCGGAGGTTCCTTAATAAGCGAACTGTAGCCAGGCCCAGAACTTCGAGACATCCAGCGCAGTGGCGCCGGTGTTCAGCGTATTTGTGTCAGCATCATAATCGGCGTATTTCAGACCCACGGTGAAGTTCTTGTTCAATGCCTTCGTGGCCTGGACATCGATCTCCGTGCCATAGTCATAATCCCTGTTGTCGGACGACAGGTCATGGTAGATGAGGCTCAGGTTGATGCCCATGAACACGGCGCTGCCGGTCACGTAGATGTCCTGGAGACCGTTCACCGGTGTGGTCAGAAAGCGGTCGGCCCAACCCTGATAGGAATGGAGGGTAGCGAGCGGGGTATTGAAGCTGGCGGTGCCGTCGCCGGAGAGCAGTTCATAATCGAATTTCACCGTCAGTGAATCGACTCCATGACCGGGGGCGAAACTCGCGCCGATTTCACCCAGGAAATAATGCTCGTCGATAGATGCGGGGTTATCAGCATAATCGTCCTGTCTGGCATTTTCCAGGGCGTAGAGAATCTTGGCATTCGTGGCTGCCGCGGTTGCGGTGCTGCCGCTGAAACGAGCCCCGAAGGTTGTCGTTGAGGTGGTGGGGCTGTTGTCGAAATCCAGCAGGTAGCCATAGGCCTCCAGCACGCCGTATTTGAATCCCTTGTACTCGAGATTCATAAAATGGGAATTGCTGTCGAAATTCGCCCGTACCCGGTTAACCGCTTCCTCGGTGAAGATCCGGTTCACATTCCAGGAGTAAGCGTAGCTCAATATGGTATTCGGCAGCGAGGTGTTGACCAGGGTGAAGGCATCGTGATTCTGCCAGTTCTGGCGCCACAGGACCGTGCCGATAAAGCGGTGATTAGGCGCCTCACGGTAGGTGATGATCTGGCGGCCGAGTTTCATGGTGGTGTTCTCCAGCCCGGTGTATCCCAGATAGGCCTCCAGGAGGTCCGTCTCCTCCGGATCGGTCACCGAGGGGAACTGCGCTCGCGCGGGATTGCGATCGGTGCCGTCATTGAAATCATCCAGGCCGATCTCGCGCACGTCCTGGACCTGCATGCGGGTGAAGAAATCATGGAACTTGCCGGTAGTGAAACCCGCGGCGGTGCGCAAGGTTGAGGCATTGGCGTCACGGGCGAATCCCTCGTCATCCACCAGTTCATAACGGTAACGGACGTTGAGATCGAGCTTGGTTTCATTGAGAGCCTGGATCAGAGGGGATGCGGGTGCGGGAGCGGAGTCCTGAGCCATCACGACAGAGAGTGACGACAGGAAGAGCAGCGCCAGCAAGAGCGGCAGGATGCCGTTTGTGCGTTTGTGAACGATGGCTGGTTTGAAAGGATGGCGGGACGGATACTTCCATACCCGGTGTGTATTGCTTTTCATTATTTTTGTCTCCCTGAAGAAAATCCGAATGGTTTCATATGGACCACCCCAAGTCTAAACCGGGTGCCGGGAATGTAATTGATCCAGGTCAAATCCTGTCCAGTAATC
>Ga0156099_1103_pt4 | contig 13382 bp, 13 predicted proteins | sample RifCSPlowO2_02_FD_107752 | JGI IMG/M metagenome (GOLD analysis project Ga0156099, IMG submission 107752) | Gammaproteobacteria bacterium RIFCSPLOWO2_02_FULL_56_15
TTAATCACCGACCGGGGATCTGCTCCAGTTTTGCCTTCAAGGCTGACTTCCCACATCCCGCGTACGGAATTGATCAGAAATATCCGGCTGCTGGCCGGCAGATCCTCCAGCAGGATAATCCGTTCCGAAATTTTTCCCTGGAGTAACAGAGTTTCCCGATAGACGCCCGGCAGGAGACCGCATGCAACCGGTGGCGTATACAAACCCCCATCCAGTTCCACTACGAGATTGGCGATACAGGATTCAGTAAGCTCCCCTTTTTCATTCCAGAGCAGGATATCCTCACAGTCGGTGGCATCAGCCAAGGCGGACTCGTAGGTCCCGCGGTTGGTGGTCTTGTGGTAGAGAAAGGGATTGGTGGAATTCACCGGCCGGGCCGCCAGTTTCATACGGTATTCGGCTGCCAGGCTGCCGGGTGGCGCCGTTTCCAGAGTGACCGAGCCCTGCCGATCCACGAACAATCGGATACGGTGAGCTGTTTGAGGCAACTGAGCGGTGAATGTCTCTATCTGACTGCGCAACGCAGTTTCGTCCAAGGCGATGGAAAAATACCCGGCTGAAGCCTGCAACCTGCGCAAATGTTCTTCCAGCAGGTAACAACCTGTATCCGGTGTCCAGAGCATGGTCTCCAGTAGTGAAAACTCCGGTAATATACGGGTCACGATATGTGCCTTTGCCAGGCATTCCCCATACTCGTCCTCCGTCACCGAGTCCCACACGATTCCCCCTCCGGTACCATATTCCATGACCCCATCACGGTTACTGATGACTACCGTGCGAATCGCCACATTGAACTGAGCCTGCCTGTTCGGCGCCAGGAATCCGATCGTTCCGGTATACAGACCACGAGGAGTGGATTCAACTTCACTGATGATTTCCATGGTGCGCCGTTTCGGCGCCCCGGTGATGGAGGCACATGGGAACAGGGCACCGAAGATCTCACTCAGACTGCGATCCGTAACGCAGCCGACCCTGCTGGTCATTTGCCAGAGGGTCGGGTATTTCTCAATCTCAAACAAGCTCAGTGTGTTGACACTGCCGGTGCGGGCAATGCGTCCCATATCATTGCGGATCATATCCACGATCATCAGATTTTCTGCGCGATTCTTTTCCGACTTTCGCAACCATTCCCCCCTTTCAATATCTTCCCTATAGGATACTCCCCTGGAGACCGTACCTTTCATGGGTCGGGAAAGCAGGTCGTTGCCATCCAGGCGGAAAAAAAGTTCGTGAGAGGCAGAGCAGATACACCATTCCTCGGTACGGATGTATGCGCCGAGTGTCCTGCCTTGGGCAGATATCATCCTGAGGAACCATTGCCACGGGTCCCGGACGGGAGATGCACGCAGGCGGAAGGTATAGTTAACCTGGTAGCTATCACCCTCGTGGATATAGGCTTTGATACGATCGATGGCGGCAGAGTACTCCTCGCCACTGACGCTTGCTTTCCAGTCAATCCCCTGCAACTCCTGGACTTCCGGAGCCGGCAGGGTCACGGGGATTGCAGCCCGATAGAGTCCGAACCAGGCCAGGGGGATTCTGCTCCCCGCAAGGACCACGAATGATGCCTCAAAGATCGGCGCAGACTCGTAGCTGATATAGCCCGCAGCATACAGTTGCTCCCGGTTCACGGCCTCTTCCACTCTATCGAGGATACCGGGCACTTCTTCCGCTGACCTCGCAACCAATATCTGTACCGGCTCCTGAAATAGTAACCATTGCTGCTTCGCCTCAACAGAGATCAGGACAGTATTCAGATCCGGGCATGCTATGGGAGGGGATTCGGGCACTCGGTGTTCCAGCAGATGAATGGTCAGATACGAGGCGTTGTCGTTTCCAGCCAGCATACAGGATCCAGCCGGGAAAGAAAAAAACAGTCCTTAGGGTTCTCGCCAAGACGCCAAGCACGCCAAGGGAGCGGCAGATCATGACAGAGGACGGGATGAGTAAACGGATCGATGCGGCGGCGGCGCCCATGCATCGTGAGCTTGGGCCGGAGCGGCTGGAGACGGTCTAGGCGGTCATTCTGGCCAGTGAGCTTCGCCGCAACGGGTTGCCGAACGAGCGGCAGGTTCCCATTGTCATAGAGGGCCTACGTCTCATCTATTGTTTTCTTGGCGTGCTTGGCGTCTTGGCGAGAACCACAATCGTCCTCCATACACCTGCAAATTCTGCCGAGGAGCCTTATTGTGTTTCAGGTGTTGCCGGTCTCCCGCGACAAGACTGCTTTTTCATGCGCCAGAAGGTATTGCTTGCGCCACACGCCCGCACCGTAACCGGCGAGGCCGCCGTTTTTGCCGATCACACGATGGCAGGGAATGATTATCGCGATGCGGTTCGCGGCATTGGCGCCGGCCACGGCCCTGACCGCCCGCCGGTTGCCAATCATTTCCGCCTGCTCCTGGTAGGAGCGGGTCTCGGCATAGGGTATCTCCAATAAGGCCTGCCATGCACGTTTCTGAAAATCCGTCCCCATGATATGCAGCGGCAGTTCGAACCGGCGGCGCTGTCCGTAAAAGTATTCTTCCAGTTGACGATCAAGACTGCTCAATAATGGATGTGCACCGAAGAGAGTACCTGCCCCGAACTCTCCGCTATTTGACATTGCTTTTTCCACATCACCCTGGACATCCTCCTGGAAGTCGAGGAAACAGATCCCTTCATCCGTACATCCGGCCAGCATAGGCCCGAGCGGGCTCAGCAGTTGCCTGACGGTCACGAGCGTGTGTATCCTGCTGCCCGATGGCGGGAATCCGGTCTGTTTCCGGAAGGCTGCATGGAATCCGCTAAGTGATTCATAGCCGGCATCCATCGCCGGCGTAGTCACCTTGCCCCCTGATTTAATCTTCCGGTAGGCGGCATTGATTCGCCTGGTGCGCAAATAAAACTGAAATGTCATACCATGATATTTTCTGAACCAGCGGCGGAGTCTGACGGGATCGACACCCCGTGCGCGCAGATCAGAATCCCGGAGCTGCTCACCTGCATCATCTTCGATCTCAGCCAGAATTTCCCTGATCCAGACGGGTGGATCGCCATAACGAAGTAATGGCCTGCATTTCCTGCACGGGCGAAAACCCTGTTCCATGGCCTGCCTGATGCTGGTAAAGAAGGTTACATTTTCCCGTTTGGGTTTCCGTGCCGGACAGGCAGGCCGGCAGAAGATCCCCGTGGTCTTGATCCCCGCCCAGAAGATGCCTTCAAAACCCTTGTCTCTTTCCAGCAGTGCGCGGTACCAAACATCATCATGCAATACCGCGTGATTAATGACCTTGTCCGATTCTGCTTTCATGTGTTGCAGCATACTCCGGTAAGGATTTATTGCTTCCGAAAAATGGACAGTGAATTCGAATGGATGCCGTAACCGCCACCAGCCCGAACATCAGACCATTGCGGAATACCCCATGATCTCCAAATATCCTGTGTAATGTTGTGTCGCCGAAGCCATCGAATTGTTCACGTAACCAAGTCAGGATTCTGAGTGTATGGCCAGATTCACCACAGCAGGAAGAGATCGACAAGCTTCAGTATCCTCTCCATGGGTGGTCCGAGAACCAAGCCAAGTACCTGTGTCGCCAGCAGCAGTACCATGATGATCAGTCCAAATTTTTCCAGCCGGTTGTAGCGATAGGCCATGCGCGGTGGGAGAAAAGCGCTAAGCACTCTGCTGCCATCCAGTGGCGGGACCGGGATCAGATTCAGCAACATCAGCAATACATTGATCATGATACCCGCCTGGCACATGGAAAAAAGCTGTGTCGCAACTGTACTGTAATATTCACTCGTCTCGAAGCACAGTTTCGCCAGCAATGTCCAGCCAATAAACATGAGCAGATTGGCGCCAGGACCCGCTGCCGCGACGATCGCCATATCCCGGCGGGGTTGCCGCAGATTACGCCAGTTCACCGGTACCGGCTTCGCCCAGCCGAAAATGAAATCTCCCGCATACAGGAGGAGCAGAGGCACCACTACAGTCCCTAGGGGATCGATGTGCCGGATCGGATTGAGCGTCAGACGTCCCAGCATCCTGGCGGTTTGATCCCCCAGCCTGCTCGCAGTCCAGCCATGGGCCACTTCATGGACAGTGATCGCAAATACGACGGGGACCGCCCAGATAATTATTTTCTCTACGAGTGGGAAATCAGGCATGGGCTCTATACCAAGGATTATCTATTCTTCATCAGCCAGCCAGTTGTAAGGGCCGGGTTCTGCGTAGGATTGAGCCCCCAGGCTGGTGAAATCATAGTACTGTGTGTCTGCGAGATGCGAAGGAACCAGGTTACGGATGGCGGCAAAGATGGTCTCGCTACGGCCGCTGTGTTGCCGGTCCCATTCTCTCAGCATGGCCTTGATCGCCTGGCGCTGAAGATTATCCTGGGAGCCGCAGAGATTACACGGAATGACAGGAAATCCGCGGGACTCTGCATAGGCTTTGATGTCGGTTTCGCGGCAGTAGGCCAGTGGCCTGATCACCACGTTGGCGCCGTCATCACTAAGCAGCTTGGGGGGCATGGCCTTGAGTTTACCGCCATAGAACATGTTCAGGAACAGGGTCTCTATAATGTCATCCCGGTGATGTCCCAGTGCGATACGGTTGTATCCCTGCTGCCTGGCATAACTGTAGAGCGCGCCCCGTCGCAACCGTGAGCAAAGCCCGCACATGGTCTTGCCATCCGGAACCACATTTTTCACCACACTGTAGGTATCCTGCTCCAGAATTTGAAATGGCACATGAATGGATTCCAGGTATTCCGGCAGGATGTGCGACGGGAAACCGGGTTGTTTCTGGTCCAGGTTGACAGCCACCAGTTCGAAATCCACCGGCGCCTTGTGCCGCAGGTTAAGAAGGATGTCTAACATGGTGAAGGAATCCGCGCCACCGGAAAGGCATACCATCACACGATCCCCAGGTCCAATCATGTTGAAATCCTGTATGGCGCGGCCCATTTCCCGGCGCAGCCGGCGTTGCAGCTTGTTGAGGTTATAGATCGCTTTTCGGTGTAATACATCCATAATCGGGGCTCCGGCTCATCACGGGTAGGACTGCCTGCCGGCGCGGGAATACTAACCTAGTTGGCTGCTGGAAAGATAGAAAATCCTGTGTATGAATGGACCATCAGGATTTAAGACTTTGACATAACAATGAGTAACACGACAAACAGAACGACCATGCCCACCGGAATCAGGACGGCTTTCCAATCCCTCTGCTCCGCCTGCCTGCTGCGCTCCAAGGTGGCCTTGATACCCGGCCGACAAAATAACACCAGCGCCAGCGCGGCAATACCCAGCAACACCTGTTCCCAGGTCGATATCATTACGTGATCTGTTCCATTAAAAAAATCCCCACGCAGAGGTGGGGATTTCTACTCATAGCCCGAGTATGAAGGTCAATCAGCTTTTTACCTGGACGGCCACAGCATGATAGCCCTTGGGTCCCTGCTCTGCCTCATAGCTGACACTCTGGCCTTCATTCAGCGTCTTGTAGCCTTCACTCTTGATCGCTGAATAATGGACAAAGATGTCATCCCCTCCCCCTTCCGGTTCAATAAAACCAAAACCTTTCGCATTATTAAACCATTTTACGATACCATCAGTCATTACTATCCCCCCAATGAAATATAATGAACATAAAACTTGCAGCCGAGGAACAAGAGGCAGGTACAGAGATCTTATACTACCAATACCACTCTACTGCATGTAGAGGCTAGCATAGTCCATAAAATCAATTCATGCCAAGTACCCGGTAAAAAATGCTGTCCGGTTCGGCGATAGGGTTACAGTGTTCTGATAGGAAGAAGGATCCGGAAACTGCCTTCAGTCTGCATCGCTGACAACCGCATCACCCGGGAGGCGACGCTCCACCACGATGGAATCCCGAAAAAAACTGGGATGCAAAGGTGCGTACACCTTCACTGCCGCCTTCTCACCACCTCTTCCATCCTGATAAATGATGACATCATCGTCGGGAAGCACCCGGTTTTTGAAGACCTTCTTACCATCTGCGTAGACCACCAGTCTTTCGGGAGACTTTTGCTGATCGGACGAGCGCACCATGATTTCCCTGGTACAGGCAGTGAGCAACAGGAACACGGCCGCTAAGGTAATGCAGGATTGCTTGGTCAGGGACATAATATAACCTTCTTTATAAAGAATACTTTGTAAGTATAAGATAATTAATAATATAATTCAAATATTAATTTATGAGACCACACGCGGTTCGCAGCATCTCACCATCTGACAATATGCATGGCTGGTAAATTCCTTGGAAAGAGTGATATCCAGCACAGATCCGGTGAATCCTTGTTCGCACATCAGTTCCCGTTCTGTACCCCCACTTCGAGTCCGATACGATCCCGCACTTCCTCCCACAGCTTCTCGAAGGCCATGACGGCCATACTCTGGATCCCGTAACTGCCCAAGGGTGCGCGACGCACTCCCATCCATTCGATCTGGCTGGCGCTGGGAATAATGGTCTGCAGGAAGCGATGCCCCTGCCCGGAGAGAGTATTGATGGTTTCACGGTGCAGCCGTTTACGGTGATCCAGCATGGAAAAAAAAGGCAGCAGGGCCGGGCTTTTGCTATCGGCCTGTGCCAGATACTGCTTGAGCTGATGGAGTGTTCGGACCGAGAGCGTGGTCGGTATCACCGGCACCAGTAGTGCATCAACTGCGTAGAAGATATTCTCCGACGCCAGGGATATACCAGGGGCGCAGTCCAGCAGCACCAGATCATATTCAGAATCAAAAGGCCTGATCAGCTTCCAGAACTGCTTCAATGGTTTGTTGTGTCCGCTAAGCCGCAGATCAAGATAGCGTAACGACGGATCCGCAGGCACCAGATCGAGTCCCGGATAATCCGTCGCCTTGATGGCGGCGCTCAATGGCCGTGTTCTGCCGAAGATCCCTTTGAGTCCCCCCTTGATCCCCGGCTGTATGCGGAAATAGAAGCTCGCTGCGCCTTGCGGATCCAGATCCCAAAGCAAGGTGCGGTAACCATCCCTGGCAGCGAGATAAGCCAGATTGACAATACAGGTGGTTTTACCCACGCCGCCCTTGATGTTGTAGCTGGCCAGTATCTTCACAGGGCTTATTCCCGCACCATCACTCAGCCACGCGATAGTTGTCTGTAGCGCTGTCGGACATCCGCTGCGCTGAATTGCCTGAATTCCTTACCGAACCGTCGACGGGCCTTCCTATTCCCCTCATCCAGGTAGGCGATGAGCAGATCCAGGGCTGTGGCAGTAGCTTCAGATACACCGGTTTGCGAAAGCAGCACCAGCCGGATTTCTTCGAGTCTACGCTTCTGTACCTGGTGATCCTGAAGTTGTCCCAGTTTCTCCTGCAAGGACTTTTGTCCCCTGATCAGAGGGCGCAATTTTTGCGGTGGCAGCAGATAGTGGAAACTGTCGGTAAGGTAGCGCAGTTTTTTTACCGTCTTGCGTAATCTGTGCAAGCCGGCAGTATCCCTGTCCACATCGATACGCTGACCCTGCCTGCGGGCCTTGCGAAAGGTCCGCCAGATACGATGCCTGGCGAATTCGGTGATGGTCTGCCGCGCATGCGGCAACGTGGTGCTTGCCGAGCCAGACTGCATCAGGAGCAGATTCCAGTCTCGACAGAGATTACGGTAACGGACGGAATCCAGGACGCGACGCATTCTGCCGTATTCCAGATTACGCCGGCTCATGAGGTATGCCTGTATAGGTGCCAGGCCATCATGCAGCGCCGAGGGCAGGATGGCTCGGTAATGTTCCACTGCCTGCAGGTGTACATCCATATCCCTGGCAACCCCGCTGGATTGACCCAGCCAGGCGAAATCTCTTTTAAAACGGGACAGCCGCCGGGAGGGGATGACGCCCTTAGATTGCCCCAGAAAGGCCCGGGTCCTCCTCACGGCGACCCGGAATTCATGGAGAAACTCGGAATCGATATCCTGCCGGATCCCTGCCTCTTGCAATTGCATTCTTTCGAGATGCAACCGTTGGATCTTCCTGATTGCGGTATCGGTACGCTCATCGGGAGGGGTTATCACCGGCACCAGTCTATTGTTATCGGGAGTGATCCCACAGGCGGCCAGATAGTCAAGCAAGGGATCCCTGGTGACAGGATTCAGGAACCCGGCGGAGAGCAATCTCGTCCGTACCGCATCCGCAATTTCCTCATACCCTTTCATCGGCATCAGTCTGACGCGCCAGTCAGACCTGCAGGGAATAGCTGCGTTTCCAGGTTGTCGTTCGCAGATCTGGCTCTCATCCTTTTCAAACTGAAGTGTCAGCAGGTTCTTGCCCTCATCATCCAGTAATTGCAGGTGTCTGCGTCGGCAGCGAAGGCTGACCAGCGGTAACAGCGCTCGCACACCGATCACCTCTGCGAGCCTGTTCCTGACCGCCGGATTGCCGATATCCGCAGCGAAGCGTGGCCGGTCCAGCAGCAGGCATCCGTCCTGCGGGCTGGTTTCACCATAGGCTCGCCATTCCAGGCGCCAGCCTTTATTGTTGTGAACTGTTTCGAGCAAGGTCCCGGCGTTGAACAGCCGCCAGTCGAAGGTATCCATGTAGGTGCATTCTTCAAGGATCTCGGACTGGCCGCGAAGCCTCCAGTCTTCGCGTAATCCTGCCGCCAGCCGCCGGTATGATATCCTCCCGGAAAGAATGAAAATATTAGGATTCACCTGATCTGATAATCCTTATTATGTAGTTCAATGTGGAAATCCAGAGATATTTGTTACCATGGCCCTGAACTCAGGGGGGAGAATGAATAATAACACAACCGCCTATCCCAACCCGGCCTATGCCTGGTACGTAGTCACCGTCCTGTTTATCGCGTATACGGTTTCCTATATTGATCGGCAGATCATGTCCCTGCTGATAGAACCTATCAAACAGGACCTGCAAATCTCCGATACCCAGGTCAGCCTGCTGCAGGGCTTTGCCTTCACCATCTTCTATACTATCGCCGGCATCCCTCTCGGGCGCCTGGCGGATCAGAAAAACCGCCGGGCGATCATCTCCGCCGGGATCCTGGTCTGGTGTTTCATGACCGCCGCATGCGGGCTCGCAAAAAACTTCAGCACCCTGTTCCTGGCGCGCATCGGTGTCGGTGTCGGCGAGGCCTGCCTCTCGCCCGCGGCCTATTCCATCATCGCGGATTACTTTCCCAAGGAAAAACGCGGCATGCCTATCAGTCTCTATTCCATGGGCATATTTTTCGGCGCCGGTCTGTCCTTCATCATCAGTGGTTATGTCATCCAGGAGGTCTCCCAGGCACGGGAGATCATTCTGCCGTTGATCGGCATCGTCAGGCCCTGGCAACTGAGTTTTTTCATTGTCGGCCTGCCTGGCCTGCTGGTAGTGGCGCTGATGTATACGGTCCGCGAACCCAAGCGCCGTGACCTGCTATCCACTGGAATGGCTAATAACAGCACACAACAACATCTAAGTATCTCTGAGACCTTCGGTTTCCTGCTCGCCCATTACCAGGCTTATGGGGCGGTGTTTCTAGGGTTCGCCTTCAAAGCAACCCTCTCCTATGGGTATTTTGCCTGGATCCCCAGCATGTTTGTGCGTACCTATGGCTGGGAAGTGAGTCGTATCGGATATTTTTTCGGGCTGATCGTCGGCATCCTGGGAACCTCGGGGATCCTCCTTGGCGGCATATTGGCGGACCGGGGCATCCGCCGCGGCATCCACGACGCCCACATGCGGGTTTCCATCTACGGCGCCGCCTGCATCCTGGTTTTCGGCATCACCTCCATGTGCATGCCCACCCCGGAGCTGGCCCTGCTGTTCCTCTGTCCTACAGCGCTCTGTCTGGGGATACCGGTGGGGCTGGCGGCCGCTGCGGTGAATTACATCACCCCGAACCAGTTACGGGGCCAGGCCATCGCCGTCTATATCTTCTTCGCCGCGTTGATCGGGATGACCTGCGGACCGACGGTCATCGCCCTCTTCACCGATTACGTCTACCGTGATCCCCTGGCGCTGCGCTGGTCCATCATCTCCTTCACCGTACTCTTCGCGGTGCTTGCAATTATCGTTTTCGGGCTTGGCCTGAAACCCTATCGTGAAAGCGCAACCATCCTCATTGCCAACGGGAGATAACGAAACCGACCGCAGGATTTGTTGTGGCGGGAGGGATAACTCTTATTTAGAATGCGTTTAAACCTTCAGGAGAGCGATCATGATCATCGACTGCCATGCACATGTCAGCGCCCCCACCGAACTCTGGGCTTACAAAGCCAACCTGCTGGCGGCCCGTGGTTCCCATGGCCGGGGCGGAGTGCAGGTCTCGGACGATGAGATCCGTGCAGCCGCCAATGAAAAGGGGCCCTGGCCCTACGGTCACCTCGATTACCTGAAGCACATACACACCGACCTGCAGTTGATCTCCCCCCGACCCTTTCAGATGATGAACTCGGAGACACCCACACGGATCGTGGAATGGTTTACCGAGGAAACCAATAACATCATCTATCGCCAGACCCAGATCTTTCCCGATACCTTTATCGGCGTGGGTGGCTTACCGCAGCCGGCCGGTCTCCCGGTGGAGACCTCGATCCCGGAACTGGAGCGCTGTATCAATGAACTCGGATTCAAGGGTGTCCTGATCAATCCAGACCCTTATGAGAACCGCGGGACCAAGGCGCCACCCATGGGGGATCGCTACTGGTATCCACTGTATGAAAAACTCTGTGAACTGGATGTGGTCGGACATATCCACAGCACCGGTTCACTGTGTCCCCGAGAGAGCTATTCCCTCCACTTCATCGTCGAGGAGACCATCGCCGTCATCGGGTTGCTGAATTCAAATGTATTCCGCGATTTTCCGGATCTGAAGATCCTGGTCAGTCACGGGGGTGGAGCCGTACCCTACCAGGCGGGAAGATTCGAGGCCCAGAGCCTGCGGGTGAAGGGTGGTCCACGCTTCACCGATACCATGCGCAAGCTCTACTACGATACGGTGCTCTACACCAGGGAAGCCCTGGAGCTGTTGATCAAGACGGTGGGAGTGGATCATTGCCTTTTCGGGGCGGAGTGCCCGGGTGTGGGCTCGGTGATCGATCCGGACACCGGCAGGACGATGGATGATGTTGCCCCGAATATCCACTCACTCGAATGGCTTACGGCTGAGGAAAAGAGCAGGATATTCTCAGAGAATACCCGCAAGCTGTTCAAATTGTAGTGTTGATTTCTTGACAGGCGGAGAACCAAAATGGCTGAAATAGTACTCGGTATGTGGACCTCTCATGGGCCTACTCTCTCAACCACACCGGAACAGTGGACCCTGCGACTGCCGGCGGATCGGGAGAAGACCGATCACCCCTTCCGCGGCTCCACGTACAGTTTCGATGAATTGGTTGAACTGAGGAAAGGGGAAAACCTGGCGACGCAGGTCAGCCTGTCCGAGCGCCAGAGCCGACACGCCCGCTGCCAGGCGGCGATCGCCAGGATGGCGCAGAAATGGGCGGAACTCAGGCCGGATGTTGCGGTTATCCTCGGTAATGATCAACGCGAACTGTTCCTGGACGACCTGATTCCCTCCATTGATGTATTCTGGGGGGAAACCATCTGGGACCAGCCGGCCACCCCGGAGCAGGCGCGCCGCTATCCGCCGGGCATCCATGAAGCGGAATGGGGACACAGTCCGCCCGAGTACCGGGAATATCCCGGCGCTCCGGAACTGGGTCGCCGGATCATTGAAACCGCCGTGACCAATGGATTCGACGTAGCCCAGTCACGCATGTTGCCGGTACACCCGGGTCACTGGTATAGCGGGATCGGACATGCCTTCGGTTTCATCTACCGCATGATCATGCAGGACCAGGTCGTGCCCAACGTCCCGATCATCCAGAATACCTTCTTTCCGCCCAATCAACCGCCTGCCAGGCGCTGCTTCGAATTCGGTAAGACTGTCGCAGAGGCGATACGGGAATGGGATACCGACAAGCGCGTAGCGATTTTCGGATCCGGGGGTATGAGCCACTTCGTCATCGACGAGGAACTGGATTGGGCCTTTTTCAAGGCGCTCAATCATCGGGACGAGAAGGCACTCACCAGCATGGCCGAGGCAGATCTGCAATCGGGCACCTCTGAATTGAAGAACTGGATTACGGCCGCCGGAGCGCTGTTTGAAACCGGGCTGGAAGGCGGAATGGTGGACTATGTTCCCTGCTACCGTTCCGAGGCTGGCACCGGTACCGCCAACGGCTGGGTGTACTGGGAGTAAGCAGCCGCATGGGCGTACCCGATACCCTGGTAGAACGCCTGCGCAGGCTTGATTCCTGCGCCGTCTCAGATGCCCTGGACAGCCTGGGACAACCAGGTTGTGTCAGCGGAATCATCCAGCTCACCGGGACCCGGAGGATTGCCGGACGTGCGGTGACCGTGAAGATTGGAACCAGTAAACCGGCAGGTGGGACCACCCGGCACCTCTCCACCGGCGCTATCGAGGCGGCGCATCGGGGTGATGTGATCGTCATAGAACAACGCACAGGCATCGAGGCAGCCGGTTGGGGCGGTGTCCTCTCCAATGCAGCCAAATACCGGGAGGTCTCCGGCGTGGTGGTGGATGGACCGGCCCGGGATATCAATGAAAGCCGGGCACTCGACTTCCCGGTATTTGCCCGATCGGCCACTGCCCTGACCGCCCGCGGGCGGACCTATGAGGAGGATTTCAACTGTCCGGTATGCATCGGCGCCCTGACCGTGCATCCCGGTGATCTCGTGATCGCCGATGCCAGCGCCGTGGTGTTCATTCCCGCAGCGAACGCCGAGCAGGTGATTACCATCGCGGAACGCATCACCGCGCGAGAGGCCCTGATGACCCGGGACATCCACCAGGGCAAACCCGCGAGCCGGGTCATGGGGACCGACTACGAGACCATGCTGGACGCACCAACGGGGTCAGACCCGCACTTAGGGTCTGACCCAGTTCGCTAGCGCTAACTTCGCACCAGCTTTTCTTGGCGTGCTTGGCGGCTTGGCGAGAGTCCTCCCGCTAGCGGGGTCAGGCCCTAACTTCGCACCAGCGGGGTCAGACCCAAACAGCAAGTTTGACAACTTGCAACCCTTCAGCTACTACCCCAAACCTCTTCCGCAACCTCGACGATATGGGCCAGTTTGGCGAACTGCTGATCGATATCCATGGTGTTACCGCCGATGCCGCTGGAAAAGCCGCACTGTGGGCTCAGTGCTAATTGTTCCAGGGGAATGTGACGGCTGGCCTCCTCGATCCTGCGCTTGAGTTCATCCTTGTTTTCCAGCGCCGCCTTTTTCGTTGTCACCAGACCCAGCACCACCATCTTGTGTTTCGGCACCAGCCGCAGGGGCTCGAAGCCCCCGGCCCTGGCGGAATCATATTCCAGAAAATAGCCATCCACGTTG
>Ga0156099_1154_pt2 | contig 13206 bp, 8 predicted proteins | sample RifCSPlowO2_02_FD_107752 | JGI IMG/M metagenome (GOLD analysis project Ga0156099, IMG submission 107752) | Gammaproteobacteria bacterium RIFCSPLOWO2_02_FULL_56_15
CTCCAGCGCGGTAACCGGCAACCGGCGAAGGATGCCCTGTTGCAGGTGGTCAGGGCCGATCCCGCCCATTTACAGGCCCTGATCACACTGGCTTCCATCTATTACCAGGATGATCAACTGGAGCAGGCCCAGTCCCACATCAAACTGTTCCAGGTCGCAGTACCGGATTATCTTCCTGCACAAAAACTGGCCTCGGCTATCAGTATGCGGCTGGGCAATGTCGATGAGGCTGTAAGTAACCTTGAATCTGTCATCAGCCAGGCCAGCAATGATGCCCAGTTTTATTCCATGCTGGGCAGCGCATATATGAGCAAGGGAAATGTAGAAAAAGGCACTACCTATCTCAGTCAGGCCGCGGAGCTGGCGCCGGATCAGGCCTCGATCAAGACCCAACTGGCCATGGGAAAACTCAGCGGCGGCAACATCGACCAGGCGATCGAGGATCTGGAATCGGCTGTGGAACTGGATCCGGAATTGATCCAGGCAGAGATTCTGCTGATCTCCGTGAATCTGCAAAAAGGTGATTTCAACAAGGCGCTCGAACTGGCCACGGAATCCATCGGCAAACACCCGGACAACCCGGTCTATTACAATCTGGCCGGCGCCGCCCATCTCGGTCTGAAGAACAAAAGCAAGGCCCTGGAGATGTTCAACCGCGCCATCGAGCTGGATCCAAAATTCACTCCGGCCATGATCAACCTCGCCCAGATGGACCTGCAAGATGGCGATAGCGAAGCGGCGCGGCAACGATTCGAGGCCGTGGTGGCGATCAATGAGAATAATATCCAGGCCCTGGTGGGTCTCGCGCGCCTGGCCCAATCCCGCAATGATGTGGAAACGGTTGCCCGCCATCTTCAAAAAGCCCGCTTGAACAATAAATACGCACTGGAACCACGCTTGATGCTGGCTAACTATTACCAGCAGAAAGGGGACATCAAAATGGCGCTTGAAGTGATCCGGGAAGCCAGAGATGTCGCCCCTGAGCGCGCCCAGGTGCTTGGTGTCCTGGGACAAGTGGAGAGCGCTGCGGGGAATCATGATGAGGCAATCAAGGCCTTCAGCACCTTGGCCACACTGCTGCCGGATAATGCCGATGCGTCTTACCGTCTGGGGATTGTCCAGACCGCGGCCGGTAAACATGCCAATGCGAACCAGTCCCTGCAACGGGCCAGGGAACTGGATCCCGATAATCCGACGATCATCGGCGCCCAGACCAGTCTCGCCATTCGCGAGGGCAAGTATGATGAAGCATTGGGATTGGCCAGCATCCTCAAGGAAAAACATCCGGATTCCCCTGAAGGTTTTGCAATGGAGGGGGATATTCACCTCGCCAGCAATCAGCTCGAGGAAGCGATCCGTGCCTATGAAAAGGCCTACAGCGTACAAAAGACCAGCCTGCTGGCCATTAAACTGCACGGCGCCTACCGATCTGCCGGCAAAACGGATGAGGCCTACTCCATACTGGAGAAATGGCTGGCGGATAACCCGGGTGACCCAGCGGTGAAGTCTGTGCTGGCCGGGAGCCGGCTGCAGGAGGGTGACAATGCTACGGCGGCACGGCTCTATAACGAAGTCTTACAGACGAATCCTGACCATGTTCTCTCCCTGAACAACCTGGCCTGGCTGATGCATCAGAATGGCGACCCTAAGGCCCTGCAACTCGCAGAACGCGCTTACCAGCTCAGCCCTGGGCTGTTAAATGTGATCGATACCTATGCCTGGATCCTCATCGAGCAGGATCAGGTCGAACAAGGACTTACCCTGTTGCAAAAGGCTATCAGCGGAGGTGTGCAACAACCGAGTATCCGTTACCACTACGCCAGCGGTCTGTCCCGTTCCGGGGATACCCTCCGGGCGATCAGCGAGCTTGAAACCATACTTGCAGCCAGCGATACTTTCCCGGAAAGGGAAGCAGCGCAACAACTGCTTGACCGGCTCCGCGCGGGCAAGTGATACGTGGCTCGAGGGGCTTGACTAAAGAATCATGAAATGTGCGTCAGAGAGGTATTTTATTTTCGTAGACCACACCATAGAACACCTCTCCGGATCCCGATAACTTATACTTTATTGATAAAAGTCAATTTCCAGCTTCCAGGTTTCTGTTTTCATTAGTTTTGACCAGTTGTTATCCAACGTAATCCCTGTATTGACCAGAGATGCAACACAGGGCCGAACTGTTCCCGTAACGTGACGCAGAAACCACCGTATGCAGCGCAATCTACGGTATGATAAGTGCCTGCTGCCTCCAGTACTTCACAATATGGGCTGTCAAACAACAATGTACCTCAGTTACAGCGATTAAGAATATGTCTAAATCGGATGACGGCAGGTATAATTAAAATTGGGGGAAGAGACAGATCGTCGTTCTTGTCGTGATTTGCGGCGCTTGACGGTTAAACTTCATTTAAACTGACTAGGGTAAGAAAAGATGCCACGTGGAGAGTTTGGATTCGTAAGACTGCTGGGACAAGACACACTGACCACCAGATTGGTGTCTGTCGGCAGCTTCCTGAAATCCTATCTTGGAGAGCAGGGCCGGCACCTGATACACGACGACCTTCGCAAAAAAACCTGGAAGCTGCAGCCGGGCTGGGAAAAAGCAGACCTGGCCGTAATCAGCCAGGCTGAATCGGGCGAGGTCATCGGTATCGTGGCGGAATATCCCGATGGCACCTTCGTGATGATCAGCGAGTATACGCCTCAGGCTGCCAACGGCGGTGTGGAACGACTCAATACTCTCACCAATATCTATCTCACAGAAGAGGCAAAACACCCCTATCACCGCGAACAATGGGGCTGGGAAGAGGTGACTCCCGGCGCAGTCATTCGCGAGCAGTTCACGGCTCGCCAGAACATGACGGGCCTGTGGGCCAAGGAAGTCGCGGTAATTGACCCGGACAAATGCAATGCCTGTCAGCAATGCGGGATCTGGTGTCCGGAAGACGCAATCAAACTCGACCCGGTAACCGGCAAACTGGACATCGTCGATTATGATTTCTGTAAGGGCTGCGGTATCTGCGGCTTTGTCTGTCCTCCAGAGCAGCATGCGATTGAGATGGTCGATGGCAGCAAGGTCAAAGCCGCCCAGCCCAATGTCTTTCATGGCATCTATGCAAAGCGGCTGGAGGTCAAAGGGGATTACATCCGGCATGAAGTGAACAAGATCGCCAACTTGCCAACGCAAGAATACCAGGTGATCTACCGGGAGGAATCAGGCAAACAGTCCCTCTCCGGGAAACGCCTGATCCAAGTCAAACATACGCCAAATGACAGCAAAGGCATACAGCGACCGTTTTTATATACCTATAGCAGCAGTGACGGCCAACACTGGGATAAGCTGGTCAGATCCATGACCAACATTCTGGTCTACGGTACCAGCGAGTATGACAAAGAGCTAGCCGCCAACATGCAACTGGAGGGTTTTGCCGTCCAGGCGCTGCCCTCAAGCAAAAGTGGCGACCATAACAGTGAGCTGCATTCATTTACCCGCGCTGGGCTTGCACTTAGCTCCGATACCCGCCTGGAAATGATGATCTCCAACCCGGATTCCGCCATTGATGCGGTAGTAAGCGCCCACTATGATAACTTCAGTACTGAACAGGACAAGTTGATCATGGAAAAGATCGGCGTATTGCGCGCTCCCTTCATGCCAACTACGACCCGCGACAGTCACTTAGAAGAGATCATCGCCAATATCGAAGCCAAGATGCCCCGCCCGGAAATCAAACAAGATGACCGGCCACTGGCCTTGCTGAAACAGCATTGTGGCGACATCAGCTCCGGGCACCGGCTATGCACCGGCTGCGTGGTCGGCACCGCATTCAATCTCGCGGTCCGCACCATGAAAGAGATCGACCCGGACTACGTGGCAGTTCACAGCGGGGCCACCGGTTGCGCCGAAGTGGCCACCACCATCTACCCGGATACCTCGTGGCCCAGTTTCCTGCATACCACCTTCGGCGGCCTGGGCGCCAATCTGGAGGGACTGAACGCGGCTTACCGCTATCTTAGCAAGACCGGCCGTCTGCAAAAGAAGATCAAATTCTTCGGCTGGGGAGGTGACGGCGGCACCTATGATATCGGCTTACAGGCACTGAGCGGTTTGCTTGAACGTGGGCTGGCCTCGGATTCCGTGTACTTCTGCTATGACAACGGCGCCTATATGAACACCGGCATACAGCGCTCCAGCGCCACTCCGATGGGATCTGCCACAACGACCTCACCCGTGGGTGAAGTCGTCCATGGCAAGCCCCAGTTCAGGAAGGACCTGGAACACATCGCCGGCGCCCATCGCGGAACCTATGTGGCCAGGGTTTCTCCTTCCCACCAGACCGATTTCATCAACAAACTTAAAAAAGCAATCCAGCATGATGGCCCGGCCCTGATTATCACCTATGCCAACTGCACCACCGGGCATAGAACGGATACCAACCTCACGGCCGATCAATCCAGCCTGGCCGTAGAGAGTGGGTTCTGGCCCTTGTTTGAGATCGATCTCGGTGAGACCCGGCTCAGTCAGCCTTATCCCAAGGCCTATGATCCGAGAACCAAACCTGAAGACCGGGTATCCCTCATCAGTTGGGTGCGTAGCGAGGGCAGGTTCGCCATGCATTTCGACAAGCAGGGCAAATTCACCACGCGGCAGCAGGAGATTGAATTCCGCCAAGCGGAGCGCCAATTGCTGGCGGACTGGCGACAGTTGCAGGCCGAAGATCGCCTGACCCGCAAGAAAGACAAGCTGATGGACGAGCTGACCGCCTATCTGCGTGAGAACAATGAAAAGCGCTTGCGCGACCTGACCACCAAACCGCATCTGTTCGGTCTGGGCGGTTATACCCAGACCTACCTGGAAGAACTGTCCTGGATGGATGATACGGGTAACCCCAAGCCGTTTCTCAAACAGGTCCTGCGACAAGTTCGCCTCACGATCGATCCGGAGGAATACAAGGCAAAAGACCCGGAATTGGGCGAAAAGCTATACCGTGTCTTCATCGAAGAATTCGAAACCCTTGCCCTGGATATGCAGGCGCTACGCAAGGAGCAGATCGCCAAGGCCGCCAACGCAGCCCGCGCCCAGCAGGCCATCCAGAAGGCCTCTGAAGGGCATCTCGATATGGCTGAATCGGAAAAACAGAAAAACCGCGCGGTCATCGGCGGCCGACCGATTGCCGGTCGTATCTTCGCCCGAGCTGGTGATGGCGGCGTCACCGCTGCCAAGATGTTCGCCAGCGTGCTGAAGGAAATCGGCCTGTTCGGCAAGTCCGCCCCCGACTACGGTCCGGAACGCCGTGGAGCGCCGGTAGGGACGAATTTCACCATCAGCGGCAAGGAAATGCGTACCCAGGCCAGTTTCCAGGATCTCAGCATCAGTATCGTCATCAACCCCGACGACGCCGGCTGGAAGATCGCCCAGTGGCGGGATGCCGTCGTCAGCGGCGGCGTGATTATCCTCAACACCTCTCGTTCCATCCGTGATGCACGGCGCCGCTACGAAATTCCGGATTCCGTGGCGCTCGTCACCACCGATGCCGTTGCCTTCCGGAGATCCCACAAGGTGCCGGAGACGGTGACCCTCCTGGCGGGTGTGCTGAAATTCCTGGCCAACCGGGGGATAGAGATACCGGAAGAGTATGTGGCGCAGAAATTGAAAAAGATCCTGACCAAGGAATTTGCCGACAAGGCCAATGCAGACAAGATCGTCAAGGGCAACCTGGACGCATTCTTCAGCACCTACCATGATGCACAATTATCCGAGTCCGGAACCGCACTCAAGGTGGACCGTAACAGCATCAGTACATCGGGCTTTGAGAAAGCCCCGCCGGATCAACTGATGACCGGTTCCGAGGCTGTCGCCGAGGTCTGGCGGCAGATCAATCCCGGGGTATTCGCCATGTTTCCCATCACCCCCAGTACCGAGGTCGGGCAGACCTTCTCCAATTTCTGGGCGGACGGGAAGGTGGATACGGAGTTCGTCCACACCGAATCCGAACATTCTTCGTTCATGATCATCATCGCCGCGGCCGCGGCCGGTGTGCGGGCGGTAACCTCCACCGCCTCGCAGGGCATGCTGCTCGGCAAGGAAGGCGGACCCCTGGCGGCCACTCTGCGCCTGCCCGTTGTGGTCAATGTAGGTGCGCGGGAGGTCAATGCACCGCTTAGCATCCACGCCGGTCATGCCGACTTCTACCAGTTCCGTGATGACGGCTGGCTGCATTTCCTCGCCCGCAACGCCCAGGAGGCCTATGACTTCGCCATCATAGCGCAGAAGGCCGCGGAAAAAGCCCTGCTGCCGGCCTTTATCAATCAGGACGGTTTTATCGTGACCCATAACAAGGACATGCTCGATATCCTTTCCGACGAACAGGTAATGGAATTCGTGGGTGAATACGACCCCGAGTTCAGCATTCTCAAGACCGGTGGTACCTATAACCCAATCGCCTTGCAGGATTATTACTCTGAACATGTCCGAAGCTTCTCGGAGGCCCAGAAACTGGCCACCCCGATCATTGATGAAGTCTTCGAGGAATTTGCCGCATTGAGCGGACGGAAATATGGTCGTATCAATGCCTACCGTCTCGAGGATGCCGAGGTGGTCATCGTCACCATGGGTTCAACCGAAGGCACCGCCATGGATGCCGCAGATGAACTCAGGGCGGAAGGACTTCCGGCTGGCGTCCTGGCGCTCAAGGTGTTCAGGCCCTTCCCCTTCGCAGAGATACGGCAGTCGCTGGCGCGGGTCAAGACCGTCATCGTCCTCGATCGGGGTAATTCACAGGGCACAGAGCTTGCCCCCCTGGCCACAGAAGTGCAATCCGCCATCAATCGCCGGGTGCTTTCACTGGAGTACGGCCGCGGCGGCAGGAATACCCCGCTGGACCTGGTAAAAGAGATTTACATGCTGGGATTCCTCCTGAACCGGGAGGTGGATCATGACAAAGTCGCGAAACTCCTCGCCCGGCCTGATCAAGAACTCAAGGCACTGCTTGGTGAACTGCGTACGCTGGAAGGCGCAGCCTTCAGCGACCGTTTCGTGGAACATCTGATTGCAGGCCGCCTTATCGAAGCCTTCGGCCCGAGGGAGCACATTGACGTTCGAGAAACCCAGAAACGGCGCGCCATCAAGTTGCGGATCATAGAACGGATAGCCCAGCAGGAAACAGGATCTACGTCCGGGAAACGCGGCCGCAAGGCTCGGGACGAAGAACTGGAAGTACTGCATTGATGCCAGGTTCGGTTGTGAGGATCGGAAAGCTGTGTTGTTGCTGAAAAAAACAGGATAAAATATCGCATTCAGGTATCAGCTTCGTATCACGAAACATAAAGGCAACACACCCGATTCGTTAACCAGGAGAGGAAACAGAGCATGAGAAACATCAAAAATATTCTTATAACAGTATGCGCCGTATTGTTCACCGGTCTGCCAGTGCAACAGTTGATCGCGGCGGAAGGCGGGGTGCAGGTAGGCGTGCTGGAGTGCAAGGTTGTACCTGGTTCCAGGGTCAATCTGCTCGTCCGTTCCACTGCCGATGTGGAATGTACCTATAATAATCAGGGCACGGTAGAACGTTACGCTGGTGAAACCGGTATCGGTCTCGGCCTTGACCTCAGTTTCAGACAGGATGAACAGATGCATTTCGCCGTGATTGCCGCCAGTAACGACGTAAATCCAGGTGGGCATGCACTGGCCGGAAAATACGTTGGTGGTGAACTGACCGCAACGGCCGGCGTTGGCCTGGGCGCCAAAGCGCTTATCGGTGGGGGAAACAACAACTTCAGCCTGCAGCCGCTGGCTTTGGAGACAAACACCGGGCTCGGCGCCTCCGGTGGCCTGAGTTTCCTCTACATTGAAAAAGCTCAATAAACAGCTGTAGATCCAAATCCCACGGGTGCCGGCCTGCCGGTTGGCACCCGCGTGTTATCCCTCAGTCTGCAAGATCTCCGGCACAACTCCCGGCAAGGGGATGATGTCCGGTGCGCCGCTATCACTCGAAAGCTACAAAACTTCCGCCCAGACCCTGAGCCATGTCCTACCCTGTGACACAGCATTGGAAACCCTGTGGCCTGATCCGTCGTCTACTGTCAATCTTTTACGACAGTGTATTGCTTTTTTCCGTGCTTTTTTTTGCGACAGCACTGATCATGCCGTTTACAGGCGGCGCGATAGCCAGCGGCAGCCTTCTCTTCCGGGTTTATCTGCTCCTCTGCTGTTATCTTTACTTCTGCTGGCAATGGGTGAAGGGCGGCCAGACCCTTGGCATGCGTGTCTGGCGCATCCGCGTTATATGCCACACTGGAGAAAACCCGGGCTGGAAGCACGCGACACTACGCTTCCTGCTCGCGGGGCTCTCCTGGCTTCCGGCCGGCGCCGGTTTTCTCTGGGCGCTAATTGACCACGGCGGTCATCCCTTTCATGACCGATTCTCCCATACCCGCCTGGTACTCTGGCCGGTTTCGAAGGATCCGATCTGAGAGGATTTTCTCCGGTGGACCCTCTGAATTAATCAGAGGTTACTCAGCTTTTCACTCGCAGGGAATGATAGATATAGATCAGCAACAACAGAGTCGGCAGGATCACACTGGGCAGGGTCGGCAAGTGGTAGACGATCCCCAGATGCCCGGAAATCTGGTTACCGATATGGAAGATAATACCGGCCAGCGCCCCGATAAATATCTGCCTGGCTATCGGCACCTGGCGTGAATGCGTCTGCACCAGTGGTATAGCCAGCAACAACATGGCGAGGATCGAAAAGGGTTTGGTGAATTTGGCCCAAAGTGCTTGCTCATACCGCGAGGCGTCCTGGGCGTTTTGCTCCAGGAAATGGATATATTGATACAAACCCTTCAAGGTAAGTCGTTGGGGCTCGATGATCACAGAATCGAACATGACCGGCTGCAGATCTGATTCCCAGATTGCCGCATCGAGCCTGGTAGTGGCGACTCCAGTTTCCGAGATCACCGTTTGTGTCAGATGCTCCAGCAGCCAGTGGTCATCGGTGTAGCTGGCCCGGGCGGCAAAGGTGCTGTTTCGGAGCCGGTTTTCGTCATCAAATTCGTAGATATACAATTCTTCCACCCGGTTATCGGGCAGAATCTTCCTGATATGGATAAAACTGTTTCCGTCCTTCCCCCAGAATCCATTCCTGGTATTGAGTGCAATCCGGTCGGAAAGGGCCATGGAACGCTTTTGCTGGGCCAACCCCTCACTGACCGGGGCGATGAATTCTCCGGTAATGACCGCCGCGACGATCAGGATAAACCCTGACTTTGCCAGGAGCACCGCCAGATCAACTCGCGAAACGCCGGCCGCGCGTATGACCGTAAGTTCATTGCCATGCGCCAGAATGCCAAGTGTCGCCATGCCGCCGATGACCGCCGCAACCGGGAATAATTCATAGGCAAGCCTGGGAGTGGTAAGCAAGACAAACAGCAAGGCATCACTGACCTCATAATCGCCACGTCCGGTCAGTTCCAGTTGGTCGATAATGGAAAAAAAAGAAAACAGGCTGACCAGCACCAGCAGCGCACATAGGGTGATCCAGATCAGGTTGACCGACAGGTAGCGCTGCAGGATCTTCATCTGCGATCGTCAACCACGTCACTGGCAGGGGGACGCCCGTTGCCGAAAGCGCTTTGCTGACTTCTGTACAGCGCCAATATCAGCATGGCGAGCCCGATATGCGCCCACCAGAGACCTATCCATGCCGGCAGCAGTTCCCGTATTACGAGGGTCCGTGAAATACTCAGGAGGTTGCTGTATATGAAATAGACCAGGATGGCGACCAGCAGGGCAAGGTAGCGGTTAGTGCCGAAAGAATATCTGGTGATGATGACCGCCAGCAGCGGCAGCAGTATCGAGGCGATCACGTAGGCCAAGCGCCATTGCAGCTCGCCGCTATATTCCGGTCTGTCGGAGTGGACCAAATCCAGTGTGGGCATTCCTTCGAGGCCCGCAGCAAGATTTCCGCTTCCACCCTGTACTATGAGCTGGGCATACCTGCGGTAACTGGTGATCTGGTATTCTTGACTGCCTATGGGTGCTATATAGCGGTGCCCATTGGCAAATACGATGTAGCGACTACCGCTCCGTTCTTCAAAATCAAAACCCGCAGAGTCGGAAGTAAGCAGACCGATCCGATCCCCCTCCCGCACCTGCAGAAACACACCCATCATCAGTTGTCCGTCGGCCGCGAGCTCGCGCACATAGACAACCCGGTCACCGTTGCTGAACTCTTTGAAGCGGCCAGGGGCGATCCCCGTAACATCGGATTCCTGCTGCGCCCTGATCCGCAACAGTTGGACTTCATTTTCGGCCCACGGGGATATAATAAAGGCCATGATCGCAACCAGCACAGCGTAAGCAAGGCTGAGTTTGAATACCGACCATAACATGAATCCCACACCAAGCCCGGCGACCCGCATGATGATGATTTCTCGATCCCCGGAGAGGCGGGTCAGGGCCAGGATGACGGCAAGGAATACAGCAACCGGCAGCAATCTGGGGACTACAGCAAGCATCTTGGCCCCTAGAACACCCAGGAGCAATCCACCAGGCAGATGTCCGGCCGCTGCATCCTCCAGGTAATCGACAAAGCGATGACTGGTGAGAATCAGCACCAGCAGGCCGATAATCCAGATCAGTTTTTCCAGGATCTCTCGCTGGAGGTATCGTTCCAGTATCATTTTCTTGGGTTGTAAGCATCGCCGCCGCCCTGCAAGACCACTTTGCATCAAGTGCTGAAATGAATACACTAGGCAAGCTTTAACGGTCTGCAGGCACAGCACCATCCACAATCAACCCAATACTACAGAATATTATGGAATTCAGCATCAAAAGCGGTAACCCGGAGAAACAACGCACTGGCTGCCTGATCGTAGGCATCACCGAGCCTCGCCGCCTGACGCCAGCAGCCTCGGCTCTCGACGAAGTCAGTAAAAAATATCTTTCGAAGATCATCCGTAAGGGGGACATCTCCGGCAAACCCGGGCAATCCCTGTTGCTGCACAATATTCCGGGAACAATGGCCGATCGCGTGTTGCTGATCGGTTGTGGGAAGGAACGCGAACTGGATGAAAAGCAGTACCGCAACATTATCGGCCACACCATCAATCAACTGGGCCAGACCGGGACCACGGAAGCCGTGAGTTATCTCCCGGAACTCAACGTCAAGGGCAGGGATTACTACTGGAAGATCCGTCAGGCTGTGGAAATCACCAGTAACCTGCTTTACGAATTCCGGGAATTTAAAAGCAAGCCCGCCAAAGACCGGAAAACCCTGCGCCGTATCACGCAAATGGTTTCTTCACGGCGGGACTTGGCGATAGGAATACAGGCCGTGTCGGATGGCCGGGCCATAACCCATGGGATCCGTCTTGCCCGGGATCTTGCGAACCGGCCAGCCAATGTATGCACCCCTACACATCTGGCCGCAGAGGCCCAGCAGCTCGCAAAATCTCTCCCTGCAATCAAGGTCACCGTGCTGGATGAGGACGCCTTGAAAAAACTGAAGATGAACGCCCTGCTCTCAGTTGCCCAAGGCACGGCGGAACCCGCCCGGCTGATCACCCTGGAATACAAGGGGGGGAAACGCAACGGACGGCCCATAGTTCTGGTTGGTAAAGGCATTACTTTTGACTCTGGCGGCATCTCAATCAAACCGGCGGCCAACATGGATGAGATGAAGTTCGATATGTGCGGCGCGGCCGCCGTATTTGGCGCCATCGCCACAGTGGCTGAGATGCAGTTGCCTCTTAACGTCATTGGCATCATAGCGGCTACCGAGAACATGCCGGGGAGCAAGGCCACCCGCCCCGGGGATATCTATACCAGCATGTCCGGGCAGACGATTGAGGTCCTAAATACCGATGCGGAGGGCCGACTGATCCTATGCGATGCCCTCACCTACAGCGAGCGCTTCAATCCCGATGTCGTGATTGATATTGCAACACTGACCGGCGCCTGCGTCATCGCCCTGGGTAAACATGCCACCGGACTCCTGAGCAACCACAATCCCCTGGCCAAGGATCTGCTGAACGCCGGCGAGAATTGTGGCGATCGTGCCTGGCAGTTGCCGCTCTGGGATGACTATCAGAAGCAGCTGGACAGTCCATTTGCAGATATGGCGAATGTCGGCGGCCGGGACGCCGGAACCATTACTGCGGCTTGTTTCCTCTCCCGCTTCACTAAAAAACTCAACTGGGCGCACCTGGACATCGCCGGCACCGCCTGGATAACCGGAGATAAGAAAGGAGCGACCGGGCGACCGGTGACCCTGCTGGTGCAATACCTGATGGATCGTTGTAGATAGGATTGATAGCTTTGCCTGATCTATCATGACTAGGGTTGATTTTTACCTCCTGGCGGGGAGCAGCAGCATCGAGGAAGTGACCTGTATCCTGACTGAGAAGGCCCGGCAACGCGGCCATTCAATACATATCCGGACCGCCTCCCGGCAGGACGCTGCTATGCTGGATGAATTGCTGTGGACTTACAAGGATACGAGTTTTATCCCTCACCGGTTGGCGGGCGAAGCCGGGCTCCTGGATACACCGGTATGTATCGGGTGGGATGAGCCAAAACCGGAACACGGGGATGTGCTGATCAATATGGTCCAGACCATGCCCCTGCATGCGGCCAGTTTCAACCGGGTTATTGAGATCGTGCCCGCTCGTGAATCGGAACGCGAGTCCGCCCGTGAAAGGTTCAGGCAGTACCGCGATCAAGGTTATGACTTGCATCATCACCCTATGGGCGCAAGCGATGCCGAAACCTGAGGATACTATACCGGCCGCCAGCCTGACCCAGAAGCTGGAGGAACTGGACTCGCTGCTGCCGGAACCCGGACCTCATGCCCCACGGGTAGGGGGGGAGGAGGCCCGGCCGGCCGTCACGCGGCCCGCCAGGGACACCCGCATACCGGTACTGGATAAACCGGTAACCGCCGAGGATCATGAAGAACTACACCCTCCCGGGACCAGAGCACAGGGTTACACCCGGCAGGAGGTCAATGAACTCCTGGAGAAGATGGAACTGCGGTTCATCAGTGAACTGGACAAACTGATCACTGAATTCAAAGACAGGATCGGGAACAATCTCACCGGAAATCCCCGGGGCAGCAAAAAGGATCAGGAAGATAACGGGGATTAATGATGGAAAAAACCTACCATCCCGCTGCGATTGAAGCCTGCTGGTATGAGTCCTGGGAAAAA
>Ga0156099_1195_pt2 | contig 13027 bp, 14 predicted proteins | sample RifCSPlowO2_02_FD_107752 | JGI IMG/M metagenome (GOLD analysis project Ga0156099, IMG submission 107752) | Gammaproteobacteria bacterium RIFCSPLOWO2_02_FULL_56_15
GTGATGGAGGCCGTGGGGCTCAAGCTCGCAGTAGGCAGCGGTTGTACCGTTTTGCTCCCCAACGGTAACAGTGTTGCAGCGGAAGTGGTGGGTTTCTCGGGAGACCGGCTGTTCCTGATGCCGGCCACCGATGTCTATGGCCTCGCGCCGGGCGCCAAGGTGGTCCCGGCGGAAGCTACCGAGGTACTGCCCAAACCCGGCAGCGTGCCGCATCCGCGGCGGCGCGCTGCCGACCGCGCCAGGCATGTGCCGGTAGGCTACGGGCTGCTGGGGCGCGTGCTGGATGGCGCCGGACAGCCTCTGGACCAGATCGGGCCATTGCAGGCTGAACACAGCGTACCGCTGCAAAACCGGCCTTTCAATCCCTTGGAGCGCGTGACCATCAGCGAGACTCTGGATGTCGGCGTGCGCGCCATCAACGCCCTGCTCTGCGTCGGCCGCGGCCAGCGCATGGGCCTGTTTGCCGGCAGCGGCGTGGGGAAAAGCGTGCTGCTCGGCATGATGGCCCGCTATACCAGTGCCGACGTGATCGTGGTGGGGCTGATCGGCGAGCGGGGACGGGAAGTCAAGGAATTCATCGAGAACATTCTCGGTAACGAGGGATTGGCGCGCTCCGTGGTAGTCGCCGCACCGGCCGATACTTCCCCGCTGTTGCGCCTGCAGGGCGCGGCTTACGCCACGGCCATCGCCGAATATTTTCGCGATCAGGGCAAGCACGTGCTGCTGATCATGGACTCCCTCACCCGTTTTGCCATGGCGCAGCGGGAAATCGCCCTCGCCATCGGCGAGCCCCCCGCCACCAGGGGCTATCCGCCGTCGGTGTTTGCCAAACTGCCGCAGCTGGTAGAGCGCGCCGGCAATGGCGGCGCCGGCAGCGGCTCGATCACGGCGTTTTACACCGTTCTCACCGAGGGAGACGATCCGCAGGACCCGATTGCCGACAGCGCCCGCGCCATTCTCGACGGCCACATCGTGCTGTCCCGCAGCCTGTCGGACCAAGGCCACTACCCGGCTATCGACATTGAATCCTCCATCAGCCGGGTCATGACCAGTCTGATCGCCCGCGAACACTTCGAACTGGTGCGCCGCTTCAAATATCTTTACGCCCGCTACCAGCGCAGCCGTGATCTGATCAGCGTTGGCGCGTACGTCGCTGGCAGCGATCCCGATCTGGACCAGGCCATCGAGTTCCACCCGAAACTCGAATTATTCCTGCGGCAGGACATGTTTCAGCGCGAAAACCATGGCGACAGCCTAAAGAAACTGGCGGCGCTGTTCGATATGACACAGAGCGGGATTTCAAAAGGAGTCGCCTGATGCCGACAGCGTTTTCCCTGAAAGTGCTGCTTGACCTGGCCCAGTCGCGGAGCGACGCCGCTGCGAGAAAGCTGGGCCGACTCAATTCCCAGGAACAGGAGGCGGAACAGAAACTGCGCCTGCTGTTGGGATACCGGCAAGATTATCAAGTCCGTTTCCAGGAATTCGCGAAAAACGGCATCGATCAGGCCGAGTGGCGAAATTTCCGGGCATTCATGGGCAAGCTGGACGCCGCCATAGCCGAGCAGCACAAAGCGGTGGCAAGTTCCCAGAACAACATGCAGGCGGGCAGGACTGACTGGCACGCCCAGCAACGCAAACTCAAGTCCTACGATACGCTGTCGCAGCGCCACGAGCGCGCCGAATCGCTGCGCGCAGCAAAACGGGAACAACGGGAACACGATGAGCAGACCATCAAGTCTCTCGTCCATAACAAGGTCTCGGCGGAGCGCGACTAAGCGCCCGCAAGGGTGGCATAGAGTTTGCTGTTGTTTCCCGCCATGACCACCGAACACGAGAAACGCTGATGCAGAATCTACCGATTCTTTCGCCGGCAATGCCGCCGTCCGTCAATGCTGTTGCCTCCGTCGCCGTTCCCGACACCGCATCCGCCAGCGCGCCGGACGGTGAGAATTTCAGCGCCGTATTGGCGCGGGAGCTAACCGCGAAGGCGATTAAGCCAAAGTCCGACACCGCACTCCCAGACGCTGCGACGGGCGACAGCCAGATACAACAGCCGGAAAGCGAAGTGGCGCCGCCGCAACTCCCGTCGGACCCGGCCCTCGTCGCACCCGCGCTGCTGGCGCTGATGCCCGGCATCCAACCCGATGAACGCGTTTTCGGCGACTCGCGCCAAGTTCCGGGCAAGGCGCTGCCCGCCGCTCTGTCAACAGAGACATTGGCGCAGCGCAATTTACTGCAGGCGGCGGTTCGCGACAGACCGACTTTGGAATCCGATGACACGGCAGATTTTGCCGCCCCCGGCAGATTCCCGCCGCTCGCTGCCGCGGAGGCGAAGACCTCCCGTTCCGCTACGGGAGATCAGGTGACACAACGCCTGACCGATGTGGCGCCGGTAGCCCAAGTGGCCAATCCCTCGATCGGCGTCGTCGCGCCCCTGGCCTCCGCTTCGGCGCCCACCACCCAAGATCTGAAACTCGATATCCGCGTCGGGGCGCCGGGGTGGAACGGCGAATTGGCCCAGAAAGTGGTGTGGATGGCGACCCAGCAACAACAGGTGGCCGAACTGCATTTGAATCCACCTCACCTCGGCCCCGTGGAAGTCATGCTGACCCTTGACAATGACCAGGGGGCCCAAGCCAGCATCCAATTCGCATCACCCCATGTAGCGGCGCGCGAAGCGATTGAAGCCGCCTTGCCGCGGCTACGGGAAATGATGGCGGACAGCGGCATTGCGCTGGGAAATGTCACCGTGAGCGCCGACTCGTTCCAGCAACAGGCTGAGGCCGGGCATCAGGACCGTTCCTGGCTGAAACGACCCGCTGACATGTCGGAAGCTGCCACCGGGCTTGCAGCCCGTCCCGCGGCAACCCTCATCCGCAGCGGGCGCAACGGCCTCGTGGATACGTTTGCCTAGCAGCCTGTCGGAGTTCACAGTCCGTACAGGCTGCTAAAAGCAAAACCGGCTGACAATTCGGAAGAAAACCCACCCGAAGCGGCCGCATATGAAAAGCACGGGTGAATTCGCATATCCGTCATCCTCTTTTGCAATTTTTACTGGCGCCGGTTTTGCATTGGGAGTTTGGCCGACCCAAGTCCGACAAACTCCTGGCTGTTTCAAAATCCGGAGCTGACAACGATTCGCGGGTCTGTTCCGTGAATCGCGGCAGAACGGTCGTCCGCATAATCCGTGTATCCAGCAAGGATCCGTCATGGCAAAAAGCCCGTCAAAACAGGATGCGAAAATAACGCCCGCAAAACAGGAAGCACAAGTAACGCCCGGCGCCCAGGTCAAGCCGAAGAAAAAGAGTTGGCTGCTGAAAATCGTGCTTGCGCTGTTGGTGCTTGCGGGCGGGGGAGGGGCTGCATGGTATGCGATGGAACAACCTTCCGCCGCCCCGGAAGCGGCGGTTCCCCAGGAAAAGCCTCCGGTATTTGTGACCCTGGAATCTTTTACCGTAAATCTGCAGCCGGAAAACGGAGACCAGTATCTGCAGGTGGGCCTGGTGCTGAAAGTGGCCGAGCCGGCCGCGGTGGACGCCGTCAAACTCCAGATGCCGGAAGTGCGCAACAGGATTCTGCTGTTGTTGTCCAGCAAAAAAGCGTCGGAAATTTCGACCGTGGCGGGCAAACAGCAGTTGAGCACGGAGATCATGAACGAGGCCAGGCAATCGATCAGGCCCCAGAAACTTCAACAGGGACTCATCAGCGTGTTTTTCACGTCCTTCGTGATTCAGTAATTCCGCCATGAGCAAGGAAATTCTCTCCCAGGATGAGGTGGACGCCCTGCTCAAGGGCGTCACGGGCGAGACCGACGAAGCCAAGAACGATGAGGACGCCTCGGGGGTCCGTCCCTATAACCTGGCGACCCAGGAACGAATCGTGCGCGGGCGCATGCCCACGCTCGAGATCATCAACGAGCGTTTTGCGCGTTTGTTGCGCATCGGGCTGTTCAATTTCATGCGCCGCACCGCGGAAATCTCGGTGGGGCCGGTGAAGGTGGTGAAGTACAGCGACTTCGTGCGCAACCTCGTGGTCCCCACCAACCTCAACATGGTGCAGATTAAGCCGCTGCGTGGCACCGCGCTGTTCATCTTTGATCCCAACCTGGTGTTCCTGGTGGTGGACAACCTGTTCGGCGGTGATGGCAGGTTTCACACCCGCGTCGAAGGCAGGGATTTTACCCAGACCGAGCAGCGCATTATCCAGCGCATGCTCAACGTGGTTTTCGAGGATTACGAAAAATCCTGGAAGGCGGTTTACCCAGTGACATTCGAGTACGTGCGCTCCGAAATGAATACCCAGTTCGCCAACATCGCGACCCCCAACGAAGTGGTGGTAACGACCACTTTCAATATCGAGCTGGGGAACACTGGCGGTGAATTCCACGTCTGCATGCCGTACGCGATGATTGAACCGATTCGCGACATTCTCTACAGCGCGCTGCAGGGGGACCACATGGAAGTGGACAAGCGCTGGGTGCGGCTGCTGTCAAAACAGGTGCAGGTCGCGGAAGTGGAACTGGTCGCCAATCTCGGGCATGCGCCGGTGACTCTGAATCAGATTCTGAACATGCAGTTAGGGGACGTGATCTCGCTGGAGATCCCCGAAGCGATCGTGGCGCAAGTCGACGGGGTGCCGGTGATGGAGTGCAAGTACGGGGTTTTTAACGGGCAGTATGCGCTGAGAATCGAGAAGACGCTCAACCACGCAGGAAGCGATTCACCCGATGGAGATAATCATGCCTGATTCCGCGACCGTAGAGCAGACAGCCACCGACGATTGGGCAGCCGCCATGGCGGAGCAAGCATCGGTGGCGCCCCAGGCCGATGCCGGCGTATCTTCGCCACTGCCGGGGATTACACCTAATGGCGGGCCGACGCCGGTCTTTGAGCAGTTTTCCGGGAGCAATGTCCTGACCCATGCCCGGAACGACATCGACATGATCCTGGATATCCCGGTGCAACTCACGGTCGAACTGGGGCGCACCAAAATCGCCATCAAGAGCCTGCTGCAACTGGCACAGGGTTCGGTGGTCGAACTCGACGGCATGGCAGGCGAGCCGATGGACGTCCTTGTGAACGGCTATCTGATCGCCCAGGGAGAAGTGGTGGTGGTCAACGATAAATTCGGCATCCGCCTGACCGACATCATCACGCCGTCCGAACGCATCCGCAAGCTCAACCGGTGACAGTTTGGAATGCTGATTCGCCATTCGACTCTGCTGGCACTGGCATTGCCCCTGTGCGCCTGGGCGGAAACACCGCAGGCGACCTATGCGCCGCCGGCCTCCGCGGTGACTGCGGCGAGCATGCTCCAGATGCTGGGCGGACTACTGCTGGTGTTGGCGGTAGTCGGCGCCGCCTTCTGGCTGCTCAGGCGTTTTGCCGTAACTACGGGCACTGCCGCAGGCGCCATCAAAGTGATCGCCGGCGCCGCAGTCGGACAACGCGAACGGGTGGTCCTGGTCGAAATCGGCACAACCTGGCTGGTACTTGGGGTCGCCCCCGGCCAAGTAAGCGCCCTCCACAGCATGCCCAAGGTCTCTGCCACGCATCTCGCCAACGACCTGCCCGCGCCACCGCGCAAGGGGTTTCAAGTGTGGCTGCGGCAAGTGATGGAAAAGCGTAATGCCAGTTGAGGTTTTTCGAAGATAAGCATCCACTCCTTCAGGTCACAGATGAACAGCCGTATCCGCGCGCTTGTTGCCCGTTTGCCATTCAGGAAAAGGTTTTTCCGCACCTTGTTCATGCTTGCGGGGTTCGCCGCGCTGCCCGCCCTCGCCCAACAGGCGGATTTGCCCGCGATCGCGATCACCAGCGTCCCTTCGCCGGGCGGTGGTCAAACCTATACCCTGAGCATCCAGACCCTGCTGCTGCTCACTTCGCTGACGTTTCTGCCGGCGGTGGTACTGATGATGACCGGGTTCACGCGCATCATCATCGTGCTGTCACTGTTGCGCCAGGCCCTGGGGACTCAGTCCTCGCCTCCGAACCAGATATTGATTGGCCTCGCGCTGTTCCTCACTTTTTTCGTCATGTCCCCCGTGCTTGACAAGATTTATACCGAGGCCTATCAGCCTTTCGCGGAAAACAGGATCAGCATGGCGCAGGCCATGGAACAAGGCAGCGCTCCCCTCAAGACTTTCATGCTGCGGCAGACCCGCGAGGCGGACCTGGCGCTGTTCGTCAGAATTTCCAATAACGGTGAATTGCAGAAACCCGAACAGGTACCCATGAAAATCCTGATTCCGGCCTATGTCACCAGCGAGTTGAAAACCGCGTTCCAGATTGGTTTCGTGGTATTCATTCCATTTCTCATCATTGACATGGTGGTGGCCAGCGTGCTGATGTCCATGGGCATGATGATGCTCTCGCCGGTGATCATTTCACTGCCGTTCAAGATCATGCTGTTCGTGCTCGTGGACGGATGGCATCTGTTGATCGGATCGCTGGCGGAGAGTTTCTTCACCTAGCGGCTTGAACAGTAAGCAGTGCGCGGGAAAATCAACTTGCTGCGCCGCGCGGCGCAACATCGCTTACCGTTTACCGTTCACCAAGGATTTCTCCGATGACTCCAGAAAGCGTGATGACCATTGGCCAGCAGGCCGTGGGAATCACCATCATGGTGTCCGCTCCTCTGCTGCTGGCTGCGCTGGTCGTCGGCCTTTTGGTGAGCATTTTCCAGGCGGCCACCCAGATCAACGAAATGACGCTGTCGTTCATTCCCAAGCTGCTGGCGATGTTCGTAGTCATGGTCCTGGCGGGTCCCTGGATCCTCGACGTGTTGCTGGAATACATGCGGCAACTGTACGCCGGCATTCCCTGGATAGTGGGATAAGGGCGTGACTCGTAATTCGTGGTTCGCGCCAGTAACTCCGTTCACCGATGATCAGCATCACCACTGCAGAGTTGAACGCCCTGCTGGCCGCTTTCCTGTGGCCACTCACCCGGGTTCTCGCCCTGATCGCGAGCGCCCCGGTATTGGGCAACCCCAGCGTTCCGCTGCGGGTGAAAATCGGGCTCGCTCTGGTGATCACGCTGGCCGTGGCGCCGACCCTGGGACCGATGCCGCAGGTGGACCCCGGTTCCCTAGCCGGCCTGTTGATCCTGGCGCAACAGGTCATCATCGGTCTGGCGATGGGGTTTGCCATGCGCATCGTTTTCGTCGCCGTGGAAATGGCGGGAGAACTCGCCGGCCTGCAAATGGGCTTGGGTTTCGCGACTTTCTTCGATCCGCAAAACGCCGGCCATGTTCCGGTCGTGGGCCGGTTTCTGGGGTTGATCGCAATCTTGTTTTTTCTGGCCGTAAACGGCCATCTGCAAATGGTTTCCCTGCTATCCCAGAGCTTCAGCGCGTTGCCGATCGGCGCGGAAGCCTCGGCCACCACCGGCCTCAGGGCACTGGTGTCCTGGGGGGGAGAAATTTTTGTCGCGGGCCTGCTGCTGTCGCTGCCATTGCTGGCTGCTTTGCTGATCACCAACCTTGCTCTGGGAATTCTGACACGCGCCGCGCCGCAGTTGAATATTTTCGCCGTCGGCTTCCCACTCACCCTCGCGATCGGCCTGCTGGTGATGGGGCTCGCCCTGCCCTACTTCGCCCCGGTGCTGGAGCGCATGATGCAGAACGGTCTTCAGATGATGCTGCAGATTGCCGAACTCTCCCGTATTAATCCGCGCTGACCCGGCCTGCGGTCCAGCGGCCGACCCATAAGCTGGAGCGGACTATTTGACTTCAATGATCCCATGGGAAACCCGCTGAGCGATGGGAACGGTGGATTCCACGCCCTCACCGAATTCGAGCACGGTGTATCCGGCGTAGCCGTTTTCCCTGACGATCTGCTCCGCCCGACGGTAGAAAACCTGCGTGGCCTCACCGTCCCCGCCGGTGGCAAAGCGTTTTTTGCGCAGCGAGATCCGGAACCGGTTTTCGCCGATGCGGGCCTCCTCGATCTGCCAGTTGGGGCTTAACGGATCCACCACAAAATAGATCACCACTCCCAAGGCCAGCGCCTCGGCGGGAATGCTCAACGACTTCGCTATGGCGATCGATTCGTTCGGAATGATAGGCCTGATGGTGTTCCCCGAACTATCGGCGCCCGAAGTGCCTTTGCTCGTAAAGCTGCCGCAACCGGCAAGGCCCAACAGAACCAGCAGGGTAATGTTGTGTTTCATCGCTGCGCCCTCCCGTCACACATAATCGAACAGCGACAGGCCGGAAACTTTCACAAACGATTTCTGCGCCGCTTCGAGATACACCTGCTGCCGGCTAAGCTCGGAGAGCGCCCTCGCATAGTCCACGTCCTGCAGTTGCGACAGGGTTTGCTGATACTGCAGAGCGAGATCCTCGCCGGTGCTGTCCAAAGCATCAAGTTCCCGCAAGCGCGTGCCGACCGCAGCGCGGACGCTGAGAATGTTGTCGAGGCCACGATCCAGGTTCAACAGCGCCGTATTCAGGCCGTTGGTGAGCCGGGTGCTGCCGGGCTGGCCGTTCCCCGGCGCCACCACCACGGCAATCAAATCGCTGAGGGTCTTGAACAGGCTCTGGTTGGTGCTCGGCGCCACGGTGAACTGGTCGCCGTTGACGGGAACGCCCTGGATATCGAACTGGAGGCCGCCGAAACTGATCGTGCTGCCGCTGGTGTAAGGGTTGGCGGCCGACAGTGTGGCGGCAGTGGTGGTATCCACCACGTCATAAGTGGTGGCGCCGGCCGCGACCGTAAAAGTGATCTGATAATTGTGGCCGGTCAAACTCGCGGGCGCCACGACCGTACCGGGGCTGATTACTCCGCTCCCGGAATTCGCCGCGGCTGCCGCCGTCACGAACACGCCGTTGCCGTTCTTGATGCGTTCAAAGATGTCCGTGCCGGAATCGCTCACGGCAGTCCGGCGCGATGCGCTGACCTGACTCAGGCGCTGCCCCTGGTCCCCGGAATACTGCGCACCGGTCGCCGTCTGCGTGAACGGCTTGGTGGTTCCCTGGTAACCCGAGAACAGATACTGTCCCGTGCCGTCGGTGCTATTCGCCAGACCGACCAATTCTTCGAGCCTGCTGCGCATCTCGGCTGCGAGACCCGCCCGGTCGTTATTCGTCAGGGTCGGATTGCCGGCGTTCACGGTTGCCGTCCTCACGTCCTGGATCAGGTTCGTGACCCCCTGCAAGACGACCTCGGCCAATCCCAGGCTGCTTTTTGCGTTGTTGCGGTTTTCGGCATACTGGGCGTTGGTGGATTCGGCTTGCGTAACATCGAGGGCCCGCGCGGCCGCCACCGGGTCATCCGCCGGGGTCAGGATGCGCCTCCCGGTCGAGATCTGTTGCTGGGTCTTCAGCATACTCTCCTGCTGCTGCAGGATGGTACTTACGCCTTGTTCGTATATGGTGTTGGTGCTGACGCGCATGGCATGGTCCTTATTTTCCGAGACTGAGCAGAGTATCAAACAACGTGCTGGCAATCTGCATCACCTTGCCGGATGCCTGGTATGCCTGTTGGTAGCGCAACAGGTTGGCCGCCTCTTCATCCAGGTTAACGCCTGACAGCGACTGCTGCGCCCGTTCGCTCTGCGCCACCAGGTTCGCCTGCGCCTTGCTGGTGACCTCCAGTTCGCGGGTCTGGTTGCCGATCTGGCTCACCAACTGCCCGTAGGCCGACTGGTAGGATGCGGTGCCGCCGATCAGCGTATTTTGCGTCTGCAGGCTGCCCAACAGAAGCGCGTTGCGGTTATCGGAAGTGCCATTGCTGTTGGGCCCAACGGTGAACGAGTCTCCTGCTGCCAGGTTGCCGCTGATTTGCACCGTCCAGCCATGAATGCTGACGTCAGCGCCCGGAGTGTAGGTTTGATTCATTGCGGGCAGGCCGGCCCCCCCCCCGGTGGCATCAAACTGACCGTCGTATGGCACATGGAAAGTAAGCGTGACGGGTTGTTGCAGATCGACATTGATCGGCGGTGGCGGATTGACGGTGCCGGCGCTGATCGTTCCCGATCCAGAATTGGTCAGTGCGGCGGCGGTGCGTATCGGCGCTGCGGCGGCGATTTTCGCGGTATCGCTGATGGCAACGGCAATATCCCGGGCGCCGTTGCGGGTGGGCTGGATCGCGAAGCTTTCATTGGCGTTGATGGTAGCCCCGGTGATGCTGATGCCGTCAAGGGTCAGAGGAGAAGCTCCCGATGGCAGCACGGTGGTGCTCACGGAAATATTGTCCGCCAGCCGAGTCAATGTGTAGTTAGTGCCGTCGAAACCGAATTGGTAGTCGCTGGTGGTAAGCGCGCCCGCATTGCTGATGCCGGCGACAATGTTTGAAGCCGGGTTATTTCCTTTAGCCGAAATCACGCTCGGGACCGGGACGTTAAACAAATTGCCGCCGATGGCGCCGTTCAGGTCCTGCCCCAACCGGTGCTGATCGTTGAAGGTCTGCGCCAAGCCAATCGCAATGCGGCCGAGGGCGTTTTGAGCGCCGTCCAGCGTGCCGTTGCGGAATGCCAGATATCCGCCCAGAGTCCCTCCCTGCAGATCGCCCTCCGGAATCAGAATGGCGTTGCCGCCGGACACGTAGCCGATCATGGTCCTCGCGGGATCAGCAGGCGAGGCCGTCGCCTTCAGGGTCAGCGTCTGCGTCCCCACCACCAGTGCCTGGCCATTGCCGATAAAGATGTTGTAGCTGCCGTCGCTCTGCCGCACGACTGAGGTGTTGATTTCCCGGTTAAGCTGGGCCACCAACGCATCGCGCTGGTCCAACAGGTCGTTCGGCGGCTGCCCGCTCGCCGCACCCCCGGCGAGCATGATATTCTGGTTCAGAGCGGCAATCTGCTGCGCCAGCGAATTGATCCCGGTGACGCTGCTCGCGATCTGGCTGTTGATACCGTTGCGGATTTCCGAATAACGCTGGTTCAACTCCTGGAACCTGGCAACCAGCGATTGCGCGTTGCTCAACAACGCCTGTCGCGACGGCACCGATCCGGGATTGGCAGCGACATCCTGCACTCCCCTGAAAAAGCTTTGCAACGCCGGGGACAGACCGGAGCTCGGGTCACCGAGCATGTTATCGAGTTGCTTGATTTGGGTGTAATAGCCGTCGAGCTGACTGCTCTGGGTCTGCGCCTGTAATACCTGGCTGGAGAGGAACTGGCTGTAGACGCGCGCCACAGTGGAAACCTGCACGCCCTGCCCGATAAAACCGGCGCCGGTCAACTGGGGAATGTTGCTGGCTTGGACGATTTGCTGGCGGTTGTAGCCCGGCGTGCTGGCATTGCTAATGTTGTGACTGGTGGTCAGCAGACCCGCCTGGGCTGCGTTAAGTCCGGTGAGACCGATGCCGAAGATACTGTTTCCCACTGTTAAATTCCTTCGTAATCCGTCACCGCAAGACCTTTTCTGTCGGACAGCGTTGTAACGGCAAAAAAACCGAAATATTGAATCAAAGCCAGCGCTTCAAATCGGCCGTCGTCAGGCCTTCAGCGCGAGGCTCTCGCGCAACACATTCCCATTCACAATCCGCATCAGCTTGCCCGCATAGATCGGGTCGGTGGCGTACCCCGCCCGCTGCAGGCCGCGCGCAAAACCGCCCGCATCCTGCTGTTGCAGCACGGCGGCATAACGGGGGTTATTGATCAGCAGATTCGCGTAATCCCGGAACCCCTCAGCGTAAGAGCCGTAGGCCCGGAATTTTTCCATCGTCTTATGGGGCACACCGTTGACGTATTCGGTGGTGATCTTCTCGACTACCGGACCCGACCAGTTGCCGCCGGCCTTAATGCCGAACACGTTGAAGCTTGGTTTGCCGTCAGCGCGGCGGATCTCGTGCTTCCCCCATCCGGACTCCAGTGCCGCCTGAGCCACCACGAGGTGCGCGGGGATCCCTGTAGCCTGGCTTGCCGCCCGAGCATGGGGCCAAACCCTGTTCACGAAATCTCGGGGCGACAGCGAGACGGAAGCGCCAGTCTGTGACACCGGGGTAGTGTATGCCACCGCAGTTGCTGCCGCCGGCGTGGATGGCTTCCGCACATCGGGAACCACAGAGGGGGTCAATTGCCTGACCACGATATCGGTAAGGCCGATGCCTTGCGCCGGCAGCCCCTGCGCCAACTCCTGGTCCAGCATCGAGGCAAGAGACTCGAGACGCTCGCTGTCGAACAAGTCGTCTTCGCGAGTCGCTTCCGGGGATGTCGCCGGGACAAAATCGTCGGATTGCGGCGCCGGGGCGATATCTTCTGCTGACCCTGTCGGCACTGCGGATGACGGCTGCCCGTTCGGGACCGCCGGGCGGGGCAACTGCCTGGCCATGGTATCGGACAGCCCCAGACCACGCGCCGCCGGCTCGCGGCCGGTCGCCCCTGCGCCGTTCGGAACAGTGGGGCGGGGCAACTGCCTGACCATGGTATCGGACAGACCGAGGCCGCCTGCCGCCGGTGCGCTGTCGGATGACCGCCGCCCGTTCGGTACCGCGGAGCCGGATAATTGCCTGATCAGGATATCGGCAAGGCCGATACCCTTTGTCGAGAGACTCTGTGACAACTGCTGGTCCAGCATCGAAGTGTAGAAACGCGTTTGCTCGCTGTCGAACACGCCGTCTTTGGGGGTCGCCTCACGCATGCTCTTCAGCAGCATATTCATGAACAGCGCTTCGAACTGTTGCGCAGCCGCTTTCAGCGCCTGATCCGGGTGTGTCCTCGCTTGCAGGCGCAACTTGTCAACGCTTTGCCCGTCGATCGCCAGCCTGCCTGCGATGTCGAATGAATTAATCATCCTGTTCAGATAATTTCCAGTTCGGCGCGCAATGAGCCGGCGGCTTTCATCGCCTGCAGGATCGCGAGCAGATCCTGGGGCGTCGCGCCGATCGCATTCAGCGCCTTCACCACGTCCCCCAAGGACACGCTGTTCTGCACCATCACCAGGCCGCCCTTGTCCGCGCGGATCTCCACCTGCGCGCGTTCCGCCTGCACCGTCTGGCCCAAGGGCGAGAATGGCGCCGGCTGACTGATCACCGGCTCGCTGCTGATGATCACCGCCAGGTTGCCGTGGGCCACGGCACAGG
>Ga0156099_1196_pt1 | contig 13013 bp, 10 predicted proteins | sample RifCSPlowO2_02_FD_107752 | JGI IMG/M metagenome (GOLD analysis project Ga0156099, IMG submission 107752) | Gammaproteobacteria bacterium RIFCSPLOWO2_02_FULL_56_15
AACGCGACACTGATCGGCCAGATGATCGCCTTTGCCGTGTTCTGGTATTTCTGCGCCAAACTGGTCTGGCCGCTGATTATCCAAACTCTCGAAGAGCGCAAGACCCGGATCGCCGATGGTCTGGCGGCCGCGGAGAAAGGCGTGCATGATCTGGGACTGGCGAACAAGCGTGCTGCGGAGATCCTCCACGAGGGCAAGGAGCAGTCCAAGGGATATATTGGCCAGGCGCAGAAACGCGCTGACGAAATCATCGAGGAAGCCAAGGAAAATGCGCGCCGGGAAGGGGAGCGGATCCTGGTCGCCACGCGTGCGGAGATCGACCAGGAGCGACAGATGGCAAGGGAAGCCTTGCGTCAGGATGTGGCGGCGCTCGCACTGGCCGGTGCGGAGCAGATACTGATGCGGGAGGTCAATCGCGATGTTCACAGGGATGTACTTAACCGGATAAGCGCAAGTCTCTAGGACCACGGACAACATGGCGGGAACTACAACCATTGCCAGACCTTATGCCACGGCGGTGTTCGAACTGGCCCGGGAGTCCGACGCCCTGAATGCATGGTCGGGGATGCTCCATCTGTTGCAACAGGTCCTTGCTGACCCCCAGATGCAGGCGGTGCTGAATAACCCGCGGGTTAATGCCGCGGCACTGAGCGATCTGATTATTGCTGTTTGTGGTGATGGTCTGGACGATCAGGGACGGAATCTGGTCAGGACCTTGTCCGATGCGGGCAGACTGGTGCTGGCGCCGGAGATATACAGTATTTACGAACAACAAAGGCTGGCTGCGGAAGGTGTTGTTGAAATGGAAATCCTGTCCGCCTTTCCGCTGGAACAGGAAGAGCAGGACAGGATTAACGGGATTTTGGCCGGACGTTTCGACCGCAAGCTGAGTATCAGTACCCGCATCGATACTTCCCTCATCGGTGGTGTGGTCATCCGGGTGGGTGATTCGGTAATCGATGCTTCCATCAAGGGGAAACTAAGGCAATTGGGTAATGAACTCGCCGGATAGGTGGCAGCGTTACCTGAAAAATACGGCAGTTATTGAGGGTATACCATGTCAATCAGTGCAACAGAAATCAGCGACCTGATAAAGAAAAAGATCCAGGGTCTGGATCTGGCCACGGAGGCCCGAACCGAGGGAACCATCATCAGCCTTACCGATGGTATCGCCAGGATCCATGGACTGGGTGATGCCATGCAGGGTGAGATGATTGAATTTCCCGGCAATACCTTCGGGCTCGCGCTGAATCTCGAGCGGGATTCGGTTGGTGCGGTTATCCTGGGTAATTACGAACATCTCACGGAAGGTGATGTTGTTAAATGCACCAAGCGGATCCTCGAGGTGCCCATCGGGCCCGAGTTGCTGGGGCGGGTCGTGGACTCGCTGGGTAATCCCATCGACGGCAAGGGGGAGGTGGGATGCAAGCAAAGTTCCCCGATTGAAAAGATCGCCCCCGGGGTTATCGCCAGGCAGTCCGTCAGCCAGCCGGTACAGACCGGTCTCAAGTCTATTGATTCCATGGTGCCGATCGGCCGCGGACAGCGGGAACTGATCATCGGCGACAGGCAGACAGGCAAGACCGCTGTAGCCGTCGACACCATCATCAATCAAAAGGGCACCGGTATCAAGTGTGTCTATGTCGCCATCGGCCAGAAGGCTTCCTCCATCACTGCCGTTATTCGCAAGCTGGAAGAACACGATGCCATGAAGCACACCATCGTCGTGGCGGCTACCGCATCGGATTCCGCGGCGATGCAGTACATCGCACCCTATTCGGGATGCACCATGGGCGAATACTTCCGCGATATCGGCGAGGATGCGCTGATCATCTATGATGATCTGACCAAGCAGGCCTGGGCCTACCGCCAGGTTTCGCTGTTGCTGCGTCGCCCCCCGGGGCGCGAGGCCTATCCTGGCGACGTCTTTTACCTGCACTCAAGACTGCTGGAGCGCGCCGCGCGTATCAATACGGATTATGTGGAGAAGATCACCGGCGGCAGGGTCAAGGGCAGGACGGGATCCCTGACGGCGCTGCCGATCATCGAGACCCAGGCGGGCGATGTATCGGCCTTCGTACCGACGAATGTAATCTCCATTACTGATGGCCAGATCTTCCTGGAAACCGATTTGTTCAATGCCGGCTTTCGACCGGCCATCAATGCCGGACTCTCCGTGTCCCGCGTGGGAGGCGCCGCCCAGACCACCATTATCAAGAAACTGGGTGGTGGTGTGCGTCTTGCGCTTGCCCAGTACCGGGAACTGGCGGCCTTCGCCCAGTTTGCCTCCGATCTGGATGAGGCAACCCGGGCTCAGCTCGAACGCGGCCAGCGGGTCATGGAGCTGATGAAACAGAAACAGTACTCCCCGCTGGACGTCGCCGGGATGGCGATCAGTCTGTTCGCGGCCAACCGCGGCTATCTGGATAATATTGAGCTGGAAAAGGTCAGCGCCTTTGAATCCGCCCTGCATAATTATATGCGCAGCAACCGCGCGGATCTCATGAAACGGATCAACGCTTCGGGAGAATACAACGAAGAGATCGAAAACGCATTCAAGCAGTCCTTGGATGAATTCAAAGCGAATCATTCCTGGTAAGTGGGACATTGGACATATGCACCTATCCATGAGTTTTGATACCACGAACGGATACTCAATGATATGGCGGTAGGAAAAGAAATCAGAACCAAGATCGCGAGTGTCAAGAACACTCAGAAGATCACCAAGGCGATGGAGATGGTGGCCGCCAGCAAGATGCGTAAGGCGCAAATCCGGATGCATTCGGCACGGCCCTATGCGCATAAGATCAGGAATGTCATCGCACACCTTGCACATGCCCACACCGAATACAAGCATCCGTTCCTGATCCATCACGAAGAAAACAGGCGTATAGGCGTGATCATCGTATCCTCCGATCGGGGATTGTGCGGGGGCCTGAATTCCAACCTCTTCCGGGAACTGTTGCGGCGTTTCAGCGAGTGGAAGAAATCCGGGGTCGAACTGGAACTGGTAATCATCGGCAACAAGGCGGTGGGTTATTTCAGCCGTTTTGGCCTGAAGATCCGCGGCCAGGCCACCCATCTCGGTGACGCTCCCGGACTGGAGCGTCTGATCGGCACGGTGAAGATCATGCTGGATAAATATACGGGAAACGAGATCGATCGTCTTTTCCTGGCTTCCAACCAGTTCCTCAACTCGATGACCCAGAAACCGAGGATCGAGCAATTACTACCCCTGCCTCCGAGTGGTGAACAGGAACTTCAGCACCATTGGGATTACATCTATGAACCGGAAGCCAAACAGACCATTGATGAACTGCTGACCCGCTACATTGAATCCCTGGTGTACCAACGCGTGGTGGAGAACATCGCCTGCGAGCAGGCTGCCCGCATGGTTGCCATGAAGAGCGCTTCTGACAACGCCACGACGCTGATCGGCGAGCTGCAACTGGTTTATAACAAGGCGAGACAGGCCGCGATTACCCAGGAGCTTTCTGAGATCGTGGGCGGCGCCGCCGCGGTTTAGAGTCCCCGATAGGAGATCCGTAAAGCCCTCGCCTTTAGGCGAAGGATGATAAGAGAAATGTGATGGCAGCGAACGTGAGCCGTTTTCGCCTCTCCCACCGGGAGACGCCTGCATGGATGCAGGCGGTTGAAAATGTCGGGAACGGATTTTCCAGGCCGCCACGCAGTGGCGGGTGAGGGACAGCGGTTTATCAGGGATCGCATTTCCCTCATCCCCGGCCCTTCTCCCGGAGGGCGAAGGGAGATTTTTCAGTCGGCTTGCAGCCGACTGTACAAATCCCTCGCCTTCAGGCGAGGGTTGTTTAAAGTGGATTCGCTGATTTATAGAATGACTGACACAGAATTCGTTTGCGAGGAAGAATGACATGAGTTCCGGACATATAGTACAAATCATCGGCGCTGTGGTTGACGTGAAATTCCAGAGGGAATCATTACCCAAGGTCTATGATGCCCTGCTGGTCAGGGGAGAGGGGATCAAGACGACCCTGGAAGTCCAGCAGCAACTGGGTGACGGGGTCGTGAGGACGATTGCGCTGGGATCCACCGATGGTCTGTCCAGGGGACTCAGTGTGGACGGCACCGGCGCTCCGATCTCCGTTCCCGTAGGCGTGGGAACCCTCGGCAGGATCATGAATGTCCTGGGAGAGCCCATCGATGAATTGGGCGAAGTGAAGACGGAGGAAAGATGGAGTATTCACCGGAATGCCCCGAAATTCACGGAACTCAGTCCCGCAACCGAACTGCTGGAAACCGGCATCAAGGTGATCGACCTGGTCTGTCCCTTCGCCAAGGGCGGCAAGATCGGCCTGTTTGGCGGCGCCGGGGTAGGCAAGACCGTCAACATGATGGAGCTCATCAACAACATCGCCACGAAACATTCCGGTCTCTCTGTCTTTGCCGGGGTCGGCGAGCGGACTCGCGAAGGTAATGACTTCTACCATGAAATGCAGGAATCAGGTGTGGTTTATCTCAAGGATCTTTCCCAATCGAAAGTGTCCATGGTCTATGGTCAGATGAATGAACCCCCCGGAAACCGCCTGCGCGTCGCACTGACCGGCCTGACGCTCGCGGAAAAATTCCGCGATGAAGGCCGGGATGTGCTGTTTTTCGTGGATAATATCTACCGCTTTACCCTGGCGGGGACCGAATGCTCCGCCCTGCTGGGCCGGATGCCTTCCGCCGTGGGTTACCAACCCACCCTGGCGGAGGAAATGGGCCGCCTCCAGGAAAGGATCACTTCCACCAAGACCGGGTCCATCACCTCGATCCAGGCAGTCTATGTCCCCGCCGACGATCTGACCGACCCCTCGCCCGCCACCACCTTTGCCCATCTGGACGCTACCGTGGTGTTGTCCCGGCAGATCGCCGAACTCGGTATCTATCCTGCGGTGGATCCTCTGGATTCCACCAGCCGTCAGCTCGACCCGTTGATTGTAGGTCAGGAACACTACGACACGGCGCGTAATGCCCAGAATACGCTGCAGCGTTACAAGGAACTCCGGGACATCATCGCCATTCTGGGTATGGATGAGCTATCGGAAGAAGACAAGCTGGTGGTCGCGAGAGCCAGAAAGATCCAGCGCTTCCTGTCCCAGCCGTTTACCGTCGCGGAGGTCTTTACCGGTACGGCAGGCAAGTATGTCTCTCTGAAGGAGACGATCAAAGGGTTTCGTGCGATTGTCAACGGGGAATTCGATCACCTGCCGGAACAGGCCTTTTATATGGTTGGCACCATCGAAGAAGCCGTTGAGAAGGCCAAATCACTCTAGAGCGTACGGGATATAATGATATGGCTATGACTATACATGTGGATATTGTCAGCGCTGAGAAGGAGATCTTTTCCGGTGTGGCGGAGATGGTCTTTGCCCCGGGGATCATGGGCGAACTGGGTATCGCACCGAAGCATTCCCCCCTGCTGACCTACCTGGCTCCCGGTGAGGTCCGGCTGAAATTGCCTGGCGGTGCGGAAGAATCCTTTTATGTATCCGGCGGCATTCTGGAGATCCAGCCCCACGTGGTCACGGTTCTGTCCGATACCGCCATGCGTGCCGAGGATCTGGATGAAGCAGCGGTCCTCAAGGCCAAGGAGGAAGCCGACAGGGCACTCCATGATCATGCCGCAGAGATGGATTTTGCCAAGGTCCTGGCAGAGCAGGCCGAGGTAGCGGCACAGTTGCTGACGCTACAGCGCCTGCGCAAGCGTACCGGCCGATAAAGACTGCTCACCACGGATTTGCCCGGCTTTACTTCATCCGCTTGCCGGGGCTATGATATTTTTCCATGGGGACAGTGAACCATCACTCGCAATCTTATCCCGGAAACGGATCCTGAGATGTCCCTGAGTATCATCATCCTGGCCGCAGGTCAGGGAACCCGGATGCGGTCCGCCATCCCCAAGGTCCTGCACCGGCTTGCCGGCCGCACCCTTCTCGAACATGTGTATACCGTGGCAGCATCCCTCAACACGAGGGGGATTCATATCGTCTATGGGTATGGAGGAGAACAAGTTCCACACCTTTTATCACACCTGTCCGCGTCCTGGATTTTCCAGGCCGAGCAACTGGGTACGGGACATGCCGTAAAGCAGGCGATACCTGGAATCCGGGACGAGGATGATATATTGATCCTTTATGGAGATGTCCCCCTGGTTGCCAAAACGACCCTCATGGCCCTGGTTGAGGCTGCCTCAGGCCCGGGTTTTTCCCTGCTCACCGCCTGGCTTGGAAACTCCTACGGGTACGGACGCATCGTTCGGGATGAGCAAGGCAGGATCACTCGGATCGTGGAAGATAAGGATGCGGACGCTGCCGAGCGTAAGATCGCCGAGATCAACACCGGGATGATGTGCGTCAGGGCAGTGCTGCTGAAACAGTGGCTGGATCGGCTGAACCATGACAATGTGCAGGGCGAGTACTACCTGACGGATATCGTCGCCATGGCGGTCGCAGATGGTATCGGGATACATACCACTTCACCCACCCATCGGACCGAGGTCCAGGGTGTCAACACCCGGGGACAACTCGCTGAACTGGAACGCCATTATCAGCTGCAGCTGGCGCAGTCGCTGATGGACCGAGGGGTCAGTTTTCCGGATCCCGCACGTTTCGATCTCAGAGGCGAACTGGATACCGGGACCGATATCAACATTGATATCAATGTGGTGATCGAGGGCAAGGTAAGGCTGGGTAATGGAGTGACGATCGGGCAGAATTGCCTTATCCGGGACAGCGAGATTGGTGACGGCGTGGAAATACTCGCCAACTGCATTATCGAAGACGCGGTGATCGGGAATCGCTGCCGAATCGGCCCTTTTTCCAGGATCCGGCCAGGCACACGCCTGGCTGAAGAGGTCCACATCGGCAATTTCGTTGAGATCAAGAATTCTTCCATAGACACCGCCAGCAAGATCAACCATCTGAGCTACGTGGGCGACAGCGAGGTGGGGCGCAACGTGAATATCGGCGCTGGCACCATTACCTGCAACTACGATGGCGCCAATAAGCATAAAACCATCATTGAAGACGATGTGCACGTCGGCTCGGATACCCAGTTGGTGGCCCCGGTCCGGGTGGGCAGGGGGGTGACCATCGGCGCCGGGACCACGATCACCCGGGATGTGGAACCCGATCTACTGATTCACAACCGGATGGAACGGCGTGTTGTCAAGGGCTGGAAGCGGCCGGAGAAGGGGAAGAAAAATGCCGAACCAAAGAAATAACGCATCTGCGACCTGTTTCAGCTATGCAGAGGCCGGTACTACACTATAATTGAGTGTCAGTGAAACCCGTTCGCGGCGGGTTGGTCATAACAGATATCGGAAAAATTTCTACTTTTGTGGAGTGATGAGCAATGAAGCAGCGTATCCAACTCGTTCTTACCCTTATGGTAATCCTGGTCGTTCCGGTGACACTCCGGGCGGAATGTTATTCTGATAACAGTAATAAAGAGGTGATTGGGACCTTACTGGGCGCCGCCGCCGGCGGTCTGATCGGATCCCAGATCGGGGGTGGAGCGGGTAACAAGGTGGCAATTGGCGCAGGGGTCCTGGTCGGAGGACTGGTGGGTAATCGCATCGGGCGGTCTCTCGATTGTCAGGACCTGTCCTATCACAGCGATACTACCCAGCGCACCCTGGAAACCCAGGTTTCCGGTACTTCATCCAGATGGAATAACCCGAGTACCGGCCATTCCGGCTCGATTACCCCCACGCGTACCTACGTCTCCAGGGACGGATCGCCCTGCCGCGAATTCAATCAGACGATTATCGTGGATGGACAACAGGATGTGGTTACCGGTACGGCCTGCCGTACTCCGGATGGGAGATGGGAGATCCAGGATAGTTAATCCCGTAGCGCCCACAAAAAAACCCGGTATCCACCGGGTTTTTTTGTCTCTGCGGGCAACAAGGCCGCGCAGGGCGCCATGCATAACTGGCTGTCCCCTGGGCGGGACAGGACAATTGAAAAAGACATGGACTCATTGATAATCAATCCCATAGACAGGATCGATGGCGAGATCAACCTGCCGGGCTCCAAGAGCCTGTCTAACCGCGCCCTGCTGATGGCCGCGGTGGCAAAGGGAAGCACGCAGATCGATAACCTCCTGATCAGTGACGATACCCTGCACATGCTTTCAGCCCTCCGGCAACTGGGTGTGCCTTATAGCCTGGATACAGGTCGGAATCACTGTGTAGTCACCGGATTGTCCGGGCCTGTCCAAACCATTGTTCCCAGGGAATTGTTCCTCGGTAATGCCGGTACCGCCTTCCGCCCCCTGTGCGCCGTGCTCTGCACGGGGACCGGCGAATATATACTCCGGGGGGAACCAAGGATGGAAGAGCGTCCCATCGGCCCCCTGGTGGTCAGCCTGCGACAGGCGGGAGCGGATATAGACTACCTCAAGAACGAAGGGTATCCTCCGTTGCGCATTTGCAGCCGGGGGCTGCATGGTGGCCGGGTCCGTATCGATGGCAGCCTCTCCAGCCAGTTTCTGTCCGCACTGCTCTTGGCGGCGCCCTTGGCCCGCAACGGTATGGAAATCGAGGTAATCGGGAATCTGGTCTCGGAGCCGTATATATCGTTGACCCTGCACATGCTGGAACAATTCGGGATAGCGGTACAGAGCCGGGGCCAGCGCCTCTACATCATCGACGGCGAACAGTCCTATCGCTCGCCGGGCCGTTACCTGGTGGAAGGGGATGCCAGTTCAGCCACCTATTTTCTTGCGGCGGCAGCCATCCGGGGAGGGACCGTGAAGGTGACGGGTGTCGGGGCGCGGAGCATTCAGGGAGATATCCGCTTTGCCGATGTACTCGAAAAGATGGGCGCAGTGGTACAGCGTGGCGATGACTATATCGCCGTGAGTCGCGGCACTCTGAAAGGGATCGATATGGATCTGAATCATATCCCGGATGCCGCGATGACCATCGCTGTGACTGCATTGTTTGCCGCAGGCCCCACCGTGATCCGTAATATCGGCAACTGGCGGATCAAGGAAACCGATCGCCTCCGGGCCATGGCGAATGAACTCAGGAAAACGGGCGCCGTGGTCGAGGAAGGCGATGATTCCCTTACGGTAATTCCGCCGGATCAGATACGGGAAGCGGTCATCGACACCTACCAGGATCACCGCATGGCTATGTGTTTTTCACTGCTGGCGCTGGGCGGTGTGCCCGTGATTATTAATGATCCGGGTTGTACCGCAAAAACCTTTCCTGATTATTTTGAAAAATTCGCCTTGCTAAGCCATACGTTGTGAACGGCAACACCTGATGAATAGGTCGGGAATAGTATCCAAACCTATAGCGTCAGTCTTGATGGTTGGCTACAAGAGATAGGAAAGGACCTTGCCCATCATCTGCTGGATCGACTCGTACTTTTCACTACCGGCGGACAGGATTACATCTTCGGTTTGCACATAGCGTGAGGGAATCAGTTCATTGCGGCAGTTGGCTATAAGCTCGCATGCCGAATCCAGGGTGGTTTCAAGATGAAACTGAAGCCCGATGACCGATCTGCCTATCTGAAACGCTTGATTCTCGCAGCCTTCACTGCGTGCGAGCTGAACCGCCCCCGGCGGTAAGTCGAAGGTTTCTCCATGCCAGTGGAATACTTCAATCGAGTGAGGGAAGCTAAAAGACGCAGACCCGGGTGAAGTCACGCCCTGCACCGGGAACCACCCGATTTCCTTCACCGGATTCTTGTAGACCCGGGCGCCCATGGCACTGGCGATGAGCTGTGCGCCCAGACATATTCCCAGTACCGGTTTGCCGGATTCGATAAGGTTGCGGATGAATTTCTTCTCCGGGGCAAGCCAGGGAAACTCCCGCTCGTCGTTGACGCTCATGGGGCCGCCCATCACCACCAGCAGGTCGATGTCGCCGGGCGCCGGCAAATCCGGTGCCGCGAAAAAGCCAGTATGGCTCAGTTCATAACCCGCGGTGCGGAGCTGCGGCTCGATACTTCCGGGACCTTCAAACGGAACATGTTGGAGGCAATGTGCGCGCATGATTCTCTTCGGGGGTGTCTAATGAGGTGGCGTGGTAAAAAGGTGTTATTTCACTGCCTTTAATCCTTCCTTGATAAAACAGGCCGGCTCCGCAGTGTTGGTCAGCAGGGCCTGCTTGCGCAGGAAGGTGAGGATCCCTGAACCGCGGCCGCCGAGCCCCGAGTAATTAAAGGAATCCCAGTCCGCGACACCGGAACCCGCGAAGGTGAGGAAGGTATCCTGCAGGCTGATCATACCGGCATTTATCTGTACTCCGATACGCCGGGCCTCCGCTTCATCGCCGCCAATCACGGCGGCGGAGAGTCCGTAGTAACTGTCATTGGCGAGCCGGATAGCCTCCTCTTCGGTGTCGTAGGCCATGACGGGCATCACCGGACCGAAGGTCTCATCGCGCATGATGAGCATATCATGGTTGACTCCGGTCAGCAGGGTGGGCCGCATGTAAAGACCGCCGCCGAGCTTCTCGCTCTTACCGCCGCAGCGCAGGACGGCGCCCTTCGCCAGGGCGTCGTCGATGTGGCTGTCCACGATCTGCGCCTGTCGCTCAAAGATGAAGGGACTGAGTTGGCCCGCATGCGGGTCCGGGTAGTTCAGTCTGACCTCGGCGGCTTTGGCGATCAGCAGGTCCACGAAGCGGTCATGCGCGGTGCGCTGGACATAGATCCGCTCGATAGAGAAACAGACCTGACCGGTGCTGGTGACCGCACCCCGCAGCACTGCGGTGGCGGCCTGCTCCAGGTCCGCATTCTGCGTGATGATCACCGGGTCCTTGCCGCCGAGTTCCAGGATCGCGGGAATGAAGCGCTTTGCGCAGGTCTCCGCCACCTTGCGGCCGTTCGCCACGCTGCCGGTAAAGTTGATGATGTCGGCATTGTTCACGATGGCCTGCCCGGTCAGTCCATCCCCCACCACATAGACCAGCACTTCCGCGAGCTCCGGGATGGCGCGGATGGTTTCCATCATGGGTTTGACGAAGCGGGGCGCGACCTCGCTGGGTTTCACCAGGACAGCGCAGCCCGCGAACAGGGGCGCGATGACATGCAGGGTCGAGAGCATCAGCGGGGCGTTCCAGGGACCGATGATCCCGGCCAGCGGGTAGGGTTTGAACAGGGTGTCGTACTTGATATGCGGCAGGGCGGGCGAGCTTCCGCGGCGCCTGGCCTGATCCATAATCCTGGGCGCCACGGCGGCGGTACGCCGGATGGCGTTGATCACCATGTCCGGGGCGACCCGGGAGATCTGCCCGTAGCCCGTGTCGATGGAATCGGCCTCAATGAGCGACGCCTTGTCTCTTTCCAGCCGATCGGCCCAGTGTTGCATGACCGCAATCCGGTGCTCGATAGACGCCTCGCCCCAGGCCGGTTGCGCCCGGCGCAGGCGCGCTGACCAATCCGCTATCTCCCGGTCCGAAGCGGCGGTGATAGTGAAATCGATCGCCCCGGTCCATGGATTACGGACGGCGAGTTCTCTGGGTGTGGTGCTGGTCATTGTTGTTCTCTCCTGCTCCGCCGGACATGACGGATTTACAGAATTTACTGCGTTGGATGATGGTTGGTCAAACTGTGTACTTCCCGGTCCGTAGCGCCCCGGCCGGTACCCACATGCCGTGAAAGGTGGATCGTACCCGGATCTCCATCCTCAGCAGGGCGACCGGTCCTGATTCGACCTGCCGCGCGTCCAGGATGGCGAGGTCGCTGCGATTCTCCGTCATGCGGTTCACCAGTACCAGCAGATAACCATCCCCTTCAGTTGCCCCTGGACGCCGGGGTACAAAGATAGGCTCCTGTACCCCGCTGTCCGGTCCGGGGGACCAGGTGCAGAGCCTGCCAGTCTGATGGTCATAGCAGCCGATGGCGGAGAGGCCCATGCTGCCTGCCGCGCTGGCCTCCGGCGGGCGGCAGAGCATATAGCCATAACGATAGGGCTTGCCGATGTAACGTTCATCTATGCGAGGCATTTCGCAGGGGGACTCTAGCCTGATCCCGGCCTGGTAATCCGCGCCTTCCTTGTCCAGGTCGAAGCTCAATCGCGCCAGTTTCGGCATACAGGGGACGAAGGCTGAGCCGTCATGACTGGGGAAGAATTCAAAACAGTTACCCTGGTAAAGGCAGACATCGAGGTGCAGCAGAGAGCCTTCATTGCAGGCATTCATCATGTGCCCGGCGCTGGCGGCCGGTCCCCGGTACCAGCGGATGTCCGAATTCCTGCCACGGCGCGGGAAGACCGCAAAATGACAGTCCTCATCGGCGTGCCATTGGTAGTAGGGGCCGCCGTTCCTGACCACTTCCATGTCGGTGATCAGCGGCCAAAAGGGAACAATCACATGGGTGTCGGTGACGGCAAAATCATGCACCATGCCGGGATAGGGCATCTCGAACCACAACTCGTGGGCGACCTTTCCCCGGGCGTCTATCACATAAAAGACCGCATCCCGGCTACCGTCGCCTCCCGCCTGGTAGGAATAGGTGAGCAGCTCATTGCGGTGCTGGTCCAGCTTCGGGTGCGCCGTGAGACTGACCGCCTTCACCGCCCCCTCATAATTCCATTCCCCGAGGGTCTCCAGGGTATCGGGATGGACCTCCATGGGCAGGGAGTCCTCCTTGAGAATAAGGAGCTTTCCCCCATGCCAGATGGCGTTGGTATTGGCCGTGCCCTGGTTCCTGCCTGCCACCGAGGGGTCGTTGGTGTAGCGGTTGCGGTAGCGGCCGAAGAGCGAACGCCGGGCTGCGGCCTGCAAGAGGAAACGTTCAGTGCGAACCCAGCGGCTGCGGTAATCCACGTGGCCGTCCTGGAACCGGAACAGGTGCGCCATGCCTTCGCCGTCGATGAAGATGTCCGAGCCGGTCCTGGGCGGGTATTGCCGGTCCGGGCCACAACGATACAGCGTTCCGTTCAAGTCTTGCGGGACGGCGCCAAGTACGGGTTCAAGGTCTCGAAGATCTGACTCGATCCGCAGGGGCTTCCCCCAGCCCTGGTACATG
>Ga0156099_1021_pt2 | contig 12975 bp, 10 predicted proteins | sample RifCSPlowO2_02_FD_107752 | JGI IMG/M metagenome (GOLD analysis project Ga0156099, IMG submission 107752) | Gammaproteobacteria bacterium RIFCSPLOWO2_02_FULL_56_15
GAATAACGCGTCCCAACCGGACTCATCATCAGACCCCGCCAGCGAGCGGGGTTTTTTGTACCTGATCAGTCGGGGCGAATGCCTTACAATCTCTGCAATAACAATCTCCAGTTCCCAATTGCCATGAAATTTGTCGACGAGGCCAGGATCCGGGTTGAGGCCGGGAAGGGTGGTGACGGCTGCCTGAGTTTCCGTCGGGAGAAGTTTATCCCATTCGGGGGCCCGGATGGCGGTGACGGCGGTGACGGTGGCAGTATCTACCTGGTTGCGGACAGCGGTTTGAATACCCTGGCGGATTTCCGCCACTCGCGGACCTTCCGGGCGCAAAACGGCCGTCCGGGCATGGGCCGGCAGCGTTCCGGTGCAGGGGGTGTAGACCTTGTCATCAAAGTACCGATGGGGACGCTAGTCCACAATGAGGATACCGGGGAGTTGATTGGTGACCTGGTTTGTGAGGAGGAGCGAATGCTAATTGCACAGGGAGGTTTCCATGGCTTGGGCAACACCCGGTTTAAGAGCAGTACCAACCGGGCCCCACGGCAAACCACAAAAGGCACCGTGGGTGAGAGTTATAACCTGAAACTGGAATTGCAGGTGCTGGCGGATGTGGGACTGCTGGGTCTTCCCAACGCAGGTAAATCGACCTTCATCCGCCAGGTCTCAGCCGCCCGTCCCAAGGTCGCCGCGTATCCATTTACCACCCTGCATCCGCACCTGGGTGTGGTGGTAGCGGGTGAAAGCAGGATTGTGGTTGCCGATATCCCCGGTCTGATAGAAGGGGCAGCGGAAGGCGCCGGGCTTGGGATACGGTTTCTGAAACATCTGTCCCGTACACGATTATTGTTGCATATAGTGGACTTGGGGAACTGTGCAAATGCTGAAACCGCCCTGGAGCAGATTGGGGCGATTGAATCCGAATTGCGCGCCTATGATGAACAACTATATCAGCGGGAGCGTTGGCTGGTGTTCAACAAGATCGATCTGCTGGAGCGGAACCAGGCCGAGGCTCTCGTGTCCGGTATAGTCCGGGAATTGAACTGGCAGGGACCGATATACCTGATCTCCGCAGAGAGTGGTGATGGTTGTGAAAAGTTGATCGCCGGGATGCAGGAATGGACAACCCGGCAGGAGGCCGGCGCGGACCGTGATGAAATGAGGAAAATATGACAGAGAACAGCAGGAACAAGATCCGGTCCTCACGCTGCTGGGTGGTCAAGATCGGCAGTGCCCTGCTGACCAATGAAGGCTGCGGGTTGAACCGTGAATCCATCGAGCGATGGATCGCCCAGATCATGCTGCTGAAGGGCCGTGGCATCGATATCGTCCTGGTGTCCTCCGGCGCCGTGGCGGAAGGCCTGACAAGGCTGGGTATGAGGAGGCGTCCGCAGGCTATTCATGAACTGCAAGCGGCCGCGGCCGTCGGTCAGATGGGGCTCATCCAGACCTATGAGACCGGTTTTCAAAAGTATGGTGCGCATACCGCCCAGATACTCCTCACGCATGAGGATATCTCCGACCGCAAGCGCTACCTGAACGCCCGCTCCACACTGCGAACCCTTGTGGATCTGAAGGTGGTGCCGGTGATCAACGAAAACGATACCGTGGCTACCGAGGAAATCAGGTTTGGTGATAATGATTCCCTGGCCGGTCTGGTAGCCAATCTTATCGAGGCTGATCTGCTGGTCATACTCACCGACCAGCCGGGGCTCTATGACAGCGATCCGGGACGCAATGCAAAGGCGAAACTCATCCATGCTGCACGAGCGGGGGATCCCGCCCTGGAAGACTTCGCCGGGCAGGCGGGAGCTCTCGGCAGGGGGGGCATGTTGACCAAGCTGAGGGCCGCCTCGACGGCTGCCAAATCAGGGACGGATACCATCATCGCCCATGGCCTCGAAGAGAATGTACTGGTGCGAATCGCCGATGGAGAGATTATCGGCACGATCCTGAGTGCCGCTGAAGTCCCCATTACCGCCAGGAAACAGTGGCTGGCCGGACACAATCACGTGCGCGGCAGCGTACGGCTGGATCAAGGTGCGGTCCGGGTCCTCCGGGAGCAGGGCAAGAGCCTGCTGGCTGTGGGAGTTACCGCAGTTGAGGGTAGCTTCAAACGGGGCGAGATCGTCGGTTGCTTCGACCCGGAAGGAAAAGAATTCGCGCGTGGCCTGGTCAATTACAATTCCTATGAAACCCGCAGGATCATGGGCCATGGCAGCGATCAGATCGCGGCGTTGCTGGGTTATGTGGCTGAGCCGGAGTTAATCCACCGGGATAATCTGATCCTGCTCTAAGGGACCTCTGATTCATACAGAGCTCCCCTAAGACCGGTACGTGAATCGCACTGGGTCACATCCGTCCCTGCAGGGACTTATTGCAGTGCCTGGATTTGTGCGTTCAGCCGCTGTTTGTGGCGGGCAGCCTTGTTCCTATGGATGAGGCCCTTGTTTACCATCTGGTCAATTACGGGTGTGGCGTCCCGGTACGCGGATACCGCCTGATCCCGGTCCTTTTTCTCGACCGCGCTCACGACTTTCTTGATATAGGTGCGTAACATGGAACGGTTGCTGGCATTCTGCAGGTTACGTTTTACGGCCTGCCGAGCCTTTTTCTTCGCAGATGCAATATTCGCCAATTTCGGACTCCCAAGCTATTTTTGAAGGCGCGCCATCATGCTGATTCAGGAACGCTTTGTCAATCGCAATTCCCCGGCTAGTTGCGCTTCCGAAAGCTACTGAAATTGCTCACGGAAAACATGGTCCCACGCAGGAGGGTAGCCGTGTGATCACCCGGTAAAACTGGATTCTGACGGTAATACGTGGATTTATGGTATTCTGCATTGCATTTGATATTTCTCAGTTAAACAAGCAGATAAGTAGGTTTCTTAAGGAAACCTGGGGGTTTGGATGCCCCTCATCGAGAGACAATCCGAAAATTGAAAAACGAATTGATCAGATCCACGCTGGTGGTTTCCTCAATGACTGCCCTGTCACGGGTTCTGGGTCTCGCGCGGGATATCGTGATTGCAAGCCTGTTCGGAGCAGGACAGGGGGTGGATGCCTTTATCGTTGCCTTTCGCATACCCAATTTTCTGCGTCGCCTGTTTGCAGAGGGAGGCTTCTCCCAGGCCTTTGTCCCGGTAATCGCGGAGTATCGTGAAAAACGGTCCCAAGACGAGGTGCAGGCGCTGATCGACCAGACCAGTGCGAGTTTAGGCCTGATACTGCTGTTGACCACAATTGCGGGTGTGCTCGCAGCACCTTTGCTGGTCCTGGTGTTCGCCCCGGGGTTTATCGATGAGCCGGCCAAGCAGGATTTGGCGGTAAGGATGCTGCGATTGACTTTCCCCTACTTGCTGTTTATCTCACTTACCGCCTTTGCCGGAGGCATCCTCAATACCTACCGCAGGTTTGCTGTCCCGGCATTCACACCGGTGCTGTTGAATCTATGTCTCATTGCCTGTGCCATCTGGCTGGCGCCCCATTTCAAAGAACCAGTTGTGGCGCTGGCCTGGGGTGTGCTCCTGGGTGGCGCAGTCCAGTTGCTGTTCCAGTTGCCATTCCTGTTCAGACTGCGATTATTTCCCCGGCCTGCCTTCAACCGGGATCGCCATGGCATGAAGAGGATCTTCAGCTTGTTGATTCCGGCCCTCTTCGCTATCTCCATCACCCAGATCAATCTCTTGATCGACACGCTGATCGCCTCCTTCCTGGAGGATGGCAGCATCTCCTGGTTGTACTTCTCCGACCGCCTGGTTGAGTTTCCGCTCGGTGTATTTGGTATCGCGTTATCAACTGTCATTCTTCCCAATCTTTCGGAGCATCACGCACGGCAATCAGTGGATGAATTCCGTAGGACGCTCGACTGGGCCCTGCGCTGGGTCCTCCTGATTTCGCTTCCTGCCGCGGTTGGCCTGGCGCTGCTCGCCACACCGGCCTTGACAACCATGTTCCAGTACCGGGAGTTTAGCCACGTGGATGTTCTGATGGCGGGTAAGAGTCTCTGCGCCTATGCCGTTGGGCTGCCAGCCTTCATTCTCATCAAGGTGCTGGCCACCGGCTTTTTTTCCCGGCAGGATACCCGTACACCGGTCATGATCGGTTGTATCGCCATGGTGGCGGGGATTATCCTCAATCTGTTGCTGGTTATCCCCTTGCGACATGCGGGACTGGCGCTCGCGACCTCGTTGGCAGCATGGATCAATGCGGGATTGCTGTACCGGTCACTCAAGCGATCCTGCGGCGGTATCACCGGGATCGGCTGGTCGGCGTATCTGGTGAAGATCGGAGTGGCACTGTTTCTGATGTCGGCGGTGCTGTCCCTTGCCGTGCCTTCCCTGGATGAATGGGTGGCATGGGATATGGCTGCCCGTGTCATCCGACTTGGTTTCTGGATAGTCTGTGGTGCATGCGTCTACCTGATGGCGGCACGAATACTGGGTATCCGGTTTATGCAGATGACACTCCACCCGTGATGGTTATAATAGATACTCACTCAAGATATGGAACTGGTAAGAGACACCCATAACCTGCAAAGACATCACCAGGAATGTGTCGTCAGTATCGGGAATTATGATGGTGTGCATATCGGCCACCAGGCAGTGATTCGGCAGTTGCGGGAGGTCGCCTCCGGCCTCGGTCTTCCGGCAGTGGTTATGATCTTCGAACCCCAGCCGCTGGAATTCTTCGCACCGGCAACGGCGCCGGCCAGGTTGACCGGGCTCAGGGACAAGTTGATCTGGCTGCAAGAGCAGAATATCGATCGGGTGTTCTGTCTCAAGTTCCAGGCTTCTCTCGCGAGTCTCGAGGCCGGAGAATTTATTTCCCGGTTGCTGGTGCAAGGGCTGGATGTGAAACACCTGGTGGTGGGAGATGACTTCCGTTTCGGGAAGGGACGGCGCGGCGATTTCCATTTGCTTCAGGAGTACGGGAGACAATATGGATTTGATGTAGTAGCGACGGAGACCCTTTATGTCGGCGGGAAACGGGTCAGCAGCAGCAGGATCCGTGAATTGCTGGCTGCCGGGGATTTGGATTCTGCGGCGGAACTGCTTAGCCGTCCTTACAATATCAGCGGACGGGTTGTGCATGGCGACCATCGCGGTCGGGAGTTGGGTTTCCCCACTGCGAATATCATGCTGAGAAGAAACAAGTCGCCCTTGCATGGGGTATACACCGTGCAGGTTACACTGGCAAACGGCACGCGTTACTCCGGGGTAGCCAATGTAGGCACCCGGCCGGTATTCGACGGCAAGCGCTTCCTGCTGGAAGCGCACTTGCTGGATTTCAGTGGGGATTTATATGGCGAACACCTACGCGTCGATTTTCTGCGATTCATCCGACCAGAGATGAAATTCGAGACGGTGAGCGCACTGTGCGATCAGATCCATCGGGATATTGCTACCGCAGAGCAGCAGCATCGCGTTAAGACCACGAATTCATTACTATAAAATATGTACTAACACAGGCAATGAACAAGAGCTATAAAGATACCCTGAACCTGCCGCAGACCGATTTCCCGATGAAGGCCAACCTGGCCCAGCGCGAACCGGAGATGTTGCGGCACTGGGACGAGATTGGTCTCTACCAGAAACTTCGTGAGCGCAAGGCAGGCGGTCCCCGCTTTATCCTGCATGATGGTCCTCCCTATGCCAACGGCGATATCCATATCGGGCATGCCCTGAACAAGATTCTTAAGGACATCATCATCAAGTCCCGTGGTTTCAGCGGTTGTGATGCGCCCTATGTCCCCGGTTGGGACTGTCATGGGCTTCCTATAGAGCTGTTCGTAGAAAAAAAACTGGGCAAGGCCGGCCACGGGGTGGATGTGCGGACCTTCCGGAATGCCTGCCGCGAATACGCAGCCCGGCAGGTGGAAAGTCAGAAGGCGGACTTTATCCGCCTTGGCGTGCTGGGGGACTGGAGCCGGCCCTACCTGACCATGGATTTTTCAAACGAGGCCGGCATCATCCGCTGCCTCGCCAGGATGATCGATGCCGGGCACATGATCCGGGGCTACAAGCCGGTCTACTGGTGTACCGATTGCGGCTCCGCGCTGGCGGAGGCCGAGGTCGAATATGAAAACCGGACCTCATCCCAGGTCGATGTCTGTTTCCTCATAGAAGATCAGCAAAAGGTAGCCGCACTGTTTGACATCGATCCAGGCCGGCCCATATCCGTGGTGATCTGGACTACCACGCCCTGGACCTTACCGGCCAATCAGGCAGTGGCATTGCATCCGGAGTTTGACTATGTCCTGATGGATACCGGAGATCGTCTCCTGCTGCTGGCTGAGTCTTTGGCCGCAACGACCATGCACCGGTGTCAGATCGCGGCTTATAGTGTGCTCGGGCGGGTCAAGGGACGGCAACTGGAACATATCCAGCTACGGCATCCTTTTCTTGAACGCAGTGTGCCGATCATTCTGGCGGACCATGTCACCGCGGAGGCCGGTACCGGCGCCGTACATACGGCCCCGGGTCATGGTCATGACGATTATCAGGTGGGACAGAAATACGGACTTCCCGTGGAGAATCCTGTGGATGGCAACGGTGTATTTCTGCCGGATACCCCGCTGGTGGGTGGGGTTCATGTCAGCACAGCCAATGGGATCCTGATTAAGACGATGCAGAGTAACGAGACGCTACTGTCCACCGGACGGCTGGAGCACAGCTATCCCCATTGCTGGCGCCATAAAAGTCCGGTGATCTTCCGGGCCACGCCACAGTGGTTTTTCACGATGGATGGCAAGGGTCTGCGAAAGGATGCCCTCGCGGCAATCCTGGAGGTAAGCTGGACTCCCGCCTGGGGGCAGCAGCGCATCACGGGAATGGTGAGCGAGCGGAATGACTGGTGCATCTCCAGGCAAAGAACCTGGGGTGTCCCGATTGCCGTATTCATTCACAGGCACAGTGGGGAATTGCACCCGAATACCTTGGCGTTGATGGAAACCGTAGCCGGACGAGTGGAGCAGGGGGGTATAGATGCGTGGTTTGATCTGGACCCGGAAGGACTACTGGGACCGGAACATCATGAATATGAGAAGGTGTGCGATACGCTCGATGTGTGGTTCGATTCCGGGGTCACTCACACCTCGGTGCTGGTGCGAGACGAGCGCCTGCATTTTCCCGCGGATTTATACCTGGAAGGATCCGATCAGCATCGTGGCTGGTTCCAGTCTTCCCTGCTCACCTCGGTCGGCATTCATGGGCAGGCGCCCTACAAGGGAGTCCTGACCCATGGTTTTACCGTCGATGCCGGTGGCATGAAGATGTCCAAATCCCGCGGCAACGTGGTATCGCCGCAGAAGGTGGTAAAAAGCCTGGGTGCGGACGTCCTCCGCTTATGGGTGGCGGCAACCGACTACAGCGGGGAAATGAGCGTCTCCGACGAGATCCTGAAGCGCACCTCGGATGCCTATCGGCGGATCCGCAATACCGCCCGTTATCTGCTGGCGAACCTCGATGGCTTCAATCCGGAACGGGATTGCGTGCCTGGAGACGAACTGCTGGGACTGGACCGATGGATCCTGGCCGGGGCCGCCAAGCTCCAGCACAAGCTGGTGCAACACTATGATCACTATGAATTTCACCAGATCTACCAATTACTGCACCAGTATTGTGGCGTTACCCTGAGTAATTTCTATCTGGATGTAATCAAGGACCGCATCTATACCATGCAGGAGAACAGCCTGGCACGCCGCTCCGCGCAGACCGTGATGTATCATGTAATGGAATCCTTGGTACGCTGGATCGCGCCCATCTTGAGTTTTACCGCCGATGAAATCTGGCGCTACCTGCCGGGACGGCGTAGCGCCTCGGTATTTCTGGAAGATTGGTATCAGGGGATCCCAGCGATCCCTGACGACCGGAATGATCTCTGGATGAAGGTCCGGTCCCTCCGCGATATCGTCACCGGGCATCTGGAGAAGCTGCGAGTGAACGGCGAAATCGGATCCTCACTGGACGCCGAAGTCACTCTGTATTGTGACGATGAGTACCGAAACCTGCTGACAGGACTGGAAGATGAGTTGCGTTTTGTCCTGATCACTTCCAGTGCCACAGTCTTGCCCACCGCACAGAGACCGGCGATTGACTTGGCGACCGAGGAACCGGGGATCTGGATTGTCGCCCGTTCTTCTGTTTATGGAAAATGCATACGCTGCTGGCATCATCGGGAAGAGGTGGGGGCGAGTGATGAACACCCGCAGTTATGCGGCCGTTGTATCGATAATGTCGTAGGTTCAGGGGAGCGGCGGTACCACGCCTGACAGTCAATGAATGCGGATGTTAAAAAGCGGGGTATCTGGTGGGTGTGGTTATCCATGCTGGTGGTAGTTCTCGATCAGATGGTCAAGCATTTGATCTCAATCAGCCTGGATTACCTGGATTCGGTACCTCTGCTGCCATACCTGAACCTGACCCTGGTGCACAATACCGGCGCCGCCTTCAGCCTGCTCAGTGATGCCAGTGGCTGGCAGCGCTGGTTCTTCATGACCCTCTCCGGGGGAGTCAGCCTGGCATTGGTCGTCTGGTTGTACTCCCTGCCGCAGCAGAGAAAATGGTTGTCAGCCAGTCTCGCCCTAATCCTGGGTGGCGCAACTGGAAATCTGATTGACCGGGTTCTGCATGGCTATGTAGTGGATTTTATCGATGTTTATTACATAAGCTGGCACTTCCCCGCCTTCAATATCGCTGATTCGGCCATCACGGTGGGTGCGGTGATGCTGATTATCGACACCTTCTGGTTCGATGGGGCGGAAATAACTACGCATGACGGCAAACGGTAGCAGCTGAACTGGTTTCCAGGGTAAAATGCTCTACCCTCGATGTAGAGGACCAGTCGGAAGTAGGTGAAATGCAGATTACCCTAGCGAATCCCCGTGGTTTTTGTGCCGGAGTTGATCGGGCCATTGAGATTGTCGAGCGCGCCCTGGACATCTATGGCGCTCCTGTGTATGTAAGACACGAGGTGGTGCACAACAAGTATGTCGTGAATACCTTACGGGCCAAAGGCGCCCTTTTTGTGGAGGAGCTGGACGAGGTACCCGACAACGCCACGGTGATTTTCAGCGCTCACGGTGTTTCCAAGGAAGTCCGCAAGGAAGCTGCGAGAAGGAAGCTGAGAGTCTTTGACGCTATCTGTCCATTGGTGACCAAGGTGCATATGGAAGTAGGGCATTACCAGGATGAGGGACGCGAATGTATCCTCATCGGACATGCGGGCCATCCGGAAGTGGAAGGTACGCTGGGTCAGTATCACAGCGAGGAAGAGAAGGGCGGCATGCATCTGGTGGAGTCCCTGGATGATGTGGAAAAGCTGAATATCAAAAATCCGGACTTCCTGGCTTTTATAACCCAGACCACCCTCTCGATGGATGATACCGCGGAGATTATCGATGCTTTGCGTAAACGTTTTCCGAGGATCGTAGGACCCAAGAAAGAAGACATCTGCTACGCCACACAGAACCGGCAGGATGCAGTCAAGAAACTGACCAGGGATTGTGATTTGATACTGGTGGTAGGCTCAACCAACAGTTCCAATTCCACCCGGTTGATGGAGCTGTCGCAGAAAGTGGGTGTTCCAGCCTATCTGATCGATGATGCCACAGAGATAAAGAAGGAATGGCTGGTGACGAATCCCAGGATTGGGCTGACGGCGGGCGCATCTGCGCCGGAAGTATTGGTCGAGGAAGTCATCAGCAAGCTCAAGGAATGGGGCGTCGACGAGATCATCGAGGCGCCGGGTATCCGGGAACGGGTGGTTTTCTCTTTACCCAAAGAACTGGCAAAAGCCAATTGAATACGCTTGGCCTCCGCTAAAGATATAGTCACAACCGTTACTCGGGTTGTTGTGTTGTGCTTTCCACCAGCGTGAAGCCGAGTCTTTCCAGTACGGTAATCAACTGGTTTTCCTTGTAATCCGAGAGTACTGTTTCTCCGATGATCACGGTGGGGATCTTCAGATCACCGGCGATATTCGTTAACTCTGTCTGTAATTCCTGATTATCCACTATATTTTTTTCATTGGTTTTGATGCCATACTTGGCAAAAAAAGCCTGGTAGGCCTCGCAGGCAGGGCATTCCGGGGCGAGATAAATCAGTGCGGTGATATCCGGTTGTTTCGGTCCGGGGATCGCGGTCTGGTAGTCTTTCTGCTGTACCATGGTGGTCTCCGGCGGGCATACCTCATGAAAACTCCGTTCACCTGTCTGGTCTTCGCACTCGACGATGGTAACCGCCCATATTGTGGCGCTGTACGTTGAAAAAAACAGGAGGAACAGGGTATAGGCAATGTTATTCATTGGCGAGAATCGATAGATTTGCGTTGGCAACAGGATTTCCAGTTCATGCTCGGTAATTATAGATAAAATCCCGGCCCAGTTCGAACCTGAATTTACCCGAACGGTCAAAGAGTCAGCGAGCAGTGTACATACATATGCCGGTTATTGACTTATAATTTGCAAAGCTCAGGAATAGACATAGTCGCCTCCCACTTGGCGGCACACATTACAGGTTCGAAAAGATGAAGAGATCACGCAGAGTAATATTCACTGGCTTGGGCGCAGTGCTGAGTCTGTCCCTATGTTACAGCGCCGGCGCCGATATCTATAAATGGGTGGATGAGGAAGGGAATGTCGTGTATTCCCAACAGCCGCCGGTGGATAAGGAAGCAGAAACCATCAAGGCTCCAGCCAGTATCCGGTCTGAAGAGGCATTGCAAAATCTTCGGGATCTGAAGATCAATAATGCGAAGGTGGATGAGAAAAGGAAAAAGCAACTGGAGGAGAAAAAGCAGGCAGTCGAGGAAAGCCGCGTAAACGAGGAAAACTGTAAGAAAGGTGAGGCGATGCTGGCCAGTTTTTCCACGCGTCCGACCGTGCAGTTGGTCCAGGAAGACGGCAGTCGGGTCAGGGCTACCGAGGCTGAGCGCCAGCAGCGGATCGCCGAGGCCCGGGCCATTATTAAGGAATTCTGTAAGGAATAAGCAGAAACCTATGGCGACATCAAGCAATTTGTGGATGCTGTGTCTTGGTCGGCATGCTGGCAAAAACCCGTAGGGGCAACCCTCGTGGTTGCCCTGGAATAAGTCATTGTCAGGAGCCTACTCGATCTCCTTGTACCAGAACTTCCGCAACCGGGTATTCAGCTCGGAACCCGGAGGCGTGTCTACGGCCACACCGGAGATGACGCCCTCATGGATCTGGCCGTCGATCTCCACGACCACCGGTACCGGCGAGGGCAGATAGCCTCCTCCGGGATGTACCTCGAAGCGGTCAGCGGCAGTAATCGTGCCATCGATATTCTGATCCAGCAACGAAGTGGCATCTTCAAAGATGATTTTGTATTGCCTGGCGATGCCGAGATTGCTCTCACAGGTGAGCAGTGGTTCGTTGCTGGGCAGGTTGGTATTGAAGAAGGTGACGCTGTTCAGCGTTACGGAATTACCGACTACTTTTTCCCCTTCATCCAGGGTGATGTACCAACCGGTACTTGCGTTCAGCGCGGTGGTTGCGTCACTCGGAGTTACCCCGGTACCGCAGGCCGAGGCGTCCTGGATGCAGTTGGTAGTCGCATCAAAGAGGGCAGGCAGATCCGGATTGGGTGAGGTGGATCCGGCCTCGGTGATGGTCGCTTCGTTTCCATCCGAGCTGTCCGTACCCCGGATCGGGCTGGTCTGGATGCCGGTATCCTTGAACATGTACATCCGGTTGGTCACACTGGTGTCAAAGGGATGTTCGCGGTCCCCGCTGCCGATGAGCACGGCATCGAAACCTAGTTCTGAATGAACCACATCCGGCGGGAACAGGAATTTCCGTAAGCCGCCGGGAATGTCGGAGGTATCCGCTACGGAGGCCAGCAAGGTTACCGTCCAGTTATCGACATCCTCATCGTCCATATCGACACGCCACATGTTGCCACCGGTGTCACCAACGTACGATCGGTTATCGATAGAGCTGTTCCGGTCTGGTATCACAACCATATCGGAGGGGATGGCATAGTCCATGCCACTCACTACGTGAAAAGTATCTGCTCCAGTGTCGCTGGCTGCGGGCCCCGCCTGCCAGAGCAGAACGCCGGTGAACGCATCCAGGACGAAGATCCCCCGTCCCATGGCACGGGGATAAGCGGCGCCGGCGGTCACACCGGCGCTGCTCACGGCGGTGATCGCGGCAGGGTCCACATCCTCCACCAGTGGGTCGTAGCCCGCCCCGAAGACGAGGACCGGATTTCCCTGGGCCTTGATGGTGGTTACCCTGGGAGCCGACCAGGTAAACCCAAGTTCCGGAAAATCGGCATTGCTCTTGCGCCACAACAGTTCAGGGGCATCCGGATCCGTCACGTCCAGGGCGTAGAGGAAACGGCCGCCCCGGCGCATGGAGATGAAGAGGATGACCCGGTCACCGCTGCTATCGGCCGGATCCAGGGCGTTGTCTTCATTGGCATCCAGCGAGTAGACACCAATACTGCCATCCGCAAAATAGTCTTTCTTGTTGCTGCTGCTGACGGTTGGTTCGTTGTTCCGCAAGCGGAGTAGATCGGGGAAGAATTCTTCCGGGATGAATCCCCAGACTTCCTGTCCCGGCAGGGGTTCTCCGGTGGCACTCTGGACCAGCCCGCCCTTGACCGCCCGGAAGACCGCATCGTTGCTGCCATAGAAAATAAAAACATCATCGTTATTGATAACATCATCCGCCGTGCCGCGGACCTCGTCCAGACCCGCGCCATGGCGGTTGTAGTTGATGACCGCCGGCCGGGAATGCAGCACGTCTCCATGGATCGACGCCCGGACATCAAATGGCGCAGTCCCGGTACCGTCGCTGTTTTCATCGGCGAAGTTATCCGCGCCGCGCACCCATTCGATCAGGTTATCCCTCTCCGAGTCGGAACCGGTCCCGCTGGACGCGGTGATGGTGCCCGTTGCATCCCCTTGATCCGGGGATACGGAATAAGTAAAGGTATCGCTATCGATCAGGGTG